>Ga0070696_100002601_pt1 | contig 11964 bp, 12 predicted proteins | sample KBSK1253metaG_FD_65474 | JGI IMG/M metagenome (GOLD analysis project Ga0070696, IMG submission 65474) | Corn, switchgrass and miscanthus rhizosphere microbial communities from Kellogg Biological Station, Michigan, USA - KBS K1-25-3 metaG | ecosystem: Host-associated > Plants > Roots >... | reverse complement strand
CGAGATCCCGCTGATGACGGCCGGGCTGTTTGCTCTGCGTTCGGCCGCCACCGGCCGGCTGCTGATCTTCATGATGCTAGCGATGGTCGCCACCTCGCTCGTCGCCGGGCGCCTGGTTGACGCGTACGGGTCGCGAACGGTCGCGCTGGCCGGCACGCTCGCGTGCATCGGCGGCATGGTGCTGGCACTGGTGAGCGAACCGCAGGGCGCCGGCGAGCTGCGGTTGCCGCTTGCCCTGTTCGGGGCCGGGCTTGGGCTCGCCAATACGGCCGCTCAAAACGCCTCCCTCGGCGCCGTCGACCGGGAGCGTAGCGGCATGGCCGCCGGCGTCAGTTCGTCGATGCGCTATCTCGGCGGCATCGCGGGCGTCGCGGTACTCGCCCGAACGCTCTATCTGGGCGGTGGCCACGACCAGTTGCTGTCCTCGCACCACATCATGCTGATGATCTTTCTGGGTGTGCTGTGCTGCTGCCTCGCATGTGCAGCAGCACTCGACCGCACCCGCACGATGAGAGGTGGACGTGAGGGCGTCGGACGACGCTGATGGCGATGCACGACGCGTGCGTCGGGTGACAGGCATGGGCATGATCAATGGACGAATGGGCTCGACACTGGTCGGTCGCCGGAGACCGGTCGATGCACCGCGGCGACGCCGAGCTGGAGTCGGACAACTTCAGCGACGCGGGCCGCAGCTACCTCATGGCTTCGCAGTACTACTGGCTGGCGCTTTACGGGGCGACGCTAGGCATGGCCGAGCGCCGTCGACTCGAGGATGCGCACGTGGGCGCGTTCCGAACCGCCCTGCCTTCGTTGCCGCACGTGACGACGCCATTCGCACTCCACGTCGACGATCTCGAGGTTGCCGGCTACCTGTTCATGCCTGCCGATCGGGCAGATGCTTCGGTGACCGTGCTCTGGCCTGTCGGCGGCTGCGCGACAGCGGAGTCCAGCTACTGGCAGATCGCCGCTCCTCTCTTGGACACGGATACCGCCTGGGTGGTGTTCGCACCGGATACCGAGCAAAGCGTGCGTGCCGTCGTCCAATGGGTCCGGCAACAACCCGGAGTGGATCAGGTCCTCAAGGTTGGAACGACTCCGGCTTCAGGACAATCAGAGTCGACCTCCGCCGGCAGTGCGCATGGACGCGAGCGAGCACTGTGGACGTGAGCCAGCAGTTGCCCTGGCGTGCGGACCCGGCCGACGCGTCGTCCCCTATAGGTCAGGCCGACGGGTTCCCGTGGCGGAGGGTCACCCCACCGGCTGCGCGCCGACCGTCTGGCCCGGCTGCACGGTCGGCAACCCGGCACCGATCCAGGCGGCGATCCCACCGTCCACGTTCTTGACCGTGGAGTATCCCTGGGCCTTGAGCAGCAGCTGGGCGTAGAGGGACCGCACGCCGGAGGCGCAGATCGTCACGATCGGTGTGTCGTGGTCGACCGGCACGCCCGCCAGGCTGCCCTCGGACAGCTGGGGCAGCGGCAGCAGGACGCTCGCGTCGATGCTGACCTGGGCGACCTCCCTCGGCTCTCGGACGTCGACCAGGATGGCGCCGTCGTCGATCAGCCGCTTGGCTTCGGCGACGTCGACGACGTCCGGGCCGGCCTTGGCCATGGCGACGGCGTGCTCCAGGTGGATCGCGTATGGGTTGGCCGGCCGCACCGGGGCCGCCGTCGCGGCGACGGGGAACAGGTCCGGCAGGTGCGTGCGGAACGACGACGTGTACTTGAACGCGTGGTCGGGGAAGATCACGACGGCGACGACGTCCGGCTCGTCGGGGATGGCGCGCAGGGCACCCGCGAGGGCCAGGCCGGAGCTGGGCCCGGGCGTGAGGCTCTCCTCGGTGAACAAGCGGCGGCACATGGCGTACGCGTCGTCGTCGGCCACCTCGAGGACGTCGTCGTAGGCGTCGGGCGTGAAGAACTCAGTGACGCCGAGCGCGCGGCGAGAGCGCACCCCGGGAATGTCGTGCCCTTCGGTGGGGTGCACCCCGATCACCTTGACGTCCGGGTTCTGCTCCTTGAGGAACCGGCCGGTCCCGGTGATCGTGCCGCAGGTGCCTAGCGACGCGACGAAGTGCGTGATCGCGCCGGAGGTCTGGCGCCAGACCTCCGGGCCGGTGGACCGGTAGTGCGCCTCCGGGTTCGCCCCGTTCGCGTACTGGTTGAGCTCGCGCCAACCGGGCCGGTCACCGAGCTCCGCGGCGCGTTGCATGGCGCCGTCCGGCTGGCCGGGCATCGGGCACAGGTCGTCGTCCAGCTCGATGACGTCGGCACCGAACACCCGCAGCGCGGTGCGCTTCTCCTGGGGCACCGCGTTCGACATGACGGCCGAGAACCCGAAACCGTGGGCGTTGGCCACCATCACCAGGCCCAGGCCGGTGTTGCCGGACGTCGGCTCGACGAGGTTGCTCAGCTGGTCCCCGCGTTCGAGTGCGTCACGAACCAGGTTCGCGGCGACCCGGTCCTTGACGGACCCGAACGGGTTGTACCACTCCAGCTTCGCGAACACGCGGGCGAAGTGGAATCCCGTCACATGGGTGAGCTCCACCAGCGGCGTGGGGTTGTCCCGGTTGGGGAGCAGGTCGAGCATGGAGTCGTAGACGCGCAGGTTGTGGTCGGTCACGGCGATCCTTTCGACGGCACCGGTGAGGTTCGCGGTCCCGCCACAGCGATGTCGAGGTAACGGTGCGTCGCACCCAAGACGGCGGACGGGCGGGCTGGGCTGCGACTGCTAGGCGACCGCGGCGCATCCGCCGCGAGCCACCACGGCTTCGCACAGCGACGCTGGCAGCACGTCGACCTGGCCGGCCTGAGCGAAGGGAGCGGCGAAGCGCTGCATCGACTCCTGGTCGTCGGCCTCGGCGATCACGTACAGGGTGTGCTGCCCGTCGACGACGCCGTGGCTCTGGATGGTGATGCCGTACTGCGCGGCGTTGTCCGGCGCGAGGTGCGCCAGCAGCATGGCCGCCGCTTGCGGATCCTGGGCCGGGCAGCGAGCAGCATCGTGCTGGTGGTGCATGACGAAGAGTGACATGCGTGGGTCTTCCGTTCGTTGGTGTGTCGAGATGCGCATGCAGCGTCACATCGATGGACGCCGGCGCGAGCCGGTCACGACAAGGCGCAGACGGCTCGTACTCGACCGGGGATGCGTGTGCAGAGGCAACACGCGGGGACTCAGCGAACGGACGGACAACCGGTGGTGAACACGCGGCACAGGTCGATCCACAGCCGCGCGACCAGAGGAGTGTCCACGCGTCCAGTAAACCACCCGGGTTCATCAGCCCGGGACGGACGCTCACGGAGCGTCCGGTGATCACGCGAATGACCGCGTCCCAGGCGGCCAATCCTCGGAGCGTGCGGCGCCCCTATCTCGGCACCGTCAGGGCCAGGCTCTTCACGTCGGGCGACGTGGCCGCTGCACGGACCAGTTCCACGAGTGATGTCGTCGGCTTCGGCCCACCCGCCGCCCGGACCCGCCTCATCTCGTCCAGAACTTCCGGCAGGAAGAACGTGGCCAACAGCAGGTCCTCGTCTGATTCGAACGGCCCGTACTTCGCACGGATGCGGTCCACCAAGGGGGGAACCAGGCTGCTCGGGCGCCCGTCCACCACAGGCTGCCCGCGGCCGGCCCGGTCGAGCACGTTGGGATCGATGTCACCGGGGGTGCGCCCCCAGTACCCGAGGACGAAGCGGTGGATCTCGTCTGGCACGACCTCGTACCGGCCGTGGATGACGTTGAGCAGCGCCTGTGTCGCGACGAACTGGGAGAACGGCGTCTGGATGTTCGGGTAGCCCAGCTCGTGCCGGACCAAGGGCATCTCGTCGAGCACGGCTTCCAGAAGCTCGGACTTGCCGAGCGCCTTCAGCTGCGCCTTGAAGTTGCTGATCATGCCGCCCGGCATCTGATGCGCGTAGTAGCGAGGGTCGTACTCGGCTGGCTGCCCGACGGGCTTGCCCTCTGCGGTCGCCAGATCACGGAAGTACCCCGCGCTGGCGGCGAGGGCGTGCGGATCCACGCCGGTGTTGTAACCCATCCAGGACAGGTGCCGGACCATGGACTCGTCCGACGGCAGGGATGCTCCGTTCGCCAGCGGCGTGGACGCGGTCCAGATGGCGTCCGCGCCGGCCTTGACCGCTTCCAGGTTTGACGCCGGGCCGAAACCGGTCACGCAATGCGAGTGCACCTGCACCGGAAGGCTTCCCGCGACATCGATGAGAAGCGGCAGCAGGACGGCGACTCGTTCGGGGGTGAGCAGCCCACCGGCATCTTTGAGGACGATCGCGTCGACGCCGAACGCGATCAGCTCGCGGGCCACCTGCACGAAGAACTCGTCGGTGTGGACGGGGCTGATGGTGAACTGCACCCCGCCCGCCACCCAGGACCCCTCAGCCTTGGCTGCGCGGATAGCCACCTCCGCGGTGCGGGTGTCGTTCATCGAGGCGGTGATCCAGACCTCGTCGATGCCCGCACGGGCGCACGTCCGTGTGAAGAGGTCGATGATGTCGTCGGGAAGCACGGTGGAGATGCTGAAGAACTGGCTCATGCCGAGCATGCGCAGCGGTGTCCGGGTCACGTGCTTCTTGACCAGGCGCATGCGGTCCCAGGGGTTTTCGCCCAGGTAGCGCACGCAGGCATCCATCTGCACGGTGGACATGAACTCGATCGACGCGAAGCCGGCGTTGTCGAGCACCGGCAGGATCGGCAGCATCGACTTCGTTGTCATCCGGGTGGCCCACAGGCTCTGTTGGCCGTCCCGCAGCGTGGTGTCGATGATCCGGACGTCGTTCACTGCACCCTCATCCCCGGCCAGTTCTCCTCTAGCCAGCTCGTGTGGACGTCGCCCCGGATGAAGTCCGGGGTGTCGAGCAGCCATCGGTGAAAACCGATCGTCGTCGCGATGCCTTCGACCCGGAACTCGTCCAGGGCCCGTCGGGCCCTGTCGAGCACCTGCGCGCGAGTGCTGCCCGCCACCACCAGCTTCGCCAGCAGGGAGTCGTAGAACGGCGGCACCTGATACCCCTGGACGCAATGCGTGTCGACGCGCACCCACGGGCCGGTCGGCGGGCGCCATTCGGTCAGCGTGCCGGCGTTCGGCGCGAACGCGCGCTGCGGGTCCTCCGCATTGATCCTCAGCTCGAGCGCGTGCCCCCGGGGTGGTTGGTCGGGTACCGAACCCAACGTGCCGTGCTGGGCGATCTGGAACTGCAGCGCCACCAGGTCGTGCCCCGTCACCAGTTCCGTCACCGGGTGCTCCACCTGCAACCGGGTGTTCATCTCGATGAAGTAGAACGCCTGATCCGCCGCGTCGTAGAGGAACTCGACGGTTCCGACTCCCTCGTATCTCACGAATTTCACAAGGTCGAGAGCCGCCCGTGTCATGTCTGCGCGAACGGAGTTGGGCAGAGTCGGAGACGGTGACTCCTCGACGAGCTTCTGGTAGCTCCTCTGGATGCTGCAGTCTCGCTCACCGAAAGCGCGGGCGTCCCCGGCTCCGTCACCAGCGACCTGGATCTCGATGTGCCGTGCCCGAGGAACGTACTTCTCGAGGTAGACAGCGCCGTCGTCGAACGCGGCAAGGGCGGTCGTCGATGCGATGGCCAGCTGCCGCTCGAGCTGGTCGGGTTCGGTGACCAGGCGCAGACCACGCCCACCGCCCCCCGCCCCGGCCTTGACGAGCACCGGATAACCGAGGTCTGCGGCCAGCTGGGCGGCCGTCGTCTGATCATCGACGGACACGGAGGAACCGGGCAGCACGGGCACCCCGGCCTGCTTCGCCGTGGTCCGAGCCGCAATCTTGTCTCCGAGCAGCTTGATCGAGTCAGTCCGCGGCCCGACGAACTTCAGCCCATTGTCGTGGCACGCGTCCGCCAGCAGCGGGCTCTCGGCGAGGAAGCCGTAGCCGGGATGAACCGCCTGACAACCCGTGCTCATCGCCGCGCTGACGACACTGGCCACCTTGAGGTAGCTCTGAGACGGAGGACCGCCACCGATGCATATCGTCCGGTCGGCCATCTCTGCGGCCAAGGAGTTGCGGTCCGGCTCGGAGCAGGCGAGGACGCTCTGCAGACCGAGGTCACGACAGGCCCGGATGATGCGCACGGCGATCTCGCCTCGGTTTGCGACGAGGACCCGCGAGATGGGAGCGGGCCGGTCGGCGACATGGCTCACGGCGATCCCAGAGGTTCGAGAACCAAGAGGACCTGTCCGTACTCGACGGCCTCGCCGTCCTGAGCAAGGATCTGCACGACTCGGCCGGCAGCACCGGCCCCGACCTCGGTGAACATCTTCATCACTTCGAGCGTGCAGACCGGGTCACCCGCGGCGACGACATCACCGATCTCCACGTACGGCGGCTTGTCCGGAGCGGGCCGACGGTAGAAGACGCCAACGGTCGGCGCGACAACGCATGCCATGCCCTCGTGCGAGGGCCTCGGCAGCTCGGACGCGGCACTGCCGGCGGACTCGTCCAGCGACGCTGGAGGCTGCTGGGCAGGCACGGCCTGCACGTCCGCCAGCGCGGCCGCCGCCGCGGGGGCATTCGCCGGTGCAGTGACGATGGGCATGGCCGCGACGTGAGCGTCAGCAGAGTTCTTGGAGACGTGCAGTCGCGTCTCTCCGACTTCCAGATGCAGCTCACGTAGGTGGGAGTCCGCGAAGATGCGAAGGATCTCCTGCAACTCATCCGCTGTGATTGACACGTCGCCCCGCATTCGTCCTTGTGGTTGGGTGGCCCAAAATCGGAGCGTCCGTCGCCGCACCGACCTCCTCGATCGTGACGCCGGGCGCGAGTGCCCTGACGGCGAAGCCGGACGTGGTGGGCTCGAAGACCCCCAAGTCCGTAAAGATCCTGGTGACGACGCCCCGCGCCGTCAGGGGGTAGGTGCAGGAGCTCAACAGCTTGGCCTCACGCAGCTTCGTCGTGTGGGGCATGGTCACCCAGACCTGCCGGGCGCCGGCCGCGAGGTCCGCCGCTCCGCCGATGCCTCCGACCCGGCGGCCAGGGAGCCGCCAGTTGGCCAGGTCCCCGCTCTGCGACACCTGGTAAGCACCAATCACGGCCAGGTCGAGGTGCCCTCCGCGGATGAGCCCGAATGACGACAAGGAGTCGATGAAGGCCGCCCCGGGTAGAACGGTCGCGGGCTGCTTTCCCGCGTCGACGAGATCCGGGTCCTCCTGGCCGGACGGCGGAGGTGGTCCCATCCCGAGGATCCCGTTCTCGCTGTGCACGACCACGCGTCGGCCCTGCAGGTGCGAGACGACCAGCGTCGGCAGCCCGATGCCGAGGTTGACCACCCAGCCGTCCTGGATCTCGTCGGCTACTCGTGCGGCAATGGACTCCTCGTCCCAGGACACGCCGCCTCACTCCCCCTCAGTGGTGACATCGAGGATGCGGCACGCGTTCTCGAAAAGGATCTTCTCGCGCACGCCGGGCTTCAGGTCGAGCTCGTCGAACTCCTTGATCCAGCGGTCCGGGGACAACAGCGGGAAATCGGAGCCAAAGAGGAACTTCTCCGGCATGACGCTGTTGAAGTGCTTGATCACTTCCGCCGGGAAATACCGAGGCGACCATCCCGACAGGTCCACGTAGACGTTCTTCTTGTGCCGGGCGATGGCGAGTGCCTCCAGGTGCCAGGGCCAGGCGAAGTGGGCCGCGACGAGGACGAGCTCCGGGAAGTCCGCGGCCACGTCGTCCAGGTCAGGTACGGGTCGCCCGTACTTGAGCTTGTAGCCACCCCCGCCCGGGGACCCGGCACCTATCCCCGTCGTACCCGTGTGCACCAGCACCGGCAGCCCGTGGTTTTGGCAGTAGTCCCACAGGGGATAGAACCGGCGGTCGTTCAGGTGCAGCTGCTGCGTCACGGGCTGGACCTTCAGCCCCTTCATGCCGCGTGAACGGCAGCGGTCGAGCTCCTGGACGGCAGCCTTTCCCTTCCACGGGTCGACGGTGGCGAAGCCGATGAGTACACCGTTCGACGCCGCGACGGCGTCGGTGATGGTGTCATTGCACGCTCGCATGCCGTCGACGGTCTCGGCGTCGACGTCGAAGACCACAGCTCGCATGTCCCGCGACGCGTAGTAGTCGGCCAGATCCACGGCCGTGGACGCCTGGGAGCCGAACAGCTTCTGGGCACTGGCCCAGGCCTGACCGCCTTTGACTCTGTCCCCGGTCCGCTGATGGACGTGGAAGTCGAATGCCTTCACTACTTGCCCCTCTTCACGTTGATGATGAAGTCGACGAACACGCCAGGTGTGTGCACGGCCTCGGGCGCGAGTTCCCCCACGGGCACGAGTTCGTCCACCTCTGCCACGGTGATGTCGGCGGCCATCGCCATCAGCGGGTTGAAGTTCCGTGAGGCCTTGCTGTACGTCAGGTTCCCGAACTCGTCCGCCACCGAGGCCTTGACGAAGGCGACGTTCCCCTTCAGCGGTGTCACCAGCAGGTACTCGACGTCCCCGACCTTGACGACGTCCCACCGTTCCGCGAACTCGGTGCCGATCCCGGTCGGCGTGAGGAAGCCACCCAGACCGGACCCTGCAGCGTGCAGCTGCTCGGCCAAGGTGCCCTGCGGCGTCAGGACGAGCTCGATCTCCCCGTCCTCGATGCCGCGGACGACGGAAGCGGACGAGGGACCGGTGGGAAAGGAACAGATGACGCGGCTCAGGCTCCCGGCATCGGCCAGCGCGCCGAAGTCCGTGTTGTTCGCGACAGTGGTCAGTCCTCTTCTCGGCTGCTTCGCCAGGGCGTCCCGAAGGACGAAGGGGAAACCGGCTCCCCCGAAGCCGCCGAACATCACCACGTCCCCGTCGCGGACGAGGGCCGCGCCCTCGTCCCCGTCGCGCAGGACCTTTCCCGAAACCATTCTCGACTCCCGTCTGGCTGAGCTGGCGAAGGTCAGGACGTTTCGTAGACCGGGATGGACACCTCTTCGGGCTCCGGGTCCGGCGCCTTCCGCCGCTCCAAGAAGCCGCGGAGCAGACCCACGACACCCGCTGGCGCGAACAGGATGAAGACGATCATGATCAGCCCGTACAGCATGCCGCCGGCCAGCGGGTCGATTTCGCTCGCGAGGCGAGGTGCGAACTGCAGGAAGACCCCACCGATCAGGGCCCCCCAGATCGTCGCGATGCCTCCGACGACGCTGGCGACGATGAAGCTGATGCTCAGCAGCACCGGGATCGTGGCAGGCGAGATCACGCCTACGGACATCACGTAGAGCGCGCCGGCCAGCGCAGCCATCGCCGAGGAGTACGCACCGAGCAGCACCTTCACCCGCGGCGTGTCGACGCCCTGGGTCCCGGCGACGAGCTCGCTGTCACGCAGCGCGCAGATGGCTCGCCCCAGGGGCCCGCGCATCAGGTTGCCCGTCCACCAGAAGATGAGGACCACGGGCACCAACGTCACGTAGTAGCGCCACTGGTCCGGCAGCAGGCCGCTCCACGCCGGGGCACCGGGGACCGGGACGACGAGGCCCGCGTCGCCGCCAGTGATGTGCTCCCACTTCGACACGAACAGGGGAGCCACGATGCCGACCGCCAGCGTCGCGGTGCACAGGTACAGGCCCTTGAGCCGAGCCGTGCTCATGCTGAGCAGGGCGCCGCCAAGAAAGGCCGCGCCCACCGCAACGACCGCCGTGACCAGGAACGGCAGCTCGAGCTGCCGATGGAGCACGCCCGCAGCGTAGGCACCGAGGCCGAAGAAGGCGTTCAGCGCGATCGACATCTGCCCGCCGAAACCCATCAGCAGGTTGGTGGCGAGCGCGGCGAGCGCCCAGACCAGGACCAGGGTGAGCTGGAAAGTCAGGAAGGAGCTGGTCATCAGTGGCAGGGCCAGCAGGGCTACCAGCCCGACCGGTACCCAGAGCACCTTTCGACGCAGCAGCTCTGACACGTTCGTGCTCATACCCGAACCGCCTCCTCAGACCCGAACAGGCCACTCGGCTTGAGCACGAGGACCGCGAAGATGATCGCCAGAGGTACCGCGATCTTGAGCTCGGAACCGATCCACGGGATGTACGTCGCCGCCAGGTTCTCCGAGACTCCGATGATGAGTGACGCCACGACCGCCCCGAGCAGGCTGTCGAATCCACCGAGCGCCGCGGCTGCAAGGGCGTAGAGCAGGACGGAGAACATCATCCCCGGCTCGATGTAGAGGGTCGGTGCGGCCAGAATCGCCGCGATCGCACCGATGGACGACGCGATTCCCCAGCCGAGCACGGACATCCGTCGCACGTTGATGCCCACGAGGCCGGCGGACGTCCGGTTCGAGACCGTGGCGCGCATTGCGAGCCCCAGCTTGGTGCGATGCAGGACGAACGTCAGCACACCGATCTCGATCAGGACGACGAGCATGGTGCCCAACGATCCCAACGTCACCGAGACTCCGAAGACGGACAGCACGTCGGCCGGGAAGATGTCACCGAAGGACACGGGCAGGTAGCCCCACACGAACCCGGTCAGGTTGCTGAGGAACAAGAACAGGCCGAAGGTCAGGATGACCATCCCCCATTCGTTGTCCTTGGAGAGCCTGCGGATCACCGTGAACTCGATGAGGGCTCCACCGACGAAGGCCAGCACGATGCCGCCGACGATGGCCACCAGAAGGGGAACACCCCAGTGGTTGAGCTGCCACACGACGAACGCGACGACGAGGGCCATCTCGCCCTGGGCGAAGTTGAGGATGCCGGTCGTTCGGAAGATCAGCACCATGCCGAGTGCCAGGGAGCCGTACACGCCTCCCATGGCGAGACCGTCGACCACCTGCTCCAAGAACAGTTCCATCTAGACTCCCAGGTAGGCCAGGCGGATCGCGTCGTCGCCCTGCAGAGACGCCGCTTCACCCGATTTGACGATGTGGCCCCGCTCCAGGACATAGCCCTTGGTGGCTATGGAGAGCGCGATGTTGGCGTTCTGCTCGACGATCAGCATCGCGGTCCCGTGCTCGACGTTGATCCGGCGCAGCTTGTCGAACAGGTTCGTGACGATGACGGGAGCCAGACCCAGGGACGGCTCGTCGAGCAGCAGGATCCTGGGTCGCGCCATCAGGGCACGGGTCACGGCAAGCATCTGCTGCTCGCCGCCGCTCAGCGTCCCGGCCTTCTGGTTGCGGCGCTCGGCCAGGTTCGGGAACAGCGTGAACCAGTCCTCGAGCTCCGCCTGAAGGCCTCGTTGTGAACGCACGTACGCCCCGACGAGCATGTTCTCCTGGACCGTGAGCTCGGAGAAGACTCCGCGCCCCTCGGGGACGAGCGAGACACCGCGCTTGACGATCACCTCGGGCCGGCTGCGGCCGATCGTGGCCCCGGCCAGCTCAACGGTCCCCATGGAGGGGATCTGCCCCGTCAGGGCCTTGAGCGTCGTGGTCTTGCCCGCACCGTTGGCGCCTAGCAGGACGACGACGGACCCTTCCTCAACGTCCAGGTCGATGTTGTGCAGCACCTTGACCGGCCCGTAGCCGGCGCAGAGGTCACGCACCTGCAGCAGAGTCACTGACGCCTCCTAGGTAGGCCTGGATCACTCGAGGGTCTGCCTTGATCGCACTGGGGGTACCGACAGCGATCAGGGAGCCGAAGTTCAGCACCGCGATGCGGTCGCACAACGACATCACCAGTCCCATGTGGTGCTCGACCAGCAGGATGGTCAGCTCGAACTCGGCCCGCAGCGCCTGCAGCAGGTCACCGAGCTCGTGAACCTCCGCGAGGGTCAGCCCGTTCGCCGGCTCGTCCAGCATCAGGACCTGTGGCCGTGACATCAGTGCCCTTGCCAGCTCGATGCGCTTCATCGTCCCGAGCGGCAAGCCCTTGGCCGGCCGGTCAGCGAGGTGCTCCAGACCGAGCCTGGCCAGGATGAGCCCCGCCTCGGCGGTGACCTCGCTCTCCTGACCACGGCGACGCCGCAGTCCCAGCCCCCACGACATGAACCCGTGCGGCACACGGTGATGCGCTCCCAGAAGCACGTTCTCGAGGA
>Ga0070696_100002596_pt1 | contig 11970 bp, 11 predicted proteins | sample KBSK1253metaG_FD_65474 | JGI IMG/M metagenome (GOLD analysis project Ga0070696, IMG submission 65474) | Corn, switchgrass and miscanthus rhizosphere microbial communities from Kellogg Biological Station, Michigan, USA - KBS K1-25-3 metaG | ecosystem: Host-associated > Plants > Roots >... | reverse complement strand
CGGAGCTGCGAGCCGTCGGCGCCCGGGCCGTGATCGCAGCCGGGGATGCCGCACACCTGGAAGCCAGCGGAGCCTTCTCGACCGAGACGGCGACTCTCGCTGTGGCCAACACACGTGGCATGCGCAATACGCACAGCGTTACCCAGGCCAAGCTGCTGACGGTGATGATGGACGGCGGGGGCGGATCGGGCTACGCCCAGGCGACGGGACCCGACATTCGTGCCATCGACCCGGCGGCCGTCGGGGAGGAGGCGGCGCGCAAGGCATCTCGCAGCCACGAGGCAGTTGAGCTCGAGCCCGGCGAATACCCGGTCATCCTCGAGGAGTACGCGGTCGCCACCATCCTCGAGTACCTGTCGTGGGTGGGCTTCTCCGCGCTGGCGGTGGAGGAGGGGCGCTCATTCATGGACCTCGGCGAGCAGATCATGGGCACGAACGTGTCGATCTGGGATGACGGGCTCGATCCGCTCGGGCTGCCGACGGCGATCGACTACGAGGGGGTCCCCAAGCAGCGGGTCGATCTCATCATCAACGGCGTCGCCCGTGCCGTGGTCCACGACACCGCGACGGCGGCGCGCGCGGGTGTCGTCTCGACCGGTCATGGCCTGCCTGCCCCGAATGCGGTCGGACCCATGGCCTGGAACCTGTTCATGTCGCCAGGGTCAAGCGCCAAGGAGGTGATGCTGTCGGGCATCGAGCGTGGGGTGTGGGTGACCCGCTTCCACTACGTCAACATCATCCACGCCAAGAAGGGCATCCTGACCGGCATGACGAAGGACGGCACGTTCCTGATCGAGGATGGCCGCATCACCCGCCCGATTCGCAATCTGCGCTTCACCCAGTCGATTCCCGAGGCCTTCAGCGCGATCGAGGCGATCGGCTCCGAGACTCGCCTGGTGGCGGCGGAGTACTCCGGCATCAACGCGCGCGTGCCGGCCCTGCGGCTGGCGAAGTTCGCCTTCACCGGAGCTAGCGGCGCCGAGGCGCAGGGCTAGGCGTGGCGGCGGTCGACCTGCGCATCGGCGACCGAATCGGACTGCGCAAAGCCCACCCCTGCGGCAGCCGCGAGTGGCGCGTCGCCCGCATCGGTGCGGACATCGGGCTGATCTGTGAGGGCTGCGGCCATCGAATCTTGATGGACCGCCTCGACGTCGAGCGCCGCTTCACCGAGCACCTCGAGCGCGGCCCGCAGCCCGCCCCCTGACCGATGGCCCACCTCGAGCTGCCTCCACACGTCGAGCTGCCGGCCGATCTGCCCGTCTCCCAGCCATCCGGCTCGGTCTTTGCGAATCGCTCCTTCGTCCTTCTCTGGGTGGCCCAGGTGCTCAGCCAGCTCGCCAGCAATATGGTCCTGGCCGGCCTCATGGCCACGGTGGTGCTCGCAACCAGGTCCAACACCGCCAACGCGATCCTGATCCTGACCTTCCTGGTGCCGGCGGTGGCCTTCAGTGCCATCGCCGGGGTCCTTGTCGAACGGAGCGACGCGCGCCTGATCATGCTGGCCTCGAACCTGCTGCGCGGCGGCGGAATCGTCCTCTTCCTGCTGGTCGGGAGCAACGTCGGCCTGATCTTCCTCATCAACCTGCTGGTCGCCACGGTCACTGCGTTCTTCGTGCCCGCCGAGCTGACGGCGATCCCGCGTCTCGTGGACCGACGGCAGCTGATGGCCGCCAACTCGACCTTTGTGCTGACGATCAACGCGACCTTCGCGATCGGCTTCGGCTTCCTGGGTCCGCTGCTGCTGACCACGGCGGGGGTGAACGCCGTGTTCATCGTGGTGGCGGTGATGTTCGGCCTGGCGGCGCTCGCGATCGTGCCGCTGCCCGCGGTCCCGCCCGAAAAGCACGTGGAGATCGGCGTGAAGGAGACGGGGCGGGCCCTGACGGTCGTCTTCGATCAGCTGAACGAGGGGATCGCCTTCGTGCGCAGCCATCGCCCGATCGCCTGGTCACTGGCCTACCTCGGGATCGCCGCCAGCCTGATCGCGGTGATGGGTGCCATCGGCCCCGGCTTCGCGACCGACATCCTCCTGCTGCGGCCCCAGGACTTCTTCTTCGTGATGGGTCCGGCGGGCATGGGCGCGGTCCTCGGCATCCTCTTCCTGAACGCGTACGGGGCCAGCCTTCCGAGGCGGCTGCTCATCGACGCCGGGCTGGTGGCGATGGGCGTGACCCTCATCGGCCTTGCGCTGGTGAAGCCGATCACGGTCTTCCTCTCGCCTGCCCTGCAGCCGATCGAGAACAACCTGCCGTCCGCCCTCAGCCCGCTCCTGTCCCTGATCGCCCTGGTCGTGGTGATCGCCATCACGGCTGGAGTGGAGTACGCGTTTGTCGCAATCCCCGCCCAAACCGCCCTCCAGGAGGACCTGCCGGTGGAGGTCCGCGGTCGAATCTTCGGCATCCTCAACACCCTCCTGTCGGTGGCGTCATTCCTGCCGGTGCTCGTCGCGCCTGCCGCCGCCGATCTGGTGAACATCGTCTTCAAAGGGGCGGGGATCCCGGCGGTGATGGCCGTCCTCGGCCTCATCACCCTTGGACTGGGCGTCGCCTCGTGGCGGCGGAACCGGGCCGCCGGTCTGCACGGCGTCAAGCCGGCCGGCTCCGACACGGCATGACCACCAGGGTGCTGGCTGCATCGATCCTCATCGCCTCGGCCGTCATTGCGTGGCTGGCAATCAGTTTCGCCGTCGTGGCGCGCGCCCTGCAGGCCGCCATCGGCCTGTCGCTCGTATACGTGGCCTACCTGGCATTGCGCGGCTACCAGGCCATGCGCGACGCGCGTCGCGCGAAGACGGCAGAGGGCAGCCGGCCATGGGTCACCCTACTCGTCGCCGCCCGGAACGAGGAGCCGGTCATCGTCGCCACGCTGGCCTCGCTTGCCGGACAGGACTATCGGCAGGACGGGGAACGGGGCTTCGACATCGTGGTCGTCGACGATGGCTCGACCGATGAGACCGGGGCGCTGGCCCGACGGGCGGCCGAGATGTACGCGGATCGGCTGCGGGTCATGCGCCGCGAGCCCGGTGAAGGCCCCAGCATGAAGGCGGCAGCGCTCAGCTTCGCGCACGCGCAGACCGAGGGCGAGGTGATCGGAGTGCTGGATGCGGACGCCAGCGTCCCCCCGGACTTCGTGACGCGTGTCATGCGTGCCTGGCAGGCCGATGCGCCTGCGGCCGCCATCCAGGTCCAGCGTCGCGCCCACAACCGCAGCGACAGCTGGCTGGCGGCAGCGCAGGACGAAGAGCTGCTGATGGACATGGCCAGCCAGTGCGGTCGCCTCGCCACCGATGGCATCGCCGAGCTGCGCGGCAACGGCATGTTCGTGCGTCGGGCGGCGCTCGATCGGCTCGGAGGCTGGAACGCCACCGCGCTGACCGAGGACCTCGAGCTCTCGACCCGCCTGGTTGCGGCTGGGGAGCGGATCGCGCTGGCCCCGCAAGTCGAGGTCGGGGAGGAGGCGGTCATGACGCTCCCCGGGCTGTGGCGGCAGCGGCTGCGGTGGGCGGAGGGGAGCATCAGGCGCCTGATGGAGCTTGGCCCGGGGCTGCTCCGGGCGCCGCATGTGCCACTCGGCCGAAAGCTGGACTTCCTCGCCTTCATGGGAGAGTTCGTGATCCCACCGCTCTGGGTGACGACCATCGTTGCCAGCCTGCTGACCATCCCGCTGCCACGCCCCGCCGACTGGACGGTCCCGGCATCGCTGTTCCTGGGGTATGGGATCGGTACCTTCCTGCTGGCGCTGGCCGGGTTGGCGGCGCAGGGAGAGCACGGGCCGAGGCTCGTCCTTCGGGCCGGGAGGGGTTCACTCTTCCTCTCGCATTGGCTGGTCGTGGTGCCGGCAGCCCTCCTGCGCATCGCCGCCGGACGCCACGCGACCAGCTTCGTGCAGACGCGGCGCAGGGGTCACCTGCCCAGCCGATAGGGGCACGCGTGAACGTCATGCAGCCTTCGATGCCTGAGCGTAGGATCGCGGCACGCGTCGCCTGATGGCGACCCGATGGAGGCGATTGGCATGGCTGGGCACTCCGACGACGACTCTCAGGCGTTTCCCATCGACGAAGATCCACTGCAGCCCGTCGGCCCGGGGCCTGAGGCCCCGCTGACGGCGTCGTTCGATCCGACCCGGCTGGACTTCGGCCACTACGCGGGGAGCACGATCGAGGAGCTTGCGCGCGTGGACCCAGACTACCTGCGCTGGCTGGAACGGCACCCATCCGGAGTTCGGTACCGGGCCGAGATCCATCGGGTCCTGGGCGTCGTCCCGTACTCCACCGACTGGCGTCGCTGAGCAGCACAGGGTCGCCATGGCGGGGATCGAGCGACGCTCCTTCAACGAGCCCGACGAGGTCTATCCGACCGACGACGGCAGCCGCACCGAGATCATCCAGGTCGGCGACAACATGGTCATGCGCTCGGTGATGAAGCCGGGCTGGAGCTGGGAACGGTACGTCAAGCCGATGGGCGATGACCCGTCGTGCCCGATGGAGCACCGCGAGGTGATCGTCTCCGGCCGCCTCCGCTACCGGATGGACGATGGGACCGAGGTGATCGGCCAGGCGGGGGACTACCTCGAGATCGCGCCCGGGCACCTCGCCTGGGTGCTCGGTGACGAGCCCTGCGTGACGATCGACTGGTAGTCGACCGTGGTTCGGGCCTGGCAGGTCGTCAAGCGATCACAGCTCCGAAGGCCCGCGCGCTCTCAGCCATGTGCTCTGATACCATCTCGCTCCGTCCCGATGAGCACGTTGTCGGATACGCAAGTGTTCATTTGAGGACGAAATCGGTGGGCGGCTAGCTCAGCTGGTTAGAGCACTTGCTTGACATGCAAGAGGTCACTGGTTCGAGTCCAGTGTCGCCCACCACAACAACTCTTTGAGCACGGAATGACTGCCTTGCTCACGGTTGCGCGCCGCCCGAAAGGACGGCGAGCGGCTCGCGTACCCCGCCTACCATGCCCGCATGGCATTACGCGTGAGCTTGCCGCTTCTGGCGAGCGCGATGCTAACGGTTGCAGGCTGCGGCACGCAGGTGGAGTCCAGGTTCGCGGTGGTTTCTCATCCACCTGCCGCGACCGCCACGGGCGAGGCGAGCAACCCTTCGTCCGGATCACGCGCGTTCAACGTGGCCCTCGTCAAGTCGAACTACACGTTCGCGTGTGAGGACCCGCTCCTGGTTGGCGCCAGGTTCTTCGACGCCCCGTTCTGCGAGCAGGTCAAGATCGATGAGATGACCGCATCAGGTCGACTGCTGACGGTGCCGACCACACTCCACGCAGGCGCCTTTCATCGGGCTTCTGCCATTTGCCATCAGGTTGCGGTCGCGCATCTCGACCACGATACCGGCGCCGACCTCGGGTATCGCGATATCGAGGTCTTGGACCAGAGCGACGACTACTTGGCCGACTGCCGCTTCATTCCATCGTGAGCGAAGGACTCGGCGCGCTGTCGTTGGCGAAGGTAGCGAATCCGTTCGTACCCCCGGGGTACTGCATCAGACCCCACTCGGTCGTTTTGCCGCCATAGGTCGGGCGGACCCGATATGCCGGAAGTACTACTTCGTCATGGCCCTTCCGGCGTGAAGGCGCGATCCTCCCGGCATGTCCACTTCGAACGCGTCTCGCAACGACCGACACTCCGCTGGCCTCTTCCGAGTGCCACTCGCGGCGGCCGGTGCGGCCTTGCTTGGCCTTTCGTTGCTCTTGTCCGTTGGTCCGGCACTCGCCGCCGCGAACCATTCCAACGGCAATGGCGCGAACGGAAATGGAAACGGCACCTCGGGCAATGTGAAGGTCCACGACGCCACGACCGGTGTCGAGACGGCCGGAAACGGCAATGAGCCGCACGTGTGCGACTTCTGGCTCGGATTCACGTCCGACACCCCCGAGGCGGGCACCTGGACCATCGTGAGCTGGGCTCCGACCGGTGACGGGTCCACGGTCGCGTCGGGCACCTATGACACCAGCGACGACGGAGTCGACAACTCGAGCATCATCGAGGTGCCGGCCGGCCACTATCGCGTGGAGTGGGCGGCGACCGGCGAAACGGTCACCAGCAAGAAGACCTTCTGGGTCGATGCCGCCTGCGACGAGGCGGTGACGCCGGTGGATGAGCCTCCGGTCGACGAGCCTCCGGTCGACGAACCGGCCCCGCCTGCTGATGAGTCCGGGTCGGAGGAGCCGGCCTCACCAGTGGAAGATCCAGCTCCCCCGGTCGGCGACCCGCCCATCGAGGACTCTGCCCCGACGAACGATGAGTCGCCGGCCGAGGAGCCCGCCGGGCCGTCCGACGAGACCCCCGGAGAGGGATCGGTCCTGTCGAATGAAGGGTCGTCGCCAGAGGATCCCGGCACTCCGTCTGATGAATCTCCGACCGGTGACTCCCCACCCGAGGAGCCTGCTTCACAGGGTCAGCAGCCTGTGACCGATGATCCGGGCACGCCCTCTGACGAGTCTCCGGCGACACCGGGCGACCCGTCGAGCGAGGAGCACGGGACGCAGGCCACGGAACCAGCCAACGCAGATTCGCCAGCCCCTCCCACCGCAGACCAGCTCGCCGACACCGTTGGATCGGGCGTGCGGACCATGTCGGACACTGCGGCTCCGACGGTCCCGGTCCCAAGCGGTCTGGTCGCCACCTTCGGGCTGCTGCTGCTGATCGTCGCGCATGCGACCACGCGTCGTGGGAAGCTCAGCAACACTCGCGCGTAACCGACCGCCCCTCTCTCCTTCGAAATCGCTACCCTAGCGCGGGCTAGGTCCCGTTCGAGGTGAACCGTGGGCTTCTGGTCGAGGGGGCGGCGTGACAAGGAACCGGAAGAGATTCCAACTCCCGATGTTGGACCGACTCCGACGAGCCTGTCGGTGGTCCAGTTCTGGACCGCGAACCAACGCACCCTGGCCGGACTCGATCTGAGCCACGAGCGCCTGACCGACCTGATCAATCGCGAGGACGTTCTCCCCGTCGTCCTGCTCGATGACCAGCCAGAGGACCTTTCGCAGCCGATCGAGCTGCGTGCGGGCCAGCAATGGTCACAGCTGTCGGTGGGGGATGCGCTGATCATCCTGCCTCCGCCGCAGCTCACCGATCCGTCGCGGCGGCTGCATCGTCCACGACAGCCGGTCGAGATCGTCGTCGGCCCCTTCCTCGTATCCGGGATGGTGCACGTTCCGCCCGGCGCCCAGGCAGCGGGCTTCCTGTTTCGTCAGAACGCGAGGTTCGCCGCTGTCACACGGGCCGCGGTCCGGGACAGCGGACGCGAGGGCTTCGAACAGCACGCCGATGTGGTCCTCGTCAACATGCGGCGGATCGAGACGATTCGGGACGTGGGTCTCGACGAGACAGAGCAGATCGTTTCGCCAGAGGCGACGACCCAGACCAGTTGAGGGCTGTCAGGCAGGCCCCGAGAGTGCGAGGGCGTTGCGGATTCGCTCGGCATCCTCCACGTCGGCGAGGCGTGCCAGCCAGTCGGGCTCCAGGTCGCGAACGACCGCCTCGAAGTCGTCGGCCTCGAGCTCTCGAAGCAGTCCATTGGCGCAGAGCGCCAGCAGGACCGATGCGATCTGCGGGTCGTACCACGTGCCGGCGCGGGCATGGATCGTGGTGACGGCCGCCTGGCTTCCCTCCCGGGCGACGACAATCTCGAGGCCATCGGCGAGTGCCACGATGCGGGCGAACAGCGGGACCGCCTCCCCGGCGAGCCCCATGGGCAGGCCGCGGCCGTCCCACCGCTCGTGGAGCGCCATGACCGTCACCGCAACCTCCGGGCCGAAGCCGGCTCGCGTTGCGAACTGTGCCCCGCGGCGAACCCGCAGGTGCTCAGCCGCGAGCCGTTCCTCGTCGATGCCGCGGGCAGCGGGCATCAGGCGGCGCATCATGGCCGGACGCCCCGAGGCCGGGTCGACATCGGCGACGCTGCCGGCGTCATGCAGCAGGGCGGCGTAGAAGAGGCCAACGCGATCTCGGTCGGCGATGCCCATCGTCTCGGCCAGCCGTATCGCCAGGTAGCAGGTACGAACAGTGTGGCCCGGCTCGTGCCCGGCGAGGCCGTCCAGCGTGGGAGCCATCTCCAGCATGAGGTCGGCCACGCGCATGCCATGCCGCGGGTACGCGTTGCGCGCCGTTGCCTCGGCTCTCATGCAGGCCAGTCTCGGCGGCATGGCCGTGAGCGGGAATGGTCCCAAGGTACCCCCGGGTACCGCCATCAGCCGCGAATCGCGGGCTATCGTAGGCCGATGTCCGAGCCACACGCTCACTTGCCCCGGCCTGGAGCTGTCATCTTCGACCTGGACGGAACGCTGGTCGACACCGTCGAGGCGCGGATCAGGGCCTGGCTCAGGATCTTCAGCGAGGAGGGGATCGCCGCGGACCGACGGCAGGTGGCCGCGCTGATCGGCACGGACGGCCGGCGGCTGGCCCGCGAGGTGGCCGCGTCAGCTGGGATCAGCCTGGAGCCCGGGCGTGACGAGGCGATTGACGCCCGATGCGGCGCCATCTTCGCCGAGCTCAACCGGCGGCCACAGCCTCTGCCCGGCGTGCATGACGTCCTCGGCCGCCTGGAAGCCGCCGGTGTGCCGTGGGCGATCGCGACCTCCAGCCGCCGTGAGCAGGTGGCGCCATCGGTGGACGCGCTGGATCTCCCCAGCCCGCCGCTCATCGTCGATGGCACGCACGTGGAGCACGCAAAGCCCGCGCCGGACCTCCTGCTCCTGGCCGCCGAGGAGCTGCACACCGACCCCGCCGGCTGCTGGTACGTCGGCGACGCCACGTGGGACGTGCTGGCCGCCTCTGCCGCAGGCATGGTTTCGGTCGGCGTCACGACCGGGGTCGCGGACGCGGCTACCCTGCTCGGCGCCGGGGCGCGCTGGGTGGTCGGCTCGCTTGCCGAGCTCGAGGTCTGACCGGATGCCGCTGGAGAAGTATCGGTCCAAGCGCGATTTCGCCCGCACCCCGGAGCCGGAGCCCGGACCGGTCGGCGACGGCGGTGGGCGGTTCGTGGTGCAGCGCCATCGGGCGACCCGCCTGCACTACGACCTCCGGCTGGAGATCGACGGCGTGCTCGTCAGCTGGGCCGTGCCGCGCGGGCCGACCCTCGACCCCGACGAACGGCGCATGGCGATGCGCACCGAGGACCACCCCATCGAATACTTCGACTTCGAGGGGACGATTCCTCGCGGTGAGTACGGCGCGGGAGACGTGATCGTCTGGGACTGGGGCACGTTCACGCCGGAGGAGACCGACGACCCTGGCGCCGCCCTCCAGTCGGGGGAGCTCAAGTTCCGGCTCGAGGGCGACCGCCTGCGCGGCCGCTTCACGATCATCCAGACCGGCGGCAAGCGCGACGCGTTCGGTCGCAAGACCGAGCCGGCTCAGTGGCTGCTGATCCACAAGCGCGACGAGGCGGCTGTGGACGGGTGGGACGCCGAGCAGCACCCGACCAGCGTGAAGACTGGGCGAACCAACGACGAGGTGTTGGCCGGCGTGGAGCCCCACACCGTCGCTGCCGCCCCGGCGGTCGAGCCGGAGCCGGACCTCTCGGCCGCGCAACCGGCCGCGCTTCCCGATTTCGTGAAGCCAATGCTCGCCACGATGACCGACGGCGCCTTCGACGATCCGGACTGGCTGTACGAGATCAAGCTCGACGGATACCGGGTCGAGGCGGTGGTCAATTCCAGGGGGGTCCGGCTGTGGACCCGCAATCGCATCGATGCGGCCACCTACTTCCCCGACCTGGCCGGTCCCGCCGACTGGATCTCAGCCCGCGAGGCGATCGTGGATGGGGAGGTGGTTGCGCTCGACCCCGAGGGGAGGCCCGACTTCTCGCTGCTGCAGGATCGGACCGGGCTTCGCGGCCTGGAGGCCGCTACTGGGCGGCGCTCGCCCGACGCCCCGCGCCTCACCGCCGACGAGCGCAGGGCGATTCCGCTCGCCTACATGGTCTTCGACCTGCTGCACCTCGACGGCAGCTCCCTGCTGGACGTCCCGCTCGAGGACCGGAAGCGGCTGCTGCGGCGGGTGATGCGCCCGCACCCGCTGGTTCGCTACGCGGCCCACGTGATGGGGGAGGGCGAGGCATTCGTGCGCGCCGCTGCCGACCGTGGCCTGGAGGGGGTCGTCGCCAAGCGGCGCGCGAGCCACTACGAGCCCGGCAAGCGGTCGCGCGACTGGCTGAAGATCAAGCTCCGTCGCGAGCAGGAGCTGGTGGTCGCCGGCTGGCTGCCGGGCAAGGGGAGCGCCGGTGAGCTCGGGTCGCTCATCGTTGCGGTCAACGCCGACGGACGCCTGCGGCACGCCGGCCAGGTCGGCAGCGGGTTCTCGGCCACCATGCGTCGCCAGCTCCTCGCGGCGCTTCAGCCCCTCCGGCGGGACGATTCGCCGCTCGACCCGGTGCCGCGCCTGCCCGCCCCGCGATGGGTGGAGCCGCGCGTCGTCATTCGCGCGGAGTTCGCAGAATGGACCACCGATGGACTCCTGCGACAGGCCGCTTTCAAGGGAATCGAAGTATCGAAGGAACCCGGCGACGTCGTGCGCGAGACCGCCCTTCCCCTCGCGCGAGTCATGGCCCGTGCACCGCGAAAGGGGCGCGGCAAGCAGGGAGAGACGGTGAGCGCAAACGTCATCGCGGCGACCGCCGCCGAGCTCGAGGCCCTGGACGCGATCGAGCGGGAGGGGAGCTGGCAGGTGGCCGGGCACGAGGTGCGGGTCACCAATCTCGGCAAGGTCTTGTTCCCGGAGGGGGACGGGCAGCCCGCGCTCACCAAGCGCGACCTGATCCGCCACTACGTCTCGATCGGACCACTGCTGGTGCCGCACCTGGCGGGGCGTGGACTCAATCTCCAGCGCTTCCCCGATGGCATCGGAAAGGCCGGCTTCTGGCAGAAGGATCTGCCGGGGCACGCGCCGAGCTGGATCTCCCGCTGGAGCTACACAGGCAGCGAGGGACCCAAGGACTACGTGGTGGTGGATCGGGTCGCGACGCTGGCGTGGCTGGCGCAGGAGGGTGCGATCGTGCTGCACCCCTGGACATCTCGCACGCAGGCGCCCGATCGACCCACGTTTGCGCTGATCGATATCGATCCGGGAACGAAAACGACCTTCGATGAGATCCTCGTCCTGGCGCGGCTGTATCGGACCGCGCTGCAGCACCTGGGCGTGATCGGCCTGCCCAAAGTGAGCGGGAAGCGCGGCGTCCAGATCTGGGTGCCGATCGAGCCTGCGTACACGTTCGAGCAGACCCGCGACTGGGTTGAGTCGCTCTCGAGGGCGGTGGGGCAGACGGTCCCCGAGCTCGTCAGCTGGGAGTGGTCGAAGCGGGACCGGGCAGGCAGAGCTCGGCTGGACTTCACCCAGAACGCGATCAACCGGACGCTGGTCGCACCTTATTCGGCTCGACCGTCAGCGGGCGCCCCGGTCTCGGCGCCGATCACCTGGGACGAGCTCGACGATCCCGAGCTTGCGCCGGATCGCTGGACGATCCGCTCCCTGCCCGAGCGGCTGGCAGCGGTCGGCGACCTCTTTGCTCCAGCCCTGAGCGAGGCGCAGAAGCTGCCGCCACTCTGAGGGCATGGAAAGGCCGCGGGTGGAGCGCCGAGCCTGGGAGTCACAGGAACGGAGCCGCCCGCGGCGAATTGCGAACGGTGAGAAGGGACGACGACCTAGCTGGGCCAGCCGCCGCCGGTGTGTGCGCTGCGCATAAGCGTCTCCCTCAAGCGACCGCCTCGCATGAGACGTAGCCGCACACAGACGTTCGTATCCGGAGGTCGCCCCTTCAATCACCCATCGGTACCTGCGTGGCGAGAGTGGGGCAGTACTTCCGGGTGACGTCGCAGTCAAATGGGACTTGCCAAGCCTCGTATACTCCCGTCAATGCCGCGTACCCGCACGTCCACACAGAGCACTGCGCACGACAGCGCACTCGCTCAGCAGATCGGCGCGCGCATTCGCGACGCCCGCAAGCGCGGCGGCCTGACGCAGCA
>Ga0070696_100002593_pt1 | contig 11979 bp, 11 predicted proteins | sample KBSK1253metaG_FD_65474 | JGI IMG/M metagenome (GOLD analysis project Ga0070696, IMG submission 65474) | Corn, switchgrass and miscanthus rhizosphere microbial communities from Kellogg Biological Station, Michigan, USA - KBS K1-25-3 metaG | ecosystem: Host-associated > Plants > Roots >... | reverse complement strand
CCATCCTCAGAGCCGCGAGCAGGGGACCCGCATCGTCCAGATCGTCGTGACCGATCCCGCAGGGAGCGGCGAGATGGTTACCCGCGCAACCGTCGCGCCCCCGTCGCATGCGATCGCCGCCTCGCGGAGCGCGCCCGGATAGCTCGGCCCGCGCGACGCGGGCGTCGTCACGCGGAACGTCGTCGCAAAGGCCACGCCGAGCGCAATTGCCACCACTCCCACGCCGACGAGCTGTGCGCTTACATCCCTCTTTGCGATGACCACGACGCCTCGCGTCCGCGGAAGCGCAAATGCCACGGCCAGCACGAAGCCGATCGTCAGTCCGGCGGCCAACACGTAGTCGTAGCGCGCGGCATCGTGCCGGTTCAGGTACGTCGAGGCCCCGAAGACCGCCGCAGTCGCGACACCCAGCAGGACCACGGCCGCTAGGGGAGCCCACTCGGACACAGGCTCGGAATCGGCGGCTGGCCGGACGGCATGAAGCGCTCGCCAGAGGAGGAAGCCGACGACCACCGTGGCGCCGACACCAACGGCCCAACCCGGGACCGGGCCTCGACCCCCGAACGGACCGCGGAAATAGAGCTCGAAGAACCAGCCCACGGGCGACAGGAGGGTCACGGTCGCGTTCGGGAGTTCGTTGCGCGGCGAGACGAAGGCCATCGCGAGCTGCGCCACCGAGGCCGCCACAGCGACACCCAGCAGCGCACGGCCGCCCGCGGCGCCGGCTCCCATTCGCAACTCGATGGCGAGGATCGCGACGAGAAGGAATCCGAACGGCGTGGAGGACAGGGTCGCGAGGACGAGCACAACGTCGAGCCGACCGAGGCGCCGCCCGACGACGCCGCAGGCGAGGACGGTCGTGGCGGCAACGAACAGGACCCAGGCGAGATTCGTGATGTTTCCCGCCACCTCGGCGCCGGCGGGATAGACCAGGGCAAGCGCGACCCCGGCGGCGGCGCCGGCGATGGAGGAGCCGGACGCCTCGGCCACTGCCCGGGCAACGAGGAATGCGCAGGTCGCGAGGACGAGCGCCGCAAGCGCGGTGACGACGTACGAGAACGCGTCGAGCGGGAGCGAGGCGGCGATCCACGCGAGCGACCGCGGCACGAAGTGCAACCAGCCGTCATACGGCATCAGCAAACAACTCGCAGGGTTCGGATCGATCAGCGGGCACTGCCCGAACAGGGCCCCGTCCTCCGCCCAGACGGTCCGCCAGCGCGGCACGCCGTCCTGGCGGGCGATAGCACCCACGAAGGCCACGGCTGCGGCGAGCACCGCGCCAGAAAGGATCCTGACTCGCGGCCCCATCCTCGACAGCGTATCGCCGCCGAGTTGTGTTCTGCCCCGTCCATCCGCGACAATCGCGACACTGTGCCCGACGAGATCAGCCCAAGCGAGTACGCGCGACGGATCGGCGCCACCACACGATCCGTCCAGCGCTGGATCGCGTTGGGCAAGCTGCCTGCGCGCCGCGTTGGAGGTCGATGGCGTGTCGCGTTTGACGCGTTAGACGCGATCGGCGTCGTCGCAGGACAAGCGCAGGTCGGCAAGATCAGCTTCGCTCGCCAACCACAGAACATGGCGTCCCGACCGATCCGCCGCTTGTTCATCGCCAACCGCGGCGAGATCGCGCGCCGGATCCGGCGCACTGCCGAGCGCCTCGGGATCGAGGTCGTCGAACCCGCGACGGACGGCCCTGGAGCGGTGGACATGCTGGACATCGCCAGCGTCATGGCGGCCGCCAGGACGTCGGGTGCTGATGCCGTCCATCCCGGTTTCGGGTTCCTCGCCGAGAATGCCCACTTCGCCGAAGCGGTCGAGAGCGGGGGCATCGCCTGGGTCGGGCCGCCGCCCGAGGCGATCCGGGCGATGGGCGACAAGGGCGCTGCGCGGCAGCTGGCGGTCGAGCTCGGTGTGCCGGTGGTGCCGGGCTACGACGGCGAGGACCAATCCGACGCGGGGCTCCGCCGGGCGGCGAAGCGGATCGGCTATCCCCTCCTCGTCAAGCCCGCCGCGGGTGGCGGCGGCAAGGGGATGCGCGGCGTTCGCGAGCCGACTCGGCTCGCCGACGCCCTCGCGAGCGCACGTCGCGAGGCGACCGCGGCGTTCGGCGACGAGCGCCTCATCCTCGAACGGCTGGTCGAGGGCCCGCGGCACGTCGAGGTCCAGGTCCTCTTCGATGGCGCCGGCAATGGGATCCACCTGGGCGAGCGTGACTGCTCGACGCAGCGTCGGCACCAGAAGGTCCTCGAGGAGACGCCGTCGCCCGCCGTGACGCCGGCCATCCGGCGTCGCCTGACCGGCTACGCCCTCGCCCTCGCCGCGGCGATCGGCTACCGCAGCGCCGGGACATGCGAGTTCCTGCTCACGAACCGGCGCGAGGTCCTCTTCCTCGAGATGAACACGCGCCTCCAGGTCGAGCACCCGGTCACGGAGCTCGTCACCGGGATCGACCTCGTCGAGGAGCAATTGCGGTTCGCGGAGGGTCGACCGCTCGCCGCCCGGCAGCGGGACATCGACGACGCACTGGCGCGCGGCGGCCACGCGATCGAGGTGCGTCTGTACGCGGAGGACGCCGAGGCCGACTTCCTGCCTTCGACCGGCCGCGTCGAACGGCTCGCATGGCCCGCGGGTCCCGGCATCCGGGTGGACTCGGGCATCGACGAGGGCGCGATCGTCGGGTCGCGGTTCGATCCGATGCTCGCCAAGATCGTCGCCCACGGCGTCGATCGCGCCGAAGCGCTCGAGCGGCTGACGGCGGCGCTCGACAGGACGGTCGTGCTCGGCCTCACGACGAACCTGCGGTTCCTCCGCTGGCTGGTGCGGCAACCGTCCGTGCGCGAGGGCCAGATGCGCATCGACACGCTCGACCGCATCTGGCCGCCGGACGACTGGTCGGTTCGCGCCGCGATCCCGGATGCAGCCTGGCGCGCCGCGGGCCGGGCGCTCGCGAGCTCGGGCTGGCTCGGTGGCTGGCGCCTCAACGGGCCGCCCCGCGTGCGCCTCATCTCGGACGACGAGCAGCGGACGACCGACATCTCGACGGCGGACGTCGCGACCGCGGAGGCCGGCCCGCAGGTGGCCGTCTCGACCGGGCCCGATGGCGACGTCGCCCATGTCGACGTCGCCGGTCGAAGCGTCTCGATCCGCCTCGCCCCGGCGCCGGACGTCGATCGCGCGGCCCGGGCCGCGATCGCGCACCACGGCGCCGGTCCCGTCGAGATCGCGGCCCCGATGCCCGGCGCGATCCTGGCCGTGCACGTGAAGGTCGGCGCCGTGGTCGGTGCCGGCGACCCCATCGCCACGCTCGAGGCGATGAAGATGGAGCACGTGGTCCCGGCGTCAATTCGGGGTCGGGTCGCGGAGCTCAACGCCAGGCCCGGCGACCAGGTCGCTCGCGGTGACGTCCTCGCCGTGGTCGAGCCGTAGCGGTACGCTCTCGCCGTGCCCGTCAAGCCCGCGTCCAAGCCCGCCACGAAGCCCGCCTCGAAGCCGCTCCCCGGTGACCGGAGCGCGCTCATTGCGCTGCACCAGGCGGCGCGCCGGCGGCGTGACGGCGCCCCCCTCGGGAGCCATCAGCGAGCCGACGCCGCCTTCGAGATCGAGCGCATCGAGGTTCACATCGCCCGGATCGAGCGGGCGATGGATCCTCCGCTCGTCTGACTGCCTCGAGCCCTTTGGCAGACCGCGTCCGGATCTACGAGGTCGGACCGCGCGACGGCCTCCAGAACGAGTCCACGGCGGTCTCGCTCGAGAAGAAGCGGGCGTTCATCGAGCGCCTCGTGGACGCCGGTCTCCGTGAGGTCGAGGCGACGAGCTTCGTCTCGTCGCGGGCGATCCCCCAGCTCGCCGACGCCGACGAGCTGCTGCCGTCGCTCCCGGCCGCGACCGGCGTCCGCTATCCGGTCCTCGTCCCGAACGAGCGGGGCATGGCCCGTGCCGAGGCCGCGGGCGCGAAGGCCCTCGCCGTCTTCACCGCCGCAACCGACGCCTTCACCCAGCACAACATCGGGATGACCGTCGACGAGTCGCTGGCGGCGTTCGAGCCCGTGCTCGCGCGAGCGTCCCACCTCGGCTGGTGGCGCCGCGGCTATGTCTCGACCGCCTTCGGCTGCCCGTACACCGGCGCGGTCGATCCACACCAGGCCGTCGGGGTTGCCACCAGGCTGATGGAGCTGGGCGTCGACGAGGTCTGCTTCGGCGACACGATCGGCGTGGGCGTGCCGACCCAGGTCACCGCCGTCACCGACGCCGCGACGGAGGCAGGGATCGAGCTTCGCCAGATCGCGTACCACTTCCACGACACCCGAGGCACCGCGCTCGCCAATGTGGTCGCCGGGCTGGAGGCGGGCGTCCGCACATTCGACAGCTCGACCGGCGGTACAGGTGGCTGCCCCTATGCGCCCGGCGCCGCCGGCAATCTCGCCACCGAGGACCTCGTGTACCTGCTCGACGCCTCCGGCTACGAGCACGGCGTAGACCTCGAGCGGGTGCTCGATGCCGCCCGGTTCATCACCACGGCGCTCGGCAAGCCCCTGTCGACCAAGGTCGGCCAGGCCGGCGGCTGGGACGCCGCGACCGGCCGACCCGTCGGCCGCTGATCGCTCGCTGATCGGAAATGCGCTTTCGTCTAGCATCCGCGCCACGATGAACGGCGTCGTGCTCGTCCTGAACCAGGATTACGAGCCGCTGAACGTCACGAACCTGCCTCGGGCGTTCCGGCTCGTCTTCGGGCTGAAGGCCGAGATCCTCGAGTACGACCACCAGGTGATCCGTACGGTCACCCGCGAGTTCCATGCGCCGTCGGTGATCCGCCTGCAGCACCGGGTCAAGCGGCCTCGCCCGCGCGTCAAGCTGACGCGGCGCGAGGTGTTCGCACGCGACCGGCACACCTGCCAGTACTGCGGCCGCCAGGCGTCGGACCTGACGCTCGACCACATCCTGCCCCGCCACCGCGGCGGCTCGCACACCTGGGACAACCTCGTGGCGGCGTGCAAGCCGTGCAACCACCGGAAGGGCGGCAAGACGCCGGAGGAGGCGCGGCTGCGCCTCCTCCGCCCCCCGTTCGAGCCGCGCAGCGACCTGTACTCGATGTTCACGCCGTACCTGGTGGACGAGCGGAACGAGAACTGGCGCACGTACCTGTTCCTCGGGCGCAACTAGCCGCAACCCGCCCGGCGCGCGCTCATGATGAGGGCGTGACCCCGGCCAGCCCATCGATCGACGTCCCGGCCTCGGTGCAGGCCGTGATGGACAGGCTGTGGGCGCACGGCCACGCGGCGTACGTCGTCGGCGGGTCTGTGCGGGACGCGATCCTCGGGCGCGCCGCCCAGGATTGGGACCTCGCCACCGACGCCCGCCCCGATCGGCTCCTCGCGGTCTTTCCCGGCGCCGTGTACGAGAACCAGTTCGGGACGGTGGCGGTCCGCGAGGGCGCCGCCATCCTCGAGGTCACCACGTTCCGAACCGACCACGAGTACGCCGACTTCCGGCGGCCGCATCGGGTCGAGTTCGGCGACGACGTGCGGCTGGATCTCGCGCGGCGGGACTTCACGGTAAACGCCATCGCGTGGGGGCGCGAGGCGGACGCGGCTACCAGCGCGCTCGTCGACCCGTTCAAGGGACTCGCCGACCTGGAGTGCCGCCTGCTCCGAACGGTCGGTGACCCGGGAGCGAGATTCGGCGAGGACGCCCTGCGCATGGTCCGCGCCGTCCGCCTGGCTCCCGTCCTCGGCTTCGAGATCGAGGCCGCAACCCTCGCGGCAATCCGCGAGCACGCGGGCCTCGCGGCGCACGTCTCCGGCGAGCGCGTGTCCGCCGAGCTGGAGAAGCTGCTCGCCGCACCCCGGCCCTCGATCGGTATGCGGTTGATGGCCGATACCGGCCTCCTCACGGTGCTGCTCCCCGAGGTCGCCGCCCAGCGTGGCGTTCCCCAGAACAAGATCGAGGGCGAGGACCTCCTCGACCACACGCTCGGCTCGGTCGATGCCGCACCGGCCGACAGGCCGGTCGTACGGCTGGCCGCGCTGCTCCACGACGTCGGCAAGCCGTCGACGATCGACGATGGCCCATTCCGCGGCCATGAGATCGTCGGCGCGGAGATCGCGGAACGGCTCCTCGAGCGACTGCACATACCGAGGGCCGCCACGGAGCGCGTGGTGCATCTGGTCCGGAACCACATGTTCACGTACGAGGCGAGCTGGGGCGATGCCGGCGTCCGGCGGTTCATCCAGCGGGTCGGCGTTGACTCGGTCGACGACCTCTTCGCGCTGCGTCGCGCCGACAACATCGGCAGCGGGCTGCCGGCCGATGCCGGCGGGCTGGACGAGCTCGTGTCGCGGGTCGATGCCGAGCTGGCCGCGTCCGTCGTTCTCGACCGGTCGCGACTCGCGGTCCGTGGTGACGACCTGAAGGCCGAGCTCGGGGTGGCCCAGGGGCCTCGGCTGGGCCGCATCCTCGACGAGCTCCTGGACCGCGTCATCGCCGACCCCAAGCTCAACGACCGGGCGACGCTCCTGCTGCTCGCCGAGTCGATGCTGGCGGACGACCGATGATCGAGCGGCTGCTGGCGGCGGAGGCGGCGCTCTCGCGCGACGAGCTCGACCACGCGCAGCGCATGTTCGACCAGGTCGTGGAGGCAGATCCGCGAAACGCGATCGCGGTCGTCGGCCTGGCGCGGGTCCTCGCGCGCCGCGGCGACACGGACGCCGCCCGCGAGCTCCTGGCCCATGCGCTCGACATCGATCCGGATGAAGCGGCGGCCCACCGGCTGCTCGCGCAGCTCGAGGCCTCGACGCCGGCAGAGACCGCGGCTGCCGCTCCGGCTGCCCCTCCAGCGACAGCCACCCGGGATACGCCGGGGCAAGACGGGGCGGCTGCACCCGCGCCAACAGCTGCGCCCGCACCTGCACCAGGGGCCTCGCCCGCCCCTGCGCCGCGTGGCCTGCTCGCCCGGCTGCGCCGGCTTCTCGGGCTCGGTTGAGATCCGCGCCCCAATGCAGCCGTCGCACCACCTCGTCGCGCGCGCGCCCGGCCGCGTGAACCTCATCGGCGAGCACACCGACTACAACGGCGGGCTGGTCCTCCCGATGGCGATCGACCTCGAGACCAGGATCGAGTTCACTCCCTCCACCGGCCGGGTGGTGGATCTCACGCTCGCCGCGACCGGCGAGCGGGTCCTGATCGACCTCGACGAGCGCCCCGAGCCGAGCAGCGGTCGACGGGGCGATTGGACGGACTACGTCGCGGGCACCGCCTGGGCGATCGAGGCCGCCGGGGGTCGGGCACGTGGCTTCATCGGGGAACTCTCCGGCGACCTCCCGATCGGGCAGGGGCTGTCGTCGTCGGCCGCGCTGGAGCTCGCCGGCGCTTGGGCGCTGTCGGGCGGGGAGCCGCCACTCGTTGACCGGATGGCGGTCGTGCGTGCGTGCCAGCGCGCGGAGAACGAGTTCGTCGGCGTGCCGTGCGGCATCCTCGACCAGTTCGCCGTCGCCTTCGGAGTCCGCGATGCCGCGCTGCTGCTCGACTGCCGCTCGCTCGATCATCGGGTCATCGCCCTCCCGAGGGACGCAGCCATCCTGATTGCCGAATCCGGCGTGACGCGAGAGCTTCGCGGTTCCGGGTACAAGGCTCGGCGCCACGAGTGCGAGGCGGCTACGGCGGTGCTCGGGACCATCGATCCTTCGGTGCGTTCGCTCCGGGACGCGACGTCGGAGCTTCTCGATGCGGCACGCGATCGCCTCGGGGACACGCTCTTCAGGCGGGCACGGCACGTCATCACCGAGAACGAGCGCGTCGTGGCGACCGCGCAGGCGCTCGAGACCGGCGACCTGGCGGCGGCGGGGTGGGCATTGCTGGCGAGCCACGCCTCGCTCCGCGACGACTTCGAGGTGAGCGTTCCAGAGCTGGACCGCTTGGTCGAAGCTACGGCCGCGGTTCCGGGCGTTCACGGCGCGCGGCTCACCGGCGGCGGTTTCGGCGGGGCCGTGATCGTCCTCGCCGACGGGGCGGCTGCCGAAACGGTCGCGGCGGGCATCCGGGCGGGGTATCGGACGCCCGCCGGAGTGGCGCCTGCCGTCCGGCGCGTCCGCGCCAGCGATGGCGCCGGGCTCGCCTCTGCGCCCGGGAGCGACGCGTGAGCGACACCGCGCTGGCGGGCCCGCACCGCCGCCACGACCCCTTGCGGGACAGCTGGGTCCTCGTCTCCGGCGGCCGGGGCACCCGACCCTGGCGCGGGCAGGTGGAGGCAGCACCGAAGATCGAGCTGCAGGCATACGACCCGGGGTGCGCGCTGTGTCCCGGAAATGTCCGCGCGGGCGGAGTTCGCAATCCCGAGTACACGGGCACATTCGCCTTTGACAATGACTTCCCGGCCCTTGGCGACGCACCGGAGCCCGCGGCGTCGACGGCATCGATCGACGAAGGGCTGTTCCGTGCGGAGGCGGCCTCCGGCACGGCACGCGTCCTGTGCTTCTCCGAACGCCACGATCGGCCGCTGGGCGCGCTCTCGACCGAGGCCATCGGCGCGGTGATCGACCTCTGGGCCGCCCAGACCGCCGAGCTGGGCAGAAGGTATCGCTGGGTCCAGGTCTTCGAGAACCGCGGCGAGGCGATGGGCGCATCCAACCCGCACCCGCACGGCCAGGTCTGGGCGGGCACGGCCCTCCCCGTCGAAGCGGCGCGCGAGGACGCGACCCAGCTCGACCACTGGCGACGGACGGGGCGGCGACTGCTCGCGGACGTCGAGGCACGCGAACGCGACGGTCCCCGCGTCGTCCTCGAGAACCAGGATTGGCTCGCGATCGTGCCCTTCTGGGCGGCGTGGCCGTTCGAGCTGCTGCTCCTGCCGAATGCGCCACTGGCGCGACTGCCGGATATGGACGAGCGCGGCCGTGGGGCGCTCGCTACGACGCTCGGCGACCTTCTCGGTCGCCTCGATCGGCTGTTCGATCGGCCCTTCCCCTATTCGATGGGCTGGCACCAGGCGCCGAGCGGTCCCCACCCGGCCGACGTCAGCCACTGGCAGCTCCACGCCCACGTGTACCCGCCGCTCCTGCGCGCCGACGCGCGGAAGTTCATGGTCGGCTACGAGCTGCTCGCCGAGCCGCAGCGGGACCTCAGCCCCGAAGACGCCGCCGCCGCGCTCCGCGCCGTCGCGCCGGGACCCTGACCGAGCGGCATACCCTTCGCCCGATGCGCATCCTGGTCACCGGCGGCGCCGGCTACGTCGGCTCCGTCTCCGTCGAGCATCTCGAGGGAGCGGGACACGACGTCGTTGTCCTCGACAACTACGCGAGCTCGAGGCCCGGCGCGAATCTCGCGGGAGCGACCCTCGTCACCGGCACGTACACGGATCGCGAGGCAGTGGCCGCGCTGCTTCGCGGGGAGCGGATCGACGCGGTGCTGCACTGTGGCGCTCGGTCCCTCGTCGGCGAGTCGATCCGCGAGCCCGCGCTCTACTTCCGCGAGAACGTCGCCGGCGGGATCGCCCTCCTCGAGGCGATGCGCGACGTGGGCGTCGAGCGCCTGGTCATCTCGTCGACCGCCGCGGTCTACGGCGTCCCCGACTCGACCCCGATCCCCGAGGACGCCCCGCTCCGCCCGATCAACCCGTACGGCGAGTCGAAGCGGAGCCTCGAGGCCGCCGCCGACTGGTTCGCCCGCGCCTACGGCCTCCGCGCGGTGTCGCTGCGCTACTTCAACGTCGCCGGCGCTAGCGCGACCAATGGCGAGCGCCACGACCCCGAGACGCACCTGATCCCGAACGCCCTCCGGGCGGTCTCGGGCGGTCAGCCGCTGACCGTGTTCGGCACGGACTACCCGACGCCGGATGGGACGCCGATCCGCGACTACGTGGACGTCGTGGATCTCGCCGAGGCGCATCGGCTCGCCCTCGAGGCGACCGCCCCCGGCGACAGCCGGACCGGTGCGCGGCTGCTCGCCTGCAACCTCGGCAGCGGGGTGGGCTTCAGCGTCCGCGAGGTCCTCACCGAGGCGGAGCGCGTGCTCGGCCGGCAAATCCCCCGGTCGGTCGGAGAGCGTCGCGCGGGCGACCCGCCCAACCTGGTCGCCGACATCGGCCGGGCGCGAGACGTCCTCGGCTGGGCGCCGACACGCTCCTCCCTCGAGGAGATGATCGCGTCGGCCTGGGCCTGGTGGTCGGGCGCCGGGAAGGCGAGCGTCGGCGAGAGGAGCGGCGGCTAGAGCCGGCCCTTGACGGGCATGTCCGCGGCGGGCATCAGGTGCTCGGGCGGCGGCGACGCCCCTCGCGCGTCCTCGCCCTCGCTGGTCCGGTCCGGCACGCCGAGCAGGAAGGCGATGCCGATGATCATCAGGATCAGGAAGCTCAGGATGCCGACCTGGTAGGCGCCTTTGCCCCAGCCGGCATTGAGGAGCGTCGAGACGATCGCGCCGTACAGCAGGGGGCCGGTCACCGCGCTGAACTTGCCCGCCAGGCCGTACAGCCCAAAGAACTCGCCGACCCGGTCGGGCGGTGAGAGCCGGAGCATGAACACGCGGTCGGAGGTCCAGACGCCGCCCAGGCCGGACCCGAGCAGCAGGCCCGCGAGCAGGAACGTGGGCACCGACAGGACGGAGCCGGCGATGACCAGGCCGACGCACCAGCTGCCGAGCACCCACATGAGCGTCCGCTTCGGGCCGATCCGCTCGACGAGCAGGCCCCAGCCGAAGCTCGCAATCACCGCCGCGACCGTGAGCCCGAGCAGCACCAGGTTCGTCTGCGTCTTGGTGAGCCCGATGGCCTCGACCGCGAACACCGACATCACCACGATCACGGTGTTGACCGGGTCCGTGTAGAAGAACCGGCCGACGAGGAAGCGCAGGAGGCCCGGGACCTGCCGGGCGTGCGCGACCGTGGTCCGAAGCTGGCTCCACGACGCGATGGCGTCGCCGACCCGGAAGCGATAGCCCGTGCCCGCCGGCTCGCGGACGAACAGGAAGATCGGCGCGGCGAAGAGCGCGAAGAGCAGCGCTGCCATGAGGAAGGTGAGCGGCCCGTCCTCGCTCCCGGTCAGCAGGATCAACAGTGCGATCGCGATCGTGCCCAGGTAGCCCACGGCGACGCCGATCCCGGACACGCGCCCGCGGGATTCGGGCTTGGACACGACCGGCAGCGTGGAGTCGTAGTAGATGAGTGCCGCCTGGTAGCTGAAGTTCGCGATCGTGAACAGCAGCAGCCCGAGGAACGCGATCGGCGAGCCGGTGTCACCGGCGATCAGCCCGATCGCCGCCGTCGCGATGATCGTCTGGGCGGTGAAGAAGAGCAGGTACGGCAGGCGCCGCCCGCCGCGATCGGACATTGCGCCGAGCACGGGCGAGACCAGGGCGTTGAGCCCGACCGACGCCGCGTTCGCGATTCCGAACCAGAGCTGCCCCGTGGCAGGCCCGAGGCGCAGGTCGTCGGTGACCCACAGGCCCATCGCCAGGGAGACGATCGCGTAGCTGTAGACCGTGTTCGCGAAGTCGTACAGCGCCCACGCCACGGGAACGCTTGCGCGGCCCGAAGGGGTGAGGCCCGCGAGGCGCTCGATCAGGCGCAACCCCGTTCGCGGTGACGCCTGGGCCTGCGCCGCTGCCACGTTTCGATCATAGGCCCGAGTAGGATGGCGACGTGCCGCAGCCCAGCGCTCCCGCGCCCACGGCGATCCAAGATGCCACGACGTCCTGGCGGCCGATGGCGTTCGGGCATCACCGCCCCGACAAGATCAAGGACCCCATCTGCGAGCCGCTCTGGGGCGGACGCCGCGTCCTCGTCGCGGTCGCCGACGGCAGCGTCGACATCCGCGGCACGGACGGCGCCGAGGTCGAGGGCTACGACGTCCTGCGCGCAGCGATCGCCGATGCGGTCTTCGCCGACGAGCTGGTCATCGACGGCTCGCTCCTCCCGGCGCCGCTCCGCGACACCGAGGGCGCCCGCATCCGGGTCGGCATGGACGCGGTCAAGACGCCGACCGAACGGGT
>Ga0070696_100002592_pt1 | contig 11980 bp, 15 predicted proteins | sample KBSK1253metaG_FD_65474 | JGI IMG/M metagenome (GOLD analysis project Ga0070696, IMG submission 65474) | Corn, switchgrass and miscanthus rhizosphere microbial communities from Kellogg Biological Station, Michigan, USA - KBS K1-25-3 metaG | ecosystem: Host-associated > Plants > Roots >... | reverse complement strand
CCAGTACTGGGATTCGCTCTCCTGACCTGGCGGTGCCGGCGATAGGACTTTGGTCCTACTCCCTTGCCACCCGAAAAGGCGCACGATATGGACCAAGAGGAGGGTCACATGAAACGGTACGGCGCAGAGTTTCTCGGCACGTTCTGGCTCGTTCTCGGCGGGTGCGGCAGCGCGGTTCTTGCGGCTGCTTTCCCGAACGTTGGCATAGGCCTGCTCGGCGTTTCGTTTGCATTCGGCCTGACCGTCCTGACGATGGCCTATGCCATCGGCCATATCTCCGGCTGTCATCTGAATCCGGCGGTCTCGATCGGCCTGTGGGCGGGCGGCCGGTTCCCCGCCAGCAGCCTCGCGCCGTACATCGCAGCCCAAGTGCTCGGCGCAATCGCTGCGGGCGCGGTGCTCTACGTCATCGCCAGCGGCGCGGCCGGCTTCGACGTGACGGCCGGTTTCGCCTCGAACGGCTACGGCAGCCATTCGCCCGGCGGATACTCCCTCACGGCGGCACTGGTGTGCGAGATCGTCATGACCTCGATGTTCCTGCTCATCATCCTGGGCGCTACCGACGCCCGCGCGCCGCAGGGCTTCGCCCCCCTGGCCATCGGGCTGGGGCTCACGCTGATTCACCTGATCAGCATCCCCGTCACCAACACATCGGTCAATCCGGCGCGCAGCACGGGTGTGGCCCTCTTCGTCGGCGGTTGGGCCGTCGCACAGCTCTGGCTGTTCTGGGTGGCGCCAATTGCCGGGGCTTGCATTGGCGCCGCCATGTACCGGGTCATCGGAAGCCATCGTTGACCGTCCCGGCGTCCTGCGGCTACTCTGGGGCACCGCCGGCACAGCTCGACCGCTGGACGACCCAGCCGCGCTGGCGACGGCTGAGCCACGGCGGGCGGGAGCATTCCGCGTTGTACGTTCCGAAGCAGTACCAGGAGACCGACCTCGGCGTTCTGCACGGGCTCATCGGCGCCTATCCTCTGGGCGCTTGGGTGGTGCCCGACGAGCCGGGTCTCGTGGTCAACCACATCCCGTTTCTCGTGGATGCTGACAGGGGGCCGCGCGGAACGCTGGTGGGACACGTGGCCCGTGCCAATCCGGTCTGGCGGATCGCGGCGCGCTCCGCAGCGTCGGTCGTCATCTTCCAGGGCCCGCATGGCTACATCTCGCCGTCCTGGTACCCGTCGAAGGATCAGCACGGCGAAGTGGTCCCGACGTGGAACTACTCGGTGGTTCACGCGCACGGCGTGGCGCGAATCATCCACGACAGCGCGTGGCTGCGCGATCTGGTGGAGAGGCTGACCGTCCGGCACGAGACGGGCCGTCCGGCGCCGTGGAAGGTGACCGATGCGCCCGAGCAGTACGTCGCCGGCAGCCTCGAGGCCATCGTGGGTGTGGAGATCCCCATCGACCTGATCGAAGGCAAATGGAAGATGAGCCAGAATCAGGCGGCCGCCGACAGACAGGGCGTCATCGACGGCCTGCGGGCGCGCGGCGAGCACGACGCGACGGTGCTGGCTGACCTGATCGACGAGCGGTCGCACGGCCCGGGGCGGGGAGGCAGGAATGGTGGCTGAGGTGAACTTCGTCCGGCAGCAGGGCTTCGGGGACGCTTCGCCCGAGAGCTGCACCGGCCGGTATCCGGCGCTGATGTGGCAGCCGCGGGTGATAGGCATTCTCGTGTTGATCGGCCTGGCTCTGCAGGCCTGGATGTTGTTTCTCGCGCTGGGCGTGGTGCTCTGGTGGAACGCGATCGCGCCGCGGCTCAATCCGTTCGACGCGCTCTACAACCGCTTCGTGGCGGGGCCGAAGGGGCTGCCGCGTCTGAGCGCCGCGCCGGCGCCCCGGCGATTCGCCCAGACGATGGCCGGCGCGTTCATGCTCGGAATCGGGCTGTCGCTCTTCCTTGGCGCGAGCGTGGTCGCCTGGGTGCTGGAAGCGCTGCTGGCAGCGGCGCTCGGCGCCCTCGTCCTCGGCCGCTTCTGCCTCGGCTCCTACCTTTTCTTCCTGTTCACGGGCCGCGCCGGATTCGCCAACAAGACACTTCCCTGGTCGGGGTGATGGAACCCTCCGAGCCGCATCGGGGCAGAGTGAGCCGGGCCGCCGCGCAGGATGACCCGCGCGTGATCCGCCGCGCGTTCGTGGACCTCATGCTGACGTCGAAGCCCGCGCAGCTCAGTCCCACCCAGCGCGTCGCCTACCAGGCGTTCTGGTACGACTCGGCGATTCGCAACGGCGGCCACGTCCCGTATCTCACGGCCCAGCCGCTGGAGGCCATCCAGCAGGTCATCGCATCGCTGGAGCTGCTGGGCGCCGACGCCCAGGCGGACCTGCTCCGCGAGGCGCTGGAACGCTGGCGGGAACGGGAGCGACCACCCGCGGGCCAGACGCCGTCCTATCTGCGCGGAACCGTGCCCGGTGAGGGAGAGTTTCTCGACCTCGATTCGTTCTACGCGGAATGCCAACCGGCGATCCCGGAGCTGCTCGAGCGCTACCTGGATGAAAACTTCGCCGAGTTCATCCAGTATGACGAGGAGAACTAGGCGCGCCGGCGGGTCCGGCGGGCTGCATCCGCTAAGGGCCGAGTTGCGCGCGCTGCCGGCGTGCCTGATCCTGGCGGCCATGGCCGCAGCCGCGGGCACCCAGCCTGCCACTCCGGCGCCGCCGAGCGTGCCCACCGAAACCATCGCCATCGAAGTGCGCGAGGGAACCGGCCTCGCTTTCGACCTGTCTTCCGATGGCCGGACTCTCGCATTCGACCTGCTGGGACAGCTCTGGGAGGTGCCGGGTGCCGGCGGCCGGGCGCGGCCCCTCACAGACGCCGTGCGCGACGTCGCGGAGGATCTCGATCCGTCCTATTCGCCCGACGGCCGGCGGATCGTCTTTCGCGCGGAGCGGGGCGGCCGGACCGGACTGTGGCTGCTGGAGCAGGGTGCCGCTCCCATCCAGCTCACCCAGCTCGACGACCCTTTCGGATATGAAGGCGGCGCGGCCTGGTCGCCCGACGGAAAGAGCATCGTCTTCGCGCGGCTCGGGCCGGCTGATGGGCCTGACTCGCCGTGGCGCACCCGGCTGCAGCGGATCGATCTCGCCACGCGCGAGGTGCACGCGCTGCCGGTGCCGCAGAGCGTGGGGCCCGATCTGCGCGACCCGGCCTGGGAGCCGGGTGGCGGCCGCCTCGTCGTCGTCTCGGCCCGGGCCGGCGCTCCCGCGGGCGGCCGTCTCTGGCTGGTGGATGTCGGCGGCACGAGCGCGATGCCGCTGACGGCCGAGTCGAGCGCCGCGCTCGCGCCGGTCTTCGCTCCGGACGCGCGCCGCCTGGCCTTTCTCGCGCCCGACGCCAACCGCCGCACGCAGGTCTGGATGCTGGCGCTGGACACTCCCGGCGCCGCGCCGATCCGCCTCACCGATCACGCCGACGTCGCCTCCACGAGAGTGCGCTGGACGCCGGATGGCCGGCGTCTGACCTACAGCGCCGACGGCCGTCTCTGGAGAATCGACGCAGAGGGCGGAACGCCGGAGGAGATCCCTTTCATCGTCCATCTCTCCTTCCAGCGCGACCGCCGCTCCCTGCCGCCGGTGCGCTTTCCCGAGCCGGGCGCGCCGCAGCCGGTGCGCGCATTCATGGGGCTCGCCCTGTCGCCCGACGCGCGTCGCGTGGCGATGCTGGCGCTCGGCAAGCTCTGGGTCATGCCGGCAGGCGGGGCGGCGCGCGCCGTCGGCGACGTGCCGCTGAGCGCGCACCACCTGGCCTGGTCGCCCGACGGCCTGACGCTGGTCTGGTCGGCGGGCCGGTGGTGGGAGGAGGACTTGTTCGTCACCGATCTTGCCAGGGCCTCGACGCGGCGGCTCACCGCGCTGCCGGGCCGCGAGGAGCGCCCCCTCTATTCTCCCGACGGCCGCCACCTGGCCTTCATCCACCATCCGACGGAGGAGACGACCGTCGTTCGAGTCATCGAAGCCAAGGACCGCGAGGTCTCGGACCCGGCGCGGGGGAGGTCCATCGAGGCCGAAGGAGGCGCCGAGGTGGCCTGGGCTCCAGACTCCGAGGGTCTGCTCTACGTCACGGGGGGATTCGACCGTGGGCCGACCCGGGGCGTTGTCATCGGGAGAACGGGCGAGAAGCACGACCTGAGCCGGATGCCGGACTCGCCGCTCGGCACCCAATGGACCGCAGAGGCGATGGTCTTCGTGCGCCACGCGCGGCTGTGGCGGGCGCCCTTCGACGCCGCCACCGGCCTGGTCGGCCAGGAGGAGCCGCTCGGCGCCGAGCCGGCCATGGATCCTTCCGTCTCACGCGACGGCACGGTTCTCTACCTCTCGAAGGGCGGTCTGCGTCTGCGTTTGCCCGATGGGCGGGAGCGCAGTCTTGGATGGCCGATCTCCTACACACCCTTCGAGGCGGAGCCGGTGCTCATCCGGAACGCGCGGATCATCGACGGCACCGGCGCGCCACCCACGCCGCCGCGCGACCTGCTGATCGAGCGCGGCAGGATCAGCAAGATCGCCGAGGCCGGCGTCCTCAACCCCGGCGCCGCGCGCGTACTGGAGGCCTCGGGGCGCTACGTCATGCCGGGTCTCATGGACCTGCACGCGCATGAATACCGCCCGGAAATGATGCCGGGCTTCGCCTACTTCGGCGTGACGACCATCCGCGATCAGGGTTCTCCGATCGCGCCCTTGATCGCGTACGCCGATGCCGTGGCCGCCGGCATCCTCGAAGGGCCGCGCGTGGACTACGGCGGTTTCCAGTTCTACAGCGACTGGCCGTACGACACCGATGACGGCCAGGGGGTGGAGCCCGAGGCCGACCCCGGCCACCTCACGAGGGCCGTCGAGCTGGCGCGCCTGCTCGGCTCGCAGCACATCAAGACGCGCACCTTCCGGCGCTGGGACATCAACGCGCGATTCATCAAGGAGGCGCACGACCGCGGCATGCGGGTGACGGGCCACTGCGCGCACCTGCTGCCGCTGGTGGCCGCGGGGATGGACGCCAAGGAGCACGCCGGCTTCTGCGGGCCGCGCCACAACGGCTTCATCTACGATGACATCGTACAGGTCTATCGGGCGGCGGGCATCGGCGTCGTGCCCACGATCGCCTATTCGGCGTTCGCGGTGAAGATGAACGAACAGCCGGATCATCTCGCCGCCGACACGGAGCTCGCCCCGTTCCTGCCGGAACGCACTAGCTTCCAGTGGATGTTCGATCTCGATGCCGCCCGCCGCCAGGAATTCTCGGACTTCGCGACGTCGGCGCGGCAGGTGACCGGACGTCTGGCGCGCGCGGGGGTGACATTGGGCACCGGCACCGACATCTGGCAGATCCCTACCGGGGTTCACCTGGAGCTCGAGGAGCTGGTGGGGATCGGGATCTCGCCGCTTCAGGCGATCCACGCGGCCACGGGCGGCGCCGCGCGAATCCTGGGCGCCGAGAGGGAGCTCGGAACGATCGAGGTGGGGAAGTGGGCCGACCTGGTCGTGCTGGACGCCAACCCGGCCGAAGACATTCGCAACACCCGCCGCATCCGGGCCGTGCTGCGGTCGGGCCGCGTCATCGACCGCGCGGCCATCGTGAGAGAATTCCAGCGCCAATGACGGAGAGCCTGAGGATCATTCTGGTGACGGCGGTGAGCTTCGGCGTGGCGGCGGCCTTCGCCAATCAGTGCCGCAGGCCGACCTGGTGGCCCGGCCGTCTGGTGCTGCGAAACATGAACCGGCGCCATTCCGGGGTGACCGACTGGGGGCTGTCGCACGTCGCGGTCGAAAAAGGGTTCACCATCCTGGATGTCGGGTGCGGCGGCGGGCGCACGATCCAGAAGCTGGCGGCGATGGCGAGCACAGGAAGGGTCTGCGGCATCGACTACTCCGCCGCCAGCGTCGCCACCGCCAGGAGCCTCAACGCGGCGTCGACCGGAAGCGGGCGCGTCGACATCCAGCGGGGCTCCGTGTCGCGGCTTCCCTATCCCGACGCGACTTTCGACCTCGTCACCGCCGTGGAGACCCACTACTACTGGCCCGACCTGCCGGCGGACCTGCGCGAGATCCTGCGCGTGCTGAAGCCGGGCGGAAAGCTGGCGATCATCGCCGAGACCTACAGGGGACGCAGCTTCGACCTCGTCTACCGGCCCGCCATGAAGCTGCTGCGGGCCACCTACCTGACCGTGGCCGAGCACCGCGACCTGCTCTCCCAGGCAGGCTATACCGAGGTTGCGGTATCGGAGGAGCGCGGCAAGGGTTGGATCTGCGCCGTCGGCCGAAGGGTGCTATGAATCCTCCAGGTGACGACACAGCATGAAAGGAGCGAGCATGCGAACCCTGACCCTCCGCGAGCAGGCCAGCTCGGGCGCGACGATGCTGTTCGGGCGCCGCTGGTGACCTCGTACTGCCTCATTCACGGCAGCGGCCAGGGGCCTGGCGGCTGGAAGCTGCTGGTCGACGAGCTCGAGCGGCGAGGCTGCGGCGCGATCACGCCGGCCTTCGACTTGGCCAGGACGGACCAGGACGCGGCGTGGCATGCCGCCACCATCGTGGCGGCGCTGGAGCGCTCCGGTCTGGAGCCGGCGGACACCGTCTGCGTCGCGCACTCGGCGGCGGGGATGTATCTGCCGCTGATCGCCGAGCGATGGCGGCCTCGTCGGATGGTGTTCCTGGCGGCGCTGGTGCCGCGACCTGGTCTCAGCATCATCGAGATGGCGCGCGCCGATCCCTCGATGTTCAATCCCGCCTGGGCCGGCAAGAACCCCACGGACGATCAGGTCGCGCTGGACTTCGTGTTCCACGACTGCCCGCCCGAGCGTCTGGCGTGGGCGCTGTCGACGCGCGTCTTCTTCTACGCGAAGCGGGCGCTGGAGGAGCCCTGCCCGCTGAAGGAATGGCCCACCGTGCCGGCGTCGTATATCGCCTGCGCGGAGGATCGGACCCTCACACCGGCCTGGCAGGCGCGGGTCTCCCGGGAGTGGCTGGGTGTCGAGCCGATCGTGCTGCCCGGCGGACATTCTCCGCACGTCAGCCGGCCCGGGGCCCTGGCCGATGCGCTGGTGAAGATCGCCGAGTAATTGCAGTACGCTACGGGAAAAGACGGGTATTACATCGATACGGAGGTTGTCATGCCCCCCACATATGCCCACGGAAAGATCTGCTACCTCGAGATGCCGGCTTCCAGCGTGAGCCAGTCGGCCGCCTTCTACTCCAAGGTCTTCGGCTGGTCGATGCGCACGCGCGGCGACGGCTCGCAGGCGTTCGACGACACCACGGGTCAGGTGAGCGGCGCGTTCGTGACGGGAAGGAAGGCCTGGGACACGCCCGGCCTGCTCTTCTACATCATGGTCGACAGCGTGGAGGCGACGTGCCGGGCCGTGCAGGAGCAAGGCTGCGCCATCGTGCAGCCCCTCGGCGCCGACGCGCCCGAGATCACGGCGCGCTTCCGTGACCCCGGGGGCAACATCATCGGCCTCTACCAGCAGCCGGCCCGCGCAGCGCAGGGCTGATGCCCCTGCTCTTCTCGTACGGCACCCTCCAGCAGCGGGAGGTGCAGTTGTCCCTCTTCGGAAGGACGCTGCAGGGGCAGCCCGACGTCCTGCCCCGGTTCGAGCGGACGCTCGTGAAGATCGAGGATCCGGCGACCGCGGCGGAGCTGGGCGAGAGCCACCATGTGAACGCCGCCTTCAACGGCAGGGACGACAGCCGTGTGACCGGCACCGCGTTCGAGGTCTCGGATGCCGAGCTGGGCGCGGCCGACGAGTACGAGCGGCCCGCGGGATACGAGCGGGTGACAGCCAGGCTGGCGTCGGGGAGGCAGGCCTGGGTCTACTCGCACGGACCCGCCGCGAAGGCCGCCGCCACATACAACGCGGCGGCCGATCTGTACGACGATCCGGCCAACACCTTCTGGGAGAGATTCGGCGCAAGAACGGTCGAAGGGCTGAAGCTCGAACCGGGCGCGCGCGTGCTCGACGTCTGCTGCGGTAGCGGAGCCTCCGCGCTGCGCGCGGCGGAGATCGTGGGACCGGAGGGCTCGGTGTTCGGCGTCGACCTGGCCGAGAGCCTGCTGGCGCTGGCGCGGGCCAAGGCGCGCGCCCGGGGCCTGCGCAACATCGAGTTCCGGGCCGGCGACATGCTGGACCTGGGACTCGGGTCGTCCCGGTTCGACGCGGTCGTCTGCGTGTTCGGGATCTTTTTCGTGCCGGACATGGCGGCTGCGGTGCGCGAACTGTGGGGGGCCGTCCGCCCCGGAGGGCGGCTGGCCGTCACCACCTGGGGACCGAGGTTCTTCGAGCCCGCCAGCACCGCCTTCTGGGACTCGATCCGCGACGTCCGGCCGGAGCTCTACAAGAGCTTCAACCCGTGGGATCGGATCAGCGACGCCGAGTCGCTGCGCGCGCTGCTGCGCGAGGGCGGCGTGGCGGAAGCGGTCGTGAGAGCCGAGCCGGGCGCTCACGAGGTGCCGTCGCCCGAGGCCTGGTGGTCGGCGGTTCTCGGCTCGGGCTACCGGGGCACGATCGAGCAGCTCGACGCCGTCTCGCGCGAGCGCGTCCGGGAGGCCAACGCGCGCTACATCATCGGCTCGAACATCCGGTCGGTGGAAGCCAACGTTGTGTATGCTGTGGCTACGAGGAGCGCAGCATGAGGCCGGAGACCTTTGTCGCCGCGATGGTGTCGGCGGCGATGCTCGCCGGCTGCGGCTCGAAGAGAGCATCGATGAACGCCGCGGAGCTGAAGGAGTTCGCCACACGCTACACCGCGGCCTGGTGCAGCCACGACGCGGCCCGGGTCGCGGCATACTTCGGGGAGCGCGGCTCGCTGAAGATCAACGAGGCGGCTCCCGCCGTGGGCCGGGCGGCCGTCGCGGCGGCGGCGCGGGCCTTCATGGTCGACTTCCCCGACATGGTGGTCACGATGGACGGCACGACTCTCGACGGCGACCGCGCGGTCTATCGCTGGACCCTGACCGGCACCAACACCGGCCCCGGTGGCACGGGCAAGGCGGTGCGCATCAGCGGCTACGAGGAGTGGACCTTCGGAGCCGATGGTCTCATCGCGGAATCGCGCGGCCACTTCGACGAAGGGGACTACAGGCGCCAGGTGAAGGTCGGCGCGGCGGGAGGCTGAGTGAAGAGGATCTTCATCGTGCTTCGCAGCCGCGGGCCGGCATGGGATCCGGCGCGCACCCTGGTGGAGCAGAAGGAATGGCAGGCGCACGCCACCTTCATGGACGCTCTCTTCGACGAGGGCTTCGTGCTGCTGGCCGGGCCGCCGGAAGGCTCGCCGGATGCGCTGATCGTCATGCGCGCCGCCTCGGCCGAGCAGATCGCGTCGCGTCTCGCCGCCGACCCCTGGACCGCCAGCGATCTGCTCAGGACCACGCGGATCGATCCCTGGACGCTGCGGCTGGGGTCGCTGCCGTGAACCCCCTGAACCACATCGATCTGAGGGTGTCGAACATGGACGCGGCGATGGGCTTCTACTCGAAGCTGCTGCCCCAGCTCGGCTTCACGCGCGAGCGCCACGGCGCGGAGTGGAAGATCTTCTCCGCCGAAGGGGAGTTCCCTTCCGTGCCCTACTTCGGCTTCAGCGAGGACACGCAACATCGCCCCAACGCCAGCCGCATCGCGTTCTGGGTGGCCAGCGTCGAGGAGGTGGACCGGCTGGGGGAGATCGTCGAGGCGGCGGGCGGCCGCAACGTGAGCGGGCCCAGGCTGTGCCCGGAATACAGCTCGACCTACTATGCGGTCTTCTTCGAGGACCCGTGCGGCAACAAGCTCGAGATCTGTTTCCGCAGGAACTGACACCATCGGAGTCGAATCATGAGCAATGGCGCGGCGGCGGCAGCGGCAGCGGCGGCGGTGATCGCCAACGCCATCAAGGCATCGGGCGTCATCGTGCAGGTGAGCCCCGAGGATTTCCGGTCACTGCTCTTACGATCCGAGACCGGCTTGGTGGTGCACTCGGAGGGGGGCCTGTTCCGGACGTGGTACAAGTACCTTCTCGGCTACAAGGGGTTCGCGTTCTACACCAAGTCCTCCGAGCCGATAGCTCTCCCTCCCCGGATGGAGACGGTCCGCGCGGGAAGGATCTGGATCCCCGGAGCATGAACGCGCGGCTGATCCTCGCCGGCGCACTGCTTGCCGGCGCCACGCAAACGGCCTTCGCGCACGAGACCTGGCTGACGCCGTCGGCGTTCCGCGCGGCGGCCGGCGAGCGGGTGCGTCTCGACTTGAGCAGCGGTATGGGGTTCCCGCGGCTGGAGAGCCCGATCCGCGCGGAGCGCATCGCGAAGGCCGCCTTCCGGCTGGCCGGCGCGCAGGCCGCCCTCACCGGCTTCGAGGCGGGCACGGAGTCGCTGCGCATTCACCAGGCTTTTCCCCGTGACGGCGTGGCGACGATCTGGCTCGACCTGAAGCCGAAGGAGATCGAGCTGACGGACGACCAGGTTACGGAGTACCTGGACGAGATCGACGCCCGGCCCGAGGTCCGCTCGGCGTGGGCGGCGCGCAAGGGCCAGGCGCCGTGGCGCGAGACCTACGTGAAGCACGCCAAGACCTTCGTCGTGGTCGGTGGCTCCGGATCCGACGCGTCGTGGGGCGAACCGGTCGGCTCGATGCTGGAGCTGGTACCGAAGACGAGCCCGGCCGGCCTTCGGGCCGGCGGACGGCTCGCGGTGCGGCTGCTCGCGCAAGGCAGGCCGCTGCCGGGTCTGCCGGTCGGCCTCATGGTGGAGGGCAAGCCGGGCCGTGTCTTCCAGACCACCGACGGCCAGGGCGAGGCGGTCTTCTCCATCCCCCAGATGAGGCAGGCCGGCCGCGCGATGTTGTTCGCCGTGCGGCTTGTGCCGGCCGGCGACGGAACGTCCTGGAGCAGCGACTTCTGCACGATGACGTTCGCGGTGCGGCCCTAGGGGGGCGTCCATGGATCGATTGGAATCGCACCGGCAATGGTACGCGCGGCTGATCACCGCGGCTGCTGGGGCGCAGGCCCACGACAGACTGCGCGAGGCCTTCGCGTCCATCCCGCGCGAGCGGTTCACGGGCCCGGGACCGTGGCGGGTCTTCACGCGCTCGGGCTACATCGAGACGCCCACCGACGACCCGGCGCTCCTCTATCAGGACATCGTGGTCGCCCTGAAGAGCGAAGCGCAGATCAACAACGGCCAGCCGAGCCTGCACGCCGTCTGCCTCGCAGCGCTGGGCGTCCGGGAAGGGGAGACCATCGTCCATGTCGGCGCGGGCACCGGCTACTACTCGGCCATCCTGGCCAAGCTCGCGGGGCCCGCGGGACGGGTCTTCGCCTACGAGATCGACGAGGCTCTCGCCGGAAGGGCCGCCCGCAACCTCGAGGGCCAGCCCGGCGTGGAGGTCCGCCATCGTTCGGGAGTGGAGGGCGCGCTGCCGGCATGCGACGTGGTCTACGTGAACGCGGGAGCCACCGGGCCGCAGCCCGCGTGGATCGACGCGCTGCGGCCGGGAGGCCGGCTCATGTTTCCTCTCACTCCCTCCGTGGGTGGCGGCTTCATGCTGCTGGTCACGCGCACGACGACAGGCGGCCTCGCCGCCCGGTTCGTGTGCGGCGTCATGTTCACCCCCTGCATCGGGGCCCGCGACGAGGAGACCGGACAGCGTCTGGCCCAGGCCTTCGCGCGCGGGGGCATGGGCGAGGTGCGCTCGCTGCGCATGGCGGCCACGGGCGCCTCACCGGACGGCACCTGCTGGCTCGACGGGCGCGGCTGGTGGCTCTCGACGTCGGAAGCGGAGTGAGGGGGCCATGGGTCTGCGCATGACAGGGCTCATCCTGCTCGCGCTCCTGATCGATCCGTCCGGCGCGCCTGCCGCGCGAGCCGAGACGCCGCCTTTCCGCTTCCAGAGCAACGTCTGGGTCAACCTGCACCAGCGGCTTCTCTACGAGGCGCAGGTCGAGCCGGCGCCGCCTTCGGGTCTCTCCGAGCAGGACCTTCTGCTGTGGCGGAAATCCGTCGACGCTTACAGGAATCTGT
>Ga0070696_100002591_pt1 | contig 11984 bp, 11 predicted proteins | sample KBSK1253metaG_FD_65474 | JGI IMG/M metagenome (GOLD analysis project Ga0070696, IMG submission 65474) | Corn, switchgrass and miscanthus rhizosphere microbial communities from Kellogg Biological Station, Michigan, USA - KBS K1-25-3 metaG | ecosystem: Host-associated > Plants > Roots >... | reverse complement strand
CCGTCGGTCAGCTCCGTGAGGCGGCGGAAGCCATCGCGCCAGATGCGCGGCGCGGCAAACGGCAGCAGCCCCTCGAGAATCAGCAGCAGCGCGAGCGCGGTCCACAGCGAATCCGGCACGCGCGGCTCCTCGTCCTGAACGTCTACTTCGCCGGCTTGCGCACCGGCGTGCGGCCGGCGCCGGGGTCCTTGAAGTACTGGAAGAATTCGGAGCTCGGGTCGAGCACCATCAGGTCGCTCTTGTTGTGGAATGCCGTCTTGTATGCCTCGAGGCTGCGGTAGAACGCGTAGAACTCGGGATTCTGGCTGTACGCCTGCGCGTACGTCACCGAGGATTTCGCGTCGCCGTCGCCCTTGATCTTCTGCGCCTGCCGATACGCGTCGGCGAGGATCACCTGGCGCTGCCGGTCGGCGTCCGCGCGGATCTTCTCGGATTCGGCGCCGCCGAGCGATCGCAGCTCGTTGGCGACCCGCCTGCGCTCGGACTCCATCCGCTGGTAGACGGGCCCGGTGACGTCCGGCGGCAGCTCCACACGGCGCAACCGGACGTCGATCACTTCGACGCCGATCGACTTCGCGTCGGCATTCGCCTTCTGCTGCGTGACGGAGGTGATCTTGTCGCGCGCCGACGAGATCGCCTCGTGCACGTCGTGCTTGTTGAATTCCTCGGCGAGATTCGCGCGCACCGTCTGCGAGAGGCGCCGACGCGCCGCTTCCTCGTCGCCCTGCACGGAAATGTAGTATTGCCGCACGTCGGTGATCCGCCACAGGACGACGAAGTCGACGAGCAGCGGCTTCTTCTCGGACGTCGTCACGCGGTCGGGTTCGGGATTGTCGAGCGTGAGGTTGATCTTGTCGAAGAACTTGACGTTCTGGACGAGCGGAATCTTGAAATAGAGGCCGGCGGTGGTCTTCGTCTCGACGACCTCGCCCAACTGGAACTTGATCGCGAACTTGCGCTGGTCGACCGTGTAGACCGACTGCGACGCGACGAACAGCAGCGCGACGATCGCAGCGAGGATCGGCATCGAGAATTTCATCTACCGGCCCTCGCGGTTGCGCAGCGCGTCGCGCGAGCGCGACGGGTCGAGCGTGAGCGACGTGTCCGCCGAGCTCGACGCGCGCGGCTGCGTCCCCGTCACGTCGGGTGTCGCAGGACCCGGCACGACAGGCGCTGCAGCCGACTGCTGGATCAGCTTGTCGAGCGGCAGATACAGCAGGCTGCCGCTCTTCTGCTCGACCAGCACCTTGCTCGTATTGCCGAGCACCGACTGCATCATGTCGAGATACAGCCGCTCGCGCGTGACGCCCGGTGCTTTCTGGTATTCGACGAGGATCTGGTTGAAGCGCTGCGCATCGCCCTGCGCGCGCTGCTCGACTTCCGACGTGTAGCCGTTCGCCTCCTCGATGAGCCGCGCCGCCATGCCCTGCGCGCCCGGAATGACGTTGTTCGCGTACGCCTGGCCTTCGTTCTTCAGACGCTCGCGATCCTGGCCGGCCTTGACGGCGTCGTCGAACGCCGCCTGCACCTTGTCGGGCGGCTGCACGTTCTGCAGCGTCACCTTCTGCACGAACACGCCGGTCCCGTAGCGATCGAGGTTCAACTGCATCAGCTGCTCGGTCTGCTTCGCGATCTGCTCGCGCCCCTCGTAGAGCGCGAAGTCCATCTTGGCCTTGCCGACGACCTCGCGGATCGCCGATTCGGCGACATAGGCGACGATCTGATCGGGGCGCCGGTTGTTGAAGACGTAATCCTCGGCGCTCTTCAGGTTGTATTGCACGGCGAACTGGATGTCGATGATGTTCTCGTCATCGGTCAGCATCACCGCTTCCTTGTCGATCTTGTTCTTCGGCGTGTTGCGGTAGCCGACCTCGATCGTCTTCACTTGCGAGAAATCGACGAGCTCCACGGCCTCGACGGGGAAGGGCAGGTGCCAGCGAGGACCCGGCTGCGTGGTCTCGGTATATTTGCCGAAGCGCGTGACGACGCCGCGGCGTCCCTCGTCGACGATGTAGAAGCCGCTCGCGAGCCAGATGACGACGACGAGCGCGATCAGCATGCCGGCGCCGCCGAGCGGCAGATGCATGCCGGGGCGCCCGCCGTCGCCGCCGTCCGACGGCTCGCGCTTGCGCCCGAACAGCTCGTTCATCCGGCGGTTGACGTTGCGCCAGATTTCGTCGAGATCGGGCGGCCCGCTGTTGTTGCCTCGCTTGCCCCACTGCGGGTCGTTCAGCGACATACGGATTCCACCAGGGTTCTCACGATCGGCACGGAAGTTCGGCGCAGGAAGCGCCCAGGAAACCCGGAGGTTCCGTCAGCCGGGACGTGCCGGCGTCTCAATGGTTTCGGATAATGGGGCAGGCGCCGGGAAGCGTTCGGCCAGCGCAGCGCGCAACTCGGCGAGGCCGGCGCCGGTGACCGCACTCACGCGGACCGACGAGATGGTATCACAGCCGTCGCGCTCGATACCGGTTGCGATCCCGGCAACGTCGCACTTGTTGAGCACGCGGATTTGCGGCACGTCGCCGGCCCCGATTTCGGCGAGGAGCTTGTCGACGGACTCGATCTGCTCGTCGCGGTTGTCCGCGCCCGCGTCGATGACATGCAGCAGCAGATCGGCGTCGGCGGCTTCGGCGAGCGTCGCCCGAAACGCCGCGACGAGATCGTGCGGCAGATCGCGGATGAAGCCGACGGTGTCCGACAGGACGATGCTCGCAGCACCCGCGACATGCAGCCGGCGCAGCGTCGTGTCGAGCGTCGCGAAGAGCTGGTCGGCCGCATAGACCTTGGCGGCGGTCAGGCGATTGAAGAGCGTCGACTTGCCGGTGTTCGTGTAGCCGACGATGGCGACGGTCCGAATCGCGGCGCGGCGACGGGCGCGGTTCTGCGTCGCGCGGCTGCGCGCAACACGTCGAAGGCGCTCGCGCAGCAGCTTGACGCGTTGCGTGATAAGGCGCCGGTCGGTCTCGAGCTGCGTCTCGCCGGGGCCGCGCATGCCGATGCCACCCTTCTGCCGCTCGAGGTGGGTCCAGCCGCCGACGAGGCGTGTGGCCATGTGGTTGAGTTGCGCGAGCTCGACCTGCAGCTTGCCTTCGGCGCTGCGCGCGCGCTGCGCGAAGATGTCGAGGATCAGGCTCACGCGATCGACGACGCGACACTCGAGCGCCTGCTCCAGGTTGCGTTGCTGCACGCCGGAAAGCGCATGATCGAAGATGACGAGATCGGCGTCGGACGCGCGACACTGCATCGCGATTTCGTCGACCTTGCCGCGGCCCGCGAAGTAAGCGGGATCCGGGCGTGCGCGGCGGCCGCCGAGGTTGGCGACGACCGTGGCGCCGGCCGATGCCGCGAGCGCCGAAATTTCCGCGAGTCGCTCGGAATGGCCGCCGCGCCCGAAATCGAGCGCGACGACGAGCGCCTTGTCGCCGGGTGTAGGACGCCCGAACATCGTGCTAGTCCCGAAGGTCCGTCCCAAGGGACTTACGCGTCCCCTCGGGGGGCAGCGAGCGCAGCAAGCGTGGGGGCCGTTTCATCTTACGGCGAGCGAAAGCGGCGCCCGCACGCGGCGCGCCGGCGCCATGCGCGGTCCCGGACGCATCCGGGACCCGGCGCAGGCGACATCAGGCTTCGGCTTCGTGGTGATTCTGGTGCGGCATTGCGACCGGGCGCGACGGCACGACCGTCGAGATCGCGTGCTTGTAGACCATCTGAGTGACGGTGTTCTTCAGCAACACGACGTACTGATCGAACGATTCGATCTGCCCCTGCAGCTTGATGCCGTTCACGAGATAGATGGAAACCTGCACATGCTCCTTGCGCAGGGTGTTGAGAAACGGGTCTTGTAGCATTTGCCCTTTATTGCTCATCGGTGAGCTCCGCGCTTGTTATTCCGCATCTTTGGCTCTCGACCCGCGGCCGGATGAGGGGCGGGCCTCGCGAGGTCGGGGGTGGGTCGCCTCGCTAGCGGCGTGCGGTGGAATCCGCGTAGGGATTGACGCCTGTCTTGAATTGTATCCTAAGGGGCGTGCCCCGCAGTTGGAACGCGTCGCTGAAAAAATGTTCCAGGTAGCGGCGATAGGCGTCGGGCACGTGCGACAGCGCCGAGCCGTGGATGATGACGAGCGGCGGATTGACGCCGCCCTGATGGGCATAGCGCAGCTTCGGCCGCACGTAGCCGGCACGCGGCGGCTGCTGTCGCGCCACGGCGAGCTGCAGCGCGCGCGTGAGTCGCGGCGTCGGCAGCCGTGCGGTGGCCGCCGCATACGCGTGATCCACCGAGCGCAGCAGCGCGTCGACACCCTGGCCTTCGCGCGCCGAAATGTAGTGCTGCTCGGCGAACGCGAGGAAGGCGAGCTTGCGATCGAGCTCGCGCCTGACTTCCGCGCGCTGTTCGGTATCGGCGGCGTCCCACTTGTTGATGCCGACGGCGAGCGCGCGGCCGGCCTCGAGGATGTGCCCGGCAAGATGCGCATCCTGCTCGGTGATGCCGTCGGCCGCGTCGAGCAGCAGGATCACGACGTTGCAATCCTCGATCGCCTGCAGCGTCTTGATGACCGAGAATTTCTCCACCGTTTCGTTCACCTTGCCGCGGCGGCGCACGCCGGCCGTGTCGATCAGCGTATAACGCCGCGCACCGCGCTCGAAATCGAGGTGAATCGCATCGCGCGTCGTGCCGGGCTCGTCGAACGCGATGACGCGCTCTTCGCCAAGCAGCGTGTTGACGAGCGTGGACTTGCCGACGTTCGGGCGCCCCACCACCGCGACCTTGATCCGCCGCTCGCCTTCATCGGGCGGTTCGTCGACGTCGGCGTGGAGAGGGCAATGCTCGAGCGCGATGTCGATCAGGTCGCGCACGTTTTCTCCGTGCGCGGCGGAGATCGGCAGCGGCTCGCTCAAGCCCAGCTCGTGGAATTCGACGACGCTGCGCTCGGGCGGCTGCCCTTCCGCCTTGTTGACGGCGAGGACGATGGGGCGGCCCGATTTGCGCAGCAGCGATGCGATCGCCTGGTCCTGCGGCGTAATGCCTTCGCGCGCATCGACGATGAAGACGATGACGTCCGATTCGGCGATCGCGGCGCGCGCCTGCTTGGCCATTTCGAAGAGGATGCCCGACGTCGCGACCGGCTCGAAGCCGCCGGTATCGACAACGAGGAATTCACGGTCGCCCGCGCGTGCGCGGCCGTAATGACGGTCGCGCGTGAGGCCCGGAAAATCATGGACGAGCGCGTTGCGCGTTTTCGTGAGCCGATTGAAGAGCGTCGACTTGCCGACGTTCGGACGACCGACGAGCGCGATCGTGGGGAGCAATCAGCGCGCGGACACGGCAAACAGCGTGCCCTTCTCCGATTGCCACAGCATGCCGCCGGCGAGCGGCGCCGGCTGCGTCGTGGCGAAGCTGCCGTCCGTCGCGATTCGGCCCACATACTTGCCGTCCGCGCGCGCCAGCAGATGCAGATAGCCTTCGACGTCGACGACGCCCAATTCGTCGCCGATCAGTTGCGGCCCGCCGATGCGCCGCTTCGACAACACGTCCTGCTTCCAGATCGACGCGCCGTTGCTGCGATCGAAAGCCTGCACGACGCCCTTGTCGTCGACCGCATAGAGACGATTCGCATCGGCAGTGACTCCGGCGAGGCTCGAGATGTCGCGCGTCCAGATGACCGAGCCGCGCACGACGTCGAAGCAGGCGACGCGGCCCTGATAGGCGGCCGCGCAGGCTTCCTTGTCGTCGACGTACGGCAGGCTCGTCACATCGGCGATCCGCTCGAGCTCCGTCGCGCCCTTCGGCGTCGCCACGGTGCCGTCCCAGGCGATCGCGCCGGTCTGCGCATCGATCGCGAGCAACCGGCCGCCGGCGGTGCCGACGAACAACCCGCCGCGCGATACGACGCCGCCGGCGGCGTTGCGCACGGTCAGGGGCGGATTCGCGTGCGGATCGACCCAGACCGTCTTGCCGTCGTTCGTGGACAGGCCGTAGATGCGGCCGTCGCCGGAGAAAACGATGACGATGCTTTCCGTGACGCGCGGCGGTGCAATGACTTCGCTCGATACCCGCGCGGACCAGCGCGGCTTCCCTTGCGCATCGAACGCGAGCACGTCGCCCTTGTCGGTGCCGACGACGACGAGCGATGCGCCCGCGCCCGGCCCTGCCGACAACACGTGACCCGCCGCGACTTTCCACTCCACGCGTCCCGTTGCCGGATCGACGCGCACGAGCGTGCCGTCGGTCGCTGCGGCGTAGATCGCGGACGGCGTGATCGCCGGCGCGAATCCGGGTCCCGCCTTGCCCACGCTCTGTTGCCAGTCGATGCGGGGGTTGACGGTTGCAACGAGCTCGGGCAACGGTCCCGGCTTGTGGCTTCCGCCGGTGAGCCACGCGAACGAGGGCACGGGTACCGACGTCATCCATGACGTGAGCGGCGATTGCGACAGGCTCGCGCATCCCGCGCCAGTCGCTGCGGCGAGTAGCGCGCATGCGACGCTGCGCAGCGTTCGCGTCATTTCGCCGCTCCATGATCTGCCGGCGCCGCCGGCGTTGCTTCACTCGCCACCGCCGCGGGTGCCGTACCCGGCGCGGCGCCGCCTGCCGGCTTGCCCGATCCCGCGGACGAGACGGCCGGCCGCGTCGGTTCGCCGAGTGCGTCGTGCTTCACCTGCACGAAATTGCGATAAGGCGACTTCGCATCGAGCTTCGCGAGCGCGCTTTCGTACGCGCTTCGCGCATCGGCCACGCGTCCGGCGGCAGCGAGCGCGTCGCCGCGCAGGTCGGCGAACATCCCGTCGAACGATGCCGGATGCTTCGCATCGAGCGTTGCCAGCGCTGCGTCGTACTGCTTGTCGTCGATCTGCACCTGCGCGAGCCGATAACGCCCGATCGCCTTCACTTCCTCCTCCGGCGCATGCTCGACGACCCACGCGTACTGCGCCTTGGCGCCGTTGCGATCGCCGGCATCGTAGAGCATCTTCGCGTACAGCAGCGCGGCGCGCGGCGCATAGGCGGTTGACGCGTAGCGATCGGTGATCTGTGCGATCGCGTCCTTCGCTTTCGCCGTGTCCCTGGTGCGTGCCGCTTCGCTGACTGCGCCATAGAGCACCGATGCGTTTTCCGCACGCTTCCCGGCGTACCAGCGCCAGCCCTGAACGCCGGCGATCACGAGGCAGCCGAGCACGAGTGCCACGGTGACCGTACCGCCGTATCGCGTCCACCAGGCCTTCAGATCGTCGATCTGGTCCTGTTCTTCGAGGTCATACAACGCCATATTCGTCCTTCGATGTATTGAGCGCGGCGAAGCGCGCCGCGATGTCGCGCACCGGCACGGCAACCTGGTCGCCGCCCTCGCGCAAATGCTTGATCGTCACCGTGCCGGCTGCCGCCTCGTCGTCGCCGATGATCACGGCGAGGCGTGCGCCGCTCGCGTCGGCGCGCTTCATCTGCGACTTGAAGCTGCCGCCGCCGGCGTTCTGCACGACCGCTGCGCCATGATCGCGCAGCGTTTCCGCGACATGGCGCGCGACGGCCGCCGCGCGCTCGCCCGCGTGCACGATATAGGCGTCGGGAGCGGAAGGCTTGATGCTTCGCTGCGCCGTGAGCAGCAGGATCATCCGCTCGACGCCGATCGCGAAACCGCAGGCCGGCGTCGGCTTGCCGCCCAGTTCCGCGAACAATCCGTCGTAGCGCCCACCGCCTGCCACCGTGCCCTGCGCGCCGAGCGCATCGGTGGTCCACTCGAAAACGGTGCGATTGTAGTAGTCGAGTCCGCGCACGAGCCGAGGATTGACCGTGTACGGGATGCGCGCTTCGTCGAGCAGCGACCGCAGGCCGTCGAAATGTGCGCGCGATGCGTCGCCCAGGCGATCGACGAGGCGCGGCGCCGCGATGATCACGTCCTGCAGCGCCGGATGCTTGCTGTCGAGAAGGCGCAGCGGGTTCGCGTGCAGCCTGCGCTTCGCGTCGGCATCGAGCGCGTCGGCATGCCGCTCGAAGTGCTCGATCAGTGCCTCGCGATGCGCGCGGCGCTCGTCGGCATCGCCGATCGAATTGATCGCGAGCGCGATACCGTCGAGGTGGAGCGCGCGCCAGAGCCGCGCCAGCATGACGATCTGCTCGGCGTCGACATCCGGGCCCGGGAAGCCGAGCGCCTCGACGTCGAGTTGATGGAACTGCCGATAGCGACCCTTCTGCGGGCGCTCGTGCCGGAACATCGGACCGCTGGTCCATGCGCGCAGCGGCCGCTCGTGGAGGATGCTGTGCTCGATCGCCGCGCGCACGATGCCGGCCGTCGCTTCCGGCCGCAGCGTCAGGCTCTCGCCGTTCAGCTTGTCCTCGAACGTGTACATCTCGTGCTCGACGACGTCGGTGTGCGCGCCGATGCCGCGCACGAATAGCGGTGTCGGCTCGACGACGGGCACGCGCAGGTTGCGATAGCCGTAGCGCTCGAAAACATTGCGCGACGTGTCCTCGAAGCGCTGCCACAGCGCCGCCTCGTCCGGAAGCACGTCGTTCATGCCGCGCACGGCCTGCAGTGCCGCTGCCATCGTCTTCCCCGGTGGTTTCAGCGCGAATCAGCGACGAGCCGCACCGCTGATTCGCTCTGAAGCCACTGCCTTGACGGCGATCGTCCTGTGCTGCGGTACGAGTGCCGGCGCTTTCGCTTCGCCGCCATACGTCGCACGCACGTAATCGACCACGATGCGCTCGAATTCCTCGGCGATCCGCTCGCCCTTCAGCGTCACGGTCTTCTGTCCGTCGACGTACACGGGCGCGACGGGCGTCTCGCCGGTGCCGGGCAGCGAAATGCCGAGGTTGGCGAGCTTCGACTCGCCGGGTCCGTTGACGACGCAGCCCATGACCGCCACGTGCATCGCCTCGACGCCGGGGTACTGCTCGCGCCACGCCGGCATCGACGTGCGCAGGAACGTCTGGATGCGGTCGGCGAGCTCCTGGAAATAGCTGCTCGTCGTGCGCCCGCATCCGGGACACGCGGTGACCATCGGCGTGAACGAGCGCAGTCCCATCGTCTGCAGCAGCTCCTGCGCGACGATCACTTCACGCGTGCGCTCGCCATTGGGTTCGGGCGTGAGCGACACGCGCAGCGTATCGCCGATGCCCTGCTGCAGCAGCACCGCCATCGCCGCGGTGGACGCGACGATGCCCTTGCTGCCCATCCCCGCCTCGGTGAGACCGAGGTGCAGCGCGTAATCGCAGCGCCGCGCGAGTTCCGAGTAGACGGCGATCAGGTCCTGTACGTTCGAGACCTTGCACGACAGGATGATCCGGTCGACCGGCAGGCCCAGCGACTCGGCATCGGCGGCGCTGTCGAGCGCCGACGTGATGAGCGCTTCACGCATGACGGCGCCGGCATCGGCAGGCTCGGCTGCGCGCGCGTTCTCGTCCATCATCCGCGCGAGCAGCGCCTGGTCGAGGCTGCCCCAGTTGACGCCGATGCGCACCGGCTTGCCGTAGTCGATTGCAAGCTCGATCAGTGTCGCGAACTGCGAATCGCGCTTGGCGCCCTTGCCGACGTTGCCGGGATTGATCCGGTATTTGGCGAGCGCGCGCGCGCATGCGGGATGCTCCGTCAGAAGCTTGTGCCCGTTGTAATGGAAATCGCCGATCAGCGGCACCGCGCAGCCCGCGTCGTCGAGCCGGCGCCGGATTTCCGGCAGCGCAGCCGCCGCTTCCGACGTGTTGATCGTCACGCGCACGAGCTCGGAGCCGGCATGGGCGAGTGCTGCGACCTGCGCGACCGTTGCGGCGACATCGGCGGTATCGGTGTTCGTCATCGACTGGACGACGATCGGCGCGCCGGCGCCGACGCGCACGCCGCCGACATCGACGCCGCGGCTCGCGCGCCGCGCGATCACGGCTTGCTCGATCCCGCTCATCTTGAGTTCATCTCAGCGCCACGCGCGCGACGCCGCCTCGTACGTACGGCGAAAGGTCGAGCGGCTGGCCGCGGAAGGTGACGTCGACATCGGGCGCATTGCCGAGCGCGAGCTCGATCGGCGGCACGGCGGAAACCGTCTGCGTCATGCCCGAGCCGCCCGTCATCTGCACGACGACGCGCCCATTCGCGTCCTTGACTTCGACCCACGACGTGCCCCGGAACTTCAGGACGAGCGATGCTTCGGGTGCCGGTGCGCCAACGGTCGCCGCGCCGGCACCGGGTGCGCCGGCGGTGGCCGGAGCAGGCTGCGCCATGGCGCTGTCCTTCGGTGCGCTCGCCGCGGGCGGCGCGATCGTGGCGCCCGCCATCGGATTGGGCAGGACCGTCGTGGCGGTGCCCGACGTTGAAGGCGTTGTCCTGGCCGCCGGGGGCGGCGTCGCCGGCGAATCGGCCGACCGATGCGACACGGCTGACGACATCATGTCGGGAAGCAAGCGCAGCTTCGAGCGCGAAAACTCGTAGTACGCGATGGCGGCGACGACGCCGACGAGCAGAAGCGGAATCAGCCACCGCAGCATCGAGGGCTTCGAAACGCGCTCGATCGGGATTTCCCCCATCGGACGGCGCGACGCCGCGAGCGCCGGTCGCTCGAGCGCAGGCGTGGTGTCGGGCCCGGGAAGCAGCGCCAGCACCGCGTCGGGATCGAGCCGCACGAACCGCGCGTAGTTGCGCGCAAAACCGCGTGCGAACGTGCGGCCCGGGAGGCGCTGCCAATCGTCGTCTTCGAGCGCTTTCACCTGCCTCGGCGCGAGCTTCAGTTGCTGGGCCACCGCGTCGAGCGACAGTCCCGCCGCTTCGCGCGCGGCCTTCAGTTTCGAGCCGGCCGTCGTCTGGCGGGGTCCGGCGCTGGCCGGCGTCGTTTCGCTGTCGATGGTGTTGCTCACCGGCATTCTCCGCCGGCGATGGCCTTCGCTTCCGGCGAGTTGGGCCAGCGGTTGCGCAACTGCGACTCGTACGATCGCGCAGCCTCGCGATCGCCCTGCTTGCGCTCGATGCAGACGCCGAGATAGAGCGCTTCAGCGGGGGGCGATGGCTGCTGCATCACGGGTCGCATCCATGCGCGCGCTTCGCCGACGCGCGACTCGTGATACGCGAGCAGCGCGAGGTTGTACGCGGCGATCGGATTGCCGGGCGACGCGCCGAGCGCACGCCGCAGGTAGTCCTCGGCCTCTTTCGTCTGACCGATCTCCGCGCTGCACTTGCCTGCGTTGATCAGCGCAATCTCCGGCGTCTTGTACAGCGGGTCTTTCAGCACCTGCTCGAATTCGGGGATCGCCTCGCGGGCCCGGCCGGTTCCGCAGAGGTACGCGCCCCAGTTCTCGCGAATTTCGGAGTCGTTGGGCGCGAGCGCCAGGCCCTGCCGGAAATTTTCCTCGGCCTTCGCGCGCTCGCCCAGCATCGCGTAGACGAGGCCGTAAATGTCGTAGAGCTTCGGGTACGTCGGGTCGAGCGACTTCGCCGTGCCGAGCTCCTCGAGCGCGACATCCATCTGGCCGCGCTGGTAATAGCCGGCGGCAAGCTCGGTGCGGATCTGCGCTCGCTGCAGCGGTGTCGCATGCTGGGCCTGCACCGGCGGCTGTTCGGCCGGCGTCGGCTGCACCGGGGTTGCGGGCTTCGACGCGCAGCCGGCGAGCGCGCCGGCGATGAGCAGGGACCATGCAAGACATTTCATGCGGACAATTCCCGAGTGAGGGGCTTTCAGCGCGCGACCGCGAGCGGAATGCGTGTGGCGAGCCGATGCTTCGTGCGGTCGTTTACCTGCCCGGCGAGCTGGCCGCAGGCCGCATCGATGTCCTGACCGCGCGTCTTGCGGATTGTCGCCACGATTCCGGCATCCTGCAATGCGTGCGCGAAGCCGCGGATGCGCTCGCGCGGACTCGTCGTGAAGCCGCTGCCGGGGAAGGGATTGAACGGGATGAGGTTGAGCTTGCACGGCACGTCGCGCACGAGCGCGATCAGCGCGGCCGCGTGCGCGGGCTGATCGTTGACGCCGTCGAGCATCACGTATTCGAATGTCAGGAAATCACGCGGCGCGCG
>Ga0070696_100002588_pt1 | contig 11989 bp, 12 predicted proteins | sample KBSK1253metaG_FD_65474 | JGI IMG/M metagenome (GOLD analysis project Ga0070696, IMG submission 65474) | Corn, switchgrass and miscanthus rhizosphere microbial communities from Kellogg Biological Station, Michigan, USA - KBS K1-25-3 metaG | ecosystem: Host-associated > Plants > Roots >... | reverse complement strand
CTCGTCGTTCATGGGCGCCATCATGGTGGTGGGCATCGTGCATAAGAACGGGATCCTGATGCTCGACGCGGAGCAGTATTTTTCCGCCCGGGGGCTGCGGCTGCGCGAGGCGATTTTCCAGGCCGGCCGGCGGCGCCTTCGCCCGATTCTCATGACCGCGCTGGCCGCCATATTCGGCATGCTGCCGCTTGCGTTGGGCGTTGGGTCCGGCGCACAACTGCTGCAGCCGCTGGCCATCGCCGTCATCGGCGGCGTCGCGGTATCGATGCTTCTATCGCTGCTGATCACGCCCGTCCTGTTCCTGCTGCTGCGGGAACGCGGACTCTAAGGGCCGGCTGCGCTCGAACTCTTTTCAATGCTGTACAATAGCTACTTGCAACTCAGTTGCTATGCTGCAGACCTTCGTAATTGCCCTGCGTGAAGGCGTGGAGGCGGCTCTCGTCATCGCCATAGCCATCGCCTACCTGCGTAAAATCGAGCGAACGGATTTTCTCGGCGCCGTTTACAAAGCCTGCGCAACTGCCGTGTTTGCAAGCATCCTAGTGGCGGCATTGCTGGCGCGACTACAGGTGAACGTGGAACATTTTGAAGGCTGGATGCTGCTGGCAAGCGCGGCTTTCGTTCTTACGCTGGTGCTGTGGATGAACCGCCACGCACGGGGCCTCAAAGGAGAAATTGAAACTCGTTTGCAACAAAAGACCGGAGGAAGCGCCTCCCGCTGGGGTATTTTTCTGTTCGTTTTTCTCATGATTTTCCGCGAAGGCGTGGAAACGGCGCTCATGCTCGCGGCGTTTCGCTTTGACACCTCGGGCGTCATGGAGCTATTGGGCACGGTGCTGGGTCTTGGGCTGGCTGTTCTGTTCGGTGTAAGTTTTGTACGCGGCACCATCCGCGTGAATCTGCGGACCTTTTTCCGGATGACGACGGTGATTCTCATGGTGGTTGTTTTGCAACTGGCTATCACCGGGCTGCACGAACTTTCCGAAGCGCAAGTGCTCCCCAGCAGCCGCCAGGAGATGGCGCTGATCGGCCCGCTGGTTCGCAACGACGTGTTCTTTTTCGTCGCCATTCTCGCGCTGGCCGCAACCATGCTGCTGTTCGAGTGGCGCCGGCGTCGCGCACCGGAGATGCTGGATCTCGAAGGCGCGGCGCTGCGTAAGGCCACGTGGTCCGCGCGTCGTGAGCGGCTGTGGGTGGGGGCTTCCTGTTCGGCGGCAAGCCTGTTCATGCTGGCGATCACGGCGGAGTACATCTACGCAAAATCGGCGACAGAGCTTTCCGCAGCAACCGAGCTCACGGTCGCGGATGGCGTCGCCAGGATTCCGGTCGCGGCCGTCAGTGACGGCGAGCTGCACCGTTTTGCCATTCAGTCTAGTGGCGTGAGCATACGCATCATCGCCATCCGCCGCCCGGATCAATCCATCGCGGTCGCATTCGATGCCTGCGAGATCTGCGGAAACCAGGGTTATTATCAAAAAGGTCCGAACGTGATCTGCAAGAACTGCGCGTCTGCTATCTACATTCCGACCATCGGGTCGAGCGGTGGTTGCAATCCGATTGCGCTCGAATCGCGGGTGGAAGGCGAGCAGGTCCTCATTGCAGTGGACAAAGTGTTCGCGGGCGCGCGTTATTTTGGAGCTGGGAGCCGCTGATTTGTTCTTCCGATTCGTAGCCCAGTCGGTCCGCCGCGCGCCAAGGCGGAAAGCGATGACGATCGGCGCGGTGGCCTTGGGCTCAGCCGTCGCAACCGCGATGTTGGGGGCGATGCTCGACGTGGGCGATCGCGTTAATCGCGAGCTGCGCAGCCTGGGCGCGAATCTGCTGGTCATACCAAAGTCGGGATCGCTGCCGGTCGAGATCGGCGGGATCCGGTATCGGCCCGCGGCAAAAGATGAATTCATTCCTGAAGCCCTTGTTCCAAAGCTCAAGTCAATTTTCTGGCAATTGAACATTACGGCCCTTTCGCCATCGTTGCGCGCCCAGACCGTTTTGGACGGACGCGAAATCCCGGTCGAGGGCGTGTGGTTCCTTCGCGATATGCGGCTGCCGGGCGGAGCCTCCAGCATCCAGACCGGTATGCGGGCGCTCAATTCGGCGTGGAAAATTGAAGGCCGCTGGGTGGAAGATCCGAAACCGAACGACGGCGCCCGGGAGTGCGTCCTTGGCGCGGCGCTTGCTAAAAGAACTGGCGCGGCGCCGGGATCGGGCGTGATCCTGTTCGGAGAGCCGTTCACTGTAGCCGGCATTCTGTCCACCGGCGGCGAGCAAGAAGACCGCGCGCTCGTGCGGATCGAAGTCCTGCAAAGGCTAACGCATCGCATCGGTCAGGTGGACGCCATCGAGGTTGGCGCACTCACCAAGCCGGAAGATGCCTTCGCGCTCAAGAATCCCCGGCAGATGACTCCGGTCGAGTATGACCGCTGGTACTGCACGCCGTACATCACCTCCATCGCGCATCAGATCGAAGAAGCGTTGCCGATGGCGATCGCGCGGCCCGTCCGAAGGGTCGCGGACACTGAAGGCCAGGTATTGAACAGGGTGCGCAGCCTCATGCTGCTGGTTGCGCTGGCGGCGCTCGCTACCGCGGCCCTGACGGTCTGGAGCGTGACGGCGGCAACCGTGCTCGATCGCCGCTACGAAATTGCGATCATGCAGGCGACCGGCGCGGGGAACTGGCTGGTGGCGGCGTTATTCGGCGCGGAAGTCGCGCTCGAAGGCGCAACCGGCGGATTGATTGGCGCGAGCGCCGGCGTCCAACTTTCGGGCTGGGTGAGCCAGACCGTTTTTGGCATTCGCGCTGAAGCCTCGCCGCTGCTTGCCCCGATGGTGATTTCGATCGCGGTACTGGTCGCACTTGCCGGCGCGGCACAACCGCTCAGGCGGGCGCTCTCGCTCGATCCCGCGTTGACTCTGCGCGAGGGAGCATAATGTTCTGGCGCTTCGTGCTGGCTGCAGTCAAGTTCCGCCGCAGACGCCTGCTGCTGGCTTTTTTGGGGCTCGCGGTTGCGGCCACGCTCGCGACTACCCTGTTCAGCGTGTATTCGGACATCGATCGCAAAATGCACCGGGAGTTCCGCGCTTATGGTGCAAACCTGGTGATCGCTCCATCGGGGAATGCACGGAGCGTGCCGCTTACCGCGGTTGCCGAAGCCGACCGGCTGGGCGTGGTCTCCGCTCCGTTTGTCTACACCGTCGTCGCCATCGGAAACGAGCGCGTGGTCGTGGCCGGTATTGATTTCAAGCGCGCGCAGCCGCTCATCGCGCACTGGCGCACGTCAGGGGCGCATACGGCCGGGCAAGGTGAATGCCTCGCGGGGATTGCGGTCGCGCAACATTTCCATCTTCGCCTGGGAGACCGTGTGCCGCTAGATTCCGGCCGATGCACGCTGCGCGGCGTTATCACGACCGGCGGCGAGGAGGACAATCGGTTGATTGTGCCGTTCGATCGTGCGGCTGGCGAGGCCGGCTTCAGCAACGCGGCAAGCATGATCGAAGTGCGCGCCGACGCTGAGCGAATCGAGGACACTCGCGAGGCCTTGCAGCGCGCCATTCCCCAAGCCGACGTCCGCGTGCTGCACGCCATCGCCGAAACCGAGGCGAACGTAGTATTGAAGGTGCGAACCGCGGTCTTCCTTTTGATGGCTTTGATCCTGGCGATCACGACCATCTGCGTTACCGGCAATTTCAGCGCGCTGGTGCTTGAGCGCAGCCGCGAGATCGGCATCCTCAAAGCTATCGGAGCGCCTGAAGCGAGGATCGCGACACTGATGCTTTCCGAATCGATGATACTGGCACTGGCCTCCGCGATCATCGGATACGCAATCGGTCTCGTGGTGTCGTACGGTATCGGGCAGAAAATTTTCGCGGGCGCCGCCGGAGTGAACTTCGCGGTCTTTTTACCCGTTACGGCAGTCACCGTTTTCGTGGCGGCGGTTGCGACGCTTGCCTCCGCTTCGCGAATCTGGCGGATCGAGCCCGCGCAAATCCTGCGCGGAGAATAACCGATGGCGCCTTTCCTCGAGATCGACCGTCTCTCGAAGCACTACGATACGGGTTCGGGCCAGCCGGTAAAGGCGCTCGACGAAATCAGCTTTACCGCCGAGGCCGGTGAATGGATCGCCATCATGGGCCCGTCCGGCTCGGGAAAGACGACGCTGCTCAATATCCTCGGGTGCCTCGACCAGCCATCGAGCGGCTCGGCGCGCATCGATTCGACCGACATTGCCACGCTGAGCCGTGCGGAGCTTGTGCGCTTCCGCGCGGAAACGGCCGGCTTGATTTTTCAGCAGTACCATCTCATCCCGCACCTGACGGCCATCGAAAATGTCATGCTCGCGCAGTATTTTCATAGCATGACGGATGAGTCCGAAGCGAGACGCGTACTCGATCGAGTCGGCCTGGGCGCGCGTGCCAGCCATCTCCCGTCGCAACTTTCCGGCGGCGAGCAGCAGCGCGTGGCCATCGCGCGGGCCCTGGTGAACGATCCGAAAATCATCCTGGCGGATGAGCCGACGGGCAATCTCGACGCCGCAAATCAGCAGATCGTGCTCGACCTGTTGAGCGGCCTGCACGCGCAAGGCCGCACCATTTTGCTGGTGACGCATGATGAGCGCGTGGGCCGGTACGCAGACCGCCGTATCAATCTCGACCATGGCCGCATTGTCGAGACCGTCATATTCACCGCCGAGGAGAATGAAGACTTCGACGAAATCCTGGAAGAGATGTGGATGCAGCGGGAGCGCGCACTGCATCATGAGGGAGCGCACTTCACTGAATTACAACGACGCCGGCTCAGCGCCACCATGTGCCGCATCGGGCTGCTGCAGGCAAGCGGCAGCGGCATGGAATTCACGGAAGAGGGCGAATCCCGTGCTCGCAGCGTGATCCGCCGGCACCGGCTCGCCGAGCGCCTTTTCATGGACGTGCTCGCCATTTCCGACGACGCGGCGGTTGAATCGAACGCCTGCACCTTCGAGCATATCCTCAGCCCGGAGGTTACCGACCGCATCTGTACGTTCCTCGGCCACCCGACAACCTGCCCGCACGGCAGCGCCATTCCGCCAGGCGAATGCTGTGGGTGCGGGACTCCGGGCGGACTCTCCAAAGCATCTTCCGCGCCGCTTCGTGCATCTCATTAACAGCCGCGGCTGCGTCCGCTGGTCATGCTACATTGGGATTTCTACTTCCCCCATAAATAAGGTTATTGATGCGTAACGTCGTAATTATCGGCTCAGGCTGCGCGGGAAATACCGCGGCCGTTTATGCCGCGCGCGCAAATCTCAAGCCGCTGGTGATCAAGGGGCATGAGGCGGGCGGGCAGCTCTCGCTCACCACCATGGTCGAGAATTTTCCCGGATTTCCGGAAGGGATCAACGGCCCGGATTTGGTCGAAAACATCAAAAAGCAGGCGCAGAATTTCGGCGCGGAATATATGGACGGCGCGGTTCTGGAAGCCGACCTCTCGAAGCGGCCATTCCGGCTGAATGTAGAGGGCGAATGGATCGAGACGCGCACCGTCATCATCGCCTCGGGAGCTTCGGCGCGCTGGCTGGGTTTACCGAATGAGCAAAGACTGATCGGCCACGGCGTCAGCTCCTGCGCCACCTGCGACGGTTTTTTTTACAGAGGCAAGAAGATCATGGTCATCGGCGGCGGCGATTCCGCCATGGAAGAGGCCAACTTCCTCACCCGCTTCGGCGCCGTGATGCTGGTACACCGCCGCGATCAGTTCCGCGCTTCGAAGATCATGCTGGACCGCGCGCGCAATAATCCGAAAATCACCTTCGCCATGAACACCGTGGTGGAAGATGTTTACGACGCGGCGAAGAACCTGGTGACCGGCGTGCGCCTGCGTAACCTTGCGACCGGCGCCGTGTGGGAGGAGGAGGTGGACGGGTTCTTCGTGGCCATCGGCCACATCCCCAACACGGCGGTCTTTCGCGGCCAGATCGATACCGATGCCGAGGGCTATATCCTGTCGAAGGGCGGCGCGAGGACCAATGTGCAGGGCGTGTTTCACGCCGGCGACGTACAGGATCGGGTTTACAAACAAGCGGTCACCGCGGCCGGAATGGGCTGCATGGCGGCGATGGAAGCTGAAAGATTTCTGGAAGCGGAGGGACATTAATGATCGAGCGAATCACGCCGCCGGGCGTTCCAACACCGCGCGGCCCATATTCACCGGCCGTGCGCGCCGGCGATTTCATCTTCGTCGCGGGACAAGGCCCCGTCGATCCGGCGACCAACCAGATGTCGTACGGTGACATCAAGCATGAGACGCGCCTGGTGCTCGGCAACGTTCAGACGATTCTCGAGGGCTGCGGAGCCAGCATGAAGGATGTGGTCAAGTGCTCCGTGTTCATTTCCGACGGCCGCGATTTCGGCGCGATGAACGAGGTCTACGCGCAGTTCTTCGGAGAGGCCAAGCCGGCGCGCACTACGGTCGAGACCAAGTTCGCCGATCCGAAAATGAAAGTGGAGATCGACTGCATCGCGTACAGGCCAAAGTAATCAGCCGCGAAGCAAGGCTACTTTGACCTCGCGGCTCCGGCCAGTCCCGGCACTCCGCCAAGCGTCGGCGCGCTCCTGACGGCACGGACTATCGCTTGAGCCACTGCTTCCGCCGCGCCAGCTCCCAGTGCGCTCAGGTCCGCGTTCTCGCTCCCCAGCGATAGCGCAAAACAAACGTCGCCATCGTGCTCGGTAAAAACCGGCGCAATCGCGCGCGCCATCCCGATATTCGCCATTTCCGCCAACCGCGTGGCGCCTGCCTTCGAGAGACGGCCGTTAGTTGCGACCACGGCGAGCGTCGTGTTTTGCGCCTCGGGAGAGATCCGCGCACGCCGCTTCATCTCCAGATCACTATCGGCGAATTCGGTCGAATCAGCGGAGCGCCGCGTGCCGGCGATAATCTTTCCGGTCGCAGAATCTCGAACGTCGCCCAATGCATTCACCGCCACAAGAGCGGAAACCAGTATGCCGCCGCCGAGCGTGACCGTGGCCGAGCCGACGCCGCCTTTCATTGCCCGCTTCATCCCAAACATCTTGCCCACGGTTGCACCAGTGCCCGCGCCTACCGCCCCTTCCTTCACGGCGTCCGCCGTTGCCGCCGCCGCGGCCGCCTCACCCATTTCGCGCGTGGGCCGTACGTTCGGCTTACCGATACCGAGATCGAACAGAATCGCGGTGCAAACGATGGGCACCACCGCGACGGGCGTCCGAAATCCTACGCCGCGATGCTCCAGATACCGGCGAACTCCGGATGCCGCTTCCAGGCCGTATGCGCTCCCCCCGGCAAGAACGATCGCGTGAACCAGCGGCGTGCTGTGGGTGGGGCGCAGCACGTCAATCTCCTCGGTACCCGTGGCGGCGCCTCGAATATCGATGCCGCCGACCGCGCCGGCCTCGCACAAAATCACCGTGCAGCCCGTGATGGCATCGTAATCCGACGCATGCCCCACGCGAATTCCCGAAATGTCTGTAAGTCCTTTCATTCGGCTAGCTGTATGGTAGCATCGAGGACGAGGTGCGTCTGATTTCGTGCGGTTCTTGATCCGTTGGGTGCTGACTGTTCAGGAATTTTATCTGCTCGCCGGCCGGGCTCTTCGCAACATCTTCCGCAAGCCGCATTACGCCGACGACGTTTTCCTGCAGATGGACAACATCGGTGTAGGCAGCCTGCCCATCGTGGTGTTGACCGGTTTCTTCAGCGGCGCCGTGATGTCCCTGCAGCTCGCACGCGCTCTCGCGCAGTGGGGTCAGAAGGGGCGAGTGGGAACGGCCGTCTCGATCACCCTGGTGCGCGAGCTTGGACCCGCGCTGACGTCTCTCATGGTGGCGGGCCGCAATTCATCCGGCATGGCAAGCGAGCTCGGCTCCATGAAAGTGACCGAGCAGATCGACGCCATGCGGGCGCTGGGTACAGATCCCATCCAGAAGCTCGTGACGCCGCGCCTGATTGCGACGTGCGCGGTGCTACCGTTGCTCACCATCATCGCCGACTTTGTGGGAATGTTCGGCGGGTACATGGTGGCGAACCTGCTGCTCGACGTTCCCCCGAAACAATATTGGACCACGGTGTGGCAGGCGCTTGAGTGGGATGACCTGACACAGGGTTTGTTGAAACCGTTCGTGTTTGCGTTCGTCATCGCGCTGGTGGGCTGCTACTACGGTCTGAATGCATCGGGCGGCACCCAGGGCGTTGGACGCGCGACCACTCAGGCAATGGTGGTCGCTTCGGTATTGATTTTTGTCCTGACCTTTTTTATCACGCGGATTTTTACGAGTCAGCTCGTCTCGGCTTCTTAAATGCCTGGGGATTCCGCGAAACCGGTCCTTCGTTTCGAACACGTGAACGTCTCGTTCGACGACGTGCCCGCCCTCCGCGACCTGTCGTTCGAATTGGGCGAAGGCGAAACACGGATCATTTTAGGCGCCGCCGGCAGCGGCAAGACGGTGCTGCTGAAAACCACTATGGGGCTTGTGCGGCCCGACTCCGGTGTGGTGTATCTGTTCGGCCAGGACATCACGGGCATGACCGAGCATGAGCTTTTCGATGTGCGGAGCAAGCTGGGCATGCTCTTTCAAGAAAGCGCACTGTTCGATTCGCTGACCATCGAAGAAAACGTGGCGTACCCGCTGCTGAACCAGAAAAGCATCCAGTGTCCAGCCGAAGACGTGTCCCGGCGTGTTCGCGAAGCCCTGCACTTCGTTGAGCTGGACCAGACGCTCGCACGGTTCCCCAGCCAGCTATCCGGAGGCATGCGGCGGCGGGCCGCTATTGCGCGCGCAGTGGTGACGGAACCGCCCCTGCTGCTCTATGATTCGCCCACCGCCGGGCTGGACCCGATCACTGCCCATACCATCATGGCCCTCATCGTCAAGGAGCGTGACTTGAGCAACACCAGCAGCCTGATTGTCACGCATCGCTACCAGGACGGGAATCTGGTGGCGAAATTCCGATACAATCCTGAAAATGGTCAGCTTGTGCCGTCACTCAACGGACATGAGTCGCCCCGCAATACGAGGTTTCTGGTATTGCGCGAAGGCAGCCTGGTCTTCAACGGCACGCAGGCGGAACTCGAAGCCTCGAGCGATCCTTACGTTATGAAGTTCCGGAGGCAGGCCGGCGGATAGCCGATGGCAAATCCTCAAAAGGTAAGCTTCGCCAAACTCCGGGTGGGCATCCTGGCCATTGTGGCCATGCTCATCGTCGGGGTGCTGATCTTTCTGCTCACGGGCCAGCACAACATCTTCACCCGGACATTCGAGCTGCGCACGTTCATGAATGATTCCTCGGGCATGGCGGAAGGTGCGCCTGTGCGGCTCAACGGAATCCTGGTGGGCAGCGTGGATCAATTGAAACTGTCTGGCTCGAAGGATCCCACACGCATTGTCGAGATCGTTATGACCGTCAAGCACGATTACATCACGGAGATCCCACGGGATTCCATGGCGGGCATCGCGGCGTCAAACCTGCTCGGCGACAAATTTATCAACATCATGAAGGGCGCCAGCCCGGAGCACGTGCGGCCGGGCGACGAAATCAAAAGCGCTCCCAATCAGGACATCCCCGAACTGATGGCGCAGAGCGCCGGGCTGCTGGTGCAATTCCAAAGCCTGCTGACGCGCGTGGACGCCATCCTCAAGGATGTTGAGGCCGGCAAGGGGAACATCGGCAAGTTTCTCAAGGATGAGGAACTCTATACACGATTGAACAGCGCCATTGCGGAGGCGCAGCAGATTCTTACCGATGTGCGTACCGGCAAGGGCACGTTCAGCCGCCTCATCTACGATGACAGCCTCTACCAGGACCTGCGCGCGCCGCTGCAAAAAATCAACAGCATTCTCGCGGAGCTCGAGCAGGGCCGCGGGTCCGCCGGTAAGCTGCTCAAGGACCCCGCGCTTTATGACGATCTGCGCAAATCGACGGCACAGTTCAACCGTCTGCTCGACGACTTGCAGGCGGGCAAAGGCACCGCCGGAAAGCTTCTCAAGGATGAAGCACTCTACGGGGCCATCAATCAGCTGGTGGCCAAGGTCGACACGACGATTGACAAACTGAATTCGGGCCAGGGCACGCTCGGACAACTGATGGTCAATCCGCAGCTGTATGAAAGCCTCAACGGCGCGACCGGCGAGCTGCACCAGTTGATGAAGGACATGCGGGCCAACCCCAAGAAGTTCCTGCGCATCAAGCTCGCGATATTTTGAGCTCACCGAGACTACTGGTGGTCAACGCCGATGACTTCGGCTTCACCCGCGATGTCAATCAGGGCATCATCGAAGCACACCAGCACGGGATTTTGACGGCGGCCACGCTGATGGCGAATGGCGGCGCGTTCGAGGACGCCGTAGGACGGGCGCGCGCCCATCCAGCGCTCGATGTCGGGTGTCACCTGGTGCTGATCGGCGGCCGGTCAGTCGCTTGGCCGGATCGCATGCTTCCCGCCAGCGCTCCACAGCTTCTTGCCGCCATTGGCAGCCGGCGCATCCGCATTTACGATGAACTCGCCGCCCAGGTACGAAAAATCGCCGGCGCCGGAATCAAGCCCACCCATCTGGATACCCATAAGCACACGCATCTGGCGCCGCCCGTTCTGGATGCGGTGGCGCGGATTGCCGAAGAGTTCCGCATCCGCTGGGTGCGCCGGCCGTTCGATCTGCCGCTCACGGCCGCGCGAGGAACGGCTCCCTGGCTGAGGCGGGTGACCAGCGGCGGTATTGGGATAGTGAGCGCCCGGTTTCAGCGGGTCCTCGCCAAGCACGGCTGCCGCACGACCGATCACTTTGCCGGATTTCAGATCACCGGCCGGTTCCGCACCGCCGAACTGATCGCGTTGATTCGTGCGCTTCCCGAGGGCTCGACCGAGCTGATGTGCCACCCGGGCCGCTTGGGAGACGAACTGCGAAGCGCCCGCACGCGCCTCAAAGAAAGCCGGGAATTGGAACTGGCGGCCTTGACCGCGCCGGAAACCCGGCAGGCGCTGGCGGAATGCGCGATCGAGTTGGTTAATTTCCGGACGCTCGAAAAATATTCTGACGGCGCGTGATCCGATTTCCCGGCGCGTCACGCGCTTATGACATAGAGAGGGAATCGCGCCCGACTGGCCGCCCTGCTCAGGGAGCTAGAATGACGAGAACTCAGGTTCAACTGGTGCGGGACAGTTTCAAGAAAATCGAGCCGATGGCTGTCGAAGGCGGCATTCTGTTTTACAAACGCCTTTTTCTGGAACATCCGGAGCTCCAGCCCATGTTTTGCGCCACGATCGAGCAGCAAGGACGCACGCTCATGAACGTGATCGCCTTAGCTGTGGATAATCTCGACGATCTTGACCATGTGACAGATGCCGTCGAAGAACTGGGTGACGGTTACGCGGCCTATGGCGGCCTCGAAGGGCATTACGGAGTCGTGGCTTCGGTTCTGCTGGCGACCCTCGGCGAGGCTTTGGGCGACGCTTTCACGTCCGACGTCAAAGCCGCGTGGTCCGAGATGTTTCTGATGCTGGCGGGCGTGCTGATTCTGGCCAGACAGCGCTCGCAACCCCATCCCGTCGCCGCGTAGACATCACCCATCCGACAGGGCAACTATAACAAAGTAAAAGCAGATGCTATTCGCTGTTCGCGAATCGCGAATTTAGAATATAATGAATCATGGCTCTCAAGCCGCAAGACGTTGCTGTGGTACTCAAACTCTGCCGTTACGGTTCGAGAAGACCCCCTTATTCTCATATCGCCTTAGATCTCTTAATGAGTCCATCGGAAGTGCACGCAGCGGTGAAGCGTGCACGGGCCTCGCACCTCCTCCATGGTTCGGAACTCGGCGAGCAGCCAAACGTGAGCGCGCTGGAAGAATTTCTGCTACACGGTTTGAAATACGCCTTTCCGGCGGAGCGGGGTGAACCCACGCGGGGTGTTCCGACCTCCTACGCTGCTGAACCTCTGCGAAAAATGATTGCGCGCGGTGATGAACTGCCGCCGGTGTGGCCAT
>Ga0070696_100002586_pt1 | contig 11991 bp, 12 predicted proteins | sample KBSK1253metaG_FD_65474 | JGI IMG/M metagenome (GOLD analysis project Ga0070696, IMG submission 65474) | Corn, switchgrass and miscanthus rhizosphere microbial communities from Kellogg Biological Station, Michigan, USA - KBS K1-25-3 metaG | ecosystem: Host-associated > Plants > Roots >... | reverse complement strand
GGCGGCCTACGAAACGCCCGCCTATGCGCGAGGTGTCTGGGCCGTCAACGGAACGGCCTACATCGCCGCAGCCCAGGCGGGCGTGCTGGTCGTCGATTTCGGAGCGGACCCAGGTCACGTGACCTCGGGACAGGACGCCTCCGGGAAGACAACCACCGCAGTGGTGGAGAGATGGCTGGGCGCGGTGACGAATTCCCTCCTCGAACCGGCCCGGTGACGCGGGTCGAACGCACCTCCTGAGCCCTTGCGTTAGTTATCGGAATCCAGTGCGCTGCCGACTCGCCGTCCTTCTCCTCCTTGGCCTCTCGATCCTCGCGTCCGGTTCCCCTGCATGGCGTCAGGTCCACGATCGGCTCCGCACGCAGCGCGACCACCTGGTGGAGGATCTGGCCCGCGCACACGCCGTCCTCCTGTCGCGGGCGCGGCTCGAGCAGCCCGCGCTCGTCCCGCAGCTCACGCAGCCACCCGCCTCGCGGCCCCACGGCTATGGCATCGTGCCCGAGCTTCGCGAGGATGGCTCCGAAGCGCCGGTGACCGCCCGGGAGAGGTCCTATTCTTTGAAGCGGCTGGCGGACGAACTCGACAACGACCGCCACGACGCGGCGACCCTGATCGTTGCCGCCGCCGGCTCGCCCCTTGAAGCGCAGATGGCCGAGCTCGAGCGACTCCGCAAGCGATTGCGCAACGTCGAGGAGCACCTGGACTATCACGCTTACTGGCAGCGAGCGGTCGTCGAGCAGTCCGACTTCTTCGCCGCGCGCAATCGCCTGGTGGCCGAAGTGCGTGAGTTGAACGCCGAGCGCCGGGCCGGTGGCCCGCCCGAGCGGATCGCCGAACGGAGCCGCGCGCTGCTCGAACGCCTCGCGCCCTTCACGCCGACGCCCGGCCTTCACATCGAGACCCGCGAGGGCGGGCAACAGGTCCTTCCGGTGGTCCTTCACACGGACATCGAAGACGATGCGTTCCTTGCGGTCTTCCAGCACGCGGTCGAGACCCACTTCGAGCGCGCACCGAGCGCGAACGCGCCCCGCTTCGCGATCGAACTGGAGATCCGCAGGATCTCGCCCTCCACGCTCTACCCGGAAGGCGCACCCGCGCGCGGAGCCGCGATCGAGATGTCGGCGCACCTGACGCGCTTTCCCACTGGCGCGCTGATCCTCACGACCGGGGCAGACAGCACGCACGCCTGGACGGGCCAATACGTGGCGCTCGGACCGGACCCGGTCACGCGACGCACGTTGGCCCACGAGTTCGCCCACCTCCTGGGCTTTCGCGATACCTACCTGCGCGGCTACGACGGAGATCCTCAGGGCCCCTACGGGGCGATCCTGGTGGAGTGGATCGGGCTGGCGGACGACCTGATGGGCGACTCGGAGCACGGGCGCGTCACCGAGGCGATGATCCGCACGCTCCTGGAGGCGTATGCCCAGCGTCAGGATCCGCTATGTCGGTAGGCCGCCGGCGAGGTTCCCGTCCAGCGTCGAAAGGCCCGCCCGAAGGCGCTCGAGTCGCGGAAGCCGAGACGCTGGGCGACCTCGTCGACGCGGAGCCCGCGCTGACCGAGGTAGAGATAGGCAAGCCCGCAGCGCACCCCATCCAGGATTCCCTGGAAGGTCGTGCCCTCCTCCTGGAGCTGTCGTTGGAGGCTTCGAGGAGCGAGGCCGAGAACGCCCGCGACCACTTCGAGGGGCGGCTCGTTTCCCTGCACGGCGCGTGAGAGAACGTCTCGCACGCGCACGGTCGCGCTGGGAGTCGAAGGGAGCTCGGTCAGGAACTGCTGGATCTTCTTCTCCAGGACCCCGTATAGCTCCGGGTCGGCCTGGCGGAGCGGAAGCTCCAACAGTTTCGGCGCGAAGCGGACTGCGTTCCAGTTCGAGCCGAAATGGAGAGAGGAGCGGAAGATCCGCTCGTGCTCCTCCGCGTGTTCGGGCTTTGCGTATTGAAAGGCGACGCCGCCAGGATTCCAGTCGACGCCAGTGAAGCGCCGACTTGCCATCATGAAGGTTGCCATGAAGTAGTCGATCTCATGTCGGCTCGCGAGAATGGGAGGCCGACTGCGGAAGCGAAAGCAGGCCTGTCCTCCATCGATCGCCAGCTCGATCTCGCTGTCCGGAACGAGGTGTCGAACCCACTCGATGCCCCGTTCCAGCGCCGCGCCACCGTTGGCGCAGCTCCGTAGCGCGAAGCCGACGAGGCCGTACGTAGCGAGGCTTTGGCGACGGGCTGCATGCAGCCCGAAGCAGGAATCGCGCGCGAGCCGAGCGGCGGCGTCCCAGAGGTCCCGCACGTAGCGGTACTCGATGAGCCCATCCGGCGGGCCAAGCTGGTCGCGCGAAAGGCCGACTGTCCGCAGGAGTGCCGTCTCCCCGATCCCGACCTTGGCAGCCGCGTCGAGGACGAGGAGCGCGTTCCGGACCCGTGTAGTTGCGAGCACCGTGGCAAAGTCCCTCTGTGAGCCCCTTCTCCGACTTATGTGCCAGCTGATCCGAGGGGGTGACACCCCACTCATCGCGCTCCCTTCGCGGGGGCCTGCTGCGGAATGGGGCCCGGGAGCTTGGCGTCCATGCCCCAGCAGCGAGCCCTTCAATGAAGTCGACGGGTTGGCGACGGAAATGCGAGCGGAGGGTCGGTCATCCCCGCTGGGGCTCGTTCACCGAAGAGATCGGCGCGGGTCCCACCTGCGGGGACGCGCCAGGATCGATCAGACGGGGCGATCTTCGCTCGAGTCGTGCCTCGCCACTGCACCGTGGCGGCTTTGTGCTCCACCCCCCGTGGGTGTACCCGAAACAACTCCGGCTATCGTCGGTGGACTCGGCGAACCTGAAAGAGCTGATCGCCGTGCAGGAGCTGGACGCAAAAGTGAGCTACACGCCCCCGAAAATCTGGACCTGGGACATGGAGAGCGGCGGGCGGTTCGCCAAGATCAACCGCCCGATCGCGGGAGCGACGCACGAAAAGGAGCTGCCGGTGGGCCAGCACCCGCTGCAGCTGTACTCGCTCGCGACGCCGAACGGCGTGAAGGTCACCGTGCTGCTCGAGGAGCTGCTCGCGATCGGCCGGGACGCCGAGTACGACGCCTATCTCGTCAACATCGGGAGCGGAGATCAGTTCGGCAGCGGCTTCGTGGCGGTGAATCCGAACTCGAAGATCCCGGCGCTGCTCGACCGCAGCACGACGCCGCCCACCCGCGTCTTCGAGTCCGGAGCGATCCTGCTCCACCTCGCGGAGAAGTTCGCCGGGTTCGTACCCACACCCGCACAGCCGAGCGCGCGCGCGGAGTGTCTGTCGTGGCTGTTCTGGCAGATGGGCGCCGCCCCGTTCCTCGGCGGCGGCTTCGGACACTTCTACGCGTACGCCCCCGAGAAGCTCGAGTACCCGATCAACCGCTACACGATGGAGGTGAAGCGTCAGCTCGACGTGCTCGATCGCAGCCTGGCCGATCGGCGCTTCCTGATCGGCGACGAGTACACGATCGCCGACATCGCCAACTGGCCGTGGTACGGTGCTCTCGTGCTCCACAACCTCTACAGCGCGGAGACCTTCCTCGACGTGAAGTCGTACAAGAACGTGGTGCGCTGGGCGGAGGAGATCCAGGACCGCCCGGCGGTTCGCCGCGGCGAGCGCGTGAACAAGGTCTGGGGCCCCGAAGAACTGCGCGTGCCGGAGCGACACTCCGCGCGCGATCTCGATTAGATTCCACGCGGAAATCCCATGGCAGTCTCGTTCTACGACATCAGCATCGGCACCTACCTCCAGACGCTCGGCGGCGTGATCGGCTTCCTCGAGAAGGGCCGCGCGCACTGCGAGGCGAACGGCATCGACCTGAACGAGGTGGTGACGACGCGCCTCTATCCCGACATGCATCCATTCCGGTTCCAGATCTGGGCCGTGGCGCACATGACGCGCGGTGCGTTGAAGGGCCTCTCGGACGGCCGCTTCTCGCCGCCCGCGCCGCTTCCGGAACTCGACTACGCGGGCCTGCAACAGCTCATGGCAGACGTTCGCGACGAACTTTGCAAGGTGACGCGCGAGAGCGCCGAGGCCCTGGAAAACAAACAGGTCACGTTCCAGATCGGCGACTTCAAGATGATGTTCACGGCTCCGAACTTCGTGCTCTCGTTCACGCTTCCCAACCTCTTCTTCCACGCCACCACCGCCTACGACATGCTGCGGATGAAGGGCGTGCCGATCGGCAAGGCCAATTTCCTCGGGCCGATGCGGATCGGGGTCTGATCGCAGGGAGTTCGCGATGGCGCGGTTCGACAGCATTCTCGGAACGGTCGGTCGCACGCCGATCGTGCGCATCAACAAGCTCGCCCCTCCGCACGTGAACCTGTACGTGAAGATCGAGGCGGCGAATCCGATGGGGTCGGTGAAGGACCGCCTCGCGCTCGGCGTGATCGAGGACGCCGAGCGCAAGGGCCTGCTGCGCCCGGGTCAGACCGTCGTCGAGGCGACCAGCGGCAACACTGGGATCGGGCTCGCGATGGTGTGCGCGCAGAAGGGCTATCCGCTCGTCGTCACGATGTCGGAGAACTTCAGCGTCGAGCGGCGCAAGATGATGCGCTTCCTGGGCGCAAGGGTCGTGCTGACACCGGCCGCGCTCAAGGGCAGTGGCATGCTCGCGAAGGCGGCCGAGCTCGCCGAGACGCACGGGTGGTTCCTGTGCCGGCAGTTCGAGAACGAGGCGAACGCGGACATTCATAGCCGCACCACCGCGCCCGAGATCCTCGCCGACTTCGCCGGAGACCGGCTCGACTACTTCGTCACCGGCTCCGGCACGGGCGGGACGCTGAAGGGCGTGGCGCGCGTGCTGCGCAAGGAGCGACCCGAGACGCAGGTGGTGGTGTGCGAGCCCGACAACGTCCCGATCCTGTCGAGCGGAATTCCCCAGCCGCGCGCGGCCGACGGCGCGCCCGCCGGCAGCCACCCGAGCTTCCGCCCGCACGTGATGCAGGGCTGGACGCCGGACTTCATCCCGAAGCTCACCGAAGATGCGGTGGCGATGAAGCTGATCGACCGGATCCTGCCGGTGAACGGCGCCGATGCGATGCGCTGCTCGCGCGAGCTCGCGCAGAAGGAGGGGATCTTCGTCGGGATCACCGCGGGCGCGACGTTCTCGGGAGCCCTCACGGTCTGCGCCGATGCGCCGCCGGGCGCGAACGTGCTGTGCATGCTGCCCGACACCGCCGAGCGCTACCTGTCCACGCCGCTCTTCGCCGACGTGCCGGCCGAGATGAGCGACGAAGAGCTCGCGATCGCACGCTCGACGCCGAACTACCGCTTCGACGTGAGCGCGCCGGCGCCCGCACCTGCGCAGGCCGCTCCCGCGTCCGCGCCGGTCGAGGGCGACGCGGAAGCGTTCGTCGCACAGGTGATCGGCGATCGCGAGCAACCGGTCGTGATGTTCGCGCTCGAGTGGTGCGAGTTCTGCTGGTCGGTGCGGCGCCTGTTCGGCAAGTACAGGATCCCGTACCGCTCGATCGACCTCGACTCGGTCGAATACCAGCAGGGCGACCGCGGCGGGAAGGTCCGTGCGGCCCTTGCAGCGCGTACGGGAATCAGCACGATCCCGCAGATCTTCGTGGGCGGTGAGCTGCTCGGCGGAGCTACAGACGTACTGCAAGCAGCCAAGGACGGCCGACTTCAGAACCTACTCGAAGCGAGCCGCATAACGTTTGATAGGGCCGTGGGTGACGAGCCGCTCTCGTTCCTGCCCGGCTGGCTGCACCCGCGCTGAGCGACGCGCCAGTCGTTCGATCGTCTACTCGTTAGTCGGTCTCTTTTAAGATTTGCGCCGTCGTCTTGACGATGCGTCGGGTCTGTTCAAAGTTGCGCGCGGCCCCACAACGCTCAACGAACAGAAGAGGAATACTGACGCATGCGGAATCTCTCGATCCCTCAGAGTGCGCTGATCGCGGTGATCGCGATCGGCCTCGCGGGCACGGCGAGCGCCCAGGTCTGCCAGAACACCTGTAGCGCCGCGATCAGCGGGCCGAAGCAGGGCGTCCACACGCAATTCGAAGGCGGTGCGGACGCGATCCTCTGGCCGCCGAACCACAAGCTCGACACGATCCTGATCACGGCCGAGAACGACGATGGCGACGCCTGCAACGTGACGATCACGAGCACGACGCAGGACGAGCCGGTCACGGGCTCGGGATCGGGCAACACGAGCCCCGACGCCGCCAACTGCGACAACAGCTGCGGCACCGACGCCAACTCCGCCTGCATCGACCTGCGTGCAGAGCGCTCGGGGTCGCTCAAGGACGGCCGGTTCTACCACGTGAACTTCAACATGGACGATCCGGACTGCCCGCTCACGCCGGGAATGGACACCGCGATCGTGCTCGTCCCGCACGACCAGGGCGTGGCGCACCTCGGCACCTGGGTCGACGGTCCCCAGGCATTCGCGTCGACCACCGAGGCCTGCCAGCCGTAGTTTCCGTTTCTTCTTCGACTCCGCGGCCCGCGCGACTCGCGTCGCGCGGGCCGCTTGCTTTCAGGCGCGAATGGAGGGTGTGGTTAGCAGCACGAAGCGTTTGCCGAGCGCGTCGTTCGTCGCACTAGCAATCGTCTTCTGCGCGCAAATCGGGGATTCACTGACGAGAAAAACAAGAGAAGACTGACACCGGATTCCGGGCAACCGATCGATGATCGCGCTGCACCAGCAATCCGTGCAGGGCATCGCCCATCACGGAAGAGGAGCTCATCGATGCGGAACCGGACCTTCACCTCCAGCCTGAACGCGACCGCGATCGCGGTGTTCGTCGCCGGCGCGGCAAACGCCACCGTGGTGTGCCAGAACACGTGCACGGCGGCGATCAGCGGACCGAAGCAGGGCGTGCACACGCAGTTCGACGGCACGGCTGACGCGATCCTCTGGCCGCCGAACCACAAGCTCACCACGATCTTGATCGAGGGCCAGAACCAGAACGGTCAGCCGTGCGACATCACGATCACGAGCACGACACAGGACGAGCCCGTCACGGGCGAGGGGTCGGGCAGTACGAGCCCGGATGCGGCCAATTGCGACAACAGCTGTGGAAGCGACCCCAATTCGGCGTGCATCGATCTGCGCGCGGAGCGCTCGGGCACGCTCAAGGACGGCCGCTACTACCACGTCAATTTCACGATGATCGGTCCCGATTGCCCGTTCGCCCCGGCCATCATGGACACGGCCGTCGTGCTCGTGCCGCACGATCAGGGCAATGCCCACCTGCTCAGCTGGGTGGACGGGCCGCAGATCTACCCGTCGACCACGGAAGCGTGCCAGCCATGAATCGGTGTCGCTGCGCGGCCCGCGCGACGCGAGTCGCGCGGGCCGCGCCGTTCTCGGGCACGCGCCTCTTCTGAAGTACCACGACGCTGGCCGCGGATTCAGCGCTTCGATTAGCTAACAGTTGTCCGCGCCATTTTCAGGTTCGCGCGGCCACCTACAGGTCATGGTTGGGATCCGCCGCCTTTCGGCGATCGCGGGTGTACTCCCCTCGTTGGTCGCGCCGCCCGCGCTCGCGACGTCTGTGTTCGTTGCCACGCCCGAGGGCGACTGGTTCGACGGCGCGAGTTGGAGCACGAATGCGCCGCCTACCACGTCCGACGCCGCCGTGATCGACAACGGCGGGACCGCCGTGGCATCGAGCGCGTCGCCGCTCTACCCGACTGGCACGCCCGTGGAGGCCGCTGGGCTCGCGGTCGGGTCGCGCACCGATCCGTCGATGCCTGTCGACGCGAGTGGCGCGGTCCAGCTGACGACGTCGATCTGGCGCTGACCGGTGATCTGTTCGTGGGCAGTGTCGCCCTCGATGACGCCACAGAGGTGAGCACGGTCTCGGGGTCGCTGTCGGCGATCGGCGGCAGCGCGGCGTCGGGGAACGTCTCGGCGCGCCAGGTCCGCGTGGGCGTGCTGTTGAATGGGCCTTCCGGAGGCGTCGGTGGACCTGAGGGCACGCGCGCATCCGGCACACTCGCGATCGACGGCGATCTCGAGGCAAACAGAGTCCTCGATATCGGATGGGCCCATGTTCCCGGAGCCGCTGCAGGCGTGGCAGTCGTGGGCGGGAACGTTCGGGTGATCGTTGCACAGCCGGGTGTGCCCGATTTCGGGGGTGTCGCAGTCGGTACGAGCTCGCAGCACCCCGACGATCGCGTGGTTCAGCTGACGACGGGCTCGCTCACGGTCGGCGGAGATCTGGAGGCGATCGTCGACGAGCGGGGTGCGGGGACGTCGCTGAGCGTTGGAAGCGCAAGCGGCGATTCGGCTGCAGAGGGACGCGTCGATGTCGGCGGCGACCTTCTCGGGTTCAACACGGTCGTGGTCGGAACCACGTTTTCGAACACGCCAGGTGCGACAGCCACCGGGGAGCTGCACGTGGCCGGGAGGATGGACTCGATCGACAACCCTGTGATCGGCATCTACAAGACGCTGTCCGTGGGCGTGAGCACTTCGAGCTCCGAGGCTCCGACCCGCGGCTATGCGACGATCGGCGAGATCGACGGGCGTAATGTGGAGGTTGGAGTCAGCAGGGGCAATCTCGGCCCCGCGATTGGCGTTCTCGAGATCGGCAGCGGCCAGCTCGTTCAAGCAGAGGTCGGTACGACGGGCGGCGCCTACGCCGAAGGGACCCTGACGACGGGAGGTGACCTTCTCTTCGTCGAGGTCGGCATCAGTCGAGGGGGCGCCCCGCTATTTCCGTTTCCACAGGGCGACGCGGTCGGAACAGTCACAGCCGCAGGATCGGTACGCAGCGCAACCGTTGGATCGATCACCTCGGACGGCACGGCGCGGGGTCAACTCGACGTCGGTAGCGTGGTCGGAGGGGATGGCTACGCCCGGGTGGGGTTCAACGATCGCGGAGCGGGCAGCGCAGATGGCCACATGGTCGTTCGTACGGGAGGAATGTCTGCGGGCCAGATCCTGGTCGGCACACTGTTCAGTCCGCAATTCGGAAGCGGCCCCTTCGCCAATGGCGCCGTCACCGGGATGCTCGAGTCCACCGGAGACGTGACGACCCATTACTTTCGCGGCGACTTCGTGGGGTATGCGAATCCCAACTCGGGCGGCCACGCCGACGGCACCTGGATCCTGCACGACGCCACCTACACGAGCTCCAAGCTGACCGTCGGCCTGAACCAGGGCACCGGCAGCGCGACCGGGCTCGTTCACTTCGATCGCACGCGCGTCGACGTCGCCGACCTCACGCTCGGCGACGGCGCGACGATCGAGCTCGAAATGCAGGGCGTGGTGCGCGGCGACGAGTACTCGGCGATCGATGCCGACGTCGCGAAGCTGAACGGAGTCCTTGCGGTTTCGTTCATCGAGCCTGCTGCGTTGGGTGTATACGACCTGATCGTCTCCAACGGGATCGACGGTATTACCGGGGAGTTCGACGCCGTCACGATCGTGGGTCTCGCCGCCGATCAACAGGCGCTGTGGGGCGTCGTGACGGTCGGCGACACCAATCCGGTCGAAGTGTTCCGACTGCACATCGTGCCGGAGCCCGCGAGCGGGGCGCTGCTCGCGCTCGGGTTGCTCGGCCTCAGCGCACCTCGAACTCGCGCTGGCCGGAGGGCTGGCCGTTGAGTGCGATCGCCACCTTGTAGCGGCCGCTCGGCCACCCGTCGGGCTTCGAGATGTGGAACTCGGTGGCATTGCGCTCGGAGCTCGTGAGTTGTTCGCGGCCCTCGCTCACCAGCTGCCCGTCTTCGAACGTCCATCGCGCCGAGATCGTGGCGCCAGCCGGGGGCTGGTCGGTCAGCACGGACACGTAGATTGTGTCGTTAGGCGCGAAGATCGTCTTCTCCGCGCCCGCCTGGACGCGACCATCGGGCGAGATCGCATTGCCGAGCTCGACCGCGGTGATCCTCGCGCCGGGCGGCGCTGCGGGGTTCGCGGGCGCCGACACCGCGGGGGGCTGTGTCGTTGCGTTCTCGCTTCGGTTGCACGACAACAGCGCAAGCGGGATCACGAGACACAGTGAGAAGGAAAGCGTGCGCATCTTCGTCTCCTCCGGTCAGGCCGACTTCTGCGCGGCGGGGATCTTGAGCTTCTGTCCGGGCCGGATCAGATCGGGGTCCTTGATCTGATCGCGGTTCGCATCGAAGATCTTCTGCCAGCGGTTGGCGTCTCCGTAGAAGTGCTTCGCGATCTTCGACAGGTTGTCGCCGGTGACCACCGTGTACCACTGTTCCTGCGGCTGCTCGGGCGGCAGCGGGTGCGTCGACGACCCCGACTTCACGTTCGAGAAATCGGGCTTCTGGGGAATCCTCTCTTGGGCCATGGATCACCTCGCGTTACCCCGACCTGGTCAGTAGTCAGCCATAGGTCTCGCTCGTCGCGCCGTCGAGTCGGACGATCCCCGATACGCTCATTGGGGCGGATACACCGCGCTATGCGCGGTCGAAGCGGATCGGCAGCGAGCTCGGGCCGTGCACGTGGAACGCGCGCCGCGGCTCCCAGTCGGCGCGCGCGAGCTCGAAGCTCTTCATCCCGGCGAGCAGGTCGGAGAGCGCGATCCGCGCTTCGAGGCGCGCGAGCGCGGCGCCGAGGCAGAAGTGGATCCCATGCCCGAACGCGATGTGCGGGTTCAGATCGCGCCCGACATCGAAGCGGTCGGCGTCGCGGAACTGGTGCGGGTCGCGGTTCGCGGCGCCGATCATCGCGAGCACCAGCGTTCCGGGCGGGATCGCGCGGCCGCCCACCTCGACCTCGCAGCGCGTCTGGCGGAACACCGCCTGGATCGGCGTTCGGTAGCGCAGCACCTCCTCGATCGCGGACGGCAAGAGCGCCGGGCTCGCGCGCACGCGCGCGAGCTCGGCCGGGTGATCGATGAAGCACAGGATCGCGTTGCTGATCAGGTTGGTCGTGGTCTCGCTGCCGGCCACGAGCAGGAGCTGGAAGAACGCGAGGATCTCGTCGGGCGAGAGACGCGCGCCGTCCACTTCCGCGGAGGCGAGACGCGTGAGCAGGTCGTCGCGCGGCGCTGCGGCGCGCTCTTCGAGCAGATCCGCGAGGTAGGCGCGCATCTCCGCGCTCGCCGAGCGGAATCCGGCCACCGCGCGCTCGGCTGGCTGGCCGCCGGCCGCGACCGCGTCGGACAGCCGCAGGATCACCTCGCTCCAGTCGCGGAAGCGCGGCCGGTCCGCGGTGGGGATGCCGATCAGCTCCGCGATCACGAGCAGCGGCAGCGGGATCGAGTAGTCCGCGCACAGGTCGATCTCCGCGCGGCCGATCACCGGGTCGATCAGCTCGCGCGAGAGCTTGCGGATGCGCGGCTCGAGCGCGGCCACCGCGCGCGGCGTGAACGCGCGCAGGATCAGCGCGCGCAGCGCCGTGTGGCGCGGCGGGTCCTGGAAGATCAGCCATTCGAGCGGCTGTCCACCCGAGGCTGCAGCGCCCGAGCTCCACGTCTCCGGGTCGTGCAGCGCCCCCTTCACCTCGTCGTAGCCGAGCAAGAGCCACAGGCCCGTGCCCGGATCGCGATGCACGGGCGAGCCGCGCAGCTGTGCGTACAGGGGATACGGGTTGCGGCGGCTCTCGTCGCCGAGCAGGTCGAGCATGCGTCACCCCAGGCGCGGCCCGATGGCCAGTATAATCGCGCCCGCATGAAGATCGGCATCACGATGTTCGCGACGGACGTCTCGATGAATCCCGTCGAGCTCGCCGTCGAGGCCGAGGCGCGCGGCTTCTACTCGCTCTACATCCCCGAGCACACCCACATCCCGACCAGCCGGCGCACCCCGCCGCCGACCGGCGATGCGGTGCTCGCCGAGGAGTACAAGCGCACGCTCGATCCGTACATCGCGCTCGCCGCGGCTTCGGCGCGCACCGAGCGGATCCTCCTCGGAACGGGGATCGGCCTCGTCGCGCAGCACGATCCGATCACGTTCGCGAAGGAGCTCGCCACGCTCGACCTGCTGTCGAACGGCCGGCTCGTGCTCGGGATCGGCTACGGCTGGAACCACGAGGAGATGGAGAACCACGGCGTCGAA
>Ga0070696_100002583_pt1 | contig 12002 bp, 9 predicted proteins | sample KBSK1253metaG_FD_65474 | JGI IMG/M metagenome (GOLD analysis project Ga0070696, IMG submission 65474) | Corn, switchgrass and miscanthus rhizosphere microbial communities from Kellogg Biological Station, Michigan, USA - KBS K1-25-3 metaG | ecosystem: Host-associated > Plants > Roots >... | reverse complement strand
CGTTTGAGCGGATCGTCGGCACGCTCGGCGAAGCGCTGTTCCTGCTCGGCCTGGTCCACTGCCAGCCAGTACTTGACGAGGATGATGCCGCCGTCGGCGAGCAGCTTTTCGAACGCCGGCACGGCGTCAAGGAAGGCTTCGTACTGGGCCTGGGTGCAGAAACCCATCGCCGGCTCCACCACCGCGCGGTTGTACCAGCTGCGGTCGAACAGCACGAACTCGCCGGCGCCGGGCAGGTGGGCCACGTAGCGCTGGAAGTACCACTGGCTGGCTTCCACCTCGCTCGGTTTGGGCAGGGCCACGATGCGGTAGCCGCGGGTGTCCAGGCTCTCGGTGATGGCCTTGATGGTGCCGCCCTTGCCGGCGGCATCGCGGCCTTCGAAGATCACCAGCAGCCGCTTGCCGCTGCTGCGCAGGCCGCGCTGCAGCCGGATCAGGTCGAGCTGCAGTGCCTCGATCGCCTTGCGGTAGTGCTTGCTCATGAGCGCCTCGCCGGATGCAACGTGTCGTGCAGGTTAACCCGGCGCGGCGTGACGGTGAGGTTCAGGCGGATCGGCGTGTCGATCGGTGCTCCGACATGCGGCGAAGATCAAGAGCGACCCCACCCCAGCCCTCCCCTGCAAGCAGGGGAGGGAGCACGGCGGCTCTTGTCGGGGGCGAGTGCGGCGGTATTGGCTCCTCCCCCCTGCGTGCAGGGGGAGGTGGGGAGGGGGTGGGCTTTTGATCCTGGCTCGTGCGGCTTTCAGGCCCCGCCCAGCGCCTGCAGCAGGTCGGCCTGGTGTTCGCGGGTCAGCGTGTCGATCAGTTCGCCCAGGTCGCCCTGCATGATCTCGGGCAGGCGGTACAGGGTGAGGTTGATGCGGTGGTCGGTGATCCGGCCCTGCGGGTAGTTGTAGGTGCGGATGCGCTGGCTGCGGTCGCCCGAGCCCACCTGCAGCCGGCGCGTCTCGGCCTGCACCGCATGCTGCTTGCTCTGTGCCTCGTCGAGCAGGCGCGCCTTCAGCAGGCCCATCGCGCGGGCGCGGTTCTTGTGCTGGCTGCGTTCGTCCTGGCACTCCACCACGGTGCCGGTGGGCAGGTGGGTGATGCGGATCGCCGAGTCGGTCTTGTTGACGTGCTGGCCGCCGGCTCCCGACGCGCGGAAGGTGTCGACCTTGAGGTCGGCCGGGTTGATCGCGATCTCATCGATCTCGTCGAGTTCCGGCAGGATCGCCACGGTCGCCGCCGAGGTGTGGATGCGCCCCTGCGACTCGGTCTCCGGCACGCGCTGCACGCGGTGCGTGCCGGATTCGAACTTCAGCCGCGAGTACGCGCCCTTGCCCTCGATGCGCGCCACGACCTCCTTGTAGCCGCCGTGCTCGCCTTCGTGCTCGCTGAGGATCTCGACGTGCCAGCGGCGGCTTTCGGCGTAGCGCAGGTACATGCGCAGCAGATCGCCGGCGAAGATCGCCGCCTCGTCGCCGCCGGTGCCGGCGCGCACTTCGAGGTACAGGTTGGCCTCGTCGCGCGGGTCCCTCGGCAGCAGCAGGAGCTGCAGTTCGCCGTCGAGGTCGAGCAGGCGCTGTTCCAGCCGGTGCGCGTCGTCGACCGCCATCTCGCGCAGCTCGGGGTCGTCCAGCATCGCGCGGGTCTCGGCCAGTTCGCGCTCGGCCAGTTCGTGCTCGCGCAGCGAGGCGGCGACCGGTTCGAGCTGGGCGTATTCCTGCGACAGCTCGCGGAAGCGCGTGTTGTCGGCGAGCACCTCCGGCTGCGACAGCAGCAGGCCGATTTCCTCATGGCGCTCGGCCAGTGCCTCGAGCTTGCGGCGGATGGTTGGGGTCATGGGCTGCTGGCGATGGAAGAGGGACGGGTGATGAAGCGGACGCGGCTCCATCGTTGCGGAGGGCACGGCGGCGGCAGCAAGCCGCCCTCGCTACTCGTCCCGCGTCCCGGCTTGTTCGTCGTCCAGCCCGTACAGCCGGCCGGCGGCGTGCAGCAGGTCGAGATCGCCGGACAGCGCGGCCTCGCGCAGGCGCGCGCTGGGGTGGTGCAGCAGCTTGTTGGTCAGCGTATTGGCGAGGAAGGCCAGTGCCTCGTCCGGCGACTTGCCGTGGGCCAGCATCGCGCGGGCCTTGCCCAGCACTTCGTCGCGGTAGGCCTCGGCATGCTGGCGCATGTCGACGGCCGGGTTCTTCAGGGTCAGCGCGCGGCGCCAGGCCATGTAGCGCTCCACCTGCAGGTCGATGATCGCCTCAGCCTCGTGCGCGGCGGCGGCGCGCGAGCGCAGGTTGTCGTCGATCACCTGGCGCAGGTCGTCGATGCCGTAGAGATAGACGTCGGGCAGCTCGCCCACGCTGGCTTCGATGTCGCGCGGCACCGCGATGTCGACCATGAACATCGGCTTGCGTTTGCGCGCCGCCATGGCCTGCTCGACACAGGTTCGGGTCACGATCGGCTGCCGCGCGGCGGTGGAGGAAATCACGATGTCGGCTTCGGCCAGGTGCTGCGGCAAGTCGGTCAGCGCGATCGCGTAGCCGCCGTGGCGGCCGGCCAGTTCCTGCGCGGTTTCCGGCGTGCGGTTGGCCACGATCAGTCGGCGCACCCGCTTCTCGGCCAGGTGCCGCGCGGCCAGTTCGATGGTGTCGCCGGCGCCGATCAGCAGCACGCAGGCGTGCTCCAGGTCGGCGAATACCTGCTCGGCCAGGCGCACTGCGGTGAACGCGACCGATACCGTGTGCGCGCCAATGCGGGTGTCCGTGCGTACCCGCTTGGCGACGGCGAAGGTGTGCTGCAGCAGGCGGTCCATCGGCGCCTTCAGCGACTGCGCCTCGCGCGCCAGCTGGTAGGCGTCCTTCACCTGGCCGAGGATCTGCGGTTCGCCCAGTACCATCGAGTCCAGCCCGGTGGCGACGCGGAACATGTGGCGCACCGCGTCGTCCTCGTCGTGCCGGTACAGGAACTCATCCAGCTTGCCCGGGGTCAGACGGTGATGACGGTTCAGCCATGCCTGCGGGATGTCCTCCGCGCCTGCCGCGACGCCGACGTACAGCTCGGTGCGGTTGCAGGTGGACAGGATCATCGCCTCCTCCACGCCGGGTTCGTGGGTCAGCTCGTGCAGGGCCTCGCCGGCGGCGTCCGCATCGAACGCCACCTGCTCGCGCAGGCTGACCGGCGCGGTGAGGTGATTGAGCCCGAGGGCGATCAACGGCATGGTGGCGGGGATATCTCGGCGACAGGGATTCGGCGGCGTAGGCTAAGCTTGGTGCAACGTCGCCAAGGGGTGACTTGCGCGACCGGAACAGGCATGTGGATGGAGAGTAGTGTGCGGAGCGGGGCAGGCAAGTTCAAGCAACTGCGGCATTTTACGGCAGCAGCGGCGCTGGTGCTGGGTCTGGTTGGATGCGCCGGCGCGCCGCTACGTTCCGCCCCGAAAACGGTCGCCACGCCGCAGCCGCTGGCGCGCCTGACGGTGGCCACGCCGGATGCCGACCACGACGTGGTGGCGCAGCTGCTGGCCGGCGAGATGGCGTTGACCCGCACCGACCTGAAGACGGCGTCCGGCCATTACGACAAGGCGATGGCCTTGAGCAACGACCCGCAGGTGGCCGAGCGCGCCGCCGGGCTGGCGATTGCCGTGCATGACGACGCTGCCGCCGAACGCGCGCTGGATCGCTGGCAGGCGCTGGGGGCCGGGCCGGCCGCGCTGGCCCAGGCGCGGGCCCAGTTGGCGCTGGACCGCGGCGATGGCGCCGAAGCGCAGCGCCAGCTGGAGCGGCTGATCGGAACCGGCGACAAGGACGCCTGGCGCCAGTTCGGCCGCGTGCTGGCGGGCGCCCGCGACCAGGCCCAGGCGGGCCGCCTGCTGGAGGCGCTGGCCACGCCGCAGCGCCTGCCGGGCGACGCGCGCGCATGGCTGGCGATGAGCGAGCTGGGCGACCGGTTCGGCCGGCACGCCTATGCCGTGCAGATCGCCGACGCCGCGATGCAGCGGTTCAGGAGCGCCGAGACCTATGCCTGGGCGGCGCAGATGAAGTTCAAGGACGGCGACCGCGACGGCGCCCGCACGCTGCTGCAGAAGGCGCTGGCCAAGGAACCGGAGAATGCCCAACTGCGCCTGGCCTATGCCGGCATGCTCAGCCAGGCCGGCGACTACGCCGGCGCCGGCCGGCTGCTGGCGCACGGCCCGCAGAATGCCGACATCTACGCCATGCGCGCCGGGTTGGCCGCGCACGAACGGGACGCCAAGGCGCTGGCGGCGCTGTACCAGGAATTGCAGAAGGCGCCGCCCGAGATCCGCGAAAGCAGCGCCTATCTGCTCGGCCAGCTGGCCGAGATGCAGCATCGCGAGGCCGAGGCGCTGGCCTGGTATGACCAGGTGGGCGACACCGACGAGCACGCGTTCGACGCCGACCTGCGCAGCGCGATGATCCTGCATGCGCAGGGCAAGCGTGCCGAGGCGCACGAATTGCTGGGGCAACTGCAACTGGCCTACCTCGAACAGCCCGAGCAGCTGCGCCAGGCCTGGCAGGCCGATGCCGAGCTGTATCTGCGCGAGCAGAACTACGCGAAGGCCGAGGCGGCGTTCAGCCGCGCGCTGCAGGTCGTGCCGGATGACCCGGGGCTGCTGTACGGCCGCGGCCTGGCCTATGCCGAGGCCGGCCAGATCGACCAGGCGGTGCAGGACTTCCAGCGCCTGCTGGCGATCAAGCCCGGCGACGTCGATGCCAGCAATGCGCTGGGCTACACCCTGGCCGACGCGAACCGCGACCTGGCCGAGGCCGAGCGGCTGATCAGCGCCGCCCGCGCCGCCAAGCCGGACGACCCGGCGATCGCCGATTCCTGGGGTTGGCTGCAGTACCGCATGGGCCACCTGGACCAGGCCGCGCAGACCTTGCGCGGCGCCTGGCTGGCGCGCAAGGACGCCGACGTCGGCGTGCACCTGGGCGAAGTACTGTGGAAGCAGGGTCACCGGCGGGACGCGCAGCGGATCTTCGACGAAGTGCGCAAGCTCGACCCGCACAACGGCACCTTGCAGGAAACTTTGAAGCGGTTGTATCCATGAGGCGGCGGCTGCGTCTTCTCGCCATCGCTCTGCCGCTGCTGCTCGCCGCCTGCGTGCCGCCGGCGGTGCGCGTGAAGGGCGACGCCGGCCTGTTCGAGGCGCAGCTCGCGCGCGAACGGGCGCTGGCGCAGGCCGACCACTGGGTGCTGCAGGGCCGGCTCGGCATTTCCAACGGCAAGGACGGCGGCAGCGGCAGCTTCAGCTGGACCCAGGACGGCGAGCAGTACGAGTTCGTGTTGCGCGGGCCGGCGATCAGCGGCATGAATTTCCGCCTCAGCGGCGGCCCGGGCGGTGCCCTGCTGGAAGGCGTGGAGCATGGCCCGCTGCGTGGCCCCGATGCCGAGGCGCTGATGCACAAGGCGCTGGGCTGGGAGGTGCCGCTGCGTGACCTGCGCGCCTGGGTGCTCGGCCTGCGCGCAGACAGCGGCCCGGCCGAGCTGAGTTTCGGCGAGAACCGGCTGCCTTCGCTGCTGCAGCAGGATGGCTGGGCGGTCGACTACCGCGAGTGGGACGACGCGCGCCAGCCGCCGCTGCCGACGAAGGTGTTCGCCGCGAAGCCGCCGTACAAGGTGAAGCTGTCGATCGAGTCCTGGCAATTTCAGTGAGACCAGCGACAGGCTCCGGGCCCGCCCGATTGGGTTAGGCTTTGCGCCCTCCGTTGGCCGCACGGCCGATTCGTGATTTCCGGAGCCCGCATGTCATTCCCGATCGAACGTGCCGACCCAAGCCAGGTCGAGGCCTTGTGCGCGGTCGAGCGCGAGGCCGTACAACTGTTCCGCGGCCATCCGGCGTGGCCCAGTTATTCGGCGGTGTCGATTCCGCCGGAACTGCTGCGCCAGGCAATCGGCCGTGGCCTGGTCTGGGTGGCGCGGGACGGGGCGGGCGAGCCGGTCGGCTTCGTCTGGCTGGACACGGAGCTGGCCGAAGGCGCGATCGGCATTGCCGAGATCGACGTGCTGCCGGAGTACGGCCGGCGCGGCATCGGTGCGGCCCTGCTCGAGCACGCCTGCGCGTGGGCGCGCGAAGCCGGCTACCGGCGGGTGGACCTGGGCACCCTGGCCGAGGTGCCATGGAATGCGCCGTTCTACGCGAAACACGGTTTTGCCATGGTCGACAAGAGCGATCCGTCGTTTGCATTTGCACGCCAGCGCGACCGCGAGAACGGCTTTCCCGATCATCTGCGCGTGTTCATGAGCCGGGCATTGTCGCCGCCCGCGTTTGGCGAGTGGACGGTGTGGCCGGCGCCGGCCAAGCTGAATTTGTTCCTGCGCATCGTCGGGCGACGTGCCGACGGCTATCACGAGCTGCAGACGGTGTTCCGTCTGCTCGACTGGGGCGACGAGGTGCGCCTGCGCCTGCGCGGCGACGGTGTGGTCCGGCGTACGCGCGACGTGCCGGGCGTGCCCGAGTCCGCCGACCTCGCGGTACGCGCAGCGCGGCTGCTGCAGGAGCGCACCGGCACGCCGCTGGGCGTCGATGTCGAGGTGGACAAGCGCATCCCGATGGGCGGCGGGCTGGGCGGCGGCAGTTCCGACGCGGCGACCGTGCTGGTGGCGCTGAACCAGCTGTGGCGGTTGAGTCTGGACGAAGAGGCGCTGGCGGAGCTGGGGCGCCAGCTCGGCGCCGACGTGCCGGTATTCGTGCGCGGCCGTTCGGCCTGGGCCGAGGGCGTCGGCGAGCGGCTCACTCCGCTGACGCTGCCGCCGCGCCATTACGTGGTGCTCGACCCGCGCGAGTCGGTGCCGACCGCCGCGCTGTTTCAAGCGCCTGAATTGACACGAAATGCCCCGCGGGCGACAATTTCGTCCTTTGCTTCCGGCGAAACGACGGAAAACGCCTTCGCGCCGGTGGTACGCGCGCGGCACCCGCGGGTGGCCGCTGCGCTGGACTGGCTCGGTGGCTTCGGTCAGGCGCGGCTTTCCGGCAGCGGCGGTTGCGTGTTCCTGGAGCTGCGTTCGCTGGAGCGGGCGCGGGCGGTGGCACGGCAATGTCCGGCGGTGTTCACGGCGCATGTCGCCACGGGTGTCGACGTGTCGCCCCTGCATGAGGCGTCGGCGCGCCACAGGGGCGCGACGTGACGGCGGCGGCAGAGACGGATCGGGCACGAACAGATACACAAACACCACTGGGGCGTCGCCAAGCTGGTTAAGGCACGGGATTTTGATTCCCGCATTCGCAGGTTCGAATCCTGCCGCCCCAGCCATTTCATGATGGCTTTTGTTTCGAGGTAACACTTGTGGACACGTCCACTCCGATGATGCTGTTTACCGGGAACGCAAATCGTGCGCTGGCCGAAGACGTCGCCCACCGCCTGGGCGTGCCGCTGGGCAAGGCGCTGGTCGGCACGTTCAGCGACGGCGAGGTGCAGATCGAGATCGAGGAGAACGTTCGCAAGCAGGAAGTGTTCGTGCTGCAGCCGACCGGCGCACCGAGCGCGGTCAACCTGTTCGAGCTGCTGGCGCTGACCGACGCGCTCAAGCGCGCCTCGGCGGCCAGCGTCACTGCGGTCATCCCGTACTTCGGCTATGCCCGGCAGGATCGCCGGCCGCGTTCGGCGCGGGTGCCGATCACCGCCAAGCTGGCGGCCAGCATGATCGGCGCCGCCGGCGTCGACCGGGTGCTGACGGTCGACCTGCATGCCGACCAGATCCAGGGTTTCTTCGACATCCCGGTCGACAACGTGTACGCCTCGCCGGTGCTGCTGGCCGACATCTGGCGCAACCACAGCATGGACGACCTGATCGTGGTCAGTCCGGACGTGGGCGGCGTGGTGCGCGCCCGTGCGATCGCCAAGCGGCTGGATGACGCCGACCTGGCGATCATCGACAAGCGCCGCCCGCGCGCGAACGTCTCCACCGTGATGAACATCATCGGCGACGTGGACGGCAAGACCTGCGTGATGGTCGACGACATCGTCGACACCGCCGGCACCTTGTGCGCGGCCGCCGCGGCGCTGAAGGACCGCGGCGCGCGCAAGGTGGTTGCCTACTGCGTGCACCCGGTGCTGTCGGGTCCGGCGATCAGCAATCTGGAAAATTCGAATCTCGACCAGCTGGTGGTCACCAATACCTTGCCGCTGCGCCCGGAAGTGCAGGCTTGCGCCAAGATCCGCCAGCTCTCGGTCGCCGAGCTGCTGGCCGAAACCATTCGCCGCATCGCCTTCGGCGAATCGGTGAGTTCGTTGTACGTGGATTGATCCACGGATTTTCGCCGTGGCGGCCCAGCCGTCCGGCACCACCGGCTTTTCTGGTCGCGGAAAAGTCATGCAACTGCCGCGAGGCGGTTCTTCAAAAAACCAAGGTAGCAACGAAATGTCCAAGACTCGTGAAATCAAGGCGCAAAGCCGCAAGGACGAGGGGAAAGGTGCGAGCCGCCGCCTGCGTCGTGCGAGCTTCGTGCCGGCCGTCGTGTACGGCGGCAGCCAGCCGCCGGAGAGCATCCAGATCGAACACAACACCATCCTGCTCGCCGCCAAGAACGAGTGGTTCTTCTCCTCGGTGCTCGACCTGAACGTCGACGGCAAGGTGCAGAAGGTGCTGGTGCGCGACTGGCAGAAGCACCCGTTCAAGCAGCTGATGATGCACATGGACTTCATGCGCGTGAACGAGAAGGAGGCGATCCGCGTCAGCGTGCCGCTGCACTTCCTGAACAAGGAAAAGTCCGTGGCGGCGAAGACCTCCGGCGTGGTGATCTCGCACAACCTGACCGAAGTGGAAATCACCTGCCTGCCGAAGGACCTGCCCGAATCGATCGAACTGGACCTGGCCGACCTGAAACCCGGCGACATCATTCACCTGTCGCAGCTGAAGCTGCCGAAGAACGTCGAGCTGGTCGCGCTGCATGGTGGTGAAGGCCACGACACCCCGGTGGTCACGGCCAACGTGCTGCAGGAAGAGGCCGAGGAAGCTCCGGCCGCCGAGGCTGCCGCGCCGGCAGCTCCTGCCGCTGCCGCGCCGGCCAAGAAGGACGAGAAGAAGTAAGCCGCGCCGGCCCGCGCTCCGCTGGGGCGCGGGCCGGCACTGCTGCTTGTCCGCATGGCTGGTTTGCGACTCATTGTCGGGCTGGGCAATCCCGGCGCCGAATACCTCCGAACCCGGCACAACGCCGGGTTCTGGCTAGTTGATGCCCTCGCTAGCGGGCAGGGCGAGCGCTTCGCCTTCGACGGCAAGCTGCACGGCGAAGCCTGCCGCGTGCGCCTCGGCGGCGAACCGGTCTGGCTGCTGAAGCCGGCCACCTTCATGAACAAGAGCGGCATCGCCGTGGTTTCGGCGCTGCGTTATTACAAGATCGAGCCGGAGCAATGCCTGGTCGCGCATGACGACCTGGACCTGCCGCCCGGCACCGTGCGTCTGAAGTTCGATGGCGGCCACGGCGGCCAGAATGGCCTGCGCGACATCATGGGCCACCTCGGCCACGGCAAGTTCCATCGCCTGCGCGTGGGCATCGGCCATCCCGGCCACCGCGACCAGGTCACGCCATGGGTGCTGGGCCGGCCGTCGGCCGCGGACGAGGACGCCATCCTCGACGGCGTCGCCCGCGCGCTGGACGTGCTGCCGCTGGCGGTGGACGGCCAGTTCGACAAGGCAATGCAGCGGTTGCATACATCCGGGAATCGGGAATCGGGAGTCGGGAGTCGCTGAGCGCTCCGCAACCTGCTTTTCCGAATCCCCATTCTCCATTCCCGATTCCCGGAGTTCACATGGGCATCAAATGCGGCATCGTCGGCCTGCCCAACGTCGGCAAGTCCACCCTGTTCAACGCGCTGACCAAGGCCGGCATCGCGGCGGCGAACTTCCCGTTCTGCACGATCGAGCCGAACGTGGGCGTGGTGCCGGTGCCGGACCCGCGCCTGAACGCGCTGGCCGACATCGTCAACCCGCAGAAGGTGGTGCCGACCGCGGTGGAATTCGTCGACATCGCCGGCCTGGTCGCCGGCGCGTCGAAGGGCGAGGGCCTGGGCAACAAGTTCCTGGCGCACATCCGCGAGGTGGACGCGATCGCCCACGTGGTGCGCTGCTTCGAGGGTGACGTGATCCACGTCGCCGGCAAGGTCGACCCGGTCGCCGACATCGAGACCATCGACACCGAGCTGGCGCTGGCCGACCTGGAATCGGTGGACAAGGCGCTGAACCGTGCCGAGCGCGCGGCCAAGGCGAACGACAAGGAAGCGCTGGCGAAGAAGCCGGTACTGCAGAAGCTGGCCGCCGCGCTGAACGAGGGCCGCTCCGCGCGCAGCGCCGGGCTGGACGAGGAGGAGAAGGCGCTGGTGCGCGACCTGTTCCTGCTCACCCTGAAGCCGCTGATGTACATCGCCAACGTTGCCGACGACGGCTTCGAGAACAACCCGCTGCTGGACGCCGTGCGCGAGCGCGCCGTCGGCGAGGGCGCCGAGGTGGTGCCGGTATGTGCGGCGATCGAGGAGGAGCTGGCGCAGCTCGATGAAGCCGACCGCGACGAATTCCTGAAGGACATGGGCCTGGACGAGCCGGGCCTGAACCGGGTGATCCGCGCCGGCTACAAGCTGCTCGACCTGCAGACCTATTTCACCGCCGGCGTGAAGGAAGTGCGTGCGTGGCAGGTGAAGCGCGGCGCCACCGCGCCGCAGGCCGCCGGGGTGATCCACACCGACTTCGAGCGCGGCTTCATCCGCGCCGAGACGGTCGGCTACGACGACTTCATCCAGTACAAGGGCGAGGCCGGCGCGGCGGCGGCCGGCCGGCTGCGCAAGGAAGGCAAGGAGTACATCGTCAAGGACGGCGACGTGCTGCACTTCCTGTTCAACGTTTGAGCGGACCCTGGCCGCAAAAGCAGCGCACCCGCGGGTGCGCTGCTTTTTTTATGTCCGCTCAGAGCCTGCTGCCGCCGAACTTGTACGTGAACTGCAGGTAGTAGCTGCGCCCGGCCGCGTCGAACCACGAGATGTCGTAGTACGGATACGCGGTGTAGCTGGGGTCGCGTGGCGGCATCTTGTCGAACAGGTTGTCCACCGCCAGCGACAGCTGCGCGTGGTCGCTGAACTTGTACTGCAGCGTGGCGTTGTAGCGGTAGGTGGCGTGGACCCAGGCCGGCTCGCCGGCCGCGGTGTCGACGATCTGGTCGTACGAATCCGAGTTCGGCAGCCGCCCGAGGCGCATGCCGAACAGGGTGGCCGACCAGGCCTTGCGTTCCCACGACACGCTGGCGCTGGTCTTCTCGCGCGGGATGTCGAAGCCGCTGTTGACCGCCAGCTCGTCCAGCGTGGCGTCGCCCGGGTACTGCTGGAACAGGTGGTTGCGGGTCCAGGTGTGGTTGCCGCTGAAGCGGAACGTGCCGAGCGCCGTTTCCAGCTTGTAGTGCGCGCTGGCGTCGATGCCGCTGGTGCGTTCGTTGGCGACGTTGATCGGGTTGACGTAGATGCCGTACAGGCCGCCGGGATCGACCGCGCTGTTGGCGGGGTAGCGGTTCACCCGCGAGATCGCGTCCACGCAGCTGGGCGAATTCGCGTCCACCGGGTTGCCGTTCATGTCCTGGCCGATGCGGCAATTGGCTTCCAGTTGCAGGATGCGGTCGGTGCTGAGGTCCTGCACCTGGTTCTGCATGCGGATGTTGAAGTAGTCGACCGAGAAATCCAGGTTCGGCGTTGGCGACCACACGAAACCGCCGGTCCACGAGGTGCTGGTTTCGGAGTCCAGGTCGCGGTTGCCCTGGCGCGTGCGGATCAGGCCTTCGCCGGAATAGTCGCAGTCGGTGATGTCGACGCCTGGTTCCTCGGTGCGGCAGCGGTAGTAGTCGTTGCCCGAGGTCTCGTCGTTGCCGATGCCGGCGTAGACGTAGTGCAGGTCCGGCGCGCGGAACGCGGTGCCGTACGAGCCACGCAGCAGCAGGCTGTCGAATGGACGCCATTCCAGGCCGCTGCTGTAGGTCAGCTTGCCGGTCTTGTGGCCGGAAAAGCGGTACTGGTCGTAGCGGCTGGCCAGGCTGA
>Ga0070696_100002581_pt1 | contig 12002 bp, 8 predicted proteins | sample KBSK1253metaG_FD_65474 | JGI IMG/M metagenome (GOLD analysis project Ga0070696, IMG submission 65474) | Corn, switchgrass and miscanthus rhizosphere microbial communities from Kellogg Biological Station, Michigan, USA - KBS K1-25-3 metaG | ecosystem: Host-associated > Plants > Roots >... | reverse complement strand
CCACGCGAGACCGAGTGCGGTCGCCGCCAATCGCAGCCCCACGAGCGTGAGATCGGGATGCACCGACTCGATCTCCTTCGAGAGCGGCGCGATGAGTCCGGCGAGACCACCCGTGGCAATCGTCTGCGGTGCCTTCTTTCCAGGCCACTCGGCCTTGATGCGCCGCACCAACCCATCCACGGCGTCGGCGGTGCCCCACAGCACGCCGGCGCGAATGCAGTCCTCCGTGCGACGGCCGATGACGCGCGGGGGCGGCGTCAGCTCGGTCGCGGGCAACTTGGCGGTCTTCCGCACCAAATCGTCGGACGCCGTCCGAATCCCCGGCATGATGACCCCGCCGATGAAGCGGCCGTCGCCCGTGATGCAATCGAACGTCGTCGCCGTCCCGAAGTCGACCACAATCGTGTCGCGCTTGAAGAGCTGCGAAGCGGCGAGCGTGTTGACGATGCGATCGGCGCCGACCGTCAACGGCTCGTCGACGTCGAGGGTGATGGGGAGCTTGGAGCGTCCATCCACGATGGCCGGCTGGCGTGTCGTGGCGACGACAACGCCGTCACACACACTGTGGGTCACCTGCGGCGCAACCGATGCCACGATGGCGGCGCGCACTTCCTGCGTCGAGTGACCCGCCTGTGTCAGGTAGGCCGTGAGCGCCGAGGCCCACTCATCGGGGGTGCGCTGCGGCGTCGTATGCAGCCGCCAGTGCCCTTCGAGGCGCTCGCCCGCGAACAGGCCTACCGTCGTTTCGGTGTTGCCAATGTCGAGGGCGAGGAGCATGGCGGGCTAAGATAGCTCGACGTGGCCTTCGCGCACCATCGTCGTCCCGGCCCCCGTGTCCACGAGCAGCGCGCCGTCGGGTCGAACGCCCACCGCGCGCCCGGGGATCGGCGAGCGAATCTGGCGTCCGCGCAGCCAGTCGCGCTGCGCGAAGGCGGTGCATTCGGACTCGGTGAGTGGTGCGTGGTGCGCGGTGAGCGGGAGCAGGGCGGGCACCAAGCGATCGAGCACGTCGAGCCGGGTCACGTCGGGAACATGTTCGCGCAGGGCGATCGCCCGCTCGGCCAGTTCCGGCGGGATGTCGTTCGCCACGTTGATGCCGATGCCGACGCCGAGCCACTGCAGCGCGTCACCTTGCCAGCGGCCCTCGCACAGGATCCCCGCGATCTTCCGCTCATCGATGAGCACGTCGTTCGGCCACTTGAGCCGCGTGCGCGCGCGACCCACGAACTCGTCGACGACGTCGGCGAGAACGAGCCCGACGCGCAGCGACAACGCGCCTGTCACCGGCACCGAGGCGGGGGGCCGCAGCAGCATCCCGAGCCACACGCCGCCCGGCGGCGAGCGCCACGTGCGGCCGTCCCGTCCGCGCCCCGCTGTTTGCTCCTCCACGACGACGACGGTGCCGGCGGGCGCGCCCTGTCCCGCAACGTCGTGGATCGCGTCGAGGCTCGAGGACAGCGTGCGAAAGACGCCGCATTGCGGCACCCCCCACCGGCGGGCGAGGAGGTGCGCGGGAAAGCCGTCGAGGGTTACCCGTGCCACAGCGCGTACGCGAGCGTGAACAGTCCGACCGCCCAGCAGTACGGCGCGAAGGCGTAGAACCGGCCGCGCTGCAGCAATTTCACAAGCCAGCGGATCGACCAGATCCCCGCCGCGAATGCCGCGACGAAGCTCACGGCCCACGGGAGCGCACCGACGTGCGCCATGTTGAGCGCGGCATTGCGCGCCTCGAGGAGGCCGGCGCCTGCGATCACGGGAATCGACATCAGGAAGCTGAATTCCCCCGCCGCCGCCGGCGTGAGACCGGCCCGCAGCGCCGCGGCGATCGTGGCGCCCGAGCGCGAAATCGCCGGCAAGATCGCGAACGCCTGCGCGAAGCCGATCACCGTGGCCGCGCCTGTCGACGGCACGGTCTCGGTACCTGCCGTGGGAACCTTCGTCGACCACAGAATCACGCCTGTAACCAGGAACTGGATGCCGAGCCACGTGAGTGAGTGGAAGGCGTCTTCGATCTGATGATGGAAGAGGACGCCGATCAGGCCGGCGGGAATCGTGGCGATCACGAGGAGCAGCGCGTAGCGCACGCTGGGCCCATCGCCCGTGAGCACGCCCCGTACGATCTCCCACAACCGGCGGCCGTAGAGGACCAGCAGGGACGCCAACGTCGCCACGTGCAGGGACACTTCCACGAACACGTCGGTGAAATGGACGCCCGTGAGTGCCTCGACGAGCACCAGGTGCCCCGAGCTCGATACCGGCAGGAATTCAGTGAGTCCCTGCACCAACCCGAGGATCAGACCCTGCCAGAGATTCATGCGACCTTTCCCGCGACGAGCGCGACGAGTCCGATGAGCATGGAGACCTTGAGGAGAAGGCTGACACGCTGTACGGGGCCCGCACTCCCGGCACTCCCAAGGATCAGCCAGGTCCCCGCCATGAGCACGGCCATCTGCGCCGGCAGCGCGATCAAGAAGTACGCGGCACCGTACCCCGCGAGCCTGGGCAACAAGAGGCTCGCCGGCACGAACAGGAGCGCTACGCCCGCGGCCACGACTTGAGCCGGTCGCGCGCCAACGACGATCGGCAACGTGCGACGCCCGATCGCGCGATCGCCCGGTTCATCGCCCACGTCCTTGACGATCTCGCGCGCCACATGGAGCCAGGCGGCGAGCACCCAAGGCACGACACCCGCGCGCGGGGCCCCCACGGCGAGAGCGCCATAAAAGAGCGGCAGGCCCGCAACGAGCGCGACCGCGAGATTCCCGGCCACGGGTCGAGGTTTGATGAATGGGGAGTAGAGCAGCATGACCGCCAGCGCGCCGAGCGCGACGAGGACCTGGCACCCGCTCACGAGCGCGGCCGTGGCGAGGCCCATCAACGCACCCAGGAAGACGATGAGATCGGCGGTGCCCCGACCGATGCCCCCCGAGGTCAGGGGACGTCGCTCGGGGGGCCGGTTCAGCGTATCCGCGCGGGCATCACAGATGTCATTCCAGGCGTTTCCCGCCGCCCCGAGCGCGAGTCCCGAGAGCGCGGCGAAGACGAGCAGCTTCGGCAGCTGCACGGCGCCGAGGGCGATCCACCCGCCCGCGAGGACGCCCGCGGCGGCGATCAGCAGATTGGGAGCGCGGACGAGGCGAAGCCCCCCGCCCAGGCTCACGCGAGCAGATCCTCGTACAACTTTTCGTAGCGCGGCACGACGCGTTCGGCGGCGAACTCGAGCGCCCGCGCGGCCGCGTTGCGCTTCATCCGTTCGTGCTCAGCGCCGTCCTGGAGAATGGCCAGGGACCGCGCGGTCATCGCCGCCACGTCGCCGACGGGCGCGAGCGCGCCGGTTTCGCCGTCCGTGACGACCTCCGGAATCCCGCCCGCCGCGCTCGCCACGACCGGGACGCCGCACGCCATCGCCTCCAGGGCCGCCAGGCCGAACGACTCTGTCGCCGACGGGAGGAGGAAGAGATCGCCCCCGCGCAGCACGTCGCCCACGTTGTCCACTTTCCCGAGGAATCGGACGTCGCGCTTCAGGCCAAGCCGGTCCACCTCGTGCTCAGTGGCGTCGCGATCGGGACCGTCGCCGACCATCACGAGCGTGGCGGGGATCGCCTTGCGCACGCCCGCGAAGGTGTGCACGACGTCCTTCACGCGTTTCACCGGGCGGAAGTTCGACACGTGGATCAGGATCTTGTGATTCGCCGGCGCGAGCGCGCGACGGCAGGAGCCGTCGGTCGCCGGATGGTATTCCGCGGGATTGATGAAGTTCGGAATGACCACGACATCACAGCCGGCGCAGCCGAACGCCTTGTACGTCTCGTCTTTCAGAAACGCCGACACGGCGGTAACCCGGTCCGACTGCTCGATCGAAAACTTGGTCAGTGTGAAGTACGACGGATCCTGCCCCACGAGCGTGATGTCGGTGCCGTGCAGCGTCGTCACGATCTTGAGGTCACGCTGTTCCTTCATCATTTGCTTCGCGAGCCAGGCGGTGGCCGCGTGCGGGATGGCGTAGTGCACGTGCATGAGGTCGAGGCTCTCGCGCACCGCCACCTCGTGCTGCTTGACGGCTAAGGCCAGCGCGTAGGGCGACGACTGCTCGAAGAGCGGATACTCGATCTGCGTGACCTCGTGGAACGTCACGCGCTCGGCGAAGCCGCGGAGCCGGAACGGACTGGCGTAGGAGATGAAGTGAATCTCGTGCCCCCGCCGCGCCAGCTCGAGCCCCAGCTCGGTGGCGACGGCCCCGGAGCCGCCGTAGGTGGGATAACAGGTGATGCCGATTCTCATGACGCGTGCGTGGGGCGTGGGGCGTGGGGCGTGTTCGCCGCGTGCCAACGCTCGAGGATCTGATTAGCCAACACTGCGGGCTCCTCCGTTGCGTCGAGAGTCCAAATCGGCGTGTCCGACGCCCCACGCCCTACACCCCCACGCAGTTGATTTCTAAACCACGTCTCCTGCCGCTTCGCGTAACGTCTCGTCGCCGCGGCGATGGCCTCGCGCAGGTCTCCTCCCCCGCCATCGACCAGCATCGCCACGACTTCGCGATAGCCCACGCCGTCGAGGCCGGCCGCATCGGGCGCCACGCCGCGCGCCAGCACGCCCCGGACTTCATCGACCAATCCCGCCGCGAGCATCGCATCGACGCGCACCGCGATGCGGGCCCGCAGCGTCTCCCGCGGGAGCGTGAGGTGAATGTACCACGGCCGCATCACGCCCGTCTCGCGCGCCTCGCGCTGCCACCACGACAGCGCTTGCCCGGTGAGCAGCGCGACCTCGATGGCGCGCGCGGCGCGCTGGCGGCCCCCCGCCTGAAACCGCGTGTCGAGCCGGCCCGCCCACCGGGCCAGGTCCGTCGCGGGCAGTCGCTCGGTCCAGCCGCGCAGGCGTTCGCGGCGCCCGGGCTCGAGCGGCGGCTCCTTGAAGAGGCCATCGGCGAGCGCGCGCACATAGAACCCGGTGCCGCCGACGACGAGCGGGAGCCGACCCGCCGCGCGAATCTCGTCGAGCCAGCCGGCAGCGTCGCGCGCGAACTGTCCCGCGCTGTAACGCTCACCGGGATCGACCAGGTCTAACCCCGCGTGCGGGACGCGAGCCCGAACATCCCGCTCGGGCTTCGCCGTGCCGATGTCGAGCCCCCGGTACACCTGGCGCGCGTCGGCCGAGATCACCGTGACGGGGGTGAGCGCCGCCAGCGCGACCGCCACGGCGGTCTTGCCGACGGCCGTCGGGCCGACGAGGACTGGTGTCAGGAGTCGGTCCGTCATTCCCAGGCTAAAGCCTGGGCTCGGCACGGCATTGTCCTTAAGGACAACGATTCGCCGAGCCCACCCTTTAGGGTGGGAAGGTCAGCGCCCAAATCGGCGCTCCAACTCGTCCTTGGGCAGCTGCACCATGCTCGGCCGGCCGTGGACATCGTGCGCGGGCAGCGTCGCGGTGAGGAGGCGAACGACCAGCTCCCGCATCTCGTCGACGTCGAGGCGATTGCCCGCCTTGATCGCAGCCCGGCAGGCGTACGTGGCCGCAAACCGCTCGAGCCGGTTCTGCCATCCGCCGAACCGCCCGCCCGCGAGGTCCGAGACGAGCTCCTGGAGGCAACGCGCCGCGTCGAACCGGGGGTGCGGGTTCGGCACGGTGTGAATCACGACGCTGCGCCCGGAGAAGGGCTCGATCTCGAATCCGACGCGCTGCAGCAGCTCGCGATGGGCGTCGATCGCCTCGAGCTCGGGGGGACTGAAGTCGAGGGTGAGCGGGAGGAGCAACCGCTGCGCCGGCACGCCGTCCCCCGTGAGCTGGCGCATCACATCCTCGTACAGCACGCGCTCGTGCGCCGAGTGCTGGTCCACGATCGCGACGCCGGATTCGGTTTGAAAGAGGATGTAGGTATCGAAGACCTGTAGAAGGGGCGTGGGGAGTGGGGCGTGGGACGTGCCGCTACCTTGCCTGAACAACTCCAGCGGCGTTCCAACTCCCAGGTCCACACCCAAACCGGCCCACGGGCCGCCACTCCCCATCGGAGCCGCGGCTGCGAGCGGTGCCAGCGCCGCGCGCACCGCCTCCTCCACCACTTTTTCGACGAAGAACTTGTCGCGAAAGCGCGCCTCGAGTTTCGCGGGATGGACGTTTACATCCACGGCGTCGCCGGGGAGGTCGAGGAAGAGCACCAAGGACGGCCGGTCTCCCGGCGCCACCGTTGACCGGTAGCCCGCTTCGCCCGCGCGGAGGATGAACGGGTCGCGAATCGGACGCCCGCGCACGAAGACGTAGCCCTTCCGCCCGGCGGGACGAGCTTGCGCGGGGCGTTGGGCGAAACCGTTCACTTCGAGTGGCCCCTCGCGATGCGACACGGGCAACAGCGTGTCGGCCACCTCACGCCCCCACAGGGCGCGCACGCGATCGATGAGCTGGACGGCGGGTGGACAGTCGAGGAGCGCGCGTCCGTCACTGGTCAACGCCACGGCCACATCGGGCCGCGTGAGGGCGAGGACGGTGACGGCCTCGACGGCAGCGCGCGTTTCGGTCGCGGTGGCGCGGAGGAATTTGCGTCGCGCGGGCGTGTTGAAGAACAGCGCGCGCACCGTGATGGTCGTGCCGCGTTGCCGGACCGCATCCTCCACGGCCTCGACCTTGCCACCCGTCACGCGGACGTGCGTGCCGGTGACGCCGTCGGGAGAGGTTTCGATCTCGAAGCGCGACACCGACGCGATGGCCGGCAGCGCTTCGCCGCGGAATCCGAAGGTCGCGACGCCGATCAGATCGGCGGCCGCGCGGATCTTGCTCGTGGCGTGGCGCTGCAGCGCGAGGGCGGCATCCTCGCGATCCATACCCTGCCCGTCGTCGCTCACGCGGATCAGCGTCTTCCCGCCATCCTCGAGCTCGACGCGGATGGCGCGCGCGCCCGCGTCAAGCGCGTTCTCGACCAGCTCCTTCACGACGGACGACGGCCGCTCGACCACCTCGCCGGCGGCGATCTGGTCGGCGACCTGCGCGGGCAGAACCTGCACGCGAGACGGGGTCCGGGGAGGCGCGGTCACAGCCGTACAATCTCACCTGCCAGCACCCAACCGCGCACGCCGTCCGGGCGGCGCACTTCCATCCAGCGCCCGTACCGCTGTCCCACGATCAGGGCGGCACCCGCGTGGACGGTGGCCGCGGCGCTGGCCCCTCCGTAGGGCGCGGCGCGGACGGGGAGGTCGCTCGCGACCACGACCGCCAGCGTGCGCGCGCGGCGCCGCTGTTCGGCGGCGCCCAGCGCGGCCGCGCCCGCCACCACCGCGGCGAGGACGACCATCAACACCGCGCGGCGTCGCCGCTCCGCCGCCGCGCCCAGGGCCAGGAGCCACAGCATCCCCCACGCCGCCGCGACGACCAGTGCCCACTCGCCGGGGGTCGCCCACCCGACGGCGAGGAGTTGCTCGCTCGCGAGATCGGGCGCGGGGAGGAGACGACGCGCCCGCCGAATCACCGCGTCACGCGGCGCGAGCCGCGTCGCGATGGTCCACGCCGCCGTCGCCTTGCCGTCCGCGCCGGCGCGATAGAGCGTGGCGCCGAGGTTATACCAGTGGGCGGCGACTGCCGGCTCCGCCGCCGCCCGCGCGGCGAACGAGTCGGCCGCTGCGCGCAACGCGCCCGCCTCGTACAGCGCTTCCGCGCTGTGGGCCTGCGCCTGGAGCGTCGCGGCGGCCGCCAGGAGCAGCGCGACGCCGACGATGATGCGATGCCGGCGTCGACCTCCCGACTCGGCGCCCAGCACGCGCAACACCTGTTCGATCTCCGCGGCCAGCTCCGCCGCATCACCCAGCCCGCGCGGGCCGTACCGCGCGGCTCGCAGCCGGTCGCGCAGCCGCTTCACGTGATCGGCGACCGCGCTGTCGATCCCGGCGGCGCGCAGCGCCTGGGCCAGGCCGTCGCCGTCGCGCGCGAAGGCGTCTGGGACGTGGCTCGCGAGCACGGTGAGAAAGTCGTGTTCGAGCCGTCCGAGCCGTGTGCCGTCACTGGCTGTGGACGTTTGGTCCGTCGCCACGGGCAGGGGCTCGGGCCGCCGCCGCCTCAACCATACGAGCAACGGCGGCAGCAGCGCGATCGCGAGCCACCCGGTCATCCCGAGTCCGCCCGCCAGCCGCTCTGCCCAGGGCTCCTCTCCGCGAGGGAGCAGCGGCGGCAACGCCCGCGCGGCGCGCGGCTCCGCTCCCGCCGCCACCGCGAGAACTCTGGGAGCCGCGATCGCCGTCTGGTATCGTCCCGCGCCGATGTCGAAATAGTCGTAACGCACCTCAGGCAGCACGACGCTGCCGGCGGAATCGGGGACAGCCAGAAATCGAAATGTCTTGCTCCCACCGACCCGCCCCTGCGTGGACGCGAGGCGCACCTCGGTCTCGGCCGGATAGCCGCGGAATCCCGCGGGCCAACGCACCACGGGCTCAGGCCAGAGGGCGACGTTGCCGACCCCGGTCACCGTCGCGGCCACTTCCAGCGGCTCCCCCACCCGCGTCTCTGCCGGCTCAATCCGCAGATCGAGCGTCAGCCCCTGCCCCACGACCCCGCGATCTCCGGCGGGCCGCCCCGCCGCCGGCAGCGGCAGGACGACGATCGCCAGCGAGTCACTGCGCAGGGTGTATCGCTCCTCCCGGCTGAAGAAGGAGAAGGTCACGGGGACCGCGTAGTCGACCGAGGCCGGCGACACGGTGACGCGGCCCGGCGCCAGCGGAAACACGATCTGATGCGTGATGAAGAGGTCCATCCACTTCCCGGCCACGAGGCGTGAAGCCGCGACCGCCGCCGGTGTGGAGGGCGGATACGCCCACACGCCCTCGGGCGTGACGAGCGTGAGCACGGGAGCGCGGCGCATGCGTTCTCGCAGATCCCGGGGCACCCATGCCGCCGCGACCAGATCCGTTTGCTGACCGACCAGGACCGTGTCGTCGGGCACGATCACCCTCAGCGCCACCTCGTCCGCGCGACGCGGCGGGTCCGCGGTTTCGAGCAGGCCGCGCACCAGCGGACTCAGTGCCGTGGCGACCCCGGCGGCCGCGCTGTCGACGGTGATGAGGATCGGCTCCGTCGCGACCGTATTCTCGCCCTGACGCACGCGCACGGGGCCGATCAAGACGGCGCCGGCCTGCTCCGCACGCAGCTGCAGCTCGCGGACGGTGGTCCGCACCGGTCCCGCCGTGCCGCTCATCGCGACCTCCGTGAGGTCGCGCGACCCGACAATCGCGAACCCCGCGAGCGCGGGCAGCAAGATGTCGAGCTGTTCCGTCGAGCGGGTGCGTGCCCGTACGGTGAGCATCACCTCTTCGCCCACCGTCACGCGCGTGCGATCCACGCTCGCCGTCACTTCGACCCCCTGCAGCGTGAACGCCGACACCACAGCGAGCAGCAGTCCCGCGGTCACCAGTCTTTCACTCCGGCGGGGACGGCGCGGCGCGCGCGTCCCGTGCGGTCTTTGCGCGTGCGCAACTCCTCCTGGCCGATTGACCGCAGGACCTGGTCCGCTTGCGCCTCGTTGAGCCCGCCGGACGCGCCGCCCGGAGGCGGCGGGGGGCTCGCCCCGCTGCCACGTGACTGATCGGGCGCGCCGCCGCCGGAGGGTGACGGAGACGGCCGCGGCGGCGGGCGGGACGAGCTCGACCGGTGCATGCGATTCACGAGCTCGAGGTTCCACTTGGCGGGCAGATGCCGGGGCTTCAGGAGCAGGGCCTCGCGGTACGCACGCTCCGCATCGGCGAGGTGGGCGTCGCGGCTCGCAGTGTCCGAGCGCGCTTGCGCGAGCGCGAGCAAGCCGAGGTTGTACAGGGCGCGGAACCGCACATCGGGATCGAGGGATGCGGCCGCGCGTGCCAGGTTCGCGCGCGCCGCGTCCGCATCCCCAGCCGCGAGAGCCGCCGTGCCGGCGTTGTACCACGCGGTGTCGTCGTCCTGGCGCACCGACAGCTCCGCGACGTAGGCGCGCGCGGCGTCGGCGGCGTTGCCCCGATCCCACGCTTTTTCAGCCGCCGAACGCGGGCGCGTCGGCGCGACCGGGGGCGCCTGCTGCGCGTCTGCCGGCAGCGCCACGAATAGGGCGAGACCGACGAGCGCCGCCGTGCGGCGCGTGGCCGTCTGCACGCCGATGACCATGACGGCGAGCAGCAGCGGGATCCAGGCGCGCGGCCGGCCTCGTTGCGTCCGGCTCTCGGTAGCGGTGGCGCGCTTGTACGACGCCACCAGGTCGCGCACGGCGCCCGCCTGATCGGGCAGCTCGGCGGCGACGAGGGTCCCCTGGGCCGCGTCCGCCACGGCGCCCAACACCTCGTCGTGACGGCTGGTTTCGATGATGTTGCCGTCGGCGTCGCGCTGCCAGGCAACCAGCGCACCGCGTTCGTCGCGGACCGGGATGCGCGCGGGATCGCGCCCCCCTTCGGACACGAGAATCAGATGGATGCCGAGGTCACCGAGCCGCTTCGCTTCGCGCAGCGCGCTCGCGAGCGAGTCGTGGCCCTCGCCGTCGGTGAAGACCACCAAGACCCGATCGGCGATCTCGGGACTGGCGCGGAGCAGCTCGGCGCCCTGCGCGAGCGCCGGGGCGAGCACCGTCCCGCCCTCGGACGCGACCTCCGGATCGAGCGCGTCGAGGTACAGGGTGAGGGCGGGTCCGTCCACCGAGAGCGGCGAGAGGATGTAGCTCGTTCCCGCGAACGCCACGAGGCCGAGCCGGTCGCCGTCGAGGTCTTGCACGAGGCGGCGCGCCTCCCGCAGGGCGCGCGCCATCCGGCTCCCGGCGGCGTCCTCGGCGAGCATCGAGCGCGAGATGTCGACCGCGATGACGAGATTCAAGCCTCGGGTCTCGGTGACGATTTTCTCCTCGCCCCAACGCGGGCCCGCGAGGGCGATGGCCGCCAGGCCCGCCGCGAGGCCGAGCGTGCCCGACCCGAGGCGTCCGGACGCTCTCGCGATGCGGGCGGTCTGCTCCGACCACGCGGCCGCGCGCCGGATGCGCGCGCGCCGCGCCCACGCCGCCGCAAACCAGACGGCCACCGCGATCAGCGGCGACAGGATGACGACGATCGGCGCGTCGAATGTCATTATGGGACCCGCACGGCGAACGTGGCCGACACCACCAGCTCGAGCGCCAGCGCCAGCAACCCGAGGCCGAGGGGCCAGCGATACGCTTCGTCGTAACGCCGGTACACGAGGTGCTGCACCGGAGTCTTCTCCAGTCGATTGATCTCACCGAAAATGTTTGCCAACGACGCCGCGTCGGTCGCGCGGAAGTAACGGGCGCCGGTCGTGCGGGAGACCTCGCTCAGCAGCTGCTCGTCGATCTTGACCGGCATCGTCTGGTAGCGGAGCCCCAGGGGGCCCTGGCCCATCGGCACCGGCGCTTCGCCCACCGTGCCCACGCCGATCGTGTAGATCCGGATCCCGAACGTCGCGGCTGCCTGCGCCGCCGTGCGCGGGTCCACCGTGCCGGCGTTGTTCTCGCCGTCGGTCAGGAGGATGATCACCTTGCTCTTCCCCGGTGCCCGGCGCAGCCGATTCGCCGCCGTCGCGATGCCGGTGCCGATCGCGGTGCCATCTTCCAGAATCCCGATCCGGAGATGCCGGATCGCCTCCTCCAGCACCGCGTAGTCGGTCGTAATCGGCACCTGCGTCAGCGCCTGACCGGCAAAGGCCACGAGCCCGATGCGATCAGAGTTCCGGGCGCGCACGAAGTCGACGGCGGTGCGGCGCGCCACGTCGAGCCGGTTCGCCGGCGCGAAGTCCTCGGCGAGCATACTGCTCGACAGGTCGAGCGCGAGCACGATGGAGATGCCCTCGCTGTGCAGCTCGGACTTCGCCGAGCCCACGCGCGGCCCCGCCGCCGCGATGATCCAGGCGCCGAGGCAGACCGACCGCAGCGTCGCGGGCAGGCGCGCCACCCAGATACGCTCGACCGGGCCGGCGGCGGGCCGCACGTCGCTCATGGGAGCGCCGGGCGTGCGCGCCAGGCGCCGTCGCCGCCACCACCACCATAGCGGCAGGATCGCCAA
>Ga0070696_100002580_pt1 | contig 12003 bp, 14 predicted proteins | sample KBSK1253metaG_FD_65474 | JGI IMG/M metagenome (GOLD analysis project Ga0070696, IMG submission 65474) | Corn, switchgrass and miscanthus rhizosphere microbial communities from Kellogg Biological Station, Michigan, USA - KBS K1-25-3 metaG | ecosystem: Host-associated > Plants > Roots >... | reverse complement strand
TACGAGGAGGGCGGCCAGCTCACCGAGGCCGTCCGGCGCAAGCCGTTCAGCGTGATCCTGTTCGACGAGATCGAGAAGGCCCATCCGGACGTGTTCAACACGCTCCTGCAGATCTTGGAGGACGGACGGCTCACGGACTCCCAGGGTCACACCGTCGACTTCAAGAACACGATCATCATCATGACCTCCAACCTCGGCACACGGGACATCTCGAAGGGCGTCGGGATCGGCTTCACGGCGGCGCGTGACGACGCCGTGACGTACGAGAAGATGAAGGAGACCGTCCAGGAGGAGCTCAAGCGGCAGTTCCGGCCCGAGTTCCTCAACCGGATCGACGAGGTCATCGTCTTCCACAAGCTCACGATCCCCGACGTGAAGTTGATCGTCGACCTGCTGATGCGCCGCGTCGAGGAGCAGCTCAAGTCGAAGGACATCGACCTGGACCTGACCGACGCCGCGAAGTCGCTGCTCGCCGAGCGCGGTTACGACCAGGCGCTCGGTGCTCGGCCCCTCCGTCGCACGATCCAGCGACTGGTGGAGGACCCCTTGTCGGAGAAGATCCTCCACAAGGAGTTCCGTGCCGGTGAGACGGTGTTCGTCGATGCGGCGGACGATGAGATCGTCTTCGAGCACGGACCCACGATCGTGCCGCCGGACGTGCCGCCCGTCGAGCTGGCCAGCTCGCCCGAATAGGGTCCAGCGAACGCGGCCGTCGTTCGACGTCCCAGGTCAGATGTGCACGATGAGCGTGTCCGCGCTCAGCCAGACCGGGAGGAAGCCTGTCGTCACGCGCGTCGTCTGCCCCGTGGCGACGTCCACGATGGAAGTGGAGTAAGCGTCCCCGTCGAGCTTGGAGAACGTGAGGCTCCCACTCGGGGACCAGGTGAGCCCCGCTGCGCGCAGGCTGAGCGTGAGGACCTTCCTCCGGTTCGTGCCGTCCGCATCCATGATCCAGATCTCGGCGGGGTCGAAGCCGTAGGCGTTGTCGGTCCACTCGTGGCCCGTCATGAATGCGATCCGCGTGCCGTCAGGGGACCACGTCCCGAAATCGGCCGGCCAGCCATGGGTGCCGGCGACGTGCTCCACGCGACCGGTCCCCACGGTGACGACCTTCAACAAACTGCTCGCCCCGTCATCGAAGATCTTCTGGTCGCGCGGCCCCTGGATCGACATCGAATAGAGGATCCGCCGCCCATCCGGCGACCACGAGAGCTCGGAGACGTCATTCCGCTCATGCGTGACTTGGTGAGGGATACCCGCTGGGAGATCCATCACGAAGACGTTGCGGGTCGAGGAATCGCCGAACCCCTGGTAGGCGAGCGACCTCCCGTCAGGAGACAGCGCGGGCTGCGAAGCCCCGTACGGGTCATGGGTGACCTGCCGGAGATCCGTGCCATCAGACCCGAGCACGAAGATCTGTGAGCGATGCTTCACGGCCCCCGAGACCGCGATCTCGGTGCCATCCGCGGACGCGCTGAACCAGAACGCATGCCGCGGCAATCCTTCCATCCGGGTCCATGTGCCGGTCGTGATGTTGACGATCCAGGCCCCGCTCGCCCGCTGCGGCGTCTTCGCGGGCACCGTGCGATCGAACCGATCGACCACACTCACCGATGCTCCGACGACGAGTCCGATGAGCACCGCGACGACCGACACCGTTCCGATGATCCGCCGATGCGCCCTGCGGACCGTCCTGTCGTGAGCCGGCGCGAGCGGGGGAAGGTCCGACGTGGCTTCGAGGAGCAGCGACCGGATGTCGTCGTCGGTGTCGCTAAGCATCGATGGCCTCCCTGAGGTCGGACCGGAGCGTCTGGACACCTCGCGCTACGAGTGATCGGACGGTTGCTGGACGGCACCGAAGGACCGACGCGATCGTGTCCTCGGGCAGATCCTCGTAGTAGCGGAGCACGATCGCCGCACGCTGGCGCTGCGGCAGCCGACCGAGGGCGTGGACGATGGTGTGGCGGTCGATCGATGCACCCTCGGGCCCGGGAACCGGCTCGGGCTCGGCCGCGCGCGCGAGGAACCGTCGTTCGACGGCCCGGCGGCGGAAGTGGTTCTTCGACAGGTTCACCACCGTTCGGCGGAGGTAAGCATCGAACGAGCTGGCATCCCGCAGGTGGCCGAGGTGTCCGACCACACGGACGAACGCGTCCTGGGCGATGTCCTCCGCTACTCCACGGTCTCCGGTGAGGAGGTAGGCCAGCCGGATGGAGCCAGGTCCGGAACGCTCGTAGAGGTCGGCGAGCTTGCTCGACCCCGTCGATCCGTCGGTGGCTCGTTCACGCGAGGATGCCTTGGCGACGCCGTTCACGACCCTACGACCCCTCGCACGCTCGATCCGTTGCGTCAGACGGTACGTCTCCGGCGCCGCCCGGTCGAACCGAACGCCGACCTATGGTGCGGACCGGCCCATCAGGCTGAGGGCCTCGGCACGCTCACGGCCTTGCATCGCGGCGATCTTCTGCGGATCCCACTCGGAGGAACCTTGCAAAGCGAGCGCGTCGGCGAGCTGGCGCCCCTGCATCGCCTCGAGTTTCTGCATGTCCCACCCCGTGGCGGCGGGGGGCACGGTCGTTCCCTCGGCGCTGTCGAGCGCTCGTGTGATCACGCTTCCTCCAACGGCGCCGAGGCCTAACGAAACGACGATCGCAGCGGCGGCCACGAACGAGACTCGCCGTTCGCGCACAGGGAACAACGGGGTCGAGGTGCTCATCGGATCGGCTCCTTGTCTGCTCGTCTCTCGTGCGGACACGCCTTGCGATCGCTGTCCCTGTCAACCCATGGCACGGAGGTTCCGTTGCGAAGACGAGGAAGCGTTGGATGAGCGGAGGGTGGGCGCCGTCGGCGCCCGTCCCTCTCATCCGTCCGCTCAGTTGTAGCGATTGATCAGGATCTCCCCATCCGAGACCCACTGGGGGCCGTTCCAGTCCGTCACCGAGTGCACGTTGAGCTTGCTGACGTTGCGGGTCTTGAGGTCGATCGTGCGGAGCTGCATCAGCGGGGCCCCGCCCTTCTCGGTGGGCAGGTTCTTGACATAGGCGATGAACGCGATGTTCTTCCCGTCGGGAGACCACGCCGGCGCCCAGGCGCCGCCCTCGCGGTCGTAGACCGACTGCTTGTTACTGCCGTCGGCTTGCATGACCAACAGCGCGCCGCCGTCCCAGTACGCGATCCGTGTCCCGTCCGGAGACCACGCCGGCTCGATGTTCGACACGATGTTGTTCGTCAGCCGTGTGACGTCTCCGCCCATCGCCGGCACGGTGTAGATATCCGAATCGCTCGGCCCGCCGTCCTCGCCCGTCGGGCTTCCTCCCCAGAACGCGATCGTTCCGTCGATGGACCAAGCCGGGTAGTAATAACCGAGCCCGCCGGGCGAATGCGTGATCGCGTGCTGATCCGAGCCATCCGCGTTCATGACGTAGATGTTGCCGGTGTAGGCGTACGCGAGCTGGGATCCGTCGGGCGACCACACGACATGGTTCTGCGCGTCGCCGTCGTTCGTGTTGCCGGCCCCGGTCAGGGTTCGGTCGTCCGAACCGTCGACGCGGACGGTGTGCACGTAGCCGGCGGACATGTACGCGAACGTGGTTCCGTCGGGGGACAGCTGGAGGCTCGAGCGCTCGGAGAACGACCCCGGGAACTGCCGGAGTGGTGTGCCGTCCGGCGCGACGAGTTGCGCTCCGATCGGGGGGCTCGTTACGAACGGGACGCTCGGCGTCGGCGGTTCCGTCACCGACGTCGTGCCGGAACCGGGACGCGACACGAGCGCGAAGACCCCGATCGCGATCGCCGCCGCCGCCGCGACGACGATCGCTCCGACCCGGCGATTCCGGGACCGGCTCCGTTGCCGATCCTCTTGCTTCTTCCACGAGTCCAGATCGGGCTCGGTCTGTTTGGTGACCATCTCGAAGACCTCCCTCAGGTCATGCATCGGGGCCTCCTTCGCGGCGGAGCACGGCTCGACCCTGCGTGGCCAGCGCGCGGACGGTCGACGGACGGATGCCCATGATCCGTGCGGCCTCTTCGGAGCCGTATCCGTACAGATCGAGCAGGACGAGGGCGGCTCGCTGCCGTGGGGCGAGGTCCCGGAGCATCCGCAGGACGTCCTCGCGGATGTCGACCTCGTCGAACGGGTCGCGAACGATACCGAGTGGGATCGGGCGCTTCGCGGCCCGGCGTGCGGCGCGCAGCCGCATCCGGTTCCCGTTGAGCGCCACCTTGAAGAGGTACGCGGTGGGATCGTCGATCCGGTCGATCGTGTCCCAGCGTTCCCAGAGCTTCACGAACGCTTCCTGCATCAGGTCGGCGGCGTCCGTCCGGTCGCCGGTCACGAAGTAGAGCGTCTTGAACAGACGCGCATGCTCCTCCTCGAAGAACGTCCGGAAGTCCCTCGGGGGTGCGACCCGCTCCGTCGGAAGCTGCACGATCTCGCCTTCTGCCTGCATCACCCTTCAAGACGCCGCCAGAGGCGCCAGCGCTTAGGGGGCTCGAGCATGACGGAGGGTGCGAGGTTCGGCGAGTTCGCCGATCCCCGCACGCTCACGTCGTCAGGCCTCGAAGCTCTTCGGGGACGAGGTCAGCGAACAGCCAGGCGGTCCAGAGATCGTGCGCGATCCGGCGCCATGGCCGGTGCAGTCCGCGCCGTTCGAAGTGCTCTCCGAGCCTGCACACGTCGCGCTCCAAGAACGACTGAGCGTGGCGGTTCTTCTTCGGGTCCACCGCCTGCGGGAAGTCGATCAGGGTGACCTCGCCGTCCCAGACGAGGATGTTGTAGCTGGAGAGGTCCCCGTGGACGATGTCGCGGTAGAGCATCCGTTCGATCGCTCGGTGGAGCTGCTCCCACAGGGACGCGAGCTCATCCAGATCGTCGTGCTGGTACTCGTGCAACCTCGGCGCCGGAACGTCCTCGTCGCCGATGTAGGACATCAGGATGGCGTCCTGGGTGCCTTCGATCGGCCGGGGGACCGCAACGCCGCCGTCCAGCTTCTTGAGGGTCTCCCACTCACGGCCCACCCAGAGCGAGCCCTGGAGCTCGCGCCCGTAGCGGGTCTTCTGCTCGAGGGCGACGCGCATGCGCCGCTCCTTGATGAACTCGCCGTCTCGGTACAGCGTCTCGTCGCGGAAGTCTCGACGGTCCAACGGGTGATAGAGCTTCAGGGCGACCAGCTCTTCGCCGGTCGTCCTCGGGTTCGCCCGGAACAGGTGGACGCTCGCTTCCTTGCCGTGCTTGAGCGGTTTGAGATGGGCTTCGACGAGTCCTTCGTCGAAGAAGTGCTCGAACGCTTCGTGTCGCAACGCGTGCTCCTTCTGATCGGGGTGCGGACGTGCGGGAACCGCGATCCCGAGGAGCGCGAGCCGGAGCTAGGCGCGACCGGAGGGACGCGGCGACGTGAGGACGGCGGCAACGGTCGCGGTCATGAACGCATCCCTCCTTCCGGTCGGACGGCGAGCGAGGAACGCTCGCGATGTCGCCGGAGTGTACCCCTTATTCGGCCGGTGGTGGCGTGTCGTCGCCGGGTGCCTGAAGGAGGATCGTCCGTTCGACGACGGACCGGGGGATGTGCGTCACGGCGCGGAATCCCTCGTCGTCGGGAAGCACCTCCTGCGCGAGCGAGATGAAGGTCTGGCCCTCGGCGACGAGGAACCCGACCGTGTGCACGAGGTACTCGGAACGGAAATCATCCGAGCTCTTCTGATCGAAATCGAAGAAGGCGTCGCGCCAGATCACGAGGACGAGCGGTTGCGCGGGGGCGACGGGAGTGGGGCGCAGAGATGCTTGCCTGGGCTGGGGAGCATCGAGATCCAGCTTGACCACTCGCACGAAGACCACCTCACGGACCCAGGTATCGGCACGCCACGCGCCGGGTCGAGCCCGTCGCGTCGCTTGCCGCCTCTTGGGCCCGGATGAGGACCGTTGGACCTCACCCGGGCGGTCGCCGGACCCTACCGTTCGGGTGTGACATGCCGAGGTGTCAGAGCCGGGCGGTACGTTCCACGGCGTGACCAAGGATCGGATCGCGTTCGTCTGCTCGGCGTGCGGACAGCGCCTGTCCCAGTGGACCGGTCGATGTCCCGGGTGTGCCGCGTGGGGAACGGTCGATCAGACCGCCGGTGCCGTCGCCGGCGCGGGACGGGTGGTCGTCCGGCCGGTGGCGCTCCACGCTGGGGAGGACGAGCCGCGGATCCGGACCGGGGTGCCGGGCCTCGACCGCGTCCTCGGCGGCGGTCTGGTCCCAGGGTCGGTCATCATGCTGGCGGGGCCCCCGGGGATCGGGAAGTCCACCCTCGTCCTCCATCTGCTTGGCGCGCTCGTCGCCGCCGGCACGCCGTGTCTGCTGGTCTCCGGCGAGGAGTCGCGTGGCCAGGTGGCGTCGCGGGCGCGGCGGCTCTGCATCCCGGTTGACGACGTCGGGTTCGCGCCGGGGCGCGACCTCGACGTCGTGCTCGACGCCGCGCGCGCCACGCGCCCGGCCGTGCTGGCGGTGGACTCCATCCAGACCCTCCGCGACCCGCAGGGCGCGGCTATGCCGGGGGGCGTGACCCAGGTCCGTCTGTGCGCCGACGCGCTGGTCGGCCTCGCCAAGGCCGAGGGCATCACGGTGCTCCTGACGGGCCACGTGACGAAGCACGGCGACCTGGCGGGGCCGCGGGCCCTCGAGCATGCCGTCGACGTCGTCCTGGCGTTCGAGGGCGATGCCCGCTCGGGCCTCAGGGTGCTCAGCAGCGGCAAGAACCGCTTCGGCGCCGAGGGTGAGACGGCCTGGTTCGAGATGGGTCCGCACGGCCTGGCCAGGATCGATCCGACGGCCATGCTCGTGCCGGGTGAGTCGGCCCCCGGATCCGCCGTCGCGGTCGTCCAGGCCGGCCGCCGGGCGCTGGCGGTCGAGGTCCAGGCTCTCGTCAGCGCGGCCGACGGCGCCGGCAGGCGCCAGGTCACCGGGCTCGATCCGCGCCGGTTCCAGCTGGTCGCGGCGGTGCTCGACCGAGCGACGGGGCTGCCGCTCAGCCGGGCCGACCTCTTCGGAGCCTCCTCCGGCGGTATCAGGGTCGACGATCCGGCGTCCGACCTGGCCGTCGCCGCCGCGCTCGCCTCGGCGGCCACAGGGTCGATGCCGCCCGCCGGAGCGGCGTTCGTCGGCGAGGTTTCGCTCAACGGTTCCCTCCGGCCCGCGCCGGGGATGCCGCAACGGTTGGCGGCCGCGCGCGGCGCCGGCTCCACTTCGGTCTTCGCGCCCGGCCCCGCCGAGGGCGCTCCGGCCGGGCTGATCGTCCACTCGGTCGCCCACGTGACCCAGGCGCTTGGCTGGGCGATCTCCGGAACGGCGACGACGCGCCGGGCCCGTGCCTCGTAGGGCATCCGGACCGTCGGAAGGACCGGATATGCACCCTGACCTGCGGGTTCGTGTTGCGGTGGAAGGGCTCCGCGTGTTACCCTACTGACTAGTCAACCGCGCGATTCCGCTTCCAAGGGAGGGTTCGTGACGTTCCGAAAAGGCGACACGGTCGTGCATCCTGAACACGGTGCCGCAGTTATCGAAGAAGTACGCGTCAAGGAGTTCCTCGGAGAGAAGCGGAAGTACCTGGTCCTTCGGGTGGTCTATGGCGATCTGACCGTTCTCGTTCCCATCGATTCCACCGATCAGGTCGGGTTGCGTCCCTGCGTGAGCAAGAACGAGGCCAAGAAGATCCTCAAGGTGCTCACGGAGGACGAGACCTCGGTCGCCGCCAACTGGAGCCGCCGGTTCAAGAACAACCTGGAGAAGCTGCACTCGGGCGACCCGTACGAGGTCGCCGAGGTGCTCCGGAACCTGGCCATCCGCGATCGCGAGAAGGGGTTGTCCGCCGGCGAGAAGCGGATGATCACGAAGGCCCGGCAGATCTTGATCTCGGAGCTGTCCTTCGCGACGGAGAAGTCGGAGGACGAGGCCGAGGCGCTGATCGACGGGATCCTCGACGACTCACATGGGGCGAAGGTCACGGCCGCCCAGGCCTGACCGTTTCCGACCCGTTCCACCGCACAGCCTTTCCGAGCGTGTCTCAGGTCGCTCGCGCTTGCGTCCGATGACTGAGACGGCGGAGGGAACCGTCCGGACGTCCTTCCGCTGAGGACGCGCATGACGGTCGACGAGGGTCGGAAGGCAACGCTGCGCGGGCGCCTGGTGGAGGCGGTCCGCTTGATCTTCGTCGCCGTCTTCGGGGCCGTCGGGTATCAGCTCGGGACCTACGCCACGGCCACGACCGGCGGTCGAGCCATCCTGTACGTCTTCTTGGGCGCCGCCTCCGGTTACGTCTGCGGCGGAGTGTTCGGCCGGCTCACGCTCGAGGCGGTGCGGGGCCTGGAAGAGGAATTCTCCCGGCGTCCGGCGGCCCAGGTGGCCGGTGGGGTCATCGGTCTGGTGACCGGGCTCGTGGTCGCCACTTTGCTGTGCTTGCCGCTCCTGTTCATCCCGGTGACCCTGGCGTGGCCGGCGGCGTTGTTCGTGTTCCTCGTGCTCGGTTCGCTGGGGCTCAGGCTGGGTCAGGCCAAGTACGAGGACATCTTCGGTCTGTTCGGCATGAAGCCACGAGCCACCGCGCGCGCCGGGGGTGACGTTCACGTGGTCGACACGAGCGCGCTGATCGACGGGCGGATCGCCGACCTGGTCTCGACGGGCTTCATCTCCGGGACCGTGCTGTTGCACGAAGGGGTCCTTCGGGAGCTCCAAGCGATCTCCGATTCGTCGGACCCGCGGCGGCGCACCCGCGGGCGAAGAGGGCTCGATGTGTTGGTCGAGCTCCAGAAGGCTCCGACGGTGCAGTTCCAGCTCGTCGAGGAGCCGGGGGTCCAAGACGTCGACGCCGCGCTGGTGCGGCTCGCGCGCGAACGGAGCGCTTCCCTGATCACGGTCGACCACAACCTGGCGAAGGTGGCGGAGGCGCTCCGCGTTCCGGTCGCGCAGATCAACGCCTTGGCCTCGAAGTTCCGACTCCCGTACGCGGCCGGCGACGAGCTCGTCGTCCGGCTCGTGAAGGACGGCCGGGAGCACGGCCAGGGGGTCGGGTACCTCGACGACGGCACGATGGTCGTCGTGGAGGACGCCGCCGCGCTCATCGGCGGCCAGGTGGAGGTCCAGGTCCGGAACGTCCTGCAGACGACGACCGGCCGGATGATCTTCGCGAACCTCGAAACAGCTCGTTCCGGCTGACCCGCGCGCCGTCCCGGATCGTCCTGCGCGTACCGACGGCTTCTGCCATGCTGCGGCGATGACCGATGGAGGTGCGCGCGCCGCCGCCATCCTGCTCGCCGCGGGTGCGGGCAAGCGTCTCGGCGCGGAGCGCCCGAAGGCGCTCTTGCCGATAGGCGAGCGAACGATGCTCGCGGTCGCCGCAGCCGGCGCCGCCGCGTCCCCGAAGATCGGCGCCATCGTCGTCGCGGCCCCTCCGGGCTACGAGGAAGAGGCCCGGTCGTGCGTCGAGGGCTTGCCCGTTCCAACGACGATCCTGACCGGCGGGCGGACGCGGCAGGCCTCGGTGCGGGCGGCGCTCACGGCCCTGGCGGCCGACGCCGAGATCGTCGTCGTCCACGACGCTGCCCGGCCGTTCGCGCCGCCGGATCTGTTCACGGACGTGATCCGCGCGGTGGAGGGGGGCGCAGACGGAGCGGTGCCGGTGATCGCCGTGGCGGACACGGTGAAGCGGCTCGACGGGGTGCGCGTCGTCGATACCGTCGCCCGGAACGAGCTGGGGCTGGCACAGACGCCGCAGGCCTTCCGGGTGCGGGCGCTGCGCGAAGCACACGACCGGGCGTTCGCCGCTGAGGAGAAGGTGACCGACGACGCGATGCTGCTGGAGCGGACGGCGACGGTCGTCGCCGTCGCCGGTGACCCGAGGAACTTCAAGATCACGACGATGCTCGACCTCGCGCGAGCGGAGGCACGGATGGGTGGTGTGCGTGCCTGAGGCGCGGGTCCCGCGCAGCGGCCTCGGGTTCGACGTCCATCGGTTCGCAACCGGTCGCGAGCTGTGGCTCGGCGGGGTGCGGTTCGATGGCGAGGACGGCCTGATGGGCCATTCGGACGGCGATACCGTCTGTCACGCCGTCGCGGATGCGCTCCTCGGCGCCTCGGCCCTCGGCGACGTCGGCGAGCATTTCCCGGAGTCCGACGCGACCATCGAAGGCATCTCGGGGTCCACGTTGCTGCGTCGGGTCGTCGAGCTGCTCGGTGGGGCAGGGTTCACGCCGTCCTCCTGCGACGTGACGGTCGTCGCCGACCGGCCCGCGATCGCGCCGCGCCGGCAGGAGATCCGGTCGCGGCTCGCCGAGATCCTTGCGATCCCGATCGACCGGATCTCGGTGAAGGCCACGCGTCCCGAGGGCTTGGGGCTCGCGGGCGACGGGATCGGATGCCTCGCCGTCGCGGTGGTGACGTGAGCGCTGAGACCGTCGTGGTGCGATCGAGCGATGAGCTGATCACGGGGCGGCGGGCCGTCGCCGAGGCGATCGGGGCGGGACGCGCGATCGAGGTGCTGGTGGCACCCGGTGCCGGGCGGAACCAGGGACTCCGAGCGGTGCTCGACGCGGCCGAGCGCGCACGGGTCCCGGTGCGCGAGGTCGGCCGCGCCGACCTGGATCAGCTCGCGCGCGATCACCGAGGGGTGATCGCGCGCATCCACCCGGCCGGGTCGAACGCAGCATTCCTGTCCGAGCGTGATCTGGGAGAGACCGAGTGGGCGGAGGACGCGATCGCCGTCGTGCTCGACGGCATCGAGGACCCCCAGAACCTCGGGGCCTCGGCGCGATCGGCAGAAGCCGCCGGCGCGTCCGTGCTCGTCAGCCGAACGCACCGTGGGGCACCCGTAACCGAGGCCGCGATCCGGGCGTCGGCCGGCGCGCTGTTGCACCTCCCGCACGCGCGCGTCGCGAACATCGCTCGCGCGATCGAGCGGTTGCAGGCTGCCGGCTTCAGCGCGGTCGGGCTCGACGGTTCGGCGGAGCGAAGCATCTTCGACACCCGATGCCCGGACGGACGTGTCGCGATCGTCCTCGGGAGCGAGGGGTCGGGTCTTTCACGGCTGGTTCGCGAGCGATGCGATCTGCTGGTCGCCCTGCCGATGCGTGGCCGTGTGGACTCGTTGAACGCCGCCGCCTCGCTCGCCGCCGCGCTCTACGCATTCGTGCTTCCGCGCGGACGCGGAGGAAACGGATGAACGAGGGACCGGCGGACCCGACGCAGCCGTCGGGGTCGGGATCTGCGAGCACCCCTCCGGGTTCGCGATTCGAAGACCTCACCAACTTCGAGGTCCCGTCGGATGCGGTGGCCACCGGACATCGAACCGCGATCCTCGTCACCGCCGCGGTCGTGCTGTTCGCTGGGGCGTTGTTCGCCGTCCTCTACGTCGTTCTCCTCCTGCCCTTCGCGTCGTCCGAGAGGGGCTCCTCGGTCTCGAGCGCCCTCGTCGGCTTCCTGCTCGTCTACGGTTCCCTGCAAGCCGTGGCGGGCGTGCTCGTACTGTTGCTGCGGCAGAGCGGGCGTTGGCTCGGGATCGTTCTCGCGGTCGTGGGGATCGGGCTCGGCATCGCGCGCGCGTCCTCGACGCCTGCGAGCGGTCTCGTCACGATCCTGCTGAACGCGTTCGTGATCTACGCGCTCGCCTCAAGCGGTCCGGCGTTCCGTCGAGGGTAGACTCGGCACGTCGCCGGCGTGGCGCAGCCCGGTAGCGCAACCGACTTGTAATCGGTAGGTCGTCGGTTCGAATCCGACCGCCGGCTCTCGGAAACCTGCGGGAACGGGCTCTCGTGGATGGAGGGCCCCGCCCGCGAGGGAAACTTCTGAGGAACGTCGAGGGAGTCAGCGGACGAAAGGGCCTTCACTATCGCGATGGCCGGGAGCGTGGAAGGAGCTGGAGAACGTGTACCGGCCATCCACGCGGAGGAACCGTAAGAGCTTCCGGTCGAGCGTCCAGAGGAAGCCACGGAGGTTGTCGTCATCTATCCCGTCTCGGTCGATCCTCCGTCGCTCC
>Ga0070696_100002579_pt1 | contig 12005 bp, 10 predicted proteins | sample KBSK1253metaG_FD_65474 | JGI IMG/M metagenome (GOLD analysis project Ga0070696, IMG submission 65474) | Corn, switchgrass and miscanthus rhizosphere microbial communities from Kellogg Biological Station, Michigan, USA - KBS K1-25-3 metaG | ecosystem: Host-associated > Plants > Roots >... | reverse complement strand
CGATCCGCCGTGCGCAGCGACATCCGCAATGTCGCGATCGTCGCCCACGTCGACCACGGCAAGACCACGCTCGTCGACGCGATGCTCCGCCAGACCGGGACGTTCCGCTCCAATGAGGCGGTGATCGACCGCGTCATGGACTCGATGGACCTGGAGCGCGAGAAGGGGATCACGATCCTCGCCAAGCAGACGACGGTCGATCACGGCAGCGTCCGCCTGAACATCGTCGACACGCCGGGCCACGCCGACTTCGGCGGCGAGGTCGAGCGGAGCCTGCTGATGGTCGACTCGGTGCTACTGCTCGTCGACGCGGCGGAGGGACCGCTTCCGCAGACCCGCTACGTCCTCCAGAAGGCGATGGCCCGCCACCTGCCGGTGGTCGTCGCCGTCAACAAGATCGACCGCGGCGACGCTCGGCCGGCCGAGGTCCTCGACGAGGTCTACGAGCTCTTCATCGATCTTGGCGCCGACGAGCACCAGATCGAGTTCCCGGTCCTCTACACGAACGCCAAGGCGGGGACCGCCTCCCGATCGCTCGACGAGCCGGGGACGGACCTCCGGCCGCTCCTCGACACCCTGGTCGCGGTCACGCCGCCGCCCTCGTACGTCGAGGGACACCCGCTCCAACTCCTTGTCACGAACCTGATGGCGAACGACTACGTCGGGCGCATGGCGGTCGGTCGGATCTGGAACGGGACCTTGAAGATGGGCCAGCGGATCACCGTCGTTCGCGAGGAGCCCGACGACACCGCAGGCACCGTGGAGCCGGGTCGGACCGTGACGCTGAGCGGGACGGTGACGAGCCTCCAGACCGCACACGGGATCGACCGTGTCGACATCGCCGAGGCCGGACCGGGCGACATCGTGTCGGTGGCCGGCCTGCCGGAGGTCACGATCGGCGACACGCTGACCGATCCGTCCGACCCGCGGCCGCTGGACCGCCTGGACGTCGACGCGCCGACGCTGCGGATGACGTTCGGCGTCAACACCTCGCCCCTCAGCGGGCGCGAGGGCAAGTACGTCACGAGCCGCCAGATCAAGGCCCGTCTCGACCGCGAGGTCCTCGGCAACGTCTCGATCGAGGTGCGACCCACCGAGAGCGGCGACACGTACGAGGTCCGCGGCCGGGGCGAGCTCCAGCTGGCGGTCCTCATCGAGCAGATGCGCCGCGAGGGCTTCGAGCTGACCGTCTCGCGGCCGGAGGTGCTCCTCCACGAGGTCGACGGCGACGTCCAGGAGCCCTACGAGCGGATCACGGTCGACATCCCGCCCGACTACATCGGCGAGGTCCAGGGGGCGCTCGCCGGCCGCAAGGGTCGCCTGGAGCAGATGACGACCGATGCCGACGGCCGCGTCCGGATGGAATTCGTCCTGCCGGTGCGTGGGCTCATCGGGTATCGCGGCCAGCTCCTCACCGACACGCGGGGGACCGCGTTGCTCCACCAGATCGGTGAGGGCTACGGGCCCTGGGCAGGGGAGGTGACCCACCGCACGAACGGTGTCCTCGTCGCCGATCGGTCCGGGACGTCCAACGCCTACGGGCTGTTCAACCTCCAGGAGCGCTCGGAGCTGCTGATCGGCGCCGGAGAGGAGGTCTACGAGGGGATGATCGTCGGGGAGAACGCCCGGTCGGGCGATATGGACGTCAACCCGACGAAGGAGAAGAAGCTCACGAACATCCGGACGCACGCCCACGACGAGGCGCTTCGCCTCACGCCGCCGCGGCCGCTCACCCTGGAGTCGGCGATCGAGTTCATCGCGGCCGACGAGCTGGTCGAGGTGACGCCGCAGTCGATCCGCCTCCGGAAGCGGCAGCTGTCGCAGCACGACCGGCGGCGCGAGCGGGGCCGCGACGACGATTTTCGTCGGTCCACTGAGCGCGACGAGGCCGGATAGCGCTTCCGGCGTCGCCTAGAGGTCGATGATCTCGATCCCGTCCGGGGTCGTCGCCGGCGCGATCGGCTCGGGAGCCGCCGGCGGAGAGCGCCAGCCCCAGGGTCGATCGTCCTCCTGCACGCCCTTCGGCCAGCCGCTCATGCCCTCCGGCGGCAGGAACAGCCGCGCGACGCCGTGACCGGCACGACCGACGAACTCGAGGATGAGCCGCGGCGCGAGGAGCACCCCGAGGGCGACGACCGCCAGGACAACGGACCCGGCGCTCACGGGCATCAGCTGCGATGCCTCGGCTGGACGGCGTGGACGCTGACGATCAGCACATCGCGGACCGGGGGGCCTTCGGACGGGAGGTCGACCAGCTCGAACGGGACGTCGGCCAGCTCGACGAGGATCGGCGGACCGGCCGTCTCGGCCCCGTCCGAGCTGCGCCGGGGATCGCTCGCCGGGATTCGCCACGCCCATGGCTCGTCGCTTTCCTGGACCCCTCGCGGCCAGCCCAGCGCGCGATCCGGTGGGACGAAGAGCTGAGCGATGCCCTCGCTCGCGCGCCCCACGGACTGAAGGATCAGGCGGGGCATGAGGACGAGCAGGAGCCCGACCACGACCGGAACCAGCAGATTCGGAGTGTCCATGAGACCTCCCGAGCTGCTTCCATTGTCGCGCGCCCGGCAAGCGCGCGCGATCGCGCCGGGTGAGCCCGCCCGACGCTAGACCGCGATCCGCTGGCGGAGGGCCGCGAAGAGGCGCTCGGCGTGCCGCCGCTCGTCCTGGGCGAGGTCGTGCCAGAGGTCCGCCTGGCCGTCGTCGGCGTAGACGCGGTACGTGTCGATCGCCTCGAGCTTCGACGCGAGCGCCATCAGCAGGTTGTAGGTCTCGTCGTCGACGGGCGACTCGATCCAGTCGCCGTCGTCCAGGCCGTCGTTGCCGGTCGTGTCCATCGGCTGGGACATCGTCTCGGGATTGCTGTTCATGCGGGCACCTCCGTGGTGACCCGATCGTGGCCTCCGCCGCGTCGCCGCGATCCGCCGCGGGCGGGCAGCGGGCTATCGGTGAGGTGTCAGGTTCGCTGGTCCGGCGTGAGCTCGAACGCCGGATGGAGCCGCGCCGCGACCTGGTAGTCGGCGGTCGTCGAACGCCGGTCGATCCCATACCAGCCGGCGATCATCGGGCCGATCAGCGGCACCTTCATGACCGGCCGGAGGCCGGCCTCGAGGAACGGCGCGGCGACGTCGGGAGTCAGCTCGACGGCTCGGACGGCTCGCGCCCGCCGGCCGGCGCCGATGGTCGCCCGACCCGCGGCGCGCAGGTTGTGCACCCACGGCACCTCGCCGAATGCGGCGAACACGACCTCGCGGCCGCCGGCCTCGAGGATGGCCACGGGGACCGTTCGCGGCTCGCCGGTCCTGCGACCGCGAACGGTCATCAGGGTGTTCGGCCCCATCGGCAGCCCGAGGCGCAGGAGGCGGAGGATCAGCGGGTTGAGCCGCGTCACGAAGCCGGGAACGGGCGGTCGGGCGGCGGTTGCGGGTGTCGTCATCGGTTCAGGTGCTCCAGTCCTCGCCCGGCTCGAATCGGCCGGGCTCGTCAGACTGAACACGGAACGGCGAGCCGCGATGTGACCGGTCACGTTCCCGACCTCCCGTTCGTGCAGGGATCGATGACCGTTGAGATCGCGCCCGACGAGGCTCGCCTCGGCTGGCTGGCCGCCGAGTTCGAGCGTCAACGCGGGCACCTCCGCGGGGTCGGCTACCGGATGCTCGGCTCGGTCACCGAGGCCGACGACGCGGTCCAGGAGGCGTGGCTCCGCCTCGCCCGCTCCGATCCGGGAGGCACCGATGACCTGCGTGGCTGGCTCACCGTCACCGTTGGCCGGATCTGTCTCGACGTCTTGCGAGCCCGCCGCGCGCGACGGGAGTCGTACGCCGGCACCTGGTTGCCGGAGCCGATCGTGACGGCCCCTGCGGGCGACACCCGCTCGGAGCCGGGCCCCGAGGGTGATGTGGTCCTCGCGGATTCCGTCGGACTCGCGCTGCTCGTCGTCCTCGAGACGCTGACCCCGCCGGAGCGGCTCGCGTTCGTGCTCCACGATGTGTTCGGGATTGCCTTCGACGAGATCGCGCCGATCGTGGAGCGCACGCCGGCTGCTGCCCGCCAGCTCGCGAGCCGCGCGCGGCGACGCGTCCGCGCGGAGGCGCCCGATCCAGACGCCGATCTCGCCGTCCAGCGACGGGTCGTGGATGCCTTCCTGGCGGCGGCGCGGAGCGGCGACTTCGAGGCGCTCCTCCGGATCCTCGATCCGGACGTCGTCTTCCGGGGCGACGGGGGTGGCCGCGGGTTCCTGGCCCGGCCGATGCTCACCGGCGCGGAGAACGTCGCGAAGCAGGCGGGGATCTTCGGGCGGCGGTTCGCCGGGTACGCGCGACCGGCGATCGTCAATGGCACGGCCGGGCTGGTTGTCGAGCCGCCGGGACAGCCACGGCTGGTGGCCGCGATCACCGTTCGGGGCGGCCGCATCACGGCGATCTCGATCAACGGGGACCCGGCGAAGACGACGCGTGTCCATCTCGACTGAGTGGCCCCCTTCTCCGGATGAATATCACTGCCATCGCTATCTCGGGGACAACAGGGCCGATACGCAGCTTCGGGTAGCGGGTCGGGCGCTCGGATCACGCTCGGGCACGCTCAGGCCAGCGGTCGAGAGGGCCTTACGTCGCCGGTAGTCCCAGAAATAGCGATGGTGGTGATATCGCGACCACGAAGGCGTTGTGGCGCCGGCCCGGATCGAAGGGGGCCGCGGCGTACAATCGGGCGCCATGGCGATCTATCTCGACCACGCGGCCACGACGCCGCTCCGGCCCGAGGTCCTCGAGGCGATGCTGCCGTTCCTCACCGAGGCGTATGGCAACGCGTCGTCCGTGCACTCGTTCGGCCGCAAGGCGCGCGCCGCGCTCGACGACGCGCACGAGCGGATCGCGACGCGGATCGGCGCCGAGGCGCGCGAGATCGTCATCACGTCGGGCGGCACCGAGGCCCTGAACCTCGGGCTGAAGGGCGCCGCGTGGGCCGGCAAGGCGCACGGCCACCGGATCGTGACCTCGTCGGTGGAGCACCACGCCGTCGGCCACACGCTCAAGCACCTCGAGAAGTTCGGGTTCGAGGTCGTCGAGCTGCCGGTCGATCGGTACGGGCGCGTCGACCCCGACCAGGTCGACGCCGCGATCACCGACAAGACGATCCTCGTCGCGATCATGCTCGCGAACAACGAGGTCGGGACGATCCAGCCGATCGCCGAGATCGGGGGGCGCGTCAAGAAGCACCGGGGCGTGCTGTTCGCGGTCGATGCGGTGCAGGCCGCGCCGCACCTCGAGATCGACGTGGCGGCCCTCGGCGCGGACCTCCTGGTGATGAGCGCCCACAAGTTCGAGGGGCCGAAGGGCGTCGGTGCGCTCTACCTCCGCCACGGGACGCACATCCTCGCGCAGCAGCAGGGCGGCGCCCAGGAGCGCCACCGCCGCGGCGGCACGGAGAACGTGGCCGGCGCGGTCGGCATGGCGGCGGCCTTCGAGCTCGCCGTTGCAGAACGGGCGGAAACGGCGAAACGACTCCGAAGGCTCCGCGAGCGACTGCAGAAGGCCGTCCTCGCGGTCGACGGCGCCGAGCTGACCGGCCACCCGAAGGAGCGGCTGCCGGGCCACCTCTCGCTGATCGGCCGCGACACGGACGGCGCGGCGGTCGCGATGAACCTGGATCTCAACGGGATCGCCTCGTCCGTCGGCTCCGCCTGCACCAGCGGCTCGACCGAGGTCTCGCACGTCCTGTCGGCGATGGGCTACCCGGAAGAGGAGGCGCGCGGCGCCCTCCGGCTGACGCTCGGTCGGACGACGACCGAGGCCGAGATCGAGGAGGCGTCCCGGATCATCCCGCCGGTCATCGCCTCGATGCGGATCGGTGCGGCCGCCGTCGCCGCGGACCCGCTGGGGCAGGGAGTCGGCGTCGCGTGACCCGGATCCTCGTCGCGATGTCGGGCGGGGTCGATTCGTCGGTCGCGGCGGCACTCCTCCACGAAGAGGGCCACGACGTCGTCGGCGTCTGGATGCGCCTCCATGACGTCGCGGACTCGTACTCCGAGTTCAAGAAGTCCTGCTGCTCGCTGGACGCCGCCGACGACGCCCGGCGGGTCGCCGCACAGCTGGGGATCCCGTTCTACGTCATGAACCTCGAGCGGGAGTTCGACGCCGGCGTGCTCCAGCCGTTCCTGACCGCCTACCTCGACGGACGGACGCCCAGCCCGTGCGTGGACTGCAACACCTACGTGAAGTTCGGGGCGCTTCTCGGGCGGGCGCGGCACCTCTATGAGTGTGATGCCGTCGCAACCGGTCACTACGCGCGGCGCGACATCGCCGCCGATGGCCGGGCGCGCCTCCTTCGCGCCCGCGACGACGACAAGGACCAGACCTACTTCCTGTACGGCCTCCGCCAGGACCAGCTCGAGCACGCCCGGTTCCCGCTGGGCGAGCTGACGAAGCCCGAGGTCCGATCCGTCGCTCGGGACCTCGGACTCGCGACCGCCGACAAGCCCGAGAGCCAGGAGATCTGCTTCGTCCCGGGCGGCGACTACCGCGAGGCGCTCCGCGAGCGGGCCGGCTGGGCGCCGGCGCCCGGACCGGTCGTCGACGCCGACGGAGAGCGCATCGGCGAGCACACGGGCACCGCTGGGTTCACGGTCGGCCAGCGCCGGGGGATCGGGGTCGTCGCCGACGCGCCGCGGTACGTGAGCCGCATCGATCCGGCCACGAACACGATCCAGCTGGGACGGCGCCAGGATCTCGAGACCACGACGGTGCCGCTGAGCGGCGTCACCTTCGTGGCGGGCGCGCCACCGGAAGGTCCGGCCGTCGCGTTCCGTGCCGCCGTCCGCATCCGTCACCGCGCGACGCCGGTCCCGGCGATCGTCCGCCCGGCCACCCTGAACGAGCCCCGCCGCGGCGGCCGCTGGGTCGTCGAGACGGACACCCCCGTCTGGGCCGCGGCCCCGGGTCAGGCGGCCGTCCTCTACGCGGGCGACGTGGTCCTCGGCGGCGGTCGGATCGAGCGCGCCGCGGCGGTCGACGCCGCCTGACGACAGCCCTCGAGTGGTGCGCTCTCGCACCGCTCCGGACCCCACCGCAGCCCATCCCAGCAACCTGTGCTATACCGCTCCCTGCCCGGCAGGAGGAGCGCCCGGGCGAGGCACGACACCGCCTCGTCACGATCCGACGCCAACCCGGGCAGCACCTGAATGGGAGACCGGTCAATGTCCGACCCGTCCCAGCTTGCCCCCTCGCCCCATCAAGGCAGCGTCGCTCGGCGGATCGCCGCCGCGGCGGCTGCCGCGTTGCTGCTCGTCGCCGTCATCGGTCCGCCCGTGACGGCCGCGGCCGGGCGCTCTCTCGGGCACCTGTCCTCCGCGAAGATCACGAAGGTCGCCCAGAGCCACTTGGCGAAGCACACCGCCGGGGAGGAGGAAGGCGCCGACCCGGAGACCGGACCGCGTGAGGAAGAGGAGCTCCAGGTCAAGGCGCCTGGCTCGCAGCAGGCCAAGCGCGTGCCGGCGGCCCATGTGCCCGCTCCGGCGGGCCTCGCCGTGACGGGCGCCGCCGGCGCCTCGTCCTTCCTGGGCCAGACGCACGCCGATCAGCGGCTTGCCGGAACCGGGACCTACGCGAACACGCAGTTCTCCACCGAGCCGCCGGACATGGCGCTCTGCGTCAGCGACCAGTACGTCGTCCAGGGCGTCAACGCATCCCTGCAGGTCTTCAGCAAGGCCGGTGCCGAGCTGTCGGACCCGACGGCACTGAACCAGCTCTTCGCGGCCACGCCGGCTGTCAACCGGACGCCCGGCGTGAAGGAGCCGTTCGGGGACTTCATCGGTGACGTGAAGTGCTACTTCGACCCGGACACCCAGCGCTTCTTCGTCACGGCGTTCCGGCTGCCGCTGGATCCGGTGACCGGCGGATTCCCCGAGGACGAGAGCCACGTCGTCCTGGCCGTGAGCGCCACGAGCAACCCGCTCGGGACGTGGAACATCTACGACCTCGACACCACGGACGGCGACGGCAGCCTCGCCGCTCATCCGAACTGCCCGTGCATCGCCGACCAGCCGCTCATCGGAGCGGACCACTACGGCTTCTTCATCTCCACGAACGAGTACTCGTTGGTGCCATTCGGGGCCTTCTTCAATGGCGCCCAGGTCTACGCCTTCAACAAGGCCCAGTTGGCCGCCGGCGCGGGTGGCGCGCTGACGGGAGTCCATTTCGAGGACATCCCGCTGGCCGAGGGCCAGGCCTACACCATCCAGCCCGCCACCACGCCGGCCGGGGGTGCCTACGACCTGTCGCACGGCGGCACGGCCTACGCCCTGTCCGCTCTCGACTTCAACGCGACGCTCGACAACCGGATCGCCGTCTGGGCCCTGACCGGCACCAGCACGCTCGGCACGACCAACCAGCTCGTCCCCTCGGTCGAGGTCCTCGACTCCGAGGCCTACGGCCAGCCGCCGGACGCCGAGCAGAAGAACGGTCCGACCCCATTGAAGGACCTCGAGGCCGCCGGCCTCGAGGGCGTCAAGAGCGTCGAGCACCTCGAGCTCCTCGCCGGCAACGACGACCGGATGCAGGAGGTCAAGTACGCGGCTGGGACGCTCTGGAGCAACGTCAACACCGTCGTCAAGAACGCGAACGGCAACGTCAACGTCGGCATCGCCTGGTTCGCGGTCCATCCCACGATCGCCGCCTCGGGCGCGGTCGACGGGACGCTCGTCAACCAGGGCTACGTGGCGGTGAACCGTGCGAACGTCCTGTACGGGGCGATCGCCGCGAACAACGATGGCGACGCCGCGATGGGCTTCACCTTGAGTGGCACCTCGTACTTCCCGAGTGCCGCGTGGGTCAGCCTCGGATCCGGTGGCTCCTCGAGCGCCGTCCACGTGGCGGCGGCCGGCCAGCTCCCCGAGGACGGCTTCACCGGCTACGTCGTCGAGGGCGGCAGTGGCACCGCACGCTGGGGCGACTACCACGCCGCGACGGCGGACGAGGACGGGAACCTCTGGATGTCGGTCGAGTACATCCCGAACGCGCCGCGGACCCTGTTCGCCAACTGGGGCACGCGGGTGATGATGGTCTCGCCGTAGGCGAACGGACGAACGCCACACGATCGAGCCGGGCCCCCCGGCCCGGCTCGATCGATTCCGCCACCTATACTCGACCGGTGATCGGTCCCGCGCCCGTTCTGGCACTCCTCGTCGGGATCTTCCACGCCGCGCTGTACGTGCTGATCCGCGGCTCCGCGGGCGGCCAGCTGCCGCTCCTCGTCCTTGCCGCCTTCCTCGGGGCGTGGGCCGGCGACGCGATCGGCGCGCGGCTCGGGATCGACATGCTCCGGATCGGCGACTTCCGGCTGCTCGCCGCGTCGGCCGTGGCGTGGGTCGGCATCGGGGTCGTCTCGGTCGTCGCGGTTCTCGGGCCGACGCGCCGTCCCAAGGTGGGTTCGTGAGCGATCCCATCCGGGTCCCGCCGCCCCTGGAAGCCTTCGTGCGTGCGGTCGCCGGCGGCTCGGGCGACGAAGATCGGGAGCAGCGCGCCTCGACGTTCGCCCGGGGCCTGGCCCTCGGCGCGCTCGTTGGCGCCGCGATCGCCGGCTCGACGATCTGGCAGCGGCGACAGGCCCGTCTGGCGGCCCATGACGAGCCGCCGTCCGCGGAGGTCGAGCCGCCTGACTGATCGGCCGGGGGTCCGGGCGAGCGGTCGCCGTTCGGTACCATTGCCGCCGATGTCGTCCCCCGTCGCCGAGCACGATTCTCGGATCAAGCCGCTGCCCGCGGCCGAGATCCGGCGGCGCTTCGTCGAGTTCTTCGAGGAGCGCGGCCATACCGCCGTGCCCAGCGCGAGCCTCGTCCCCGCCGGCGACCAGACGCTGCTCTTCACGAACTCCGGGATGGTCCAGTTCAAGGAGGTCTTCACCGGCGCCGAGAAACGGAGCTACACCCGCGCCGTCGACTACCAGCGGGTCCTGCGCGTCGCCGGCAAGCACAACGACTTCGAGGAGGTCGGCCGGACACCGCGGCACCACACCCTGTTCGAGATGCTCGGGAACTGGAGCTTCGGCGACTACTTCAAGCGCGAGGCGATCCACTACGCCTGGGACTTCCTGACGCGCGAGCTGGGCATTCCCGGCGACCGCCTGGCGGCGACGACCTACAAGGACGACGAGGTCGCCCGCGCGGTCTGGCGCGACGAGATCGGCCTGCCGCCGGAGCGGATGGCCGCCTGGGGCGACGTCGACGCCGGCGACGACCACAACTTCTGGCGGATGGCGGACACCGGACCGTGCGGCCCATGCAGCGAGATCCACTTCGATCGCGGCGCACACCTCTCCGAAGGGCCGGAGTGCATCCCGGATCACAGCGAGCACTGCCCGCGCTGGCTCGAGGTGTGGAACCTCGTCTTCATGGAGTTCGACCAGCGACCGGACGGCCGGGTGCCGCTGCCGTTCACGAGCGTCGACACCGGGATGGGCCTGGAGCGGATCGCGAGCGTCAGCCAGCAGGTCCTGTCGAACTACGACACCGACCTGTTCGCCCCGATCCACGCGCGCCTGCGCGAGATCTTCGGGCACGACCCGGAGGCCTTCGAGCAGGAGCGCTTCAGCTACCAGGTCATCGCCGATCACAGCCGGGCGATGACGTTCCTGATCGCAGACGGCGTGCTGCCGAGCAACGAGGGCCGCGGGTACGTCCTCCGCCGGATCATCCGACGAGCGGTCCGGCATGGCCGGCTGCTGGGCCGCCGTGATCCCTTCCTCGCCTCGGCGGCCGAGATCGTCATCGCGACGATGTCCGAGGCCTACCCGATCCTCACCGAACATCGCGAGGCCGTGTTGACCTCGGTCGAGCGGGAGGAGGCCCAGTTCGCGCGGACCCTCGACGCGGGCACGGCGCAGCTGAAAGGCGCCCTCGAGGACCTCGTCCCGGGGGCGGAGCCGGCGATCGGCCGGCGAGCGGAGGACCTGCCGCCTGACGCCCCGCGGGTGCCCGGCGACCTCGCCTTCCGCCTCCACGACACCTTCGGCTTTCCGATCGATCTGACCGTCGAGCTCGCCGCGGAGTACGGCGTCGCCGTCGACCGCGCAGGCTTCGAGGCGGCGCTCGCTGAGCAGCGCGAGCGAAGTCGCGCCGGGAAGAAAGCGCAGCTCGCCCAGCACGCCGAGTTGACTGCCCTCTACCAGGCGATCCAGGGCCGCGCCGGCGACACGGAGTTCCTCGGGTACGAGACGACGGTGGCACCCGGCCGAGTCGTCGCGATCATCCGCGACGGCATGGAGCTGGGCGAGGTCACCGGAACGGGCGCGGCCGAGGTCGTCCTGGACCGGACGCCGTTCTACGCCGAGGGCGGCGGCCAGGTTGGCGATCGTGGCGAGCTGCGCGAAGCCGGCGGCGGCTCGTCGCTGTTCACGGTCGAGGACACCCAGAAGCCCGTCGGCGGCTTGATCGTCCAGCGCGGCACGCTCCACGGCCGGCTGCGGGTCGGTGAGACGGTGGATGCCGTCGTCGACGCGGAGCGGCGCGAGCACACGATGCGCAACCACACGGGCACGCACGTCCTGCACCGCGCGCTCCGCAACGTGGTCGGCGACCGTGCCCGCCAGGCCGGCTCGCTGGTCACGCCCGAGGGACTTCGGTTCGACTTCCCGTTCGACCGGCCACTGACCGTCGAGGAGCTCCGCGCGATCGAGGACGAGGTCCGGGCGGTGATCCGCGACGACCGGACTGTCACCCCGAGCTACATGTCGATGGCGCAGGCGATCGAGGCCGGCGCCGACGCGTTCTTCGACGAGAAGTACGGCGAGACCGTCCGGACGGTCCGCGTCGACGGCTACAGCCACGAGCTGTGCGGTGGGACCCACTGTCGCGCCTCGGGGCAGATCGGCGGCTTCGTCATCACGGGGGAGCGGTCGATCGGCTCCGGCATGCGCCGGATCGAGGCGCTGACCGGCGCGGGCGCGGATGCGTACCTCCGGGCCCGCTCCGACGCGCTCGCGGCCGCGGCCGAGGCGGCCGGCGCCCAGACGCCGGA
>Ga0070696_100002578_pt1 | contig 12006 bp, 16 predicted proteins | sample KBSK1253metaG_FD_65474 | JGI IMG/M metagenome (GOLD analysis project Ga0070696, IMG submission 65474) | Corn, switchgrass and miscanthus rhizosphere microbial communities from Kellogg Biological Station, Michigan, USA - KBS K1-25-3 metaG | ecosystem: Host-associated > Plants > Roots >... | reverse complement strand
ATCGGATGGTGGCGATCCACCGCGAGCAGGCCGTCGGGCGGATCACCATCCTGGTCGTCGCCGAGGCGGCGCGCAAGCGAGGCGTTGGCCGGCTGCTAACGGAGGCGGCCGAGGCACGGCTGAAGAAGCTCGGCTGCGCGATGGTCGAAATCACCAGCAACGACCGCCTGACCGCAGCGCACGCCTTCTACCGGCACATGGGCTACGAGCGAACCAGCATGCGCTTTATGAAAAAGGTCTAGCCCGCGCTGCGGCGCTCGATCGTCGCGCCAACCGCCGACAATTTTTCCTCGAGCCGCTCGTAGCCGCGGTCGAGGTGGTAGACCCGCAGCACCTCGGTCTCGCCTTCCGCGGCGAGGCCCGCGAGCACCAGGCTCATCGAGGCGCGCAAGTCGGTCGCCATCACATTGGCGCCGGTAAGACCGGTCACGCCGCGGACGATCGCCGAGCGACCGTGGATGTCGACGTCCGCGCCCATCCGGCGCAGCTCCGGGACGTGCATGTAGCGGTTCTCGAAGATCGTTTCCTCGAGGAAGCTATCGCCCTCCGCGAGGCACAGCATTGCCATGAATTGCGCCTGCATGTCGGTGGGGAAGCCGGGAAAGGGTGCGGTCGAGACCGCGAGCGGCCGCAGCTTGCCGTTGGCGCCGACCTTGATCCCATTGTCGTGGAACTCGACCGCCAGCCCGGCATGGGCGAGCGCGTTGGTGATCGACAGCATATCGGCCGGCCGCGCTCCGACCAGGTCGATCGACCCGCCGGTGATCCCGGCGGCGCAGGCGTAGCTGCCGGCCTCGATCCGATCGGGCATCACTTCATAGTCGGTGCCGGTCAGGCCATCGACGCCGTCGATGATCAGGTGCGCCGAGCCTATGCCTTTGATTTTGGCCCCCATCGCCACGAGGAGGTTGCAGAGATCGACGATTTCAGGCTCGCGCGCGGCGTTGAACAATTGCGTTTTGCCCTTGGCGAGCACTGCGGCCATCACCGCATTCTCGGTCGCTCCGACCGACACCATCGGAAAGCTGAAATCGCCGCCGGGAAGTCGCCCCTTGGGCGCGGTCGCCTTCACATAGCCGGCGGCAAGCTCGATCTCGGCGCCCATACATTCGAGCGCCTTCAAGTGCAGGTCGATCGGCCGGTCGCCGATCGCGCAGCCGCCGGGGAGCGAAACAGTCGCTTCACCGGCGCGCGCGAGCATCGGGCCTAGCACCAGGACCGAAGCGCGCATCTTGCGGACCATGTCGTAGGGCGCGACGGTCGAGGCGATCTCGCTCGCCTGGAGCGTCATTTTCCGGCCGAACTCGCCCTTCTTCACACCGGCGACGCTGGTCGAAACGCCGAGCTGATTGAGCAAATGGCCGAAAGTGTCGACGTCGGCCAGCCGCGGCAGGTTCGACAGCGTCAGCTTCTCGTCGGTCAGCAGCGCGCAGGGCAACAGTGCCAGCGCGGCATTCTTCGCGCCGCTGATCGGGATCTTCCCTTCAAGGCGTTTCCCGCCGGTGATCCAGATGCTGTCCACCGCCGCGCTTTAGCGCGTGACAGCAGAGTGACAAGCAGAGGGCATCAGGCCTTTTCGAGCGTGCACTGCAGCGGATGCTGGTTCTCGCGCGCGAAGTCGATCACCTGGGTGACCTTGGTCTCCGCCACTTCGTAAGTGAAAACGCCGCACACAGCGACGCCCTGCTGATGGACCTGGAGCATCACCCGCGTTGCATCCTCAATATCCATCGAGAAGAAGCGCTGGAGGACGAGCACGACGAACTCCATCGGCGTGTAGTCGTCATTGAGCATCAGTACTTTGTAGTTGGAAGGCTTCTTGGTCTTGGGCCGGGTACGAGTCGCTACGCCGGTCTCGATCTCATCGAGGCCGTCGCCGTCTTCCGGCCCCGCAGCCATCATCATCCAACGCGTCACCATCACGCCCTAAAATATGGCAAGCTGGAAAAGTGCCGCAAGGCGGCTTGTGCATAAGTCCCAAAAAAAGGCGGCCGCCTCCTTGTGGGAAGCGACCGCCAGGCCGTTGCCGGACTTAGGAGGGGAGAGTGTCAGGCAACGAGCGTGTTGAAGCGCTCGGCATTGGCCGTGGCGCGGTTGGAAAGCGGCTGGAACGCCTCGCCGGCGAGCTTGACCACCGATTCGGTGAGCTTCGAGCTCTCCGTGACGAAACGGTCGAACGACGCGCGGGCGAACTCGCCCTGGAGCTGCAGATATTCGGTCGGCGACTTCGCCTCGGCGAACGTGCGGATCACGTCGGCGGCCTGCTCGACGTTCTCACGGCTCTTGGCGACGACATCCTGGCCGATCGAGCGCGCGCCCTCGGCGGCGACGCGGCCGGACTCAACCAGCGCCTCGACATTGGCCCGCGTCAGGTCAGCGAGCTCCTCGGCGACCTTCTGGCTGCGCTTGACGGCTTCCTGGCCGCGCTCGCCGAACTCGGCGAACAGGGTCTGGAAGGGCGCGAAGGCCGGGACATTGTCCAGCCCGGCGAAGAAATTGGTGTTGGTCATCGTTTCGATCCTTTTCTTGGCCGGCGCAGTCTTGCGGGCGGCCTTGCGAACAGTGGGACGGGGCTTCCTGGCGGTGCGACGAGCCGAAGTGCGCTGAGCAGCTGCATCGCGCTTCACCCGACGGGCAGGCGCGGCGCGCTTCGCGACCGGTGCACTTTTCTTGACGATCGTTTCGGCCGCGTCGGCGATCGCTTCGGCAACCTTGGCGGGAGCCTCGACGGCAGCCTCGGTTTCGACTTTGGTTTCGTCAGCCATGAAATCCGTTTCCTCGTTTATGCTGCACTGCACAATAAGTGTTGCGGTGCGTCATTTCAAGGGGAAAAATTGTGCGGTGCATCAATCGACCGCTTGACGGCCACGCCTTGCCCGAAGCAAGAACGGCCATGGACCGAGACGAACAGCCGTTCCGCCGTCGCCGCGGCCTTCTGATCGTCCTTTCCTCACCTTCGGGGGCCGGGAAGTCCACTATCTCGCGAATGCTGCTGAGCGCCGACAGCGACGTGACCATGTCGGTATCGGCGACCACGCGGCCCAAGCGCCCGGGCGAGATCGACGACGTCGATTATCATTTCGTCGACGATGCCGAGTTCGACCGGCTGATCGCCGTCGGCGATTTCGTCGAGTGGGCGCCCGTATTCGGTTACCGCTACGGCACGCCCAAGGTGCCGGTTAAGGACGCGCTCCGCGACGGCCGCGACATCTTGTTCGACATTGACTGGCAGGGCACCCAGCAGCTGCATGCGGCGATGGGCGAGGACCTGGTCCGGATCTTCATCCTGCCGCCCTCGATGGCCGAGCTCGAACGGCGGTTGCGCGAGCGGGGAACCGACAGCGATGAGGTCATCGCCGACCGCATGCAGCGCGCCGCGGGCGAGATCAGCCACTGGGCAGAATATGATTATGTGCTGATCAACCGGGACATGGCCCAATGCCTCTCCCAGGTTCAGGCGATCATCGCCGCCGAGCGGATGAAACGATCGCGGCAGACCGGTCTTGTGTCATTCGTCCGCGACCTTGCGGGGCCGCAACACTAGTCTTCGAGCAGATCCAGGAAGCGCGCGCCGGCAAGGAAGTCCTGCCTTCGCGCCTCGAGCGCGGCCTCGGCTTCGACGTCGCGGCCCCATTTTTCGAGCTGCCAGCGGTCATCGATGCTGACCGATTCCCAAGCCTTCTCCGCGGTCATCGCCTTCTCGATCACCGCGAGGGCTGCGATGAGAGAGCCACTCGCCGTGACCAGCGGCGACAGGCCGGCGAGACGGAAGGAGTCGAGCTCGGCCACCGCCTGGCCCAGCCGCTCGACGGTCGCCGGCGGCTGCGGCACGTGGACCAGGCCCGACGTCGTCGCAAAGTCGACGTCATAGCGCCGCCGGGCCCAGGCCAGCAGTCCATCCCACGTTTGCGACTGCCGCTCGACCAACTCGGGCGGCCACTCGGCGCGATAGCAAGCGAGGTCGGCCTCGGCATAATGGGCGAGGCTGGCCGCGAATGCCTGTCGGTCGGCCGCCACCCGGTCGATCGCCGCGTTGGCGAGGCCGGTCAGGGGCATCGCCCGCGGGTCGATCTCACCCGTGACCGCGGACCATTCCTCGGCGATCGCTCGCGCCAGCTTCTCGGTGGGAACAATCAGCGGCGCTCGCGCCGGGGTGCGCACCGCCTTGCCATCGAGCGCGATGGTCCAGCCGTCTTCGAGCCTGACTTTCTCGACCGTCTTCCAAAAGCGCTTCACAACCCCTGCCGGTCCTGCTCGTCCCACAGTTTCTTGAGCAGCCGTGGCGCGAACAACGCGTCGATCGCGCCCATGATCGCGATGACCGCTCCGACCTGCGGCCAGCCGCCCTCGCGCAGCAAGTCGAAATAGGCGATCGCGACTCCGAGAAAGAAGATCGCCAGCCCGCCGGCCCTCACCGCCGAATAGGCCAGCAGGCGCCTCCGCCATTTCGCGTCGTCATTCTCGCTCATCTCCGCCTCGCCTTTCCCTGCGCGCCGCGTGAGCGCCGTTCGCCGCGGCGGCTTTCGCGCCGTGGCTTGGCCGGCGCCGATCGCGGCTTCGGCTTGGTCGGCTGGGGGGTGTCACCCACCGCGATTTCGAAGCCAAGGGTCGCGAGGCTCTCGGCGAAATGCGCCGGCAATTCAGCGGTCACATCAATCTTGCCGCCACCAGGCGCATCGATCCGCAGCCGCCGAGCGTGCAAATGGAGCTTGCGGCTGATGCCGCCGGTCAGGAAGGCTTCCGCTCCGCCATACTTGGCATCCCCGACGATCGGATGCCCGAGGGCGGCCATATGTGCACGCAGCTGGTGGGTGCGGCCGGTCAATGGCTGCAGCTCGACCCAGGCCGCGCGATTGCCAGCGCGGTCGAGCAGCCGCCAGCGCGTCTTCGCCGGCAGGCCATGCTCATGGTCGATGTGCATTTTCTCGCCGCCGGTGCCCGGCTGCTTGGCGAGCGGGCCGTCGATCAGCCCTTCCGCGGCGGAAGGAACCCCGACCACCAGCGCCCAATAAATCTTGCGCGCGCTGCGGCCCGAGAAGGACTTGGCGAAATGGCCCGCGGCGCGCGCGGTCCGCGCGACCAGCAATGCGCCGGACGTGTCCTTGTCGAGCCGATGCACCAGCTTGGGCCGGCCGCCGTCGCCCGCCAGCCCGTCAAGCAGCCGGTCGAGATGGTGATGCGTCTTGGTCCCGCCCTGCGTCGCCAGCCCCGGCGGTTTGTTGAGGACGAAGCCATGCGGGTCTTCGTGGATGATCATTTCGCGGACGAACTGCTCTTCGTCATCCGTCAGCGGCTCGCGCCTCGGCTGCTTCCGCGCCGGGCGCTCCGGTTGGGCGGCGAGCGGCGGGATCCGAATTTCCTGCCCGGTTTCGATCCGGTCACCGGGACTCGCCTTCTTGCCGTTCAGCCGCAGCTGTCCGGTCCGGGACCAGCGCGACACCAGGTTGAAGCCGACGTCGGGCAAATGACGCTTGAACCAGCGGTCGAGGCGGATGCCGTCGTCGTCCTCGTCCACCGTGAAAGTCCGCGCCTCGGCCATGGAGCGCGCGCTTATCCTTTCACTCCCCAATAGTCGAACGCCTGCCGCTGGAGCTGTCGGACCAGTTTCTGCGCCCGGGGGCCAATCCACTCGCCCGAATGGCCATGCTTCTTCGCTCCTCCGATCCACCAGCCCTGCCCCGGCAGCCCGTCGGACTGGCGCACGACCAGCACGGCGAGCTCCGGCTCGCCGCGCTCCTCGGCCTCGTCGTCGACGTAGGCGAGCACCTTGCACAGGGCGCGCATCTTCGGCCGGCTGAACTCATGGCCGAGGAGTCCGAGCACCTCCGAATAGGCGATCGGCTGGCCTGCCGAAGCCGACGCGACCAGGATCGCCCGCACTTCGCGCGGGTCGGCCAGCAGGCCGGCTTGGGGTCCAAACCGGCTATCACACGAGAGCGGGCTTGGACCCCTGCTCACTGCGGTTGCTGGGCGACCGGGGTCAGTTCGAACACGTCGAGCTTGGACGTGCTTTGCGGCCAAGGGATGACCAGACGCCATTTGAACGGCCCGACCCGCTCGAACACCCCGGCCATGTCGCGCTTGGGGTTGTCGCCATAGGCGAGGGGCTGCTCGACGTCGCCAAGTGCGAGGCTGCCGAGGAACACCAGCCGCTTCGGATCGTCGTCCTCCCACAGTCGCCCGGAGGGGCGCTGGCTGCCGGTCTGCTTGACGATGGTCAGCAGATCATCCTCGACCTCGATGTAGCAGAAGAACGGCTTGAAACTTTCGTATGCCTTGCCGCGCGGGCTGACCCTGCCGAGCTTGATCAGCCGGCAATTGTAGCTTCCCGGGGTCGGCGCGGGTCGTGCCAGGCCGGCGCGCGGCAGCAGCAGCACGCCTTCGCGGCGAATGTCGATCGCGTTGGTCTTACGGGCCTCGGCGAGAGCCTCCTGCCACGCCAACCCGAGGCGGTCGATCCGGTCTTCGTCGGCGGCGGTCGCGACCTGCTTCCACACGTCCGACTTGGGCGCCGGCCCGACCGTGACCGACGGCGTGATGCCGGGCGGAAGCTTCGGCTTGGGCGTGCAGCCCGCGATTACCGTTAGCCCGGCGAGGGCCGCCAATATCGCAAGGCGGCGTATTTGACGCGATCTCACCGGCATGACCGCAGACTGACAGCGCTCAACGCCACTTTCAACCGGTGTCGCGCTCACCATGTGCTTTGACTTGGCGCTCACCGCGGCTAGGCGCGCGGCAGATGAACGCCGCCGCCCGCAATCCGCATTCCAAACATTTGTCTCGCGGCTTCCTCTACGGCCTCGCGGCTTACGGTCTGTGGGGCGTCCTCCCGATCTATTTCAAGCTGGTCGGGCGCATTTCACCATTCGACATCGTCGCGCACCGGGTACTGTGGTCGCTGCCGTTCCTGGCGCTACTGATTGCCATTGCGAAGGGCTGGCCGAAGGTCCGCGCCGCGGCGAAACAATCGAAGACGCTCGCGATCCTCACGCTCACGGCCCTCCTCATCGGCGGCAACTGGCTGCTCTACGTCTATGCGGTCACCAGCGGCCACATCCTCGCCGCCAGCTTCGGCTATTACCTGAACCCGCTCGCCAACGTGCTGCTCGGCCGCTTCGTCCTCAAGGAGCAGCTCGGTCGCCTGCAGTGGCTCGCCGTCGCGATCGCGGCCGCGGGTATTTCGGTGCTCGCCGCGGGGGCGCTCGGCCAGCTGTGGATCAGCCTGACCCTGTGCGTCAGCTTCGCGCTTTATGGGCTGCTTCGAAAGATCGTCCCGGTCGATGCCGTGACGGGCCTCGGGGTCGAGACCGTGCTGCTGTTCCCCGTGGCGATCGGCTGGCTCGCCTGGCGCGCCGCCGATGGTGTTGCCGTGTTTGGGTCATCGGACATGGAGACTGGGCTGCTGCTGCTCGCGGGGATCGTCTCGACGACACCGCTCTTGCTGTTCACCGCCGCCGCGCGACGCCTGGCCTACTCGACCCTGGGCATGCTGCAGTTCATCGCCCCGACGCTGCAGTTCCTGATCGCGGTGCTACTCTACGGCGAGCCATTCACCAGCGCGCACGCGATCGCGTTCGGGGCAATTTGGACCGCGCTCGCGCTCTATGTCACCGGGCTCGTCCACTCGCCGCGGCTGCCCCAACCCCCCGAATGACCCTTCGCCCGAATGATGGTAGGAGCCCGCGCCATGTTTAACCTCGCTTCGCTAATCATCGGCATCGTCGCGCTGATCCTCGCGATCGTCGCCTTCATTCCCTTTCTCGGCTGGGCCAACTGGCTGATCGTCCCGCTGGCGATCGTCGGCGCGGTCGTCGGCATGGTCTCGCGCAGCACCGCCGGGCGGAATCTCAACCTGTTCGTGATCGTGATCGGGGTGGTTCGCCTGATGCTGGGAGGAGGATTGCTGTGAGCCACGACCCGCGCATCGATGGTTACATCGCCAAGGCCCAGCCGTTCGCGAGACCGATCCTCGAGAAGGTGCGCGAGCGCATCCATGCCGCCGCACCCGAAGCGGTCGAAACGATGAAATGGAGTGCGCCCGGCTTCACCGTCAACGGCAAGATCCTGCTGATGATGGCAGCGTTCAAAGAGCACGCCGCGCTGAATTTCTGGCGCGGGCAGGAGATTGGCGACGGAACGCCGAAAGCCGGGGCGATGGGGCAGTTCGGCCGCTTGACGTCCGTCGCGGACCTCCCGGCAGACGCCGAGCTGGACGCGCTGATCCGCGAAGCGGCCGCGCTGGCGAAGACCGCGCCGGCGCCGCGCAAGCCCAAGCAAGCGCCCAAGCCGCCGCCCGCGCTTCACCCCGAGTTCGCCGCCGCGCTCGGCCAGGCGCCCAAGGCCAAGTCCACGCTCGACGGCTTCCCACCGTCGGCTCAGCGCGACTATCTCGAATGGATTTCCGAGGCGAAGCAGGACGCGACGCGGGCCAAGCGCATCGCCGACGCCGTGCAATGGCTGTCCGAAGGCAAGCACCGTAACTGGAAGTATGAGAACTGCTGATTAGCGCGACATCCTGAGCGCCGGCCCGAAACGGGTCTGCTCGTCGCCCTCCACCGAGAAACCGCAGCTTTCATAGAACGGTCTGGTGCTGGGGCTCGCAGTAACCTTCAGCGTCACGCCACTGAGGCGCGCTTCGTGCGTTGCGGCTTCGACGAGCGCCTTGCCGATCCCCAGTCCCCAAAGATCGGGCTCGACGAACAGGCCGTCGAGCTCGCCGCCGACCACCGCCGCAAAGCCCGCGACCCCGCCATTAAGTTCGGCAACGATCACCTGGCCGTTCGCGATCTGGGCTGGCGGAAGGTGGATCGCATCGGGATGCGCAAGCAGATCCTCGCGATATTCGGGCAACTCCAGCGAGGCGCGACGCTGCAGCTCCTGAAGGTCGTGATGCTCCTCGGGCGCGGCCAACCGAAGGACGAGGAAATCAGCGCGCTTTGACATAGGCGCCGGGCGCATCCTCAAGTCCCTTTAGCTTGCCCTTCCCCGGGATCCGCGCGCCCTTGGAAGGCACAAAGTCCGCGTCCAGCGCCTTTAGCCACGCCAGCCAGTCGGGCCACCAGCTGCCTTTGTGCTCTTCGGCTCCCTCCACGAACGCCTCAAGCGTGACGCTCGGCCGCTCGTTGATCCAGTATTGGTATTTCTGCGCGGCGGGCGGATTGACCACGCCGGCGATATGGCCCGAACCGGCGAGCACGAACCGCTTCGGCCCGGCGAAATGGGTCATGATCTTCCACACGCTCTGCGGCGGCGCGATATGGTCCTCTCGGCCGGCCTGGACGTAGCTCGGCGTCACGACTGTATCGATGTCCACCGGGGTGCCGGCGATACTGATCCCGCCTTTCATCGCCAGCTTGTTCCCCTTGTACAAGCTCTCGAGATAATCGCGGTGCCAGCTCGCCGGCAGGTTGGTAGTGTCGCTGTTCCAGTGCAGCAGGTCGAACGGCGGAGGCTCCTCGCCGAGCAAATAGTTGTTGACCACATAGTTCCAGATGAGGTCGCGGCCACGCAGCAAATTGAAAGTCGCGGCCATGTAGCGGCCATCGAGATATCCCTTTTCCGCGCTCAGCTGCTGGAGCAAGCTCATGGTCTCGTCGCCGAGGAACAGCTTGAGGTCCCCCGCCTCGGTGAAATCGACCTGCGCGGTGAGGAAGGTCGCCGATTTGACCTTCGCCGCTTCGCCCTTCGCCTGCAGGTAGGCTAGCGTCGCTGCGAGCGTCGTCCCGGCGACGCAATAGCCAATCGCGTGAACACCCTCGACGCCGAGCAGATCGCGAACGGTGTCGATCGCGTCGACCTGGCCGTTCAGAACGTAATCGTCGAGCGTCGCGCCGGCGATGCTTTCGTCGGCCGATTTCCAGCTGACCATGAAGAGCGAAATGCCCTGGTCGACGCACCATTTGACGAAGCTTTTCTCAGGCGCGAGGTCGAGGATGTAGAAGCGGTTGATCCACGGCGGGAAGATCACCACGGGCGTCTTCAGCACATCATCCGTCGTCGGCGTATACTGGATCAGCTGGTAGAGGGGCGTCTGCTTGACCACCTTGCCGGGCGTCGTCGCGAGATTGCGGCCGACCTCGAACACGCCCGGCTTGGTCTGGGTCAGCTGCCCGGCCGCAATGTCCTTGAGCATGTTGGCTAGGCCCTTGAGCAGGTTCTCGCCACGCGTCTCGAGCGTCTTCTTCAGCACCTGCGGGTTGGTCAGCGCGAAGTTGGACGGGCTCATCGCGTCGACGAAGCTGCGGGTCGCGAACCGCAGCTTCTGGCGAGTTTCCGCGTCGACGCCCTCGATTTCCTCGACCGTGCCGAGCAGCCGGTCGGACAGCTGCAGGTAGGTCTGGCGAATCGCGTCGAAAATCGGGTTGTCGCGCCATTCAGGCGCGGCAAAGCGACGATCCTTTCGCTCACTCGCATCGGCCGCCGCCCCGGCGGTTACGCCGCCGAGCACCTTGCCCCAGGTCTCCAGTCCCTTGGCCCACGCCTGCACACCCGCGCTCATCAGCGCCATCGGGTCGTTGGACGGGCCCTGCTGCCCGAAATCGAACGCGGGCGGCGACCAGCTCCAGCCGTGCGCAGGCCGCTCCCCCTTCAGGCTCTCGGACCAGGCCTCCATCAACATTTGCTGGGCGCGGCCCATGACCAGCGTCCAGTGCTGCCAGTCCTCGAGCGTCGGCATTGCCGGCCCGGTTTGCGTGTCGTCCGCCATCGGAGCGAATGTAGTGCGCCGGCCTTCGAAAGTCGAAGCGGCGGGAACCAGTAGGCTCGGCTCATGGTTGCGGCGAAGAGAGGCTGCTAGGGCATTTCCGTGGCAAGCAGGTTGGAAGAGCGGTTTTCCGGCCGGGCGCGGGCCCGGGGTCTGCGGGTCGCGGGACTCGCGGTCATCGGCCTCGGCATCGGCGCCGCCTTGCTGCCCGCCGAAAAGGGCATTTCCTCGGACATGATCGGCGGCCTGCTGATTGCCGCGGGCCTGATCGAAGCCGTCGCCGGCTCGCTGCGCCGGGACGTCAAGCCCTTCGCGATGGCTGCCGGCGGCGTCACCACGCTCGCCGGCCTGCTGTTCATCGTCAACCCGGAAACCCACTTCTTCCCGACGGTTATCCCGATCGTCGGGTGGCTGATCCTGCGCAGCCTCATCCTCGCTTATGCGAGCACGCATTCGCGCGGCGGGGTGCGGACATGGACCGGCCTGTCCGCCGGAATGGATTTCCTGCTCGCGATCCTGTTGATCACCGGCCTTTCGGTCTCGACCATCATCGTCAGCCTGTTTGGGCCGACCGAGCCCCTCGTGGCCAGCTTCGCCTGGGTCGTTGCCGCGAGCCTCGTCGTCAACGGGCTCCTGCTGCTCGAAGTAGCGAGCGCCGCGCGCGAAGGACCATCGCCGAACTGACACGCAACGGACCTCGCCAACCGCGAACCGCTCGGGCATAGTCGGGCCATGCTTCCGGGGGCGAGCAGTTCGCTGACCACGGCCGGTTATGTCGCCGACGCCATCCACGCCGCGGTGGCGCCCGTGTTCCTGCTGGCGGGAATCGGCGCCTTCCTCAATGTCTGCGCCTTGCGCCTCGCCCGGATCATCGATCGCGCGCGCGGGATCGAACCGGCGCTGCTCGCCAGCCGCGGCCAAGAGCACGCACGCTGGAAACGCGAGCTGCGCGTGCTCGACAGGCGCATCGGCATGGTCAATCGGGCGATCTTTTGCACGGTCTTGTCGGCGGTGTTGATCTGCGCGGTCGTGGTGCTGCTGTTCGCGGATCCATTCACCGACGCGCCGCTGGGCGCGGCGATCGCGATCCTGTTCATGGCCTCGGTGATCGCCATCGGCAGCGGTTTTTTCATTTTCCTGATCGAGACGCGGGTCGCGTCGCGTGCGGCGCGGATTCGCGCCGAGTTGCTTGAACATGAGGCAGAATCGGAGGGTTAGTTCATGCGATGGACCGTGATCAGTGGAGCGCTGTTGCTTACGGCCTCGCCGGTAAGCGCGGCCCCGAATCCGGCCGGACAACCGGC
>Ga0070696_100002576_pt1 | contig 12016 bp, 16 predicted proteins | sample KBSK1253metaG_FD_65474 | JGI IMG/M metagenome (GOLD analysis project Ga0070696, IMG submission 65474) | Corn, switchgrass and miscanthus rhizosphere microbial communities from Kellogg Biological Station, Michigan, USA - KBS K1-25-3 metaG | ecosystem: Host-associated > Plants > Roots >... | reverse complement strand
TGCGGATGCTCCTGGTCGCCGCGCAGCGCAGCATGGTCGATCTCGTCGTCGAGGCGATCCGGGGCGCGAAGCTCGAGCCGCTCGGTCTGGATCTGATCCCGTTCGCGCTGGTGCGCTCGGTCGGCGCTTCGGACGCCGGCCTCGATCTCGAGCACGGCCAGGTCGAGGAGGCGATCGTCGACATCGGCGCACACGTCACCAACATCGTGGTGCACGCCCGGCGCGAGACCCGCTTCGTCCGGATCCTGCCGAGCGGCGGGCGCGACATCACCGTCGCGATCGCCAGGTCTGCCGGTATCGAGGACGAGGTCGCCGAGCGATTGAAGCGCGGCCAGGAGGTCGAGAACGCGCCGAAGCCCCAAGAGGTTCGCCAGGCAGCTTTGCAACGGGCCGCCGCGTTCGTCGATGAGGTGCGTTCCTCGCTGGAGTTCTACACGGCACAGGCGAAGGAGGCGCGGATCGGTCGCGTCAAGGTCACGGGCGGCGGTTCACGGCTCGAGGGTCTCTTCGACCTGATGCGGCAGCGGATCCCGGTTCCCGTCGAACCGGGCGCGGTATTCACCCACATCGGGCACCAACTGGAAGAGGCCGACGTCAGCGCGGCTGAGCCGCTGCTGGCCGTCGCCGTGGGGCTCGGTCTGCCGGAGGAAGATGCATGAGTCGCGTCAACCTCCTGCCGTCCGACATCAAACGGGGACAGGCGACGCGTCGCCGTGTCGGGCTGATCATCCTCGGTGGCGCCGTCGTGCTCGCGCTCGTCCTCGCGTTCTGGGTGCTGCAAGGGATCCGGCTCCAGAACGTCAAGGACGACATCCAGGCACAGGAGCGCACGAACAGCTCGCTGCAGTCGCAGGTGAACGATCTGCAGAAGTTCGAAGCGCTCCGGTTGGAGGCTCAGCAGCAACAGGAGCTGCTGGACTCGGCGTTCGCCAACGAGGTGTCGTACTCCGGGCTGCTCGTCGATGTGTCCAAGGTGATCCCCTCGGACACCTATCTCACGAACCTCAACGCGACCCTCGATCCGGCCGCGGTGCCGGACCCCGCGAGCGACACGACCTTCGTCGGCACGCTCACGTTCTCCGGCGAGACGCTGCACTTCGATTCGCTGAGCACCTGGCTCAGCCGACTCGAGAACGTCGAGGGCTGGGCGAACCCGTGGGCCTCGAGCGTCTCGGCGGACTCCGCGGTGGCCGGAGCGTTCACGTTCGACACGTCGGTGGACCTCACCCAGGACGCGCTGACGGAGCGCGGCAAGGCCGGACAGGCGGTCATCGGTGGATAACCCGCGCGCGCCCTTGTTCGCGGCGATCGGCGTGGCGCTCGTCGTCGTGCTCGGCATCGTCCTGCTCGTGCTGCCCAAGATGGGGCAGGTCTCGACCGCCAAGGACGAGTACACGGCCGCGGTGAGCAAAGGCCAATCACTCTCGACGCAGGTGCGGGCGCTCGAGGATACGAAGACCGAGGCGCCGCAGAACCAGGCGATCATCGACCAGGTGCATCGGGCGATCCCACCGACGGTGGACGAAGCTGGACTCGCCCTGCTGCTCCACAACGCCGCTCTGGACGCTGGATTCGATCTCACCAACCTCGGCTTCAGCGTTGCGCTCGACGACACCACGGGCCTGAGCGTCATCACCGTCTCCGTGAGCGCCACCGGGACCTACAACGATGTGACGCAGTTCAGCTACGCGATCGAGACGCTCCCTCGCGCAGCGAAGATCACGTCGCTCGTGCTGACCCCCGGGGCCGGTGTGGACGCAACCGGCGCACCGGTGCTGACGGCGACCCTGCAGATCGAGGCATTCACGAGCGACGCGAGCGCCGGCCCGGGCTCGTCGCCGGGTCCGACCGAGGCGGGGGCGTGAGATGGCGCTGACCGACCGCGACAAGCGCACCCTCCGGATCGGGGGCATCATCGTCGGGGTGCTCCTCGTCGGGTTCCTGCTGTTCAAGCTCCTGGGTGGTGGTGGGGGTGAGGTCGCGACGAGATCGACGCCACCGCGGACAACCTCCGCGCCCGGGGGCGGTCAACCGACCGAGACGCCGAGCCTCACGCCCTCACCCGTCCTCGTCCTACCCGTGCGCGATCCCTTCTCGATCCCGCCGGGGTTCCCGGTGACCGCCACGAGCACGAGCGGCAGCTCGGGAACGGGCACGAGCAGCTCGGGAACCACCACGAGCACAGGCACGGGCACAAGTACGAGCACCGGCACCGGTACGGGCACGCGAACGCCGACGCAGTCGGGCAACAGCGGGGGCACCACGATCGGCGGACACCAGGTGCAGCTGATCGACGTCTTGACGCAGAACGGCGCCGAGCAAGCGACCGTCTCGGTTGACGGCACCGTGTACCACCCATCCGCCGGTGACAGCTTCGGCCCGAGCCACCAGTACATGCTGCAGTCGGTCTCGGGCAACTGCGCGACGTTCCTGTTCGGCGACCAGGCTTTCACGCTCTGCGTGCCGCAGAACAAGTAGCGGCCGACACCGACGCCGGCGATGCGCCCACGGGGGGAGCGGTCGCCGGTCGGGCGGGGGCTGGCCCGACAGGGCCGCCCCCGCCATCACCTGAGGATCCACCGGTGACAGGCGGATCCCATCCATCCACCCGACGCTGCAGGCCATCAGACCCGGTCTAAGGCCAACGTCCGATGCGCCGATACACCATCGGTGGAATGGCGTGACGCGCTCCAACCACCCGGCGGACGCATCGCAAGCGTCGGGATCTTCATCGGCTCGATGGCGGCCGTGGTCGGCGTGGGATGGCTCGACCACGAATCGGGACTCCTCCTCAGCCTGGCGCTCGTCTACCTCGCACCCATCACGCTCGTCACGTGGCGTCTCGGCCGGGCGGCCGGGATATTCATGGCCGGCTTCAGCGTCATCGTCGGTTTCGCGAGCGACGCGGCTGACGCACCGCTCGCGCTGGGAGTCGTGCCGATCCTGAACGCCTGCACCCGATTGGTGGTGTTCTGGCTCATCGTGATGGCGTTGGATGGATTGCGACGCGCGCACGAGGGCGAGCGGCGCATGGCGCGGACGGATGCCCTCACGGGCGTGGCCAACACCCGGCACTTCCGAGAGGAAGCCGGACGCCACATCGCCGGGTCCCGCCGGTATCGGTATCCCGTCGCGGTCGCCTATCTGGATCTGGACGACTTCAAGGCGATCAACGACACGTTCGGACACAGCACGGGCGACGAGCTCCTCCGTGAGGTCGGTCACGTCCTGAGCAGGACCGTCCGGCCGACGGATCTCGTCGCTCGCATCGGCGGTGACGAGTTCGTCGTGCTCCTGCCCCACACCGACCGGACCGACGCGATCCGCGCGATGGGCCGATATCGATCGGCGCTCCTCGAGGTGATGGACGCCAACGGCTGGGGCGTCACGGTGAGCGCTGGCATCGTGGAGCTCAGCGACGAGATCGAGACCGTCGACGCACTCATCGGCGCCGCCGACGCCCAGATGTATGCGGCGAAGCGCGCGGGGAAGGATCGGATCCTCGCATCGACGCTGAGCTCCGGCGCGTGGGAGCACACGGGGCAAGACGTGCTGCGCGAAGGAGCCGCCGGATGACCCGCGTCCTCGTGATCGACGATGAGCCGGTGGTGCGGGCCCTGTTGCAGAAGAGCCTCGAGTTCGCAGGCTTCGAGGTGCTGACGGCGCAAGACGGATCACGCGGATTGGCGACCGTGAACGATCAAGCGCCAGATGTCGTGGTGTTGGACCTGATGATGCCGCACATCGACGGTTTCGAGGTGCTCCGTCAACTCCATGTCGACGGTTCGGCGGGTGCCCCCCCCGTGATCGTGCTCACGGCGCTCAGCGATCCGTCGGTCAAGGCTCGGTGCCTCGAGGCGGGAGCTGCGGGCATCATGACGAAACCGTTCGATCCATCCGTGCTCGCGGCCGAGGTCGTTCGATTGGCAGGAACCGAGAGGCAACCTCGATCGGCGTGACCATCCAAGGGGAGGCCGGACGCCTTCCCTATGATTGGCCGCATGCTCCGCATCCTGACCGCCGGTGAATCGCACGGGCCCGGCCTCGTGGTCATCCTCGAGGGCGTGCCGGCGGGCGTGCCGCTGCTGCGGGATCCGATCGCACGTGAGCTCGCTCGCCGACGCCATGGCTACGGACGAGGCGGTCGCCAGCGGTTCGAGGCGGATGCGTTCGAGATCCAGGGCGGCGTCCGCCACGGCCTGACGATGGGATCGCCGATCGCCATCACGATCCCGAACGTCGAGTTCGAACAGAAGTATCGGGAGCTGATGGGCGCCGAGGGCGAGATCAACCCGGGCGATCGCCTGACGCGCCCTCGCCCCGGGCACGCGGACCTGGTCGGTGCGCTCAAGTACGGCTTCGACGACGTGCGCAACGTGCTCGAGCGTGCAAGCGCTCGCGAAACGGCCGCTCGGGTGGCGGCCGGCGCGATCTGCCGCTCGTTCCTGTCGGAGCTCGGCGTCGGCGTGCTGTCCCACGTCGTGCAGATCGGCAAGATCAAGGCCCGGCGAGGATCACCGCCGCTGCCCGGGGATGCGGCGGCGATCGACGCATCCCCCGTCCGGTGCGCAGACCCGGTCGCGAGCCGAGCGATGGTGGCCGAGATCGATCGGGTCCGCAAGGCCAAGGACAGCCTGGGTGGGGTCTTCGAGGTGCTCGCCTACGGCGTTCCGCCGGGTGTCGGCTCCTACGTGCAGTGGGATCGCAAGCTCGACGCTCGTCTCGCTGCCGGGCTGATGTCGATCCAGTCCGTGAAGGGTGTCGAGATCGGCGACGGCTTCGTGACCGCCGCTCGCCCCGGGTCCAAAGCCCACGACGAGATCGTCCTGCGCCGCGGACGACTCGCGCGGGCGTCGGCGCGCGCGGGCGGCATCGAGGGTGGGATGTCGACGGGCGAGACGATCAGAGCGCGCGCGGCGATGAAGCCCTTCTCGACCGTCCCCAAGCCCTTGCGCACGGTGGACCTGGCGACCGGCGAGCCGGCGGTGGCGATCAAGCAACGCACCGACGTCTGCGCGGTGCCCGCCGGTGGCGTCGTCGGGGAGTCGGTCGTGGCCTTCACCCTCGCCGACGCGATGCTCGAGAAGTTCGGGGGCGACTCGCTCGCCGAGACGAGTCGCAACCTCAACGCCTATCTCGAGGACTTGCCGTGATCGTCTATCTCGTCGGCATGCCCGGCTCCGGGAAGTCCACGGTCGGCGCGGAGCTCGCCGGTCGTCTGGGCGTCCCGTTCATCGATCTCGACGATGAGATCGCACGCGAGGCCGGCCGAGGCATCACGGAGATCTTCGCCGACGAGGGCGAGGCGGGGTTCCGCGCTCGCGAGGCGGCGGCGCTCGTGGCCTCCTCGATGCATGACCCCGCGGTGATCGCCTGCGGCGGCGGTGTGGTGCTCGAGCCGGCGAACCGGATCACGCTTCGCAGCAGCGGCACGTGCGTGTTCCTCGACGTGCCGCTCGAGGTGCTCGCCTCGCGCGTCGAGCCGAACGAGGACCGACCACTGATCCGAGCCCACGGCGATCTGGAACGCCTGCTCCGCGAGCGGGAACCCCTGTACCGGGAGTTCGCCGCTCACGTGGTGGACGGTCGAGGCGAGCCGGGCGAGGTGGCGGATGCCATCGTGGAGGAGCTCCGTTGGAACGCGTGACCGTCCCGATCCCGGGGCGGTCCTACGAGACCACGATCGGCGCGGGCCTCATCGACGATGCGGTGAGGCTCCTCCCCGAGCTGGGTGACGGGACTCGGGCCTTCGTGGTCGTCGATCGCGCGCTCGCCGACACCTGGTTGCCTCGGCTGGGTGCGGCGCTCGAGGCGGGCGGCCTCCATCACGTACCGCTGACCGTCCCTTCGGGCGAAGAGGCCAAATCGATGCAGGTGTTCGGCACGTTGCTGCACCAGCTGGCCTCGCAGGAGGCCCACCGGGATGACGTCGTGATCGCCCTCGGGGGCGGCACGGTCGGGGACCTCGCAGGCTTCGTCGCGTCGACCTACATGCGGGGCGTCCGCCTCGTGCAGGTACCGACCACCTTGATCGGGCAGGTGGACGCCGCGATCGGTGGCAAGACCGCGGTCAACCTGCCCGAGGGCAAGAACCTCGTGGGCACCTTCTACCAACCGCTCGCGGTGCTGTGCGACGTCACCACGTTGTCGACGCTGCCGGACCGGGACTATCGCTCGGGTCTCGGCGAGGTGGCGAAGTACGCGCTCGCGCTCGAGCCCGAGCTGCTCGAGCTCCTCGAGGGCGACCTCGGTCCGATCGTGGATCGGGAACCCGGCGCGCTGGAAGCGCTCGTCGCCCGGTGCGTGCGGATCAAGGCATCGACCGTCGCCGCGGACGAGCGCGACGTCGGCGCGAGGATGTTCCTGAACTACGGGCACACGCTGGGGCACGCCCTGGAACGGCTCGAGGCGTTCGCCGGCCGCTCGCACGGAGAGGCGATCGCGGTCGGGATGGTCTTCGCCGCCAGACTGGCCGAGTCGCGAGGGCTTGCCGCGGAAGGGCTCAGCGGTCGAACCATCCGACTGCTCACCTCCCTCGGGCTCGAGGTCGACGGGGCGCTTCCGCCGGTGCGTGACATCCTGTCGGCGTTCCGGATGGACAAGAAGTTCCATGGCGGTGTGCGGTTCGTGCTCCTCGAGGACGTCGGACGCCCGACGGTCGTCGATGGCGTGACTGACGACGAGCTGCGCGACGCATTGATCGAGATGGGGGCGACCGCGTGAACGTGCTCTACCTGTTCGGCCCCAATCTGGGCGCGCTCGGGCGCCGAGATCCGGAGACGTACGGCTCCGAGACGTTGCCCGACCTGATGGAGGCGGTCGACCGACGAGCCGTGGAGCTCGGGCACGTGCTGACCTGGCGGCAATCCGACCACGAGGGGGAACTGGTCGGTTGGCTGCTAGGCGCCAAAGGCGACGGGATCGACGCCGTCGTGATCAATCCGGGGGCGCTGTCGCACTACTCCTACGCGCTGCGAGACGCGATCGAAGCGTGCGAGCTCCCCGTGCTCGAGGTGCACATGTCCAACATCGCTGCGCGCGAGGAGTTCCGACACACCTCCGTGGTGTCGGCCGTGTGCAGCGGCACGATCAGCGGCCTCGGGGCCGCTGGCTATCATCTGGCCCTGGAGGCGATGCCGTGGATCACCAGCTGAGGAGGCGCGCGCTGGCAGCGCGCCTCGACGACCTCTCGATCGATGCGCTGCTCATCACCCGACTGCTCCACACGCGCTACCTCACCGGCTTCACCGGATCGAACGGCCAGGTCCTGATCCGCCCGGACGAGACGCTCTTCTTGACCGATGGCCGCTACACCGAACAATCGCGACGCGAGGTTCCGGATCTGGACCGGCACACGGTCGTCAACCCGCTCCGGGAGGAGCTGCCGAGCCTGCTCGGGTCCGTTCGGCGTCTCGGGTTCGAGGCCGAGGACCTGACCGTCGCGGCCCGGGATCGGCTCGCCGAGGCCCTCGGCGACGACGTCGAGCTGGTGCCGACGACCGATCTCGTCGAGCCGTTGCGAGCGGTGAAGGACGACGACGAGCGCGCCGCGATCCGCACCGCGCAGGCCATCACCGACGCCGCCTTCGACGCGATCGTGGAGCGCTTCTCGATCGGCGTGAGCGAGCAGCAGATCGCGCGCCAGCTCGAAACCGCGATGCGAGACGAAGGCGCCGACGGGCTCGCGTTCGACTCGATCGTGGCGTTCGGTGAGAACGCCGCGGAGCCGCACCACGAGCCCACCCACCGCACCCTCGAGGAGGGCGACATCATCAAGCTCGACTTCGGGGCGCTCGCCGCCGGCTATCACGCGGACATGACGCGGACGGTCTCGTTCGGCGCGCCGCCCACCGAGCTGAAGAAGATCCACGACATCGTGCGAACGTCACAGCAGGCCGGGATCGACGCGGTGCGTGCCGGCGTCACGGGCTCGGCGGTCGACGCCGTCAGCCGTGGAGTGATCGAGGAAGCCGGGTACGGGGAGGCGTTCGTCCACAGCCTGGGTCACGGCGTCGGCCTCGAGATCCATGAGGCTCCGAGCCTGGGGCGCAAACAGGACGATCCGTTGCCCGCGGGCGCCGTCGTCACCGTCGAGCCGGGGATCTACCTCCCCGGGATCGGCGGCGTTCGGATCGAGGACATGGTGGAGGTCAATCCCGATGGGTGCGTCGTCGTCGGCATCTCCAACCGCGATCTGATCGAGCTGTGACGAGGAGCCCCCGTTGAGCGTGTCCACCAACGACCTGAAGAACGGCATGACCCTGGAGCTGGACAACGTGCTGTTCCAGGTCGTCGAGTTCCAGCACGTGAAGCCCGGCAAAGGCGGCGCCTTCGTGCGGACGAAGCTCCGCAACGTCAAGAGCGGGGCCGTGATCGAGCGCACGTTCAACGCCGGCGTGAAGGTCGGCTTGGCGATCGTCGAGCGCAAGGGGATGCAGTACCTCTACTCCGACGGCACCGACTTCGTGTTCATGGACCTCGACACCTACGATCAGGTGCACGTCGGTCCGGAGATCATGGGCGACGCGGGGAGGTTCCTGGCGGAAAGCGCCGAGGCGCAGATCGCGATGCACGAGGGCGTGCCGATCGCCGTCGACCTGCCCGCCTCGGTGGTGCTCTCGATCACCGAGACCGCGCCCGGGGCGAAGGGCGACACGAAGACGGGTGCGATGAAACCGGCGACGGTGCAGACGGGCGCGGTCGTGCAGGTGCCGCTGTTCGTCGAGGAAGGCGAGAAGATCAAGGTCGATACCCGCTCGGGGGACTACATCGAGCGCGTGAAGGGCTGATCGTTGACCCGCCGCGACGACCGGCGCGTCGCGATCGACATCCTGTATCAGGCCGACATCACCGACGCGTCACCGATCGCCGTGCTCGCGGACTGGCGGGGAGCAGATCGGGACGTCCCACCGTTCGCAGAGCAGCTCGTCGCAGGCGTGACCGAGCGACTGCCCGACATCGATCTGCTGCTCGAGACTCACGCCGAGGAGTGGACGGTCATCCGGATGGCCGTGCTCGACCGGACGATCCTTCGGGTCGGCGTTTACGAGCTCCTCTGGAGCGACGAGGTGCCGACGTCGGTCGCGATCAGCGAGGCCGTCGAGGCGGCGGACGAGCTCTCTGCCGAAGACGCCAAACGGTTCGTCAACGGCGTCCTCGGCCGGATCGCCCGAGAAGAGGGCGTCGCCTAGGGAGTTACAGATCGGTTCGCAAGGGCCGGGGGTTCGTCGATCGTTGTCGCTGCGCCGGCTGAACGCACGACCACGGTGCCAGTCGATCCGCTGTCCACATATGTTTCGGTCAAGCCGAGGAAATCGTGGGTCGCAGGATCGACGAACACGACGGTGTCTTCGGCGTAGGCCGTGAAGCGCAACGCAATCGCATCTCGCCCCGAGGGATCGTGCCCGTGAAGGTCGACACTGACCATCGGCAGCGTGGCGAGTACCTCTAACAGGGAGGCGCGGAGGGCCGGCGTTGTGTTGAGGTATTGCGTGTCGCCGAGGAAGTCCCGGATGGCGTTCCAAAGGAGTCCTTCCTCTAGAGGCACACCGGGTGAGGGCGTGACATCTGGCCTGGGAGATGCGCCATCCGGCGCGCTTCGCTTAAGCAGGAAGGCACGCAACTCATCGACGTTCAGTGGGAAACTCGACAGGTCCCCCTCCGTGTAGAACTCACCCGGACCGAACGTTCCCGCATCGATCCCGTAGTTCCGCTTCCCGTCTATGGTGATCCGACCCGAACCGTCAGCTTTCCACCAGCTCTCGAGGTCCACCTGTGAGTTCGGGCATGACTGGTCACCGCCCGGCTCGCCGCCACAAGCCCACGAGTAGGACAGCGCCAGGTGCTGATACGAGTACTCGTTCGACCCAACGGTCACGGGCTGTCGTGTAGCAGGCGGCAACCCAATCCCACCGTGCGGGACCTGGATTCGCCTCTTGCCACCAAGCGAGCCGACCGCAAACAGGGCGAATGCGATGAGCGCAAGCGTGACTCCGACGGCGACGATGCCAGCCGACAGGCGGCGACGGCCCTGTCGACGGTCACGACGTGCTCGAACATCGTCGAGAGAGAACGCCGGCGAGGGTGCCTCGCCGGCCGCCCGTTCGATCATTTGCTTTGTCTCAGGCATCGATACCTCCGAGTTCTCGCGCGAGCCCCGTGCGCCCGCGGGCGGCTAACACGCGCACGGTTGAAGGCCGCTTCCGCAGGACCTCCGCTGCTTCGTCCGATGACAAGTCGAGGAGATCGACGAGAACGAGAGCGGCTCGCTGGGCGGGCGTGAGCGCTTGTAGCGCGCGTCGGATCTCATCGCGCGCCTCGACCGCGGCGAGCTCGTCAGCGCGGCCCTCGAGATGAAGCAGGCGGCGGGCAGCCGTCGCTGCACGACGCCGCCGGTTCAGGAACAGGTTCATCGCGGTTCGATAGAGGTAGCCGGCCGGATCGTGGGGTGGACCGTTCCGCTCCCACCGCTCCCACACCCGGACGAACGCTTCCTGGGTCAGGTCCTCCGCTTCGTCTCGATCGCGGGCGATGAGCCACATCGCCGAGAAGAGGCGCTCACGGTGCTCCATGAACATCTCCTCGAACGGCGGGCCGGATAAAGTTGTCTCGTGCGCCGCCGCGACATCACTCATCATCTCCATGGACACGCGAACGGCCGCCCGTGTTTACGGGCGGCCGTGATCGGATGTCGGACCTGGCAGGGACGCGTCCTGCCGCTCACGCGGTGGGCTGTTCGCCCTCCCGGGGCTGCTCCATCGACGTCTGCGCGGGCGGGGGTGTCGGGGCGGCGGCCGGCGGCGGGGTGGTCGTACCGTCGTCGACGTTGCCCTCCTTCAGGCCCTTCTTGAACTCGCCCTGGGCTTTGCCGAGGTTCCGAGCGATCTGCGGGAGCTTGGTGGCGCCGAACAGCAGCACCACGCCGATCACGACGATGACCCATACGTCCGTACCCATGTCGTTCCCTTCCGGAAAGGTTCACACCCAGGATAGCCCTCATATCCACGAGGGGACAGATGCTCGACGACGTCGTTCGCGTGTATCCTGCCCGAAGAAGAAGCCACCCTTTAACGACCGGTCCTGTGAGGCCGGGAAGGGAGCACCGATGGGCCACAACACATCCGCCTCCTCGCACGCCCGGGGAGGCGTTGCTGTATGACGGCCACGGTGATGGCCGTCGACGACATCCGCCGCGCGCTCACCCGGGTCGCGCACGAGATCATCGAGCGAGACAAGGGCGCCGGCGACGTCGTCCTCGTTGGGATCGCCGATCGGGGGGATGACCTCGCGAGGCGTCTGGCGGCGGAGATCTCACGGATCGAGGGGACCGAGGTGCCCGTCGGGGTCCTCGATATCACCTTCTATCGCGACGACATCGGCCTGCGCGCCGAGGCTCCCGAGGTGCACGAGACCGCGATCTCCTTCGACGTGTCCGGCAAGACCGTCGTGCTGGTGGACGATGTCCTCTACACAGGTCGCACGATCCGCTCCGCGATGGACGCCCTGATGGACCTCGGGCGGCCGCACAAGATCCAGCTCGCGGTGCTCGTCGACCGGGGCCACCGTGAGCTACCGATCCGCGCCGACTTCGTGGGCAAGAACGTGCCCACCAGCCGCGCAGACCAGGTGCGTGTGCAGATCACGGAGGTCGACGGCACGGACGCGGTTACGGTCGATCGAGCGCAGGAGGGCGCATGAACGAGCACCTGCTGTCGATGCACGACCTGACCGCCGACGACGTCGTCCGGATCCTCGACACCGCGGAGTCGTTCCGGGAGGTCGGCACCCGGGTCATCAAGAAGGTGCCCGCCCTGCGCGGCCGCACCGTCGTGAACTTCTTCCTGGAGAACTCGACGCGGACCCGGATCAGCTTCGAGCTCGCCGCGAAGCGCCTGTCCGCCGACGTGATCAACTTCTCGACGAGCGGCTCGAGCGTCAGCAAGGGCGAGAGCCTGAAGGACACGGCGCTCACGCTCCAGGCGATGGGCGCCGACGCGATCGTGATCCGCCACTCGTC
>Ga0070696_100002575_pt1 | contig 12018 bp, 15 predicted proteins | sample KBSK1253metaG_FD_65474 | JGI IMG/M metagenome (GOLD analysis project Ga0070696, IMG submission 65474) | Corn, switchgrass and miscanthus rhizosphere microbial communities from Kellogg Biological Station, Michigan, USA - KBS K1-25-3 metaG | ecosystem: Host-associated > Plants > Roots >... | reverse complement strand
CGCCAAACCGCTCATAGTTCACTCACCAATCTGTACGCCGTATTCCGTGAAATCCCCGTCTCTTCCGCCAGCCGATGAGCCACGTCTTTTCGCGACAAGCCTTCCGCGAGCAGAGCCTTGGCGCGCTCGCCCGGATCGGGCGGCGGCTCTTCGACGCGCTCCTTCCCGGTCCCCGCGAGTACTACTGTAACCTCTCCCCGCACGGGGGCCTCCGCATAGTGCTCTGACAATTCCTGCAACGTCCCCGCACGTGTCTCCTCGAACACCTTGGTCAACTCTCGAGAGACGGCTGCCTGGCGTTCAGGACCACACACCTCGATCAGGTCGGCGAGCAGCTGCGTGACGCGATTCGGCGCCTCGAAAATCACGACGGTCCATTCCGACCGGGCGGCGGTCAAGAGAAAACGGCGGCGGTCGCTCCCTTTGCGGGGCAGGAAACCGAGAAACACATAGCGGTCGCCTCCGATCCCTGAAACCGACAGCGCCGCTGCGACGGCGGTCGGGCCCGGGATCGTGACCACCTGAATCCCCCGCTCGCGCGCCCCCGCGACCAATGCGACCCCCGGATCACTGATCACCGGCGTGCCGGCGTCGGTGATGAAGGCAACGTCCCGCCCATCTGCTAGGATGCGCAGGATGCGCTCGAGGGCGCGGTCCGACGAATGCTCGTGGAAGCTGATCAGCTCGGCGTGCGAGCCGGCGTGGTGCAGCAGCGGTTTACTGTGACGCGTGTCTTCGGCGGCGACCACCGCCACACGCTTCAGCGTGTCGGCGGCCCGTGGTGAGAGGTCGCCGAGGTTGCCGAGGGGCGTCGCGACGACATAGAGGGTGCCGGCCACGTCACCACGTCACCCGCCAGGGGAGTTTCCCATAAAACCCGGCGGCCTGGAGGACATAGCGATGCTCCCGGGTCGCGTCCTTCAGCACCTTCAGCGCGGTGCCCGGCATCATCACCTCCGCGCCCTCGAGCAGTTGGAGAGCCCAGTCGGTCAGCGCGATCGACAGCTCCTCGGGCCGCACCACGGCGTCCGGGGTGTCGGTGCCGCGCGGCACGCTGAGCAGCGCGAGCGCCTGATGCGTGTCGACGATGGCGGCCGTGACTTTTTGCGCGCGGCGCCGGGCTTCGCCCGGAAACTCCCGATCGACGGCGTCCACGATCCGCCAGTACAGCTCGCGATATGTGCTGACCAACGCGGTCGCGGCCTGGGCCGGGAGATCGTCGGCGGCGGGGAATGTGCCCGCGCACATCGCGGGCGTGGCACCGCCCGGCCCCGCGTCGAACAGCGACTCGAGATAGCGGGCGGGCGGCACATTGTCGGGTTTGTCGCAGAAATGCCCGCTCAGATACTTCCCTTGATCGAACTTCAGGTAGGAGACCCGGCCGTTCGCAATCAGTTCCAGCACGCCCGTCACCTTTTCCTGTTGCAACAGCGGAAAGAACTTCTCCGGCTCCTTCACGTCGATGACGCGCGGCTGGTAGGCACCGGCGCAGGCCGTGTACATCCACGCGAGCTGCTCCATGGGCGCGGCACAATATGTGAGGTCGCCGCGTTCGACTTCGGTGCGCATGCGTTTCAGCGCTTCGGTGATCGTGATGACGTGGCGCCCGGCCGTATGCAGCGACGCCGCGTTGACCGCTTCACCTTTCCGGAAGAACAGCAGCACGCACTCGTCGGGCAGGTGCGCCGCGAGGTAGCCGTCGATGCGGCCGTCGCGGTCGCGCTTGGCGTAGGCGAGCAGGTTGTCGAGATGAATGAAGGCGAGCCGGGTACGATGAATAAGCCGGCTCACCTGCGGAAACTGGAGATCCGCGAGGCGAACCGGCGAATTTGTCAGGCGAGCAGTGCTCGCGCGCATCGTCCTCCGGTGCGGAAGCTACTGAAGATGTTGGTCGATCTTTTGCTCGAACGCCTGCGCCGGATAGGCACCCACCAGCGTGTCCACGTGGCGTCCGTCCTTGAAGAATAGAATACTCGGAATCGAGCGGACGTTAAAGCGCATCGCCGTCGTCTGGTTGGCGTCCACGTCCACCTTCACGATCTTCACTTTGCCGTTGTACTTGCCGGCGAGCTGCTCCAGGATCGGCGCCACCATGTGACATGGCCCGCACCAGGTCGCCCAAAAGTCCACGACCGCGAGCCCTTTGTGCTCCAGCACTTCCACCGGGAAAGTGGTGTCTGTGACATTCACCATTAGCCTACACGCTCCCTCGAGACACGTTAGTTTGACTTTCTATGAACCCGTCTGTCGCTCACGTCGGCATCGCCGTGCCAAGTATCACCGACGCACTGGCCTTTTATCGCGACGTCCTGGGACTCACGCCGGGACGGCCCGAAACCGCTGATGGCGCCACGATTGTCAGCCTCCACTTCGGCGGCGTGGACGTCGAGCTCCTCGAGCCGAGCGATCCCACGAGTCCCGTAGCGAAATACCTTGCAAAGCGCGGGCCCGGCATCCACCACGTGTGCTACCGCGTGCCCGATCTCGACGCCGCGCTCGCGCGCTGCCGCGCAGCCGGCTACCAGCTGGTCGATGAAACGCCCCGGCGCGGGGCCGGCGGACGACGCATCGCTTTTCTGCATCCCAAAGCCACCAACGGCATTCTGCTGGAGCTGACTGAGTAGGTGGAACGCCCGTCCCTAGGGCCTGGTTCCCGACCCAGTCTGCTGCGGGCAACGCCCGCCCGGACTCCCCGCACTCTCGAGATGCACGTCGTAGACCAGCCAGCCGCCGCTGCGCGTGCGCACCACATCGATCGGCAGCACCTGATTGCAATTCGTGCGCTGGAGCTCCACGCGGAAGTTCCGCAGCTCGTCGCGACCGGGCACGAGCAGCGGGCCTTCGATGACGCGGTAGCCGGTGTGGTCGAGGTATTTCTGGATGACCGTGAGGCGCTGCTGCAGGACCCCGGAATTCATGTTGTCGGCCGCCGGCCCCTTCTCGGTGCCCCAGAGTTGGCCCATGCGCTTGAGATCGTTTGCTTTGACTGCGGTGAGAAACTGCGCGACCGACTCGTTCATCGACTGCGGCACCGGCGTTCCCGCGCTGGGATTCTTCCCGCAGGCGGCGCTGCCGGCGAGCAAGAGCAGAGCAAGCGCGAGTCGTCGCTTCACGAGGCACGACCTATCGTCAAGGTGACCCGAAGGTAAGACACCATGCGTCTCTACGTCAACATTGATCATGTTGCGACGCTGCGCGAGGCGCGCAAGACCGACGAGCCCGATCCGGTCCAGGCGGCCGCCGCGGCCGAGCGGGCCGGTGCCGATGGCATCACGGTCCATCTGCGCGAGGACCGGCGCCACATCCAGGACGCCGACGTCGTCGCGCTCGCACGCAGCGTCCGCACCGTCCTCAATCTCGAGCTGGGCGCGCACGACGAGATCGTGCGACTCGCCGCGCGCATCAAGCCGTTTCAAGCGACGCTCGTCCCGGAGAAGCGGCAGGAGATCACGACCGAGGGCGGGCTGGCACTGCGCAAAGGAGATCGGCGCCTGAAGAACGCGATCGCGCGGCTCCAGGGCGCCGGGATACGCGTGAGCTTGTTCATCGATCCGTCACTGAAGACCATCGATACGGCGCGGGAGCTCGGCGTCCCCGCAATCGAAATTCATACGGGTCGCTATGCGCACACCTGGCGTCGCGGCGATGCCGCGCTGAAAGAACTGCGACGCGCCGCGACGCATGCCAGAACGATTGGCCTCGCCGTGCACGCCGGACATGGCCTCACGTATGAGAATGTCAAACCCGTCGCCGCGATTCCAGAAATCGAGGAGCTCAACATCGGACACTCGATTGTGAGCAACGCGGTCTTCTGGGGACTCGAAGAAGCAGTCCGGCGCATGAAGCAACTGGTGACAACATCCCGGACGACGTAAGAACCTACGTCGTCCGGGACCTCAGCTTAATTCACGCTGCTCGTTGCCGAGCCGACGATGATGTTGCCGGTCGTCCGCGGAATTCCCAGCACCGTCGACTGTAACACGACGTGAATCATGTTGACGGTCATGCCACCGGTCGTGGGGATCTGCTCGTTCAGCACCACAAAGCCCACGCCCGGCAGGCTCATGCGGGTGTTCGGAGCGGGGTTGTCCACCTGCACCCCGTTCACGACCAGATTCGCGAGACTCGAGCCCTCGGCATTGGCATCGCCGACGGTGCTGGTCGCCATGGCAACCACACCGTCAGCAGTGATCAGACCGTTGAGAACATCCACGGCGCCGAGTGTCACACTGCTCACGGCGTCGGAGCCGTCCGTTCCGCCGCCGTTGACGATGGCGAAAATGCTTTGGGCGGTCACCAGGCCCGGCACTGTGGCATCACTCGCCTGATTCTGCGCCAGCATCTCGCCCGCCGGCAGCACTGCTTGCGCGACCTTCTGATTGACGAGCGCGGTGGTCACGCCGACACCGTACGACTGGCCTGTCGCGGTCCCCTGGGCCAGCGCGGCGCGCGGCGCCCAGGTCAACGGCAGCACGAGTCCCAGGAATCGGACCGCCCGCCGGATGCTATCGGTTTTCATTGTATCCTCCTTGCCTGGCATCAGTGGGTCGGGTGGAACTGCCTGTTGCCGCCGGTGAGCGTACACGAAGGCTCCGCTGGCGGAAGATTGGGATCCGGGCACATCACCGCATAGCCAATCTCCGGCACGCTGATCGCGAAGCCGTCGTGACCGTTGCCCGGCTCACCGTTGTCACAATCCCAGACTTCAAAGTCCAGGTTCTCTTGTCCGGTGTTCTGCACGCGGAGCTTGCCGCCCCAATGCACCGCCCCATCGCTGCAGTCGGTGTCCACGGCCAGCTCGGCGAACGTCACCGACGTGGCGTGGAGGTTGAGCGGATGGCCGTTGATCTCCATCTCGGGGCGGTGATCCACCCACTCGAGCTCGCCCTTATCCGCCACGCACACACCATTCTCGTCAAACTGGCCGGAGGCCATAACGTGCGCGCCGAATGTCTCATATTCGTGGCTGGCGGGAGGGTTTTGGTCGGCGGTGCCCGGCGGGAAATCGATGCGTCCGCCGCCGGTCATTTTGAGCGGCTGACACTGAAATAGAAGGAAATGGAATCGTGGTTCGCCGGTCGATGGTGCGAGCGCGGTGCGGGTCGTCTCGCAGCTCCACCCGACGAGCGCGACTAACGCGGTCGCCGTTAGCCCGGCGAGGGCCTTGAGCCTGGACATGACGCAACCTCCGTGGAGAGGAATCGGGAAGAGTCCGTCCAGGACAAAGGCAAGCGCCGTGCCCCGTCAGAAGTCGGCGAGAGTGTGCTGTCACAAGGGAGTTTTGACGTCGTGGAGCCGCTGCAATAGTGCGCGCGCGCAGCAGCACGCTGAAGGACCGCCGCAGCGTTACGGGCTAGTCACTCGGCGAGGATCTGGTGGACCGTCGCGACCGCAATCGAACCCTCGCCGACGGCCGACGCCACGCGCTTGGTGCTGCCGCTGCGCACGTCGCCCACGGCGAGGACGCCGGGAAGGCTCGTCTCGAGGAGATGCGGCGGACGGCGCAGCGGCCACTTCGCGGTAGCAAGGTCGTCGGCGCTCAGCGCCGCACCCGTCTTGATGAATCCCTTGTCATCGAGCGCCAGACAGCCGGCGAGCCACTTGGTGCTCGGCTCCGCGCCGGTCATCGTGAAGACGTGGCGCAGCGTCCGCCGCTCCACCGGTCCATTGCGGCCTGTGCGCCAGGCGACCTGCTCGAGGTGCCCGTTCCCTTCCAGGCCCACGATTTCCGTGCGTGGGTGCAGCTCGATCCCCGGATGCGCTTCGATGCGGCTGATCAGGTAGCGCGACATCGTCCTCGCCAGCCCGTCTCCCCGAATGAGCATGTGCACGCGCTTCGCGGTCTCCGCGAGGAACATCGCGGCCTGGCCCGCGGAGTTCGCGCCGCCCACGACGGCGATTTCCTCGTCGCTGCAGAGCTGCGCCTCCATGCGCGTGGCGGCGTAGTACACGCCGGCGCCCTCGAAGCGCGACAGATTCTCGACCGCCAGCCGCCGATACTCAACGCCGCTCGCGATGATGATCGCGCGTGTGAGCAACCCGCCGTCCGCTTGGTCGCACATCACGCGGTACGGCTTCTGGTCGCAGTTTATGCGGGCGACCTTTCTTGCGATCAGGATCTTCGCGCCGAACTTCTGCGCCTGATCGTAGGCGCGGCCGGCCAGCTCCTGCCCCGAGATCCCAAGTGGGAAGCCGAGGTAGTTCTCGATGCGGGAGCTTGTTCCCGCCTGACCGCCGGGGGCGTTCCCTTCGATCATCACGACCTTCAAGCCTTCCGAGGCAGCGTATACGGCGGCACCGAGCCCGGCGGGCCCCGCGCCGATGATGACGAGATCGCAGACCTCCGTTCGGTCGATCGTGGGATTCAAGCCGAGGCAGTCGGCGACCTGCTGAATCGTCGGATTGCGCAGCACCAGGGTGCCGCGGCAGATCACCACCGGGATGTCGCCGGCCTTCACCTGGAACTGGTCGAGCATCGCCTGGCTGCCCTGGTCCGTATCGAGGTCGACGAACTTGTAGGGGTGCCCGTTGCGCGTGAGGAACTCACGGATTTGCAGCGATCCCTGGCAGTGATTCGATCCCAGCAACAGCACGTCGCCGAGACCCTCATCGATCAGCTGCAGGCGGCGCAGGATGAACGCGCGCAGGAAGATGTCGCTCAGCTCGGGGTCGGTCTGGATGAGCTGGAGCAGCTCCTCGCGGGCGACCTCGATGACTTCACTTGGTATGCCCGCCTGGATCCGGGCGAGGAAGCGACCACCTGCCAGGATCGACCGCTCGCCCGTGAACATCCCCGCCTCGAAGCTCACGTCGTCGCCCACCCAGCTCGGTGGCCGGACGAGGTCGAGCCGTCCCGACACGACGACGAAGGTGTGCGTGACCGGTTGGCCGACGTCGCCGAGGACCTCACCCGGCTCGACCTTGCGGTGCCGGCCGTGGGGCTCGATGCGGGCGATCTGCGCCGCGGTCAGACGTGGAAACGCTTCGGTCTGGCGGGTCCTTGGTGGAGCGGGTGGGGCGGCTGTCATGCCTTGAATACTATCGCCCATGGGAAGAGCTTCCGACATGGCCCAACAATGCAAGCATCTGGCGCAGGTCCGCGCCGTCACGCCGCAGACGCCCGACGGGTGCGAGGAGTGTCTGGCGAGCGGGGATGAGTGGGTGCACCTGCGGCTCTGTCTCGAGTGCGGTCACGTCGGCTGCTGTGACGATTCGAAGAACCGGCACGCCACAAAGCACTTCTACAAGACCAAGCATCCGGTCATGCGCAGCTTCGAACCGGAAGAAGATTGGGGCTTTTGCTTCGTCGACCAGCTCATGTTCGAGCCCGCGCCGCGACCTCTAGCGCGTTGAGGAGCCAAGGAACGCCACAACCTGCCGGATCACACCTGGATCGCTCACGATCCGGTGATGTCCCAACCCGGTCGTCGTCACAAGCTCAGCACCCGGCCAGGCCTGCGTGATAGCGGCGCCATCGTTCCAGCCCACCTCACGATCGTCGCGATCGTGGATCACGAGCAGCGGCACCTGCATGTCGGGCGCGAACGCAGGGACGTTGAGGTCCTTCCAGGAAAAGCCCAGCCGCCGCTCGAGGCGACCGCGCATCGACGCCATCACGGGTCCATGGACGCCGAGCAGCGCTTCGAACTGGGCACTGTAGTTGTTGGGGCTGGCCGATGGGGCAAGGAACACCGCGCGACGGACCTGGAGTCCCCGCTCTATCGCGAGCGCCGACGCGAATCCGCCGACCGAATGCCCGACGACGTGGCTGACGGGCCCGACCGCATTCACCACGGCCTGCGCGGCGCGGGCGAACTCGGGACCCGAGCTGAGCCGGCCTGACGAGGCGCCGTGTCCCGGGGCATCGAAGGTCACGACGCGGTGCCCCTCGCTCAGCAGCGCATTCCCGAGATCGACGAAGCGGGCGCCGCGGCTTCCCCAGCCATGCACCAGCAGAACCCCTGCTCCCCCCCCTCCCTCGCCCCACGACCACGCCGCCACGCGCCGGCCCCCGACGGTGACCGTAAACCGCTGCGCCTCGCGGAGCCAACTGGCCATTCGTTCGCTGATCGGGCGGCGCGGAGGCGTACAGAAAATCCGCTCGGCCCACAGCGCCGCGAGGCGGGGGGAGGCCCGCTGCACGGCGCCGAAGGCCGCTCGGGTCAAACGTAGGGTTGCGCTCATATGGGTGTGCTCATGAAGACTGCCAAACTGAACGCTTGGTCACCGGCAACAGTTTCGTCTGTAAGAGCGGGGCTTGGCGCCGGAAGCCAACCGGCGTTGCGCCAGGAGTTGGCGAAGGACACTGTATGACGATGATTATCGAGAAAGACGACCACGTCCGTGGATCGGGGCCGGTGACGATCCTGGTCTACGGCGACTACGAATGTCCCTACACCCGCGCCCTGGAGCTGGTCATCCGGCAGCTGCGGACCCGCGACGGCGACACCTTCCGCTACGTGTATCGCTACTTCCCGCTGCGCGAGATCCATCCGCATGCCCAGATGGCGGCTGAAGCCGCGGAGTCAGTCTACGCGGCTGGAGGGGCGGAGGCGTTTTGGCGCATGCACGACTCCCTGTTCGCCGATCAGTATCACCTCGAGCCGGCGGACCTCGAGGAGCGGGCCACGGAAACGGGCGTCAACATGCGCACCTATCTCACGGCGATGGCGGCGCACAAGTACGCCGAGCGGGTGGAACGAGACGTCCAGAGCGGCATCGCGAACGGCGTCGAGGGCACACCGTCCATTTTCATCAATGGCGAGCGGTATCACGGGCGGCGAGATGAGGGCAGTCTGCGGGAGGCGATTGCGCGCGTAAATTCGGCGGGATGACCGCGCCCCCCGCGCCCCCCGCGCCCCCTCCATCCGCATGGAGCCCGCTCCGCCGGCCTCTGTTCCGCAGTCTCTGGATCGCCGACGTCGCCTCGAACATCGGCACCTGGATGCACGACGCCGCGGCCGCGTGGCTGATGACGCTGCTCGCACCATCGCCGCTGCTGGTCTCGCTCGTCCAGGCTGCCACCACGCTGCCCCTGTTCCTGTTAGCGCTTCCCGCCGGTGCCCTCGCCGACATCTTCGACCGGCGCCGGATTCTGCTCATCGCGCAAGTGTGGTGGTTCCTGACGACCGTGTTACTCGGCGTGCTCACGATCACCGGCGTGATCCAACCGTGGATGTTGCTCGTGATCACACTGGCCATCGGGGCCGGCAGCGCAATCGACTTACCCGCCTGGCAGGCGATCATTCCCGAAACCGTGCCGCGCGAAGAACTGCCTGCCGCGGTCGGACTGGGCAGCATCGCGATCAACATCGCGCGTGCGATTGGTCCGGCTCTCGCGGGCGTGATCATTGTCGCAGGCGGACCGGGGCCGGTCTTCTTGATCAATGCAGCGTCGGTGCTGGGCGTATTCTTCGTTCTGTGGCGGTGGCGGCGGCAACCGATCCCCGCCGTGCTGCCGGCGGAACGGTTGCTGTCGGCAATGCGCGCGGGGGTTCGCTACGTCCGGCACGCCCCGGCGCTCCGCAATGTCATTGTCCGCACGCCGGCGTTCGTGGCGTTCGCCAGCGCGCTCTGGGCGTTGCTACCCGTGGTGGTGAAGACGTCACTGGGCCGTGGCGCGGTCTCCTACGGCGTACTCGTCGGCAGCCTGGGCCTCGGTGGCCTCATCGGGGCGGCGCTGCTGCCAGCCTGGCGCAAACGGTGGTCAACAGATGCGGTCACGGCAGTCGCCACGGCTGTTTTCGCGCTCGGGTGCGTCGCGCTGGCTTGGGTCAGCAATTTTGCGGTCCTGGCGGGCGCGATGGTCATCGCGGGAGCCGGTTGGCTCACTACGCTCTCGAGCCTCCTGCTCGCCGCACAACGTGGCGCGGCCGGTTGGGTCCGCGGTCGGGCGCTCTCGATCTCGACGCTGACATTGTTCGGCTCGCTCGCGATCGGGGCGGTGATCTGGGGCGTTGTGGCGACCCGCGTCGGCGTTGCGTGGGCGCTCACCGCCGCGGCAGGTGGGATGCTGCTCGGGCTGGGGCTCGTCCCTCGCTTCCGCCTCGCGGCCGCGGAGGCGCTCGATCTCGAGCCCTCTCGCAACTGGCCGGATCCGGTCGTCGCGGAAGAACTGGCTGACGACGCGGGGCCGGTGCTGGTCGTGGTGGAGTATACGGTCGAGCCGGCCCAGCGCGCCGCGTTTGCCGCCGCCGCACGGAATCTTTTGCGACCAATGCGACGGCGCGACGGCGCCGTCTTCTGGGAGGTGTTCGTCGACTCCGCAAAACCGGACCGCTGCGTCGAATGCTGGCTGGTCGAGTCGTGGGCGGAGCACCTGCGCCAACATGATCGGACGACCCGCTCGGACCGCGAAATGCAGGTGCGCGTGCGCCAACTCACGGTCGGCCGCGAACGCACGACGCACTACATCGCGTTGTCCGCCACGAGCGAATCTACGCCGTAGCCGTCGGCACCTCTTGAATGTCGATCTGGGACGTGAGCGTCCGGTGCACCGGACACTTGTGAGCGACCTCCATGAGCTTGCGATGCTGCTCCGCCGTCAGCGGACCCGAAAGCTCGACCGCGGTATCGATGCGGTCCAGCCGGGTGTCGTCCCTGACCACGCAGTCCTTGCAATCCTTGGCGTAAATCCGCGAATGCCGCAGCCGGACGACGACATTCTCGAGCGGCCACTGTTTCGTCCGCGCGTACAGTGCGATGGTCATCGACATGCACGACCCGAGGGCGGCCATCAGCAAATCGTAAGGACCAGGCCCGCGGTCTGTGCCACCGGCCGCCACCGGCTCGTCCGCCACAAGGCGGTGGCGGCCCGACGTGATCTCCTGGACGAACCCCTGACCCCCACCCCGAACGACAACAACGCCTTCTGCTTCTGCCATACGAACCTCCCTTAGGGGATCCGCTCCGCCAGCCACGCCCGAGCGATTTCGGCGATGTCCTTATGCTCCACATCTGCCAGCGCGTTCAACCGCCGCATCTCCGCATCGGAAATCTTGCCTCCCAGCTCCGCCAACGCCGCTTGAACGGCCGGATACTTGTCGAGCACTGCCGCTCGTATGACGGGCGCTGCCTGATACGGTGGGAAGTAGCCGCGATCGTCGCTCAAAGCGAGCAGATCGAGCGCCGCGATCTGTCCGTCGGTCGAATTCCCTGCGATGACGTCGACCCGACCGTCCGCCAATGCCCGGTAGGTAAGTCCCAAATCCATCGCCGTCGGCGGCTGGGAGAATCGCAACCCGTACACCCTGGCCAGACCCGCGAACCCATCCGCGCGTTCCAGAAATTCATACCCGAACCCCGCCTTCCACCGCGGCGCCACGCGGGCAAGGTCGGCAATCGAGCGCAACCCGTACCGTTCTGCATCGGCGCGGCGTACGAGAATCGCGAAGGTGTTGTTGAAACCGAGCGGTGCGGTCCACCGCAGCTTGAAGTCGCGCGCATACGACGCCGCGACCACACGGTACACGCTGTCAGGATCTGCAATCGGCGGCTGCTTCAGAATCGCGGTGAACGCCGTGCCCGTGTACTCGACGTAGAGATCGATTTGGCCGGCGATGATGGCCTGGTGGCACACGAACGTCCCGCCAAGATGAAAGCGGCGCTCGACCGGAAGCGCGGTCCGTCGCTCGATCTGCTGCGCCACGATCTCCGCGAGCAGGTCGGACTCGGTGAAGTTCTTCGCGCCGACGACGATACGGTCGTGCTTCGCACAACCCGACAACGCCAGCGCGAGCAAGAATACGCGCTTCACCGCTGCCGCCAGACGACCCTCCGCTCCACCAGGCCGAGCAGTGCGTCAGCAAGCAGCGCGAGCAGCGCGGCGGGAATGGCCCCCGCAAGGATCAAAGTGTTGTCCACCGTCGCCACGCCGCGAAAGATGTACACGCCGAGCCCGCCTGCGCCGATCGCCGCGGCGATTGTCGCGATCCCGACGCTCACGACCGTGGCGATGCGCACACCCGCGAGGATTACGCCGGCGGCGAGGGGCAGCTCGACGAGCCGGAGCAGCTCGCC
>Ga0070696_100002574_pt1 | contig 12019 bp, 12 predicted proteins | sample KBSK1253metaG_FD_65474 | JGI IMG/M metagenome (GOLD analysis project Ga0070696, IMG submission 65474) | Corn, switchgrass and miscanthus rhizosphere microbial communities from Kellogg Biological Station, Michigan, USA - KBS K1-25-3 metaG | ecosystem: Host-associated > Plants > Roots >... | reverse complement strand
CTCGCCAACGACACGATCTACGGCCTGACCGCGGGCGTGTACTCGGAGGATCCGACCGAGGTCGAGCGCTTCCTCGACGAGATCGAGGCGGGCGTCCTGTACGTGAACCGGCGAGCCGGCGCGACGACCGGCGCCTGGCCCGGCGTGCAGGCGTTCGGTGGCTGGAAGGGCTCCGGCTCGACCGGCAAGGCCGGCCTGTCGCTCTACTACGTGGCCCAGTTCATGCGGGAGCAGAGCCACACCGTCGTCGACTGACCATGCCGTAACGGCTCGTTTGGGCGACGCGTCTTCGGGTCAGGGGAAATGAGGAGGGGACCCGATGCGGACGTCGCTCGCGCTGGCGCTGGCATGCGTCCTGCTCGCCGGTTGCGCGGCGCCGGCCGGATCGTCGTCGAGTCCGCCTCCCGCCGCAGTCTCGAGCGCGGAATCCGCGCCACAATCGTCGACCGACGCCGGACCATCGGAGACGGCGACTGAGCCACCTACCCCGACCGGGCCACTCCTGCCGACGACCGAGCCGACGGGTCCGTCGTGGACGCCGCGACCGGCGGAGGAGCTGCTCCTCGACTCGGCCGTCTACGTGGTCGTGGACAAGCTCAATGTCCGCGACCGGCCGACCGTCTCGGCAAAGAGCCTTGGGCTGGTGCACCGGGGCGACTTCCTGCTCATCGATGGCTACGGCCCGTTCTCGCACGATGGCTATTCCTGGTATCCCGCCGTCTTCCTCGCACTTGCCGGCGAGCCACCGACCGTCGGCGTTGACCTCCGCGGTACTGAAGGAATCCGTGGCTGGATCGCTGCCGCGAAGGGCAACACGAAGTACGTCAACGGGCTCGGCGCCCGCTGCCCTTCCGTGATCGACGTCGCGAGCCTGCGATCGATGCTCGGAGCAGAGCTCCTCGCCTGCTTCGGATCGAACACGCTCGAGCTCACGGGGACGTTCGGCTGCGAGGGCTGCGGCGGGGCGCGTGCCGGGTCATATGAGCCCGGCTGGCTGGCCTATCCATCGAACTATCCGCTGGCCGTGTACCCGATCCACGAAGGAGCCGGCGGATTCGGCGTTCACATCGCGCCGGGCAGCATGGAGGCGCCGCCGGATGGATCGGTCGTGCGCCTCCGGGGCCACTTCGACGACCCGGCCTCGGCCACGTGTGCGATCTCGGTCATCGACCCGCTGCACCCGAATGGCGAGACGCTTGTCGCCATTCCGAGCGACGCGGCGCGCCTGCTCTGCGCCCAGCAGTTCGTCGTCGAGGCCTTTGAGGTCCTCGGAACCGACCCGGGCTTCCCTCTCGGCTGACGGCGTGTACCGTGGACACGTCATGCGACCGGGGGCGAACATTCGACCGCTGATCGCGGTCGTTCTGGCGGCTTGCCTCGGGGCGTGCTCGACCGCTCCGTCGGCCTCGCCGAGCGGCGCCGCTCCGCTCACGGCGCCACCTTCCAGTGCGGCATCGCTCGCTCCAGGCCCGTCGCCCGCCGCGAGCCCGAGCATCCCGCCAACGGCCGCTCCCTCCGCGACCCCGGCCATCGGAACGCTCGACGTGTACCCGCCGGGCGCCGCCGTCGAGGTCGCGGTCGACGAGCTGAACCTGCGCACGAGGGCGTCGACGTCCGCCAGGCGTGTCAAGGTCCTCAAACGCGGCGACGTGCTGGTCATCTCGCCCACCGACAACTTCTCGTTCGGCTACGGACCGGTCCGGAAGAACGGCTACACGTGGTATCCCGTGGTCGTGACCCCGTACAAGGACGGGGCGCTGCCGGCGTTGCCGACCGAGCCCGTCGACCTTGGAGGCATCGAGCCGACCTGGGGTTGGGTGGCTGCGGACAACGGCACCCGCCCCTACCTCGCATCGATCGGACCGCGCTGTGCGACGACCGTGGACCTGACCACGGTCCAGGGCATGCTCCCTGCCGAGCGATTGGCCTGCTTCGGTGCGCCGATCGTGCTCGAGGGCACCTACGGCTGCGGCGGCTGCGGCGGCGCGGTCGCGGGGACCTTCAAGCCGAACTGGATCGCCTCGCCGCTGTCGTTCGGGTTCCTGTCGGTCAACCCCGCGGAGCGGCTCGGGCCCATCGCGATCCGGTTCCCGCCCAGCGGTCCCACCGAGCCGGCGGCGGGCACGATCATCCGCGTGACGCTCCACGTCGACGATTCCCGTGCGACGAGATGCACCATGGCCGAGCTCAACAACAGCGGGGCGAAGGTGCCCGTGGACTCGCGGACGGCCGTGCTCCGATGTCGGGAGGAGCTGGTCGTCGACTCGTTCGACGTGCTGGGGACCGACCCGAGCTTCCCGCCGGGCTGACGGGCCGACCGGCGCCGGTCGCCTAGGCCGGACCCTGCTCGGAGCCTTCGAGGTGCTCGCGGGTCTCGATTGCGGCAGTCGAGCGCGTCGTCTCGCCACCGCCGTCGCCGGCGTCGTGGTCCGGCGGCGGAGACGTGTCCGGGCGCGGGTCCGCCAGGGGTCGTTCGCCCGGCCGCAGGTGGTCGAGCGGACGCAGCCTCGGCGCCCTGGCCTTCCCGGTTTGGGACTGTCGCTCGTGCATGGCCGGATCGTCCGTCGGCGGCCCTTGCAGCCGCATCCCGCCACCGCGGAAGCGCCTATCCCTCATGCTAGACTCGCGTTCTATCCACTCTGCATAGATCCTATGCATTCCCAACGAGGTGTCCGGTGGCCCAGACCGTCTCGTCGATCGACCGTGCGGTCCGTCAGATGAGCGAGCGTCCGGTGCCGGACCTGATCACCGAGATTCCTGGGCCGAAGGCGCGCGAGCACGTCAAGTTCGACGAGGAGTGGACCTCGCCGAGCCTGCCGCGGGCATACCCGATCGTGCCGGTGCGCGGCCGCGGCATGGCCATCGAGGACATCGACGGCAACCTGTTCCTCGACTTCGCCGCCGGGATCGCGGTCAACTCGACCGGCCACGCGCATCCGCGGGTCATCGGTGCGATCAAGGAACAGGCCTCCGAGCTGATCCACTACTCCGCCTCCGACTTCTACCTTCCGGTCTACGCGGAGGCGGCGCGCGAGATCGCGCGCATCGCGCCGATCCGCGGCAAGCTCCGGACGTACCTCGGCAACTCGGGCACAGAGATGGTCGAGGCGGCGATCAAGCTGGCGCGCCACGCGACCGGCCGGCAGTACATCGTCGGCTTCCTCGGCGGCTTCCACGGCCGGACCTACGGCTCGGTGAGCCTGACCGCCTCCAAGGCGAAGTACCACGCCGGCTTCGGTCCGCTACTGCCGGGCATCTACCACGCGCCATTCGGGAAGGTCTCGGATCTCGCCTGGTTCGACGAGGTGCTCTTCAACCATCTGGTCCCGGCGAACGAAGTCGCGGCGGTCATCGTCGAACCGATCCAGGGCGAGGGCGGCTACCTCGTCCCGGAGGACGGCTTCCTCGAGGGTCTGCGCGAGCTGTGCACGAAGCACGGCATCCTGCTCGTCGCCGACGAGATCCAGTCGGGCGCCGGGCGGACCGGGAAGATGTGGGCGGTCGAGCACTGGAACGTGGAGCCCGACATCCTGCTCGTCGCCAAGGGCATCGCGAGCGGCATGCCCCTCGGAGCGCTCGTGGCGCGAGCCGAGATCCTGGAGTCGTGGGGCATCGGCGCCCATGGCTCGACATACGGCGGCAATCCGGTCGCCTGCGCCGCGGCGCTTGCGACGATCGAGCTGCTCGAGGGTGGCCTGACCGACAACGCAGCGGTCCGGGGTGAGGAGTTGCTGGCCGGGCTGCGGCCACTGCTGCAGCGCTACCCCAGGAGCGTCCTGGACGTGCGTGGCAAGGGGCTCATGGTCGGCGTCGAGTTTGCGGACCCGAAGCTCGCCGAGGAGGTCCAGTGGGCCTGCTTCACGAGTGGCCTGCTCGTTCTCGAGTGCGGAAAGCAGACCGTCCGCCTCTGCCCGCCGCTGATCGCCACCGCTGACGACATCCAGACCGCCATCGGCATCTTCGGCGAGGCCGTCGAGGCGGTCGCAGCACATCCGTCGGAGATGGCGCGCCAGGCCGCCGCGGCCGGTGCGTTGCACGACGGCGAGGTGGACGGCTAGGCCACAATCACCTGGTCCTCGTCCCGCGACCCGCAGCCCACCGGTGCTCGCGATCAGCGACGGCCCACCGCGCAAGAACCTTCGGCGAGGGCAACCAGAGGAGGGAAGAACGATGCACCAGGCCAGACTGCTCGCGATCCTGTTGATCGGCGCGCTCGTCGTTGCTGCGTGTGGCGGCACAGCGGCCACGCAGCAGCCGGCGGGTGGCGGCGGCGGCGGAACCGCGACCGACGTGCCTGCCGCAACCGACGCCGGCGGCGGAGGCGGTGGTGGCGGCGGAGGCGCGGGCCCCGATGTCGAGGCTGTCGGCAATGCGCTTGTTCCGCCCAATTCGACGGAGGTGTCCAAAACCAGCGCCGAAGGCACCTGGTTCGTGATCTACGAGTCGACGGACTCGGTCGATGCGCTGAAGTCCTTCTACGAGGACGCGGTCCCCAAGACGGGTTTGAAGATCTTCTCGACGACCACGATCCAGGGCGGGGTGTCGTACGTCATCGCGACCGACGAGAGCGGCTCGTTCGGCGGCGCCGTGAACATCTTCCCGAGCGGAGATGGCAAGACGGCGGTCCAGGTGACGGTCGGCAAGACCTGAGCGGAGCGGCCGCCGCGGGCGGCCTGTTCACCAGAGCTCGAGGGTCCGGCGTCGCCGGACCCTCGTTCATGCCCGGGTCTGGTTCAGATGTCGTCGTCGGGCTGGTCGCGCAGCAGCGGCAGCAGCACCGTGAACGTCGTGGCCACGCCGAGCTCGCTGTCGACGCGAATCTCGCCCGCGTGCTCCTCGACGATGTGGCGCGTGCCGGCCAGCCCGACGCCGGTGCCGCTGATCGAGCGGGTGACGTTGCTCCCGCGGAAGTAGGGCTCGAAGACGCGCTCGAGCTCGTTGGGCGGGATGCCGATCCCGTTGTCGCTCACCGAGAACGCCGCCCAGTCCTCGCCATTGCGGTCGATCCGCCCGGTCCGGATCACGATCTTGCCGCCCTTGGGGCTGTACTTGACCGCGTTCGAGAGCAGGTTGGCCATGACCCGCTCGATCCGCGCCTCGTCCCAGTCGCCGACGAGCCGCTTGACCTCGTGCTCGAGCGTGATCGTGTGTCGCGGGCTCATGTTCCGGTACTCGGTCGCGAGGCGGTCCGCGAGCTTTACCAGGTCCGCCGGACCAAGGTCCAGCTCGATCGTCTGGCCCATGCGCCAGCGGGTGATGTCGAGGAGCTCATCGACGAGGCGGACGAGCTGGATCGTGCTCTCGTCGATCGAGGTGAGGCCTTCGACGACGGTCGCCGTCGGAACCGAATCCTCCCGAGCGAGCGCGCGATGGAGCAGGTTCGCCCGGCCCTTGATGATCGTCGCCGGGGTCTTGAGGTCGTGGGAGACGGCGGCCAGGAATTCGTCCTTCTGCCGCTCGAGGTCTCGCAGCGGCGTGATGTCCTGGAACACCGCAACGCCCCCGGCGGGGCCCCCGGTGCCGTCGCTGAGCGGGGCGCTGTTGACCAGGATCGGCACGTCGCGATCGGCGATGTCGTTGTTGACCATGAGCTGCTCGCCCAGGACGACCTCGCCCTCGAACACGGCGCGCGCGAGCGGCGTGTCCGACGGGGTGCATGGCGTGCCGTCCAGGTGGCGCGTCTTGGCGGCGAGGCCGTCGAGCACCGTTTCGGGGACGGTGCCCATGATCTTCTCGGCCGCCGCGTTGCGGAGGTAGACCCGCCCCGCCGCGTCGGAGATGAGGATGCCCTCGGGCATGACGTCGACGACCTGGCGCAGCCGCGCGAGGCCCGTCTCCGCCTCGGCGCGCGCGGCCTGCTCGAACAGGAGCTGCTCACTGCGGGAGCCGGCGTCGATCGAGTTGAGGGCGATGCCGATGACCTCGGCGAGCTGGTCGAGGAACGCCAGCTGGATCTCCTCGAAGCCGGAGAACGAGGCGAGCTCGAGCACCGCCCGGGTGCGGTCCTCGATCAGGACGGGCACGAGCACGATCGACAGCGCCGTGGCGCTCCCGAGGCCCGAGCTCACAGCGATGTACGTGCTCGGGACGTTGTCCAGCAGGATCCGCTGGCGATCGGTCGCGCACTGCCCGACGAGCCCCGCGGCGAGCGACGCCTCGTCGACGCGCTCCGGCGCGGCGTACGAGGCCGCGGTGAGGAACCGGTCCGACTGCTCGCCGTGGTCGATGAGGTACATCGCGCCGTGCTGCACGCCGATCAACGACGCGAGCTCGGACAGGATCAGCCGCCCGACCGTCGACGGGTTCCGCTGGCCCTGGAGCAGGCGGCTGAGGCGGGCGAGGTTCGACTTCAGCCAGTCCTTCTCCTCGTTCTCGCGCGTGGTCTCCCGGAGCTTCCGGATCATCTCGTTGATGTCGTCCTTGAGGACCCCGACCTCGCCCGCCGCCTCGACCGTGATCGTGCGCGTGAGATCCCCGCGGGTGACCGCGGTCGCCACCTCACCGATGGATCGGACCTGGCCGGTGAGGTTCGCCGCGAGCCGGTTGACGTTGTCGGTGAGGTCCTTCCACGTCCCAGCGACGCCGGGCACCTGCGCCTGGCCGCCCAGCCGCCCCTCGGTGCCGACCTCGCGGGCGACGCGGGTCACCTCGGAGGCGAAGGCGTTGAGCTGATCGACCATCGTGTTGATGGTCTCCTTCTGCTCGAGGAACTCGCCTCGTACGTCGACGGTGAGCTTTCGGGACAGGTCGCCGGTCGCGACGGCAGAGGTGACCGCGGCGATGTCGCGCACCTTCTTGGTGAGGTTGCTCGACATGGTGTTGATGTTGTCGGTGAGCTCCTTCCAGGTGCCGGCCACGGCGGGCACCTTGGCCTGACCGCCGAGCACGCCCTCCGTCCCGACCTCGTGCGCGACGCGCGTCACCTCGCGGGCGAGCACGTTGAGCTCGTCGACCATCGTGTTCACGGTGTGCTTGAGCTCGGCGATCTCGCCGCGGGCGTCGACCGTGATCTTCCGCGACAGGTCGCCCTTGGCGACCGCGGTCGTCACGTCGGCGATGTTGCGGACCTGGTCGGTGAGGTTGCGGGCCATGAAGTTGACGTTCTCGGTGAGGTCTTTCCACGTCCCGTCGACGCCCTGCACGTCGGCCTGGCCGCCGAGCTTGCCCTCGGTGCCGACCTCGCGGGCCACGCGGGTGACCTCGGAGGCGAACCCGTTGAGCTGGTCGACCATCGTGTTGATCGTGTCCTTCAGCTCGAGGATCTCGCCGCGGACGTCGACTGTGATCTTCCGGGACAGGTCGCCCTTGGCGACCGCGGTCGTGACGTCGGCGATGTTGCGGACCTGTGCCGTCAGGTTGCCGGCCATCGAGTTGACCGAGTCGGTGAGGTCCTTCCACGCGCCGACCACGCCCGGCACCTGGGCCTGGCCGCCGAGCTTGCCCTCGGTGCCGACCTCCCGGGCCACGCGCGTGACCTCCGACGCGAACGCGTTGAGCTGGTCGACCATCGTGTTCACGACTTCCCGCGAGCGCCGGAACTGGCCGCGCAGCGGCCGTCCGTCGAGCTCGAGCGAGAGGCGCTGCTCGAGGTCGCCGCGCGCGACCGCCTCGAGGACGTGACTCACCTCGACGGTGGGAGCCGTGACCTCGTCCAGGAGCTGGTTGACCGCGCCGAGCATCGCCGCCCAGTCGCCGCCGAGGGGACCGGGCTCGGCGCGCTCGTTGATCCGACCCGCGCGGCCGACCGCCCGCTGGAGCCGACGCAGCTCGCGGACCGTGCGCTGGTTGGCCTCCGCGATGTCGTTGAACGCGGCCACGATCTCGCCGGAGACGCCGCCGCGCCCCACCGGGAGACGGACGTCGAAGTTGCCGCGGCGAACCGCCAGGAGGGCAGCGAGCAGCTGCTGGTCCGCCTGGCTCTCAGGCGGAACGGCTGGGCGGCCGTTCCCCGGCTCGAGGGGGAGGGGCGCGTCGGCGAGGACCTCCTCGAGCGAGGTCACGCGGGCGGAAACGACGGCCATCTCCGTTCCATGTGAGGGCAGCCTTGGGCAGGCCGCCCGGTTCGACGAACTCTCATACAGGGTGTGGCCGGAGCCAATGCAGTCGCCGTTACAAAGTCGATGCGGGACATTGCGCCTGCGATACCAGCGTCGTGCGTCGCTCGTGACGGGCGGGATGACGGGCGCGTTCGCGATACTTGCCGGGTGAGCACGAGCAAGGTCGCGCCGATGCGCGATGCGATCGCCGAGCTGGTCCGCGATGGCGACACGGTCGCGATCGAGGGATTCACCCACCTGATCGGCTTCGCGGCGGGGCACGAGATCATCCGCCAGGGTCGCCGCGACCTCACGCTGGCGAGGCTCACGCCGGACCTGATCTACGACCAGATGATCGCCGCCGGGGTCGCCCGCAAGCTCATCTTCTCGTGGCTCGGCAACCCGGGCGTGGGTGGGCTGGGCGCGATCCGGCGGCGGACGGAGGCCGCCACGAGCGGCGCGGGCAAGGCCCTGCCGCGCCTCGAGCTCGAGGAGTACAGCCACTTCGGGATGGTCGGCCGATACACGGCCGGGGCGGCGGGGCTGCCCTTCTACCCGATCCGGTCGTACTTCGAGACGGACCTGCCGAAGGCGAACCCACTGATCCGGGAGGTCCAATCGCCGTACGGCGACGGGGTCGTCTACGCCGTGCCGCCGCTGAAGCCGGACGTCACGATCGTGCACGCGCAACGGGCGGACGCGGCCGGCAACACGCAGGTGTGGGGCCTGCTCGGCTGCCAGAAGGAGGCGGCGTTCGCCGCCGACCGCGTCATCGTCGTGGTCGAGGAGCTCGTCGACGAGGCCGTCGTCCGCTCCGATCCGAACCGGACCATCATCCCCGGGCTCATCGTCGATGCCGTGGTCGTCGAGCCATATGGTGCCCATCCCTCCTATGTCCAGGGCGCCTACGACCGGGACAACCGCTTCTACCTCGACTGGGACGCGATCACACGGGACGAGGACGCACTCCAGGCCTGGCTCAAGGACTGGGTCTACGACCTCGATGGCCGAGCCGCCTACGTCGAGAAGCTGGGCGCCGACCGGGTCGCCTCGCTCAAGCCCGGGTCCGCCCCGTCGGGCTCGGTCGAGTACGGGGAGTACCGCTGATGGCGGCGGTCCGATACCTCGTGACCGACGTCGACCGCGCGGTCGACTTCTATGTGCGTTTCCTCGGATTCACGCTCGACCAGCAGATGGGCGCCGCCTTTGCCCGCGTCTCGCGCGGGGACCTCACGCTGTGGCTGAGCGGCCCAACGAGCTCTGCGGCCCGGCCCATGCCGGACGGTCGACAGCCCGTCCCCGGCGGCTGGAATCGGTTCGTGGTCGAGGTCGATGACATCGACGCCAGCGTCGCGGACCTGCAGACGGCAGGCGCCAGGTTCAGGAACGAGATCGTCAGCGGGCCCGGCGGTCGGCAGATCGTGGTGGACGATCCGGACGGCAACGCGATCGAGCTCTTCGAGGCCCGGGGTCGATGACGAGTCCGAGCGGCGCGACCCCCGCCTTCTCGAAGTCCGAGATGATGATCGTCGCGGCCGCTCGCGAGCTGGCCGGCCAGCGGGTCTGCTTCGTCGGCGTCGGCCTGCCGAACATCGCCGTCAACCTCGCGCAGCGCACGGTCGCGCCCGAGCTCGAGCTGGTGTACGAGGCCGGCGTTTTCGGGGCGAGGCCGGCGCGCCTGCCCCTGAGCATCGGTGACCCGACCATCGTCACCGGCGCGACGGCGGTGACGAGCATGTACGAGCTGTTCAGCTTCTACCTGCAGGGCGGCCTGATCGACGTCGGGTTCCTCGGCGCGGCGCAGATCGATCGCTTCGGCAACATCAACACGACGGTCATCGGCGACTACGCGGACCCGGCGACGCGTCTGCCCGGGAGTGGTGGCGCCTGCGAGATCGCGATCAACGCCCGCCAGGTCTTCGTGATCATGCGCCAGTCGGCCCGCTCCTTCGTCGAGCGGATCGACTTCCGGACGTCCGCCGGTAACCTCGGCGGAGCCGCCGATTCGGAGCGGATCCGGCGCGAGCAGGGCTGGATCGGCCGAGGGCCATCGGTCGTCGTCACGGATCTCGCGATCTGGCACTTCGACGAGAGCGGCGAGATGCGCGTCGACAGCCTCCATCAAGGCGTCACCCTCGACGACGTTCGGGCCGCGACGGGCTGGCAGCCGAAGGTGTCCGCGTTGCTCGCGACGACACCTGAGCCCACCGCGGACGAGCTCCGGCTCATCCGGGAAGAGCTCGATCCGGGCGGCGCCTACACGCACTAGGCCGCCAATGAAGAAGCGCGCCGCCTCCCGGCGACGCGCTTCAGATCGTCAGTTGCTGACGACGTTCGTCAGGCAGTCGTTTCCTCTTCGGTCGCCTCCGGCTCGACCTCGCCGGAGCGCGTGAGCGCGGCAGTGACACCGATAACAATCATCGCCGCCATGAGCGCAAACGCAACGAACAGGAGCTTCTTCATCTCGTCTGGACCTCCCCACGTGAACCGTGCCGCTGACGACACAAGGCTAGCCGATGGCTTCGATCGCTGCCTCGGCAGAGCCCGGTCAGCCGGGCGCTGCCACCTGCACAGCCGTCCACACGGTCCCGATCAGCCACTTCAGCGCGATCACTCCCGCGAGCGCGACGATCGCGAGCTGTTCGGTCGAGGCGGACCCGACGAGGCTGCCGGGGACGACCTGGGCAACCGGCCGCAGCACGGCGTCCCAGCCGAGCAGGCCCGCGAGAATGATCGCCAGCGCGGCGATCCCGAGGGCTGTCCCGAGCATGATCATGGGATGGCCCCAATCCACCACGGGCGTGTGTGGGAGGCCACCGACCGTGCAGCCGGCCAGGCCGATCAGGCCGACCGCAAGGAGCGCGCCGCGGCCACTGCCGATGACTGGCAGCGCTGGATTGGACAGCGCCCCCCAGGCAAGGCCGAGGCTGCCGAGCACGAAGCCCGCGCCGACGAAGAACGAGCCATCGAATGCCCTGGTCATGACAACCACCTCGTTCATCTCATCGAGTGCGTTGTCAACGAAGTCGGGCCCGACTTCGGCGAAGAAGTCGGGCCCGTTCGAGCTGGGAGCGGTGGGAGTCCCTCCTCCCAGCTCCTGCGTCACGCTGCTGTAGCGGTTGGCCGGAGCACCGTCCTGCGGACCGGTTCCTCCTGGGCTCGCACCGCCCAGACCAGGCCGAGCCCGGCAAAGAGGGCGAAGAAGCCAATCCCGGCGAAGAGGGCCGCGATCCCGAGTCCGAGCTGGAGGGAAGTGGCCGTCGCCGTCCCGACGCCCAGCTCCGCGATCAGCGCATGGGCCGTGCCGGTCCATGCCTGCTCCCGAGCCTTGGCCTCGATGGGGTTGGTGCGGTTGAAGTCGCTCCAGTACCGCCCGTCGACCGCGAACTCGTACGTTCCAGCCTTGTAGACCGTGCCGTCAGCCGCCGTGACGTCCTCCGGGAGGACGACCGTCTGCGTGCCGTGCAGCGTGTGGAACGTGATCGTGGCCAGCTGGTACATGTACTCGGTGGCCGTGTTGACCACGGGATCGTTGGGGTTGAGATCCGCCGCGTTGACCGGGTACTTCCAGTCGTCGCGAAGCAGTGCCAGGATCTGCTGCGCCTCTGCGGTCTCGCCGCGGTCCACCAGCTGCCCCTGATCGTTGTAGGAGAGCTTCACGTTCTGGGCGGCGCTCAGCGCTGCCAGGGACGCGTACCCCTCCTGGGTCTTGATGAACGTGTACCCACCGCCGGCGATGAAGCCGAGGCCCATCAGCGCGAGCACCAGTCCGACGATCCTGATCCGTCCGTACATCGAAGTCTCCCTTCTCCCATTTGGTCCAAGGATCTCGTCTGACTGCACTGTGGCTCGCGACTTGCCCGCCGGGCCCTTGCCGAATGGATCGATCGATGGGCCGCATGGCCCGGTCGGCATGGGCCGTGTGTCCCGGTCCGCGACCGACGCCGAGATCAGGCGCGCGCGATGAGGACGGGGCAGGGCGC
>Ga0070696_100002573_pt1 | contig 12021 bp, 11 predicted proteins | sample KBSK1253metaG_FD_65474 | JGI IMG/M metagenome (GOLD analysis project Ga0070696, IMG submission 65474) | Corn, switchgrass and miscanthus rhizosphere microbial communities from Kellogg Biological Station, Michigan, USA - KBS K1-25-3 metaG | ecosystem: Host-associated > Plants > Roots >... | reverse complement strand
CCGCCGCCGTGACGCTCACCAACGGGATGCCCTTGTACGCAGGCCCGAACAGCATGTCGAACTCGAGACCTGCGGCAGTGACCGCCTCCGCATAGGCCCGGCCCACCGCGCCGATGGCGGCACCGGTATTGAACCGGCCGGTATTGAAAAAATAGGGGCTTTCGCGGCCCGACTTCAGCGTAAAGCGGCCAAATCGGAGGACGCCCTGCCGCACGCACAGATCGATGAAGTCGCTTTGATACGCCACAGTCATGCGATGAAGTCTGGCAAGGGAAGCGCCGCGCCGCAAGCGCGGCGGCGATGGTTTTGCGCGCCCCGTCGCAACGGGCGCCGCGGCGGGCTGCTATGATCGCGCGCCATGGAAATCCCCAAGCCCACGATTCGGCAAGCACTTGGGGACAAGCGGATGGTCGCGGTCCTTCTGCTGAGCTTCGCCTCGGGGCTGCCCTTCAATCTGACCGGCTTCACCTTGCAGGCCTGGTTGGCATCCGCCGGGCTCGACATCAAGACCATCGGCATTTTCTCCCTGGTCGGCCTCCCCTATTTTTTGAAGTTTTTGTGGGCGCCGCTGCTCGATCGATACCTGCCGCCGCTGCTGGGCCGGCGCCGCGGCTGGATTTTGATATACCAAGTGTGCCTGGCCATTTGCATCGGCGTGATGGGGTTCTGTTCGCCGACCAAGGCACCCTATGTGCTCGGCGCCGCCGCACTGATGGTCGCGTTCCTCTCCGCCTCACAGGATATCGTGGTCGATGCGTACCGCGTCGATGTGATTCCACCGAGCGAACGGGCGCTGGCCGCGGCGGCCACTACTTTCGGCTATCGCACGGCGGCGATGTTCGCGGGCGCCGTGCTCGTGCTCATCGCCGCCGAGCTCAACCCCATAGTGGGCTCCGGACTCGGCTGGCGCTTCGCGTTCCTGTTGGTGGCGTGCATCATGGTGATCACGATCTTGGCCACGCTTTGGGCACCCGAGCCGGCAGTGCCGGGCCGCTCGCCGCCGACGCTGGCGGACGCGGTGGTGAATCCTCTGCGCGATCTACTCAGCCAGAAAGGCGCGTGGGGCTTCTTGCTGCTGGTGCTGCTCTACAAGGTGGGCGACGCCTTTGCGCTCAGCCTCTACAGCGCCTTCATGATCAAAGGGGTCGGGTTTTCACTGGCGGAATTGAGCGTGGCCGGCAAGGTGAACATGACCGTGTCGAGCATGATCGGCGTGGGGCTCGGCGGCATGATTTACATCCGCTGGGGCATGTTTCGATCGATGCTGGTTTTCGGCATCGGCCAGGCGCTCACCAATCTGCTGTACATGTGGCTGGCCTTCGCCGGCAAGAAGCTTTGGTTGTTGGTGCTCGCGACCAGCTTGGACAACGGCATCGGCGGCATGGGTCAGGCCGCGTTCGTCGCCTTCCTGGTCTCTCAGTGCAGCCCGAATTTCAGCGCGACCCAGTATGCGCTGCTCTCGGCAATGGCCGCCCTGCCGCGGATCTTGATGGGCGCCATCGCAGGCCAGGTGGTGGCCGCGGTCGGCTGGGCGAATTTCTTCATGGTGACCTGCGTCACCGCCATGCCGGGACTCATTCTACTGGTGATATTTCGACGGCGCATCAATGAACTCGCGGAACGCGAGGCCGCGAAACGCTAGCGATTCAAGCGCTCAACATCGGCCAAGTTCAGCGGCGCAGTGATCGGTCGTGCGGCATGGACCACGTGCCCCGCACGTTGTCCTCGAATTCGCGATCCAAATCCTCGGCTTCCACATCGACGGCGCCCGACCAGTCCTCCGGAGCATCGGCCGGATCGATCATTTCGTCCAGCAGCTGCTCGTTCCAGGAATCGAATTCGATTTCAGCCACGGTGCCGTCAAAGTACTGAACTTCAATGCTCTGATCTTGATCGTCGATCGCGACTACTTCGAAGAGCTCGTTGGTCCCCCCACGATACCACTGACCTACGATCGGCCTGATTGCGTTCATTGCCGTCTCCGTCTGATATGCTCGCGTCAATTCAACTCGGGTCAATTCAACACTCAATGCGCGAATCGCGCAATATGTAATTTTTGCGCGCAGCAGCATCCGCCAATGATCGAACAGCTGATCAAATTCTTCATCGTCTTTTTCGTCGTGGTCGAGCCCATATCGCTGATCCCGTTGTTCGCCGGCCTGACGCAGGGCGCGAGCCGCGGCTACCAGAAAAAGATGGCCGGCAAAGCGGCAGGCATCGCCTTGGGCATATGCGTGCTGTTCGCGTTGGTGGGCGCGAAATTTCTGGACATCATGGGGATCACGTTGAGCTCGTTTCGCATCGCGGGCGGAACGCTGCTGTTTCTGATCTCGCTCGAAATGGTTTTCGCCCGCGCCTCGGGCACCAAGTCGACGACGACGGAACAAGAGGAAGCCAAGACGCGTGAGGACATCTCCGTATTTCCCCTGGCGTTTCCCTTCATCGCAGGTCCCGGCGCGCTCGCCACCATCCTCTTGACCGCCGGCGAGGTGGGCGGCAAGCCGGTGTTGTTCGCCGGCTTCTTGAGCGTCGTCGCGCTGGTGCTGATCGTCTGCTGGATCATGATGCTGGCCACGCCGCGGCTGATGCAAGTGCTCGGCGTGACCGGCGCCAACGTCACCAGCCGGTTATCCGGCGTGATTCTTGCCGCTCTCGCGGTGCAATTCATCGTCGACGGAATTCGCGGCAGCTTTTTCTGACTTCGCGAAGGCCAGGTCCCACACGCCATGCCCCAAGCGGGCACCGCGGCGTTCGAAGCGCGTGGGCGGCCTGAACTGCGGCCGCGCGACGTACGTTCCATCCGGGCTCAAAGACTCAAGATGGGGGTCCTGATTGCACACGGCCAGCATTTGCTCCGCGTAGGCCTGCCAGTCCGTGGCGAGTCGCAACACCCCCCCGGCACGCAGCTTGTCCGCCACACAGGCGACGAACCGCGGCTCGATCAAGCGCCGCTTGTGATGACGCTTCTTGTGCCAGGGGTCCGGGAAGAACACCAGCACCTCATCGAAGGACTCATCGGCAATCCGGTCGCGCAGAACCTCGGCCGCGTCGTGGCAGATGACACGCAAGTTGCCGAGGCGCGCCTGTTCGGCCCGCAGCAGCAGCCGGCCGATGCCCGGGCGATGCACTTCAATGCCCAAGTAGTCGATGTGCGGATGGCTCTCCGCCAGGGTCCCGATAACTTCCCCCACCCCGAAGCCGATCTCCAGACAGCGCGGCGCACGGCGGCCGAAAATCGCCTCCAAGTCCAAAGCGGCAGCGCCCGGGTCCAAGCCGTAGACCGGCCACAATTCCGTGAGCGCACGCTCCTGCGCCGGCGTGGTGCGGCCGGCGCGTAACACGAAGCTGCGAATGCGGCGTTGTCCCTGCATGGGCGCGAAGTGTGCCTGATATGATGGGGCGATGCGAAAAAACGGCTCATGGCCGATGGTGGCGGTTCTCATGCTCGCCATGTCCGGCTGCGCCAGCTTGCCGCGTCATGTGCACAAGCCTGTGAGCGTGAGCCTGGCGGATCCCGGCACGACCACGCTGGGCCGCATCGTCACGGCCGATGAAGCCGGCAAGAACCTGTCGGGTATCCGGCTGCTCATATCCGGCGAGGAGGCCTTGGCCAGCCTCATCACGCTGGCCGACCACGCGGAGCGCACTCTCGACATCCAGTACTACATCATCCACCAGGACGAATCCGCGGCACTGCTGCTGCATCACGTGCGGCTGGCGGCGGATCGGGGCGTACGGGTGCGCGTGCTGGTGGACGATCTCAATACCGCCGGCGAAGACCGGCGGTTCATGCATCTGGGGGAGCATCGGAACATCGAGGTACGGGTGTTCAACCCGTTTCCCGGCGGACGATTCGCGACCTGGACCCGCGTCCTGGCGTCGGCGACCGATATGCGGCGCATCAACCACCGCATGCACAACAAGTTGTTCGTCGCCGACAATGCGCTCGCGATCACCGGCGGCCGCAACATCGGGGACCAGTACTTCACACGCGATCAGCACAACAACTTCATCGATCTGGATGTGGTCGCGGCCGGCCCCATCGTGCCGGAGCTGTCGGCATCGTTCGATGCATTTTGGAACAGCAAGTACGCCTACCCGATCGCCTCGGTGGCTTCTGCGGTGGAAGCCGAACCGGCCTCGCCGCCGCCCCCCGAACGCGACATTCCCGAAAATGCCGAATGGCTGCAGCATGAGCTCGACATGGGACATGTGGACCTGACGTGGGTGCCGGCCACCGTGCTCGCGGACCGGCCGGGGAAGTTGGCCAGCGAATCCTCGCCGGACGAAGAAGTCACCATTGCCAATGACATCTCCACGCTGATGCGCTCGGCCAAACAGGAGCTCATCGTCATCTCCCCGTACTTCATCCCCGGCCAGGAAGGGGTCGATTTGATGCGCGAACTCGTGAATCAGGGGGTACACATCAGGATACTCACCAACTCTCTGGCCTCCACGGATTCGCCGCTGGTGCACATCGGCTATTCGCGCTACCGGGTGGCGCTGCTCAAGCTCGGCGTCGAACTCAGCGAGGTCCGGCCGAAGCTCGGCCAAAAGCGGGCACGGTTTCATCCGTTCCACAGTTCCAATGCCAGCCTGCATGCCAAGGCGCTGGTGATCGACAATAAGACCGTGTTCATCGGGTCGATGAACATGGATGCCCGTTCGGCGCGAATCAACAGCGAGCTCGGGCTGGTGATGCGCAGCCCGGAGATCGCCCACCAAGTCACGAGTCTGCTCGATGACATCAGCGCGGACGGCAGCTACAAACTGCGGTTGCTGGATCACAGTGACCGGATCGAATGGTCGAGCGGCGAGGCCGGGTCGGAGAAGACCTGGTACACCGACCCTGAGACCACCCGCCTGCAGCGCTTTTCGCTGAAGGCCCTGGCGCCGTTCGCGCCGGACGAATTGTTGTGACGGCGGTTGCGGAGTGATCAGGAAAGCCGCAAGGTACCGAAGTATTCCTTGACCTTGGCGCGAAATCCCTCGCTGCTGGTCACGGTGGCCCCGCCGGCCAACACCAGGATGAAATCGCCCCGCAACGTGCGATTGACTTCTTTGACATAATTCATGTTGACCAGACAGGAGCGGCTGATGCGCAGCATGGGCTGCATACGCAACGCCTGCTCCGCCTGCTGCAACGTGCTGCGCGCGTGGAAGCTGTTTCTTCCCACCCGTATGACGACATAGTTGCGATCCGCCTCGATCGTCTCCACCTGGGTGGCGTCGAGCACGTGCAAATGGCCGCCGAACTCTGCGAGCAGGCGCGGCCGCTCCTCGCCGGATGTGCGGGCGGCGCGTTCCAGTTGCGCGAGCAGGCCGGCCAGCAGCGCCTGCCGCTCATCGGCTCCCGATGTCAGATGGCGCGGCCGCACACGCGCCAACGTTTTGCGAAATCGTTCCTGGTCGAAGGGTTTGAGCAGGTAATCCACCGCGCAGACCTCGAACGCCTCCAGCGCGTAGGTGTCGTAGGCGGTGACGAACACCAGCGACGGCAGCTGCGAAGGCTCCAAGGCGCGTGCCAGATCGATGCCGTTCAAGGGATCCATCTGAATGTCGAGGAATAACAGTTGCGGCTGCTGCGCGCGTATGGCCGCAAGCGCCGCCGCCCCGTCGCCATAATCGCCCACCACGCGCAAATCGCCTTCCGCCTCACAGTACTCGCGCAAAGTGCGGCGCCCGCTCAACTCGTCATCCACGATGATGACATCCATCATGCATCGACCGGGGGCGCCGCGCGCCATTTCTCGCCGGCCGGCACTTTCGAGATGGCCGGCACTTTCGAAATGGCCGGCGCTTCCGAAATGGCCGGCATGGTGATCTCGCTGCACCACTCTTCGTCGACGCCTGCGGCGGCGAGGCTGGCGCGCCCCTCGAATTGAACCGCGAGACGTTCGCGCACGTTGTTGAGGCCGATGCCGTCTTCGCCGGGAATCTTGTTCCGCGCGATGGTATTCCGCACCCGTATGATGAGCTCGCCGCGTGCGAGGCGCACGCTGACGCTCACCGTCACCGGACCTTGATGGCCTGCCAATCCATGCACCACGGCGTTCTCCACCAACGGCTGTAGAATCAGACTCGGCACCCAAACATGCGGGATCTCGTCAGGCGGCGGCAGAACCACGCTGAGGCGGTCGGCGAAGCGCCGTTGCTGGAGCTCCAAGTACAAACGGACGAACTGCAACTCGTCGGCCAGAGTCGAGAAGTCGCGCGCTCCGGCGTTCAGCAACCGCCGCAGCAAGTCTCCGAGCTGTACCACCATCGACTGCGCCCCCTTGGGGTCCCATTCAATATGGCCGCGAATCGTGTGCAGTAAGTTGAATAGAGTATGCGGCGACAATTGCATGCGCAATGCCGACAAGCGCGCGGCGCTCCATTCGCGCTCCAGCGCCGCCAGCCGCAGTTCTGATTTGCGAAACCGCGTATACAGAGCCAAGCCGGTTACCAGGGCCAGGCCGAACCCATAGGCGGGAAGGAAGCTGACGAAACTGGCCAGCCACAGCAAGAGAACATAAGTGTCGATCCAGGCGGACCCGTGCCCCATGTGTTCATGCCAGTCATCGCCGCCCAGGATCAGTCCGCCCAGAACCAAGGCCGGGTACGCCAGCGCTGCGAACACGACGCCGAGAATCACTTGCAAGGGCAGCGTCACCAGCAGCGGACGCCACTGCACCCGCAATGACGCCCAATACGACACCAGCAGCATGGGCAGCAGCAGGACGTGCTGCATCAGACGCACATCCCAGGCGGCGAACAGCATGACGTTGGTCTCATGTGCGATTCCGATGCTCATGCTGTAGGCATACAAGAGATTCGACACGGTCACGTACAGCCAGAACAGGCCGTTGATGGCAAGGAATTGCCGCAAGCTCAAAGCCCCGGCGAAGCGCCGCGCGGAAGGGTCAACCATGGCGGATTCGATCATGGTGGAAGACTAGCGCAACTAATGTGCGATTGCGGTGCCCCGGGGCGGTGTTCGGGACGAAACCGTCATTGGGTGGGACGACCTCGACGGCGGCCCACAGACGCCGTGCGGCCCGAAGAGTTTCATAGGCGTCGCCGATTATCGCCACCCAAGGAGAAGTGTCATGAGTCATTTCATTACCGCCCGAACCCCCGGATCGCGATTCAAATTTGTCTTAGGTGTGCTCGCGGGCAGCCTCGCCGGCGCCATGGGTACAGGCCTTGCGAGCGCCGCGACGAGCGACGCCGATGTGCCCAGCATCGTCGTTCGATATAGCGGCCAGAGCCTGGGGACCGAGAGCGGCGTGCAGCTGCTGTATCACCGTATCGTCGTTGCGGCCAGGCAGGTGTGCCCCGAGGAAACCGTCCGAAACCTGGCGGCGCATGCGATGGCGCAGCAATGCCGACAACAGGCGATTGCCCGTGCGGTACAGCAAATCAACAACCCACGGCTCGCGGCAATGCACGCGCGCAACACGAAGAACGGCTAAGTGACCCTCGAGTTGCAGAGGGCGGCCACGGCGCCATCGCGGCCGGTACCCGAGTTGGGGCCGGCCGCCGGGTTGAGCGAAACGGTGCGCTGCACCACCGTGGTATCGCCGTCCTGCGAGCTGGTGGCGTTCGACGGCCGCGCATTCTGCAAGAATTTCCCGCCGAGAAGCTCATAGCTTTGATCGAATACTCGCACCGCCAGCGGCTGCTCCGCGGCGGAATCGATGCAGAATTCCACGCCCTCGGCGGGCAGCCCGACCACGTCCAAACGGGTGGCGCCGTTCTTCAGCTCGTGCAGTTTGGCGCGCCACAGCCGCGCCGCTGACACGGCAGTAATTTCCCGAATATGCGCGCTTGCCGGAAAGATGACGAAGGCCTCGGGCGCGCCGCGCGGCGATCGCAGGCGTAGCTGGTAGCGAACGACGGAACCCGGGGACGGCGATGAAGGTGCGGATGGCGCCGTTTGCGATGTCACGGTGAGTTCGGGAGCGGCGAGCGCGATTCGCGGCGCGGTGGCGTAGAACGCCGGTGATGCGCTGCCCATGAAATCCGGCTTCGGCAGGGCTTCAAAGCGCGCGGCGGCGGCGAGCGCCACGGGCAGGCGCGCTGAGTCCAAGCGCGCCACCCAGTAAGACCGATCATTATCGCAATCGAGAAAGTAGGCGACATTGATTCGCTCGGGCCATGCCGCCGTATGGGCGGGCAGACCCAGCGTCAGCAGCGCGCCGCCCACCGCCGTGACCGCAGCCAGCAAAATCACGCGCTGCCGGCTGCGGCGGGTCGCGGCAGCCAGTAGCGGTAGCAGAGGCATGGTCGCCAAACACAGGATCAGGGTCGAAAGAGGCCAGCCCACGCTACCCAGCGCGCCGTACAGGAATCGCAGCACGGGCAGCATCGCCGCAAAACTTACGAGCGACGGAACCACGGCGGCCAAGTCCGTCCACCGGGCTGGCGCACGGGCCCGGTCCAAGCGCAGCACGCAGGGGATGGCCGCCAACCCTGCCGCGATGGCCGGCAGCAGCGCGATAAAGCTCATGCCCGGGGCAAGTGCCGCAAGCGCAATGGACAGCAGCGCGGTGAGCAGAGCCGCGGCCACCCAAAGGCCCCAAAATCCCGCACGGCGCCACAGTGTTGCAGCGGTGACACCCGCGGCCAGGAAGGCAAGCGCTGCGGAACCCAAGTTCATGGGCAGTGGGTGCGCAATCAACGATGCGCCGCCCATCGGCGCCTTCCCCGCGGCGTGAAGCAGCGCCAGCAACCCCATGCAAAGCAGGGGAGCGAGCGCAAGGTTGGCGAGCGCACCCACGCAGCCCCACAGGACTTGCCGCCCTGTGACCGCCCGCTTGCGCAACAACAAGTGCGCCTCGGCCATCAGCAGAAGCAGCGCCAGCAGTGCGGCCGGCAGCGTCAAAGCGGCCGGCCAGGACACCATGCCGCGCGCAAAAACGTCGAAGAAAACCGACTCCGCAATGCGCGGGCGCAAACTGCCGGAATTGGCGAGCGCCAACAGAGTCGAGAGCGCATTGGCGCCCTGATGTTGAATGCTGCTCGAGTCGGCGTTCGCCGCAGTGTCGAGCGGGGTATGGTAGCGGCCGACTCCGCCGATAAATGCGAAATTGAAACCCTGGTACCCGGCGGCCTTGAATGGAGTGAAATCGGTATCGTTCGGCAGCTGCCGATACGCAAAGTAATAGATCGAGTTGGCGACGGGCCGTGCGACCGAGGATTGGTACAAGCGCATGAGCCAGGTGTTCGCGGTACCCGTTTCGAACATGAGGCTGGGTCCCGACGTACCGCGCGCGTCCAAGTTGACCGCGGCCTTCACCTGCTTGGCCAAAGGATGCTCGCGCACGAACAGCTTTGCGCCGAGCAAACCGGCTTCCTCGCCGTCGGTCAGGAGCAGAACGACGGGGTGCGGCAGCGGCGGCATGCCGGCGAGAATCCGCGCGACCTCCAGCACCGTCGCGACCCCGGCGCCGTCGTCGGAGGCTCCGGGACCCGCCGGGACCGAGTCGTAGTGCGCAGTCAGCAGCACGGCATCGGCGCCGGGAGAACTGCCGCCGAGATTGGCGACGACGTTGACGGGGCTGCCGCACACGCCCTCGCCGCATACGAATCCCCTCTGCAATTCGGGTGAGTATCCCAGCGCCGACAATCGCCGCACGATGGCCTCGCGAACCCGGCCGTTGGCGGGACTGCCGATGGGGTGAGGCACGCCGTCGCCGGCCAGATCTCGCAGAATCGATTTGGCCCGATACGCCGAGAACGCCGTGGGCGGCGCGCCGGCTCCGAGCGGCCGGGGAGGGCGGTAGGCCAGCAGGGTTGCGGCCAGCAGCAACACGATGCCTGCCAGCGCCAGCAGCAGTCCGCGATTGGATTCGCCGGCCATGGGGATCACAGCATGGAAGTCATCGGGTGCCGATCCTAGGGACAGTCAATCGATGGCGATCGAGCGTGGTTCGTTGCCTGCGGCGAATGGCGATTGGCTGACCTGGCTCAGAACGCCGGTCGTGGCATCGACGGCGTAGACCGATATGTCGTTGGAGTTATCGTTCGCGACGTAGACGAACAGGCCGGATGGATCCAGGGCGAGACTGACCGGAAAGGTACCCGAGGGCACCGGCGAACCCGGAGTCAGGGCGCCGCTGCTAGGCGTGATGGAATATGCGGCCACCTGATTCTTAGCCGTGACATTGGCCGCATACACGTAACGGCCGGCGGGATCGACGGCCAGTGATTCCGGGCTTGATCCCACGCTCAAAGGCGAGCCCGATACCACCGTCAGCGCACCGGTCGAGGCGTTGATCGAATATTCGGAAATGGCGGCGGCTGTTTCATTGGCCACGTATGCAAACGTTCCCGCCGGATCGATGGCAATGGAGATGGCGCCCGCGCCGGCGCCGAAAGGCGACCCGGATATACTGCTCAAGGAGCCCGTAGCCGGGTCTATCTGCAACACGGAGACACTGCCGTCGCTGAAGTTAGTGACATAGAGAAAGCTTCCGCTCGGGTCGATCGTCAATGAGCTCGGTTGCCCTCCGACGGCGAACGGCGAATTGCTGAGTTCGGTGAGCAGGCCGGTGGCACTATTGATGGTATAGGCCGAGACGCTGTTGGCGCTGAGGTTGGCCACATAGACATAGCTGTCGGTGGGGTCGACGGTCACGGCCTCCGGACCGCTGCCGGTGGCGCTCGGCAGCCCGGCCGAGGTAAGCGCACCCGTGGTGCCGTCTATGGAATACACCGACACATCATTCGATCCGTTATTCGCGACATAGAGAAAACGGCCGTTCGGATCAACGGCCAGCGATTTGGGCGCCGTGCCTCCGTCCGCAAAAGGCGAACCAACGATGGGCGTCAACGCGCCCGTGGCGGAATTTATCGAATATGCCGACAGGTTGTTGGACAGCTGATTGGCCACATAGGCGAAGCGCCCGGTTTGCGTGCAGGAGACGATGATATTGGTGACTTTGGCCTTATGGATGGTGCCGGAGCCGTTGTGCACCGTGCAGGTTTGCGATGGATTGGACGGCTGCGTCTTGACCGTCACCGAGTAGGCGCCGTTGTTTTTGATGCCGTCGGTGAAGGTGAATGTCCCGTTCGACGCGAGGCTCAAATCGTTGCCCGAATTGTTCTCGAGCACGAGACCGGAGCCTAAGAGGCCGGTCACGGTTCCGCCCACCGAGTACTTGAGGCCGATATTGCAGCCCGTGACCGCGGCTCCCGCCGCAATGAGAGCCATCCACGCGATTCGTTTCACAGAGCGAACTCCCGGCAATGTCACTTCTGGAATTGGGACAACGGTCCGCGGAAATCATTCCTGGCCCCCTCGGCTATTGTGCGTCAAGAACTGCGTAGTTGTCCCGCAATTGATGCCTTGCGGTAACATCGGTGCCAATAGAGTATTGGAGAAATGGCCATGCGCTATCGTTTACTTGGACCCGGCATCGCGCTCATCGCCGCCTTGAGTCCCTGCATTGCATCGGCGACATTGGGTGAGCCGGAAGTGTCGGTGCAGACCGATGTGTCGCAACTGAAGGGGTCGGTCAAAATGACGAATCATGCGAGCTATCGGCTGCATGAAATCCGGTTACCCTCCGGAACGGTGGTGCGTGAGTTCGCCGGATTGGACGGCACGGTGTTTGCCGTCACCTGGAATGGCCCCACCGTGCCGAATCTGCGCCGCACGCTGGGGCGGTATTTCGACAACTACGTGACCGCGGCGCAAGCCAAGGGCGCGGGGCACCATCACCTGCAAATCCGGCAGAGCGATTTGGTGGTGCAGGCTGGCGGCCATATGCGTGCCTTCTCGGGGCGGGCATATCTGCCATTGATCGTGCCCAGCGGCGTGAATGTCGGAGATTTGCACTGATGGTCAGAGTTGCGCCAATCGGCGCGCCGGCATGGACATGGACACGGGTATGGGCCTGGGTATGGGCATGGGCATGGGCATGGGCATGGGCACGGGCATGGCGCTTGGGGCTTTGCGGCGCGCTATGTCTGTCGGCACTATCCTGCGGCGGGGGCGGGGGCGGCGGTTCATTGGCGCCCGGGGGTTCTTCC
>Ga0070696_100002570_pt1 | contig 12027 bp, 10 predicted proteins | sample KBSK1253metaG_FD_65474 | JGI IMG/M metagenome (GOLD analysis project Ga0070696, IMG submission 65474) | Corn, switchgrass and miscanthus rhizosphere microbial communities from Kellogg Biological Station, Michigan, USA - KBS K1-25-3 metaG | ecosystem: Host-associated > Plants > Roots >... | reverse complement strand
CATTTTCCATTTGTCATTTGCGCCGGGGCCAAGCGTCAAACGAAATCCGAGCGATGAGAAATGGAAAATAGAAAATGAAAAATGGAAAATGGATTCATAGTCGTCGGAAGCGGAGTAGCCGGGCTGCGAGCCGCCGTCGAGCTCGCCCAATACGGCCGAGTTGCCGTTCTCACCAAAGATCAAATCACTGAGTCCAACACCGAATACGCGCAGGGCGGAGTTGCAGTCGCGCTGAGCGATGACGACGCGATCGAGCTGCATTATCAGGACACCATCGATGCGGGCGCGGGACTCTGCGATCCCGATGCGGTCGCCGTGCTAGTCGAAGAAGGACCGCGTTACATCACCGAGTTGATCCAGCACGGAGCCGAGTTTGATCGAGAGGATGGCGAACTTGCTTTCACTCGTGAAGCCGCGCACTCGCGATCACGCATCCTGCACGCAAGCGGAGATGCGACCGGGCGCGAGATAGTCCGCGCGCTCGTCGCGTGGTCAAAAAAGTTTTCAAACATCGACTTGATTGCTCACGCTTGCACGCAATCGCTGATCGTCAACGACGGCCGGTGCGTCGGAGTCACTTACGTAGAACCGGTGACTTTCAATATTCGAGCCCTCTACGCACGCGCCACCGTGCTCGCGACTGGCGGAGCGGGACAGCTCTACTTGCACACGACGAATCCCGATGTCGCGACGGGCGACGGACAAGCGATGGCTTATCGAGCGGGCGCGGTGATGGCTGATTTGGAGTTCATTCAGTTTCATCCGACCGCGTTGAATGTTCCAAACGCGCCGAGGTTCTTGTTGTCCGAAGCAATGCGCGGCGAAGGAGGATTGCTCATCAATTCCGCAGGCGAGCGATTCATGACTCGATATGACGAACGAGCCGAGCTTGCGCCGCGCGATATTGTGAGCCGCGCGATTCACTTTGAAATGGAGCGAACAAGATCCGATTCGGTGTGGCTCGACATGCGTCAGCTCGACAGGGAAGCGGTGCGTGCACGCTTCCCTAAGATTCTGAACACGTGTTTGCTTTACAACATCGACATAACTCGCGATCTGATTCCCGTGAGCCCGGCCGCGCACTATACGATGGGAGGCATCCGCACTGATCTGTCGGGCCGGACATCAATTGCCGGTTTGTATGCCGCCGGCGAAGTCGCGTGCACGGGTGTGCACGGGGCTAACAGGCTTGCGTCGAATTCGCTGCTCGAAGGACTCGTGTTCGGCGCGCGAGCGGGAGCGACCGCGGCAACCGAAGCTCCGGACACCGTTGTTTCAGCGGAGCCGCGTGATTGGGACTTCGGTGAGGCGGCCGATTGGCGGATCGACGACGGCACTCGCGCGGAAGTAAAACGCGTGATGTGGGACAAGGTTGGGATCGTGCGTGACGCGGCGGGACTGACTGCGGCGCTCGCGGTACTGGAAGAAATCGCGGCGCGAAAGTTAAACACACGTTCCTGGAATTTCGTCACGCTTGCACGGCTTGTTGCCGAAGCGGCGCTTGGGCGTTGTGAGTCTCGAGGCGCGCATTATCGAAGTGACTTCCCAGAGCGTGATGACGCGAACTTTGGCAGTCATGCTTTGCAGATTCGCTCGGAGGTCGGTCATTAATCTTGAAACAACAAACGTGCGACCTTATATTAACTGGCGAGACGCAGACGAACCCCAAGCGTCCAGCTCCCCCAACGCAAATCGAACGCAGCAAAGACCTTCAACTATGAAACGAAGTCTCACAGCCACATTCGTAATCATAATCCTCGTTCTGAGCGGCGCGGCTCAACAAAAGGCTTTATCGCCGAGCGACACGGTAGTCACCTTCTATCGCGCGCTGAAGTCGAAGCATTACGTCGAGGGTTTTCGATACTCGGTTTATCGCGGCGCGGTTGAGGGACTCACGCCCGCCGAGCTTCAGGATCTGGAGCCGGATTTCGCGCGAACCTTCTCAGCCATACCGGAGAATATCGTCCCGAAGGGCGAGCAGATCAGCGGACAAACGGCTACGGTGGCGTTGCAATTCGGCGGCGCGGGCGACGCGCAGCAAGTGGGTTTAGTTCGAGCGGGCAACGAATGGCTCGTAGGCGATCAGGATACGCTTGCGATGGTGAACTCGCAGGGCCGCGCATTTTTCTTCAACAGCCGGATGCTGGTCAACGAGAGCGAAGCCTACGAGATGCTTCAGCGAATCATCGGAGCTGAGATCATCTATTCGCATAAGTTCGAAGGCAAGAACGCGTCGCTTCAGGAATTGATAAGACTGGGCGGTGTCCCGAAGGACATCGAAGACGGCGAAGGCAGCGGTTATCGCTTTGTGTTAACTGTGAGCGCGGATGAGAAAACATTTTTTGCGACTGCGTGTCCGGCGACTTATGGGAGGACCGGTCGAGTTTCGTTCTACGCGAACATAGATGGAGTGCGCGGCGAAGATTTGAAAGGGCAGTCTGCCAGTGCGGCTTCTCCGGTGTACCAACCGAAGTAATTGTTTCATTTGAATCAAGAGTTTCATCTCGGACAGACTCGATGATTAGAGTCGCGTTTGTCGCGCGAAGAATCGCAGATCTATGAGTAAAACTTTCCTGTTGACGAATCGGGTTGAACCCCGGTAATGTTACGCACTCAGAGTAAATCAAATTGATTTGTAACGAATCTGATGTTTGACGAGCAGTAGGTTTTTAGGTTCGTAGGCGTCCCGATAATCGCAACGACCCGGTTAGCCTCTGTAGTACACGCATTTTGAACAGCAAAGCTCTCGGCGTCCTGAACGAATCCGGAAATGGAATTTCTCTGTGAGGACGACGACAGTAGTTGCTGCAACTGCGCAAAGCGTTGAGCCTACGTTCGCTCTCGACGCCGCGCGGCTGCGCAGCGTGCCCGATAGGTGGGTCGCAAAACAAATAAGGGAGAAAGTTCTCATGACTCTTTCATATCGTTCTGCAAGCAAAGTATCTCGGGCAACTGTGCGCTTTCTTGTCATTTTTATCATTGCATCCCTGGCGGTAACGCTCTCTCCGGTTCGAGCAGAAGTCGCGGGTGTTTATGCGCGGCAGGCGATGGGCGAGTTATTGGCGCTGTCAAAAGAGATTAATCACCGCGCGGTTAGAGGTCAGGACTTCTCCGCGGAAAAGGTGGACGATCCTTCTCGAAATGCTGATCGAGTCACTCGTTTCAGGCTTTGCCCTCGACGGCTCGTGCTATACGTCGGTGAGGGGTACACGCTGGTTCCGCTCCCATTGGATGGCAACAAAGAGGTCGTCAATGGCGCGGCATTGCAGTGGAGTACGAACGAGCCTTCGGTGGCCACTGTTTCTTCGTGGGGAGAGGTTGAAGCGATTGCCCCAGGACATACCGTCGCGACGGTTCAAGCTGGGACGGGCCGGGCGACGGTTGCCGTCGAGGTGCGCCAGGGCGCGCGGCCCGTCCAGAGAGATCTTGAGTGGGACATCGAACACAGCGGTGACTGCGGTGACCCGGAATCGAGTGAGCCTCAGTCCGTCGGGTCAACGCAAGAGCCTCCCGAACTAACTCAGGCCTTCACACAATCGGCGACCGGGCAGCTTCACTCTGTTGCCGGTGATCGATCTCGCTCTGATTATGTCCGCGACGATGATGTTTCTGAAGAGCCCTTGAATCGCGACAATGCATCGCGAAGGTTACCGGCTGAGGATTCGGCAACGCTCGAAGAGAATGGGGGTGGCCGCGATACCCTCAGGCGATTGGCGCGCCGGGCCGCGTTCCGCGTAACGCGTTCAACCAACAACGGTGCTACCAGGAACGCAAGCCAAAAGATTCCTCTGGGTAGACTCTTTCCCTTGATCGACCCCGATGGGGGCGATACCACTTCTCCCAGCGCAGCGAAGTTCAACAACGCCGTCGGCTCGCCCCGCTTCACGGCGCAAGATGTCTCGCCAACTGGATCAAGTAAGACACGACGTCAGCTCGGAAGTTACAACTACAATTTCACAGCGCCCGTGCTGGGCCTTGGAGGAAGAGGCAACGGGGTGGGTCTCGCGCTCAGCTACAACAGCCGGCTGTGGAACAAAGATAATATCGGAGTGAATGGCCAGATGACTTTCAATTACAACAAGGGATGGCCTGCCGCGGGTTGGACTCTGGGCTATGGCAGAATAATCAAGAACTACGACAATACCGCCACTGGAGACGGTACGGGGGTTGGTCAATTCAATCATCCTGGAAATCGGTTGCTCATACAATCTGATGGGACGCGTGTACACCTCGAACAAGTATACGACTCGGTTGGCGGCACGTGGGACTGGGACACCACCGACGGCTCCTTCTATCATCTGAGCCGCAATGGCAAGTTAAAGGGCCCGGATGGAAGCATCGTCAAATACGATGAGCCCAACAACCGGCTTGTTCCCACCAGCATCAAGAACCGCAACGGCGAGTTGATAACAATCGCTTATCGAACGAAAGACGTCAACTTCCCATATCGCTGGGCGATTGACTTCATCACGGATTCCCTCGGTCGGGTAGTTCAATTCAAATACTACGGAGACACGGGCTATCCCGCGGACCCGGCGAACGGCAAACCAGATGACGCGCTCGCGGCGGTTCTCGCACCGAATTTCGGCGGCAGCGGAACTCGCACGCTTGTTCAAATCGATTATCAGGACATTACTCTCAAGTATGACTTCGGGAGCATGGCCGTCGTGTCACCGGGGAACAACTCGATACTCACGGTGGTGAGGCGAATCTATTCCCCTCAGACAGGGCAAGGTTATCTCTTTCAGGACTTCAGCACTTACGGAATGGCCCGGAAAATCTCGACCCGCAAAGACATGACTGGCGCCGGTGGGACGATAACCGACGGCACGGAAATATCCTATACCAAGCATGATTACACCACGATTGATCCGTTTGATCCGTATGGACGCAATCAGTCCGGTGCGCTCAACGATTCGCCGCAGTACTTGAAGCGCAGCGAATGGTGGCAGGGTAAGACCGATGATAGTGGGCTGCCCGATTCCAATCCTACGGATTACAGCTACTCGCGAACCACGGGCACAGGCACGGAGACTGACACTGCGACTTACCCGAGCGTGCTCGGTGGACAACTGACAGTGATAACCACCACCGATACAAACACTGGATTCGTTTCTCAGGTTGAATACAAAAACGGCGCATCTACGCTGAGCAAGACTCTCTACACTTATGTCGCGGGACCGGATGGCGGCACACAGATCGCGTCGGTCGAGACGTTCGACGAAGCAAATGTATCAACCAGAGTGGACTACAGCTACGAGAGCTACGGCAGGGTGAAGAACGTTTATGAAGAAGGGTACAAAAACAACGGCACATTCGTGACGAGGCGGCGAACGCGCTACGACTACTCGAACCTTCAAGCCCACCTCGACGGCGGGTTGCTTGGGTTGGTGACGGAAGTCAGGATATACGACGGACTGCTCGACAACGACAACACCAACGACGTGCTCAAGACGGATACCGTCTACAGCTACGACGACTATGCGATAAAAGGCGGGATGGAATACTACGGGCTGACATCGGCCGGCTATCCGCCAAATCACGATGCCGCGTTTAACCAGAACTACACTACCAGAGGTAACGTCACCGGCGTCCAAACCTTCAGCAGCATCAGCCCCGCTGTTTCGACGACTCGCTATACCAAGTGGGACATCTTCGGCAATGTGACGCAGGCCGATGTGAGCTGTTGTCAGGTCAAGAACTTTACGTTCAACTCATCGAATTACTGGTCGCAGGCGGTGTCCGTGACCAGCGGGACCGCGGGGATCGTTCCGTTCCTGACCGCGAACTATCAATACGACTTCAACACCGGGCTGGTGAAACAGACCACTGATCCGAACAACCTTACTACTACGTTTGCGTACGACAGCGCGTGGAGGCTGCAAACGATTACTGCGCCGAGCGGGGCCGTGACTACAACGCAGTCAGATCGAGACAGCAACGGCAACGATCAGTTGGCGTACAGTCAGCAGGTGAGCTACCTTGAAAATGGATCGACCAAGGTCATCACCTCGAAGAGTTGGTTCGATGGAGCGGGGCGAGTGTTGAGGTCAGGCAGCGGAGCGGGAAGCGCGCCGGTGAGCTACGACACGGTCGCAACGGTATATGATCGATTCGGCCGAGTGCTCAAGCAGTCAAACCCGTACGCCGGAGATTCGTCGGGCAACGGTTCGCCGTCCTACTGGACATCGAATAGCTACGATTTGCTGTCGAGAGTAACGCAGGTGAAGTTGCCGGACAACCAGACGATCACAACAAGTTATGCAGGCGCGGCGTTGCCAACCGGCGCAACCGTCATGGTGACTGACCAGGTCGGCCGTCAGAGAAAAAGTGAAGCGGACGGGTTGGGAAGGCTGGTTAAAGTGACCGAGCAAGACCCCGCAACAGGGGGCCTCACGTGGCCAACCACCTACGCTTATGATGTTCTCGATAATCTCACGAGCGCGAACCAAAACAATCAGACGCGGACATTCAGCTACGATGCGTTGTCTCGATTGACGAGTCAGGCGACACCGGAGGCGGGCGCGGTTAGTCTCACCTATAAAGATTTCGGCGCTGTGCAGAAGCGGACCGACGCGCGCGGGGTTGAGACTCATTACAAGTACGATTCTTTGAATCGGCCGCTTCAGGTTTGGTACACGGGGCCCGGCGGAGATGACAACGGCAGCATCCGGCCGGCGCTGCCTTCAGGCGTGGCCGCGACTTCGGACGTGACGATTGCTTACAACAACTTCTCTTCACCGCAAGTGGGCAATGGCCAGGTCAATCAAGTGACCGATGGTGGTGGCACCGAGAGCTATGTGTACGACAGCGTGTCCAGGCAGTCGAGCAAGACTCGAGTGATAGATGCGCGAAGTTATCAAACTCAATATCTCTACAACACGGCCAGCCAGCTAACGACTTTGATCTATCCTTCCGGAAAACGGGTGCGAACTAATCACGATAGCCGCGGAAGAACGAGCGGGCTGGATAGAGTTGATTCTCTTGGCAACGTGTTGGCCAACTATGTCACCAGCGTCGGATACAGCACGGCAAGCCAGGTGACCGGCGTCAGTCTGGCGAATGGAGTCAATGAAACATACGGCTACAGCTCCGACCGCTTGCAATTGACGAGTCAGACTGCGACCAAGGGTGCCAGCACGTTGATGAGCCTGACGTATGGTTATTCAGCAAGCGCAGGCGCGAGCGGCGCCGGTACAACGGCAGGCAACAGCGGGCAATTGATCTCGATGAGCGGGACGATCAATGGCTTATCCCGGAGTCAGGCATTCACCTATGACAACGTTGGACGGCTTTTGACTGCAAGCGGCTGGTCGTCGTGGAATCGAAGATTCGCGTACGACCGTTGGGGCAACCGCACGGGAATGTGGGACGCGTTGAGTGGAGGGAATCAACTTCAGAACATCGCGATAGCTCTGACTGGTGGTGTCGCAAACAATCGAATCTCGAACGTTAACGGCGTGCCCTACACATATGACGCGACCGGAAGCTGCACGTGGGATGGTGCGCACAGCTACGCTTATGATGGCGAGGGCCGCCAATCGAATGTGGATAGCGGTGTAACATCGAGCGGCGCTTATGACTCTGCCAATCGAAGACTGAAAAAGATTGCCGGAGGAGTGACGACGCATTATGTGTGGGAAGGTGCTCAAGTGATCGCCGAGTACAATGGCAGCACTGGCGCGTTGATTTCGGAATACATTTACGCGGGCTCGCGGATGCTGGCGCGTGATCAAGGCGGAGTGCTGAGGTACTATCATCAAGATCGCCTCTCGACACGATTGATCACCGATGGTAGCGGGACTATGATGGGGACTGAAGATCACTTGCCGTTCGGCGAAGACGCGGGAACAACGGGCGAAACAGAGAAGCATCGCTTTACGACATACGAGAGAGATTCGGAGAGCGGCACTGATCAAGCGATCAATCGTCAGCATCAGTTTTCTAACGGAAGATTCTTGCAGCCTGACCCGATAGCCGGGAGCGCGTTATACCCGCAGAGCATGAATCGGTATTCATATACGAGCAACGACCCAGTGAACTCAGCCGACCCTTTAGGGCTTGTAGAGCAGGGTCTCTGGAGGCTATGGCTCGGAGGGTTCAGGCTAGGCGGCACTGGTTTGACGTTGGATGGGGCTGATGTGCCGCAGTACATGCTGGGGTATGTAGCGCATCTGTGGATGAGCGGAGGGGCGAACATTCTGCCACCGAGCGCTATTGTGGGTGGTCGCGGCCAGATAGTTGTCGATGACGTACTCATAGCTGACTCCAACCCCAACGACTATTGGCGCTCGCTACCAGGTTCTCTAATGCCGGTGAGTTGGAGGGTCGACTTTTCATGCGAGAAGTATTTCACCAGTTCGGATGTCAAGGTCATCTACGACACTTTTAAGAACAAGGTAGCGGAACTCACTCGGCGTGGCCTGCGCACAAACAATTCCTATTGGAATAATATTTCCGCGACGCTAAATATGGTGTCTCCTTTGGGCCATGCGTACTTAGGATGCGGGCAGCAGGCGGGGCGCATTATCGAAGCCCTAAACGGGGTTAAAGAAAACGGGCTGCTCACTAATCAGTGGAAGTTCGAGTTCGAAGGCCTCCCACTTGATCTCCACGTTTGGGCTAAGGCGACCTCGTCGAATCGTAAGGATCCTGTGATCCGGCTAGACCCGTGGAAAAATAGGATAACGTGTAATGCACACTCGCAGCCAATGGGAGGCCTCACGCTTTTTTGAGAGCGGCCGCCTGAGCGGCAGCAGGTTAGTACTCTATGAATCGAATAAGTTCAGATGAGGAAACCGGGAAACCATCTCACGAAGACGACAGACATCGCCGGCGTGCTCGTATGGCCAGCGCACTGATCTTCATTGTCTGCGGCCTTCCGGGTTTATTCATCATGATGGTCTCCTCGCTGGGGCTATTTGGGCGCTTCTACGATCCTGCGGCAAATGACACGGAGATTCACCCGTTGTTACTAACGCTCTGCGCGGTTGGCGGCGCTTTCCTAATGCTTGCTGGCGTGGGTCTGTGGAGACAATGGGCATACTTGCTAGTCTTTGCGGCCATCCCAATTTCCTTAACGGTTTTCATAATGATCGATGCAAGAGCTACGTGGGGTTCTGCAAGCCTTGCGGTGTTCGTTGCGATCTTTGTGTTTGGCTCACTATATCTTGTACGAGCTTTCTACTCGCGCCGAAACAAGCAGAGGCGAGATGTCTGACTTGAACGAATCGAATCGCGAACGTGAACGGCGTTACGTACACATATTGCGCGAGCGGCAACTGCACGTGTGATGGCTCGCACAGCTACGCGTATGACGGAGAGGGTCGGCAAGCGAATGTCGACAGCGGCGCAACTGCGAGCAACGTCTATGACTCGAACAACCGGCGAGTTAAGAAAGTGGCTGGTGGGAAATCAGGAAACGCTTGCGATGGTTAACGCGCAGGGCCGCGCTCTTTTCTTCAACAGCCGGATGCTGGTCAACGAAAGCGAGGCCTACGAGATGCTTCAGCGAATCATCGGCGCTGAGATCATCTACTCGCACAAGTTCGAAGGAAAGAACGCAACGCTTGCGGAGCTGATAAGACTGGGCGGAGCCCCGAAGGACATCGAAGACGGCGAAGGCAGCGGTTATCGCTTTGTGTTAACTGTGAGCGCGGGATGAAAAGTCGTTTTATGCGACCGCATGTCCGACGACCTACGGGAGGACCGGCAAAGTGTCGTTCTATGCGAGCATTGATGGGGTGCGCGGCGAAGATCTGAAGGGCCAGCTAGCCAGTGCGAGTTCTCCGGTGTACCAACCGAAGTAAAAGTGTTTTTAGTCTCACGAGGCCAAAAAAATGAGGCGTTATCGAAAAGCCCTGCGCCCTTGCCGAGAAAATTGACAGAGACTCAACTCGCGTTACCAGCTTCAAGCAACCCTAAGTTATAATCATTCACACTCAGTTCAAGTGAGGTCCAGATGTCCGACAACTTTATCATTAACGAGAACAAGATCAGAGCAGTAAGCAGTTTTATTCGCAACTACACCGTTGCTTTCTGGCAGATTACGCCGGGAGAGGAAGAACGTATTGGCTCTGGAGTCTGCATTGAAATTGGCAGTCGGCTGTTCGTTGCTACAGCCGCTCATAACTTCAACTCCATCAAGCGTGGCGGCAAGTCTATTCCCTTCCCAGCCAATGGTTCCACAGACAATCCTTTGAGAGTGATCGCCTATAAGTATGGTGAGTCTGATACTCCTGGTGTGCCTGACCTAGGCTGGATTGAAATAGATCCTAGCTTTCCAGCCACCACCGGCTTGACTGGAATTTCCCTTGCCCTAATCGAGCCCTATCACAATCCAATAGCTGACGGAGACTACGAAGTCATTGGGATGGTCGGTCTAATGAACCAAATCACTTTCACGGGCGACCATCGGAATATTGCAATTAATCTCGTTGTTTATAACACCTCACCCAGAGAAAAGCCCAACCCCGCCGACGCTGATCTTTATTTTGACTATGGAAAGTCAGCACTAAGTAGTCGAGGATTGGTGCAGATGCCTCATCCAGGTGGTATGAGCGGCGGAGGAATCTGGCTCATACCACCTGACGACCCCACCCGCTTGTGGAGCACCGGCGACTTTCGTCTTGTTGGTATTACAGGCACTTTCTTGACGTCAGTCGTCGTATTCGTTGTTCACCTATGCAAGAGTGGCTTAAGATTCTTCAGACTGATTGCCCGGAGCTATCTCAATATATCGAACCACGTTTAACACCATCATCTTAGAAAGGCAGTTACCATGTTTGGCGATTTGGAGATGCAGATCGAGTTTGCTAAGCGACACAAGTTTCTAATTGATAACCTACCTAACCTAAAGGTACTAGCAGATATTGCATTAAGTGATTGTGACAAGAGCACGTTCAACACAATGACCCTTTACACGCTTGCGCGCGTTGCGATGGAGGACGACTTTTGGTCGATCATAATACTTTGCTCTAACGGTTACGCGCTTAGTGCCAAACAGATTTTGCGCGGAATGTTCGAGCGTGTTGTAACCCTTTCGTATCTTGCAAAGCACCCGGATGAAATCGACCTATTTAACGATTTTTTTACCATCGATCAATACAAGCGCGTACAGAACTATGAACGCAGAGAGCCCGGAGAATTCTCGCGGAAAGTGGTTGAGGAAACTAAGCAGCGGTTTGAAGAAGTGAAAGACAAATACACAATTACCGACTGCAGGAAGTGTAAGACCAAGCGACTAAATCATATGTGGTCTAAAAAGAACCTCATCGCTATGGCGGAAGAGTTAGGATTCTCAGTTGATCTAATTGACGTGGCATATTACCGGAGCTTAGAGGAAGCGCATCCGAAAATCGACGCTCTGTTTAGCAGAACCAAGCAAGAGGGTGATTCAGTCTCTTACAACGAGCGGCCGGGTATCGAAGAAGCTGATGATACCGTACTCACCGCTGCGCTTCTGCAACTAAAGATATTCGAGGTCCTTCGAGAATACTTCAATCTGAAAACAACGGACCGGGCCTTTGACAACTACTTAGTTGGACTCGAGAAGTACAGTGCACACGCTCGGAAGCGACGTGAGAGTCAACGACAAGCTGTGGATTCAGACCCCTTATGAAACCTTACAGACTTACATTCGCTCGTGCGAGCGTCTTGAACACCCATTGAATGGCTTTCTCATTTCCTAAGCACGACCACCGTTGCACCGGCACCGCCTTGATTTGCAGGCGCTACGTTGAAGCGCTCCACATGGGCGTGACCCGTCAGCAATTCGGCAATAGCTCTTCGAAGCGCGCCCTTGCCGTGGCCGTGAATCACTCGCACACTCTCAGCGCCTGCCATCACAGCTTCATCCAGGAACTTGTCCACACGATCAATCGCTTCATCCACCGTTGAGCCAATCACATTGATCTCGGGCGAGAAGTGTTCGTCCAGATCTACGTCGGCGCTCACACCTTTCGGCAAGCGAGTGGCGGGCGACGATGCTTGAGGCGCGGCGGCCTTCAAGAGCTGAAGGTCATCACG
>Ga0070696_100002568_pt1 | contig 12027 bp, 11 predicted proteins | sample KBSK1253metaG_FD_65474 | JGI IMG/M metagenome (GOLD analysis project Ga0070696, IMG submission 65474) | Corn, switchgrass and miscanthus rhizosphere microbial communities from Kellogg Biological Station, Michigan, USA - KBS K1-25-3 metaG | ecosystem: Host-associated > Plants > Roots >... | reverse complement strand
CGGCGACGATAGCGGGGCGGCGGTCGCGCCGCCAGAGAGCGAGTGAAAGAGCGGCCGCCAGCAGCGCGACGGCCGTGAACGGCAGCATCGGATCGAGGTCGCGGGGCATATTTCAAGCGAGCTTGCCGAAATCAAATTTCGAATTGAAGCTCGATTGTCTCTCCGGCCGGCAAAGCGTGCCAGCGCGAGAACAGTTGGCCGCGGCGGGCCCGCACGCGCGCCATTTCCTCTTGCGTGAGCCGCCGAGGCGTCGCGCGGCCGGATGACGCTGCGTGAGTCGCTGCAAATTCGTTGAACTCGGCGGCCGTTAAAATCGTGGCGCCGGCGCGCTCGGTGTCAAATGCGCCCACGATGTACTCGACTTCCGCCGCCTCGCCGGGCAACGGACCGCGCGTCCCTTTGCCGGTGAGATCGTCCATGTCCCAACCCACCGCGATCAATCCAAAGAAGCCGCGCCCAAGACCGAGAGTCTGTTCGACGGCGAAATGCGTGAGATCGTGCAATGCGAAAAATGGCGCATGGCGGGCGTTCTGCTTCTGCCACGTGATGGAGCCGTCGGCGCGCGCGCAGCGAAGCACGCCGCCGCCGTCCGGCCGCTTGGTCATCTGAACGCGCAGCATGGCTGTGCTGAGCTATTTCCCAACGCCTTCCGGGACGGCCGCCCCGTCTCCGCGAGGGTCGGACGCCGCATAATTTACGCCGGTCCTGGAATCATGAAGCACCGCCTGGCCTCGACCCATCATCTGGGTGTACTCGCGCTGGATCTCGACCTGGTGACCGCGCTCGGAAAGCTGCTGCAAGGTCGCGGCGGGCACGCGGAACTCGATCTTGACGTCGCACCCGTTCGCGGAGTTCTTGGTGAATCGCGGAGACTCGAGCGCCTGCTGGATGTTCATCCCGTAATCCACGATGTTCGAGACAAACTGCGCGTGTGCGAGCGGTTGGTTGGAGCCGCCCATGATGCCGAAGCCGATATGCACGTCTCCGCGCTCGAGAAACGCGGGAATGATTGTATGAAAGGGCCGCTTGCCGCCGCCGAGCGCGTTGGGATTCTTTGCGTCGAGCGAGAATCCACCGCCGCGATTGTGCAGGGGGAATCCCATGCCTTCCACGGTGACGCCGGAGCCCCAGACGCCCGCCACGCTCTGGATCCAGCTTGCGATGTTGCCGTCGCGATCCACTACCGACAGATACGTCGTATCGCTCGCAATCGGCAGGCCGGCTTCCACCGCGCAGTTCGCTTTACGCGGATCGATGAGCACGGCGCGTTTCCGGGCATAATCCTTCGAAATGAGCCCGCCGACTGGCACGTCGATGGACCGCGGATCGGCGTTGTAGCGGCGCAGGTCCGCGTACGCGAGCTTCATGGCTTCGATGCGACCGTGCATTCCGGCGGGGCTGAACGGACCTTCCGCGGGAGCCTCGCGCGTCTCCATGATGTTCAACATTTCGAGCGCCGCCATGCCCTGGCTGTTGGGCGGCAGCTCATACACGCGCCAGCCTCGGTAGTCGGTCGAGATCGGCGCTACCCATTCGGATGAATAGGACGCCAGATCCGCGGCCGTCATGGCGCCGCCGAGCCGTTCGGAAGTTTTGAGAATGGCGGCGGCGATTTCGCCTTTGTAGAATGCGTCCGGCCCTTTTTCGGCGAGGATGCGCATTGCGCGCGCCAGATCTGGATTGCGGAAGACGTCGCCCACCGCAGGCGGCTTTCCGCTGGGCAGGAAAAGACGCGCCGTGTCGGGTTGCGACTCGATCCCTTTGATCCACTCGGGATTGGTCCAGGCTTCGTGGATCATCTCCGTTACGGGAAAACCCTGTTCCGCATAGGCGATGGCGGATTGAAACAGATCCTTCCACGGAAGTTTTCCATAGCGCGCATGCATCTTCGCCCATCCGTCAATGGCTCCGGGCACGGTCGCGCTATGAATTCCGTTGCGCGGCATTTTTTTGATGTCGCGACCGGCGAGATATTCGGGCGTGAGAGCGCGAGGCGCGGGACCGGACGCGTTGAGGCCGGTGAGCTTGCCGGTCTTGGCGTCCCAGTAAATAACGAATAGGTCGCCCCCGATTCCGTCCATCATGGGCTCGACGAGGCCGAGTACGGCGTTGGCCGCGATGGCCGCATCCACAGCCGATCCGCCGCGCGCCAGAACCTGAGCGCCGGCCTGTGAAGCGAGAGTATGGCTGGTCGCCGCGATGCCTTGACGCGCGATCACCATCGACCGGCCGTAATTGCGCCCGATGACCTGCGAAAGGAGCGCGGCGGCAGCGGCCAGAAACAGAGCGAAGAGCCGTGCGAGTCGCATTCAGCGACCCAGATTATCAAAAATGCACTGTCAGGAGCGGGCGCTCGACTTGCCGGCGTGCAGCATGCGTACGAAATCGGCGGGCTTCAGAAATCCTTTACCCCACTTGTCGTCGTACGATTTCGTGGGCTCGGCGGACTGAATCTGCTCGAGCGTTTTGCCTTCGCTGACGAGTTTGGATACCCGCGCATTCACATCGGCCAGCATCGCACGGTAGGAGCGCAGATCTTCCTGGGTCGCCATCGGGCCATGGCCGGGAATGATCTTTGTCTTACGGTCCACGGCTTTGATCATGCGATCGGCGTCGGCCACCATGCCTTCAATGGAGCCGCCGGCCCCGTAATCGATAAACGGATAGAGGCCGTTAAAGAAGAGGTCGCCCGTGTGATACACGTTCGCGTTGGCGAAATGGACAGTGGTGTCGCCGTCGGTGTGGGCCGGCGGGAGGTATCGATAGGAAATTTTCTCGCCGCCGTGCTTGAGATCGCCTTTATCGGTAAACGTAGTCTTCGGGCGGCCGTCGACGGCCAGCGCCGCCACGTCGCGATTGAAGAAAACATTCTTCTGCGGAGTGCTCAGGCGTTTCAAAACATTCTCGTGAGCAATGATGCGCACGCCCGCGCGGCCGAGCCGTTCATTCGCGCCAACGTGATCGAAATGGAAATGCGTGTTGATCAGGACTATCGGCGCGGCACCCACGGATCGCGCTTTGGCGTCCACGGCTTCGGCAGTCTGCGGAAGGCCGCTATCCACCAGCAGGAGTCCGTCATCGGCCTGAAGAATCGCAATGTTGCCGCCGGCGCCGCTCAAAAGGAACAACTGCTTGTCGAGCGGTTTCAACTCGAGCGCGGGCGGAGCCTGCGCCAGCGCGCGTCCCGCTAAACACGATGCGGACGCCATAGACAGAAATTCCAAAAGTTCACGGCGAGTGATTTGAGACATGGTGAACATTGTATTAGACGGCAGGCGGTTGGGCGTGACGTTCTATAACACGTCCGCAAAGCCGCGCTTCAAATGGCGGAACACCAGGCCGCCGATGATGAAAGTTACCGCGCCGTAAGCAGCGACCATGAGGATATCGGAAGCGGCGGGAAGCTCAGTCGAGAGCAGCAGGCGCCGGTACGCACGCACCACGTAGGCGAGGGGGTTGGCGTAGAGGAGCACGCGAAGGCGCGCCGGAAATTGCTCCTCGAAAATGAAAATCGGGGTGAGCCAGAACCACATCGTCAGCAGGACGGTCAATACCTGCGAAGTATCGCGCAAATAAACCTGCAGCGCGGCGACGATCCACCCGACGCCGACCGCCAGAAGGCCGAGCAACAGCATGTAAACGGGAAGCATCAGCACCGCGGGACTTAGCGATCCGAGCCAGATCTGGACCGCTGCAACCAGCAGCACGAGCGCCATCAGATGGCTGACCAGCGACGACAGAAATACCGAGAGCGGCACCATTTCCGCTGGAAATACGGTTTTTGTGATGAGGTTGGAGTGCTCGATCAGCGAGGAAGACGACCGCTGCACGGTTTCACTGAACAGCAGCCACGGCAGCATGCCCGCGAATAGAAACAGCGGATAATTGCCGGGCTGGCCGGCGGGAAGTTTCTGATGCAGGCAGATGCTGAATACAAAGGTCCAGCTCGCCAGCAGCACCAGCGGATGGATCAGTCCCCAGAGCCAACCCGCCACCGACCCTACAAAACGCTGCTCGAAATCCCGCCGCACCAGCTGAAACAGCAGCCCGCGCCGCTCCACGAGGTTGCGCAAAAAAAACATTCCCGGCAAATGTCTCGGCAAGCCGCCCATGCTACCAGTCCGAAGCCCGGGCCGCAATCCGCCGGTGCAATACGGTGAAAAAGATAAAAGGCGTCTTTTCAATTACCTAACGCGCGGGACCCTAACTATTGTGAGCCTTGACACCGAACTGTAACTGCTGGTAAAGTCTATACCTTACTCATCTGGGTCCTGATGAAACCGGGCCGATTGTACAGGCACCGGTAATCCCAAAAATAGCGCCACCTAAAATCCGTAGTCCGAAAGGAGAAAGAATGAAGCAACAGTATTTTATCCTTGTACTCGCCCATTCGCTTCATGGCCGACTACGCCGCATCCACGTACCCTACAAGTTCTTGTACGCCATTCTGGCTCTTGCATGCGTCGGCAGTTTCTCCATATTCGGTTTTGTTTCCAGTTACGCCCGCATGGCCTGGAAGGTTGCTAATTACAATTCGCTGCGCCGGGAGGCCGACGGGTTGCGGTCGCGTTACCAGAACCTCCAGAAAGTCGTAAACCAGACCAACGAGCAACTCGCGTCACTCGAGATGCTGGCGAACGAAGTCTCCGTAGCCTACGGAATCAAACAAAAGCTAGAGGGTCCGAGCGATATCACGGCGGAAGGCAAGCTGGTCCCGACGTTTTCCGAAACCATAGCGGAATACAATTATCTGCGCAGTTCGAATCTTTCGCGGTTCGAATACGCCCGGCGCTGGCACTTGAACACACGCCCGAGCGACTGGCCGGTGGACGGCGTTCTCATGAGCAGTTACGGGCAGCGCTCCGATCCGTTTTCGGGCGAAGGCGCGTATCACACGGGCGTCGATATTGTGGCCCCCATGGGCGCGCCGGCGCATGCGACAGCCGACGGTATCGTGGTTTTCGCCGACCGTTCGGGTGGATACGGCAGGCTGGTGGTCGTCGATCACGGCAACGGTTATGAAACCTATTACGCACACCTGTCCCGGTTCGATGTGATCCCGGGTCAGGAGATCCGGCAGGGCGAAACAGTGGGTGCGGTGGGTGCATCGGGCCGTGTGACGGCGCCGCATTTGCACTATGAAGTCCGGGTGCGCAAAGCGCCTGTGAATCCGTACCGCTACCTTGTTGCAAAGACCACGACGACGCAAGCCAAAGCTGATTTTTCGTTCTGACTTTTCGTTCTAACGTCGGCGCCGGATCCTTTGGATCCTAAAGCGGCGCCGGCGCAGTGGCAGGCCTTCACGAAACTTTTAACATCCAACAAAGTAAACTATTCGCCGCGAGCCTTGCGGGCGGGGTCGAAATTGGCCAAGATGGAGATCATGAAGTCAGCGGGATTATATCTATTTCTTTTGATTTCAATGGGAACTGCCATGGCGCAGTTCACGGTCGGCTCGAAAGAGATCAGCAGCGTTTTCCAGAACGAGCTGGCTCTCGATCCATCTAAAGCGGCGAGCGCGCCGGTTTCGTACGTGATCGCCCACTTTCCATACGGTGGCGGATGGAGCTCACGGGTGATGGTGGCGAATAGCAGCAGTACAGCCACCGCAACCGTCGATGTCACATTTTACAACCAGGCCGGTGCTGGGTTCTCGGTACCGTTGGAAGGACAAGCGGGACTCCAGGCCACTCAACATCTCGTCATCCCGCCAAAGCAGGTTAAGGTTTTCGGCGCCACTCTAAATCAGCGAAACGTCGGAAACCTGCAGGTAGCCTGGGCGACCGCTAATACAACTTCTCCGGTAAACGTTTTCAGTCTTTTTGACTTTGGCACTGCCACTGCTATCAATGGCGCGGTCGGCGCACAATCGACGGCTCCCGCCAAGAGCTTTCGGTTCCCTGTTTCGGTGGGTGGACCTCTCGGCTATAACGCCGGCATGGCTATAGCCAACTCGAGCGGTACTCCGACTACCGTCCAGGTAAACGTGTTGAATGCGGATGGGAGTTTGAAGGGCTCATTCCAGGAAACCTTGCAGCAGGGCAATCAGCAGACAATTTTCGTGCTTACCGGCAAGAGTATAACGTTCAATCTTGCGACCCTTTTTAACGGGACAGTCGTGGTCTGCGCGACCCAGCCGATTGGATTGACAACCGTCGGGTTCGAAGGAGGTCAGGCCTATTTCACCACTTCGGTGACGAACGAAGCCTGCACCGGCCAAGGCGGTTTGTCTCCGTAAGGAGCCATCCTCTCAAGCACGCCACACACCATCAAATAGGCGACAATAGCAGCAATGTCGTGCCGGATAAGAAACCGGTTTTCCATCCTGCTGTTTTTTGCGTCGGCGGGCCTACACGCCCAGGCGCAACGCTCCTACGGTCCCGACCTCTGGTGGAACGCCGGCCAAGGCGGATTTCTTCCCTGGAAGGAAGCTTACGAAAATCCGCACGGCCTGGGCGGCATCCTGAACCAGCGCGGGTCGGTGCGCACTGACGGCCATCCATTCTTCGAAGCGCTTGGAACCAACGGCCGCGCGTGCGTGACCTGTCACCAGCCGTCGAACGCCATGAGCGTTTCGGCCGCGAGCCTGCGCGAACGGTGGACGGAGACTGAAGGACGCGATCCGGTTTTTGCGGCAGTCGACGGCTCGAACTGTCCGGATCTTCCGCAAGCCGCGGCGGCCTCACACTCATTGCTTCTCGCCCGTGGTTTGTTTCGGATCTCGCTGCCGTGGCCCCCGAAGGCCGCCGATGGAACCGCGATCAAGCCGGAGTTCCGGATTGAAGTCGTGAACGATCCGACCGGTTGCAATACCGGCGCAGTCCATGGGATCGAGAGCGCGAATCCGGCCGTGTCGGTCTATCGGCGGCCGCGCGTCGCCGGCAATCTCGATCGCGTTATCGCCGGTCCGGAAGGAACGAGCTTCATGTCGGACGCGCGCGAACCGTCGCTGCGAACGCAGGCCGTCAGCGCCGTCATGGTGCACGAACAGGCGAAAACGCCGCCGACCCCGGAACAGCTTCGCCGCATCGTCGATTTCGAGATGCAGATCTACGTGGCGCAGAGCGCGGATATACGCGGAGGCCTGCTGAACGAAAAAGACGGGCCGGCAGCGCTCGGTCCCGAGAATCTGGAAGCGGGCAAGGCCGGAAGTCTGGGCGACGACACGCGCACTCGTCTCTCGTTCGCTGTCTGGCGAAAGCCGAACGCAGATGCGGATCTGGGCCTGCAGCGCGAGTTTCGCGCCTCGGTTGCACGCGGCAGCGACGTATTTTTCACCCGTACATTCCGTACTCGCGATGCCGTGACACGGACCTGCGCGGCCTGTCACACTGCGGGAACGACGCGCTGGATGGACATCGGCACAACGAACCGGCCGGCGGCGAAAGAGTCTTCCGGGCTTCCGCTATTCCGGATCACCTGCGACGCGGCGGCTCCGCCTCATCCGCTGCTGGGGCGCGTGATCTACACGCAGGATCCCGGGCGCGCGCTGATTTCGGGCAAGTGCGCGGACGCCGGCGCGATCGTCCTGCAACAACTCAGAGGACTTGCGGCGCGTGCACCGTACTTTTCAAACGGCTCGGCCGGCACGCTTCGCGAGGTGGTCGATTTCTACGACCGCAGTTTCGGCATCGGCTACAGCGAACGGGAAAGGATCGATCTGGTAAATTTCCTCAGCGTGCTGTGAGTTGCCGTGCCGGGGGCATGCGCGGCCATATATAATTGCCTGACCATGAACCGGCTGACCAGCTTTGCCCTCTCCAGCCTGCTGCTCGTTCTCACCGACGCGGCCCGGCCGCAGCAGCTTCCTGCTGATTTCATCAATCCATTAAAGAAGACGCTCAACGAAGGCGGCATCGTCATCGGGTGCACACTGACGGCGGCGAACCTCGACACCGCGTCGATCCTGGCAAACGCGGGGTTCGACTTTCTGTGGATCGAAGGCGAGCACAGTCCGATCACGCTCGAGACCATGCGGAACATGATCCTGCTGACGCAAGGCCGCAGGGCCATCCCGCTGACGCGGGTGCCGGTCAACGAACTCTGGACGGCGAAGCGGATGCTGGATATCGGCAGCCTGGGGATTGTTTTCCCGTTCACCGATACGCCGGAGCTGGCCCGCCAGGCCGTGGCCGCGTGCAAATATCCTCCGGAGGGAAAGCGCGGGGCGGGTCCTGGACTGGCGACGTTGCGCTGGCCCGCGCCCGGCGGATATCCGCAATGGGCGAACAAGAACGTGATGGTGATCACGATTATCGAGCGGCCGGTCGCGGTCGAGCAGATCGAGGAGATCGCGGCAGTGCCGGGGATCGATGTCCTGTTCATCGGGCTCAACGATCTCTCGTACGGATACGGAGTACCGGGCCAGACGGCCGCGCCTGTGATGAAGGATGCGGTCAATCGTGTTCTCCGCGCCGGCAAAAAGCACGGCATTCCGGTTGGCGGGCCTGCCGGCACAGCGGCCGACATCAAGCGGATGCTTGCCGAGGGATTCCGATTCATCCAGGGGCCGAGCGATCTGGGCTTATTGCAAACCGCGACCCGCAACTTTTTCGACAGCCTGAAGACCGCCGGGGTGGAGAAGAAGGAGCCGATTCCGCTCTACTAGCCGGGCGCGCGGGCGGCTGTCGACACCCATTCTCCGCGCGCATCCAAACCTGATAAGCTAACCAGCAACGGCCGCGCGCGGCCGGGCAACACCATTCCACTCCGGAGGCCGGAAATGAAATCTTTGCTTCTTCGTCTGGCAGCTCTTAGCATAGGAGCCATCTTGCTCACCTCGGCCTATTACCGCATCAGCTCGCCGTCGGTAATGACGCGGGCGGCGCGGCATTTTCTAGAATCGCTCACTCCCGAACAGCGCGGCAAAGCGACCTTCGCGTTCGATAACGACGAGCGGCTCAACTGGCACTTCATTCCTCGCGAGCGCAAGGGGCTGCCGCTTCTCGAAATGGCGCCGTCCCAAAGGGCGCTGGCGCATGCGCTGTTGAGCGCGGGGCTCAGCCAGCAGGGCTATATCAAGGCCGTCACCATCATGAGTCTGGAAGACGTGCTCCGCGTTATAGAAAAGGATGACGGGAACCGGCGCAATCCTGAGAAATATTATTTCAGCGTATTCGGCGAGCCTTCCGATACGGGCGTGTGGGGATTCCGCATCGAGGGCCATCACCTGAGCCAGAATTTCGCGGTCGTGAACGGCAAGGTCGCGGACACACCGAGCTTCTTTGGAGCGAATCCCGCGGAGGTTCGCGAAGGGCCGCGCAAGGGTTTGCGGGCACTGGCCGCGGAAGAGGATCTGGCGCGCGATTTGATGGAAGCGCTCACGGCGGATCAGAAAAAGGTGGCCATCGTCGCTGCCGAGGCGTACAAGGACATCCTGACGTCCGCCGACCGCAAGGCCGCGCTCACCGGCCAGCCTTCGGGACTGTCGGCGTCGAAGATGACAAAAAAACAGGTCGAGCTGCTGTCGGCGCTACTTGCCGATTACGCCCACAACGTGCCGGAGCAACTGGCGCAGGCGCGCCTGGAGCAAATCAAGAAGGCCGGAACAAATTTGTATTTTGCGTGGGCCGGAGTTGAACAGCGCGGCGGTCCGCACTACTACCGGGTGCAGGCGCCGGCGTTCCTGATCGAGTACGACAATACGCAGAACAACGCCAACCACATTCACGCCGTCTGGCGGGACTTCAATGGCGATTTCGGCCTGGACCTGCTGGCGGCACACTACAGCGCGAGTCATAGCCGTTGAGTGCATGAAATCCTGCGACACCTCCAGCCGGGGGCTCGCGTCCTCGATCTAGGAAGCGCCGACGGAAGCTTCGACGCACGTGAATTTCCGGCCGTGCTGAGTGTGCGGGTCGACCTCGAGTTTCCACCCGTTAAATGCGGCGCATTCGTGCAGGCCGATGCGGCCCGGCTGCCGTTCCAGAACGGTGTTTTCGACGCCGTGATCTCGAATCACAGCCTGGAGCACTTCTCCCAACTCGATCTCGCGCTTCACGAGATAGGCCGCGTACTCAAGCCCGGGGCGGCCCTGTTCGCTTCGGTTCCGGACGCTTCGACTTTGACCGATAAGGTGTACCGATGGGTGGGAAGAGGCGGGGGCCATCTCAATCAGTTTGTATCGCCTGAAGCGCTCATCGCCAGAATTCAAGCCGGCACCAGGTTGCCGCTCGCGGGCCGGCGTCTGTTATTTACTTCGATGTTATTTCTGAATTCGAGAAACCCGTCAAGCCCGTTAATGGTCAGCCTGGCCAAACTGGATCTCGATACCGAGCAGCCGCTCGCTCTGATCATCTGGATGTTGCGTAGCATGGATCGCCTGTTCAGAACCAGGGCCAGCGTCTACGGATGGGCCTTCTATTTCGGGACGCTGCACGAGGCGATCGATGAAAGGGCGTGGTGCAACGTCTGTGTCCGCTGCGGCGCGGCCCATGCTTCCACGTTCCTGCAAACGCGAAAATGCGTCACCGGTCGATTTTTCAAATGGTATAACTGTCCATCGTGCGGCGCGAAGAATATGTTTACATGTGATGAAGCCATGCGTAACGTAGCCTGACCTGATAGCGCGTCGGCCGATGTTACCATCAGCACATGGGCCCACTCGCGGCGCAATCGCGCCGTTGGACGCGCCGTGCGATGCTCGGTTTTATCGCCGCTCCCGCCTTTTCCGTCCAGCACGGTAAAGGAAGCCTGCTGGCGTCCGAGATCGTGCGCTTCCCGGACCCCGCCACAGAATTGGACATCTATCGCCTGAGCGGCCCTGCATACGCGAGCTACCTGCCGGCATACTACGGAAGAAGTCTGGCGCGCAAGAATCATTTTCTGCTGGCCTCGAGCGATCGCGCGGGGACGCCGCAAGCCTTCCGCATCAATCTGAAAAGCGGCGAATGGCAGCAACTCACAGACGCGGAAGCGCTCGACGGCTCGTCGCTGACCCTGATGCCGGACGACCGCTCGTTCTGCTACTTTGACGGGCCTTCGTTCAAGCGCGTGGATCTAGGGAAGCTGCGGGAGCGCGAGATTTACAGCGTACCCGAGGGCTGGGAGCGGTGTCCCGGCGCGAGCGTTACCGATGACGGGCTGTACGCCATGTTCGCCGAATGCCGGCAGGGCGCTTCGCGACTCCGTCTGGTGTCGCTGGTCAAAGGCGTTGTCCAAACCCTTGCCGAAGCGCCGTGGATAATCAGTCATCCCATGGGCCGGCCGCGGCGCACCCAGGTGCTCTACCGTCAGGCGGACAGCGCGCTTTGGCTGGTAAACTTCGATGGCCGTGAAAACCGCAAATTGAAGACCGGCATGGGCGTCATCGGTCCGGCGAGGTGGGCGCACGACGGGAAAACGGTACTCTATCTCCGGTTCCCGGAGGACCGCGCGCAGCTCAACACCATCCGCGAGCACACGCCAGATGAGAATGCGGACCAGCACGTCGCCAAGACCAGCCAGTTCGTGCATTTCGACGCCAATCCGGATACGTCGGTTTTCGTTGGCGTGAGCCGCAACAAGGCATCGCCGCACATCCTGGTGCTTTTGCGCACGACGCAGCGCGAGCTGACGATTTGCGAGCACCGCGCCAGTGATCCCAGCGCCGCGGCCCCGCTTTTTTCCTCCGACAGCCAGCAGATTTTCTTTCAGAGCGACAAGCAGGGCAAGCCGGCCCTCTATCGCGTACAGGTTGAGCGGTTCGTCGAGAAGACTGAATCCGAACCCGACCGGTCATTCTGACGGGTTCCTTCGGCGAGTTGTCATTCGGCTCCCCTTCAAATACTTAGCGCACCAATCGCCCGTAATCTGACAGGACAGTCTGGCGGAACGGGCTCAAAAGCGCGGCAAGAGCGGCTTTGTTTTCAGCCGGCCGGCATGGCGCTCGAGGTGCACTAGGAAGGGCGATACATAAAATCCGAGGGGACGAAAATGAACCGAATCGTTGTGTGCGTGTTGCTTTGGGGAGGTTTGCTGGCGGGCAATGTTTATGCAGACCGCCATAAAATTTCGAAGGATCTGGTCGATAAGTTAGGCCGGCCCGAT
>Ga0070696_100002565_pt1 | contig 12038 bp, 12 predicted proteins | sample KBSK1253metaG_FD_65474 | JGI IMG/M metagenome (GOLD analysis project Ga0070696, IMG submission 65474) | Corn, switchgrass and miscanthus rhizosphere microbial communities from Kellogg Biological Station, Michigan, USA - KBS K1-25-3 metaG | ecosystem: Host-associated > Plants > Roots >... | reverse complement strand
TGCGTCCGATTCAGCGTACTCGTCCAAGTATTACGCTTCTATCAGACGTCCTCGGCGCAGTCGATGACTCGGGCGGGCTATTTCGCAGAGGGGCACTAGAATCCGCCATGGCCAAGGCAAAGGCGAAGTCCGGACTCAAGCGCGCGCCGGCCAAGCGCCGGCCGCGAAAGGCTAAACCCGGAACGCGCGGCCTGACCCCGGCCGAGTCCCGCCTGGAGCACCTGAGCGGCGTGGCGCAGGAGGCTGCAGAGCGGGTGCGGAGCGTTGGCGGGCAGCTCCTCGGCTCCTACCACGATCCGCTGGGCAAGCAGCCGGTTCTGGTGGCGATCCTGCCCATCGAGAGCGTCGAGCCGACGCCCTTCCAGCGCGACCTCTCCCAGGCGCATCACCGCAAGCTCGCCGACGTGCTGGACCGCACCGGGATGTTTCTGGATCCCATCATCGCCGTGACCGCACCAGAGAAGGGCTTCTGGACGCCGAACGGCATGCACCGGCTCATGGCCATGCGGCGCCTGGGGGCCCGCGCCATCACCGCGCTGGTCGTGCCCAAGCGCGAGATCGCCTGGCAGATCCTCGCGCTCAACACCGAGAAGGCGCACAACCTGCGCGAGAAGTCGCTCGAGGTGATCCGCATCTACCGCGGCCTGATCGACGAGGACCCCAAGCGCCCGGAATCGCAGTTCGCCTACTACCTCGAGGAAGCTTCGCTCGTTACACTGGGCGTCTGCTACGAGCGCAACGGCAAGTTCGCCGGCGGCGCGTACAACCCGATCGTCAGGCGCCTGGAGAAATTCTCCGACCACCCCTTGGCCAGGGCATTGTCTTTGCATGAGAAACACGCCGACCTGCTGATGGACCTGGACGAGCGGGTCGGCGCGGTGATCGCCAAGCTCAAGGCGCGCGGGTTCGTGAGCCCGTATCTGCGCGCGTTCGTGGTCGCGCGCATCAACCCGCTGCGCTGGATACAGGGGGAGCCGCCGCCGCTCGAGGAGGTGCTCCAGACCATGCGCGAGCGCGCCGGGAAGTTCAATACCGACAGGATCAAGCAGGAAGACCTCGCCGGTGCCGGGGGGGCGCCCGATGAAGCCGATTGAGCCGCGTAGCGCCGCGGTACGCGGCGCGGCGTGCGACGAGATCGCCGACGCGCTGAACGCGTTGTGGGAGCGGCGCCAGCCGAACGACGAGGCGATGCACCAGGTGCGCAAGGACCTCAAGCGGGCGCGGGCGGCGCGGCGTCTGCTGCGCGAGCTCCTCGAAAAGGAGAAGAAGCCGGCGCGCCGCGCGACGCTGCTCGAGGCTGCGGCGCAGGCTTCACGAGGAGCGCCTGCGTGCGCGCCAGAAGCTGATGCGCGGCGGCAGGCCTATCGCAAGGGACGCAAGGCGATCAGAAGGCGCGCTCCCGAGCTGCCACCGAATCGCTGCACGAGTCGCGCAAGCAGGTGAAGTATCTGGGAGCGGGCGGCCGCGATCGTCGGCAACAAGCGTTCACGCCGGCTCGCGAAGCGCGCCGGAGCGCTCGCCGGGCGCCTTGGCGCCGACCACGATCTTGCGGCTCTGCAGGCGAAGCTCGCCGCGCTGTCCGGGCCGTCGAAGGCGGAGAGGAAGCTTATCGTGCGTATCGAGGCGCGCCGGGCCAAGCTGCAGAAGAAGGCGCTCAAGCGAGCGCGCCGCCTCTACAGGAAAAAGCCGACCGCGTTCGTCGAGCGGTTGCTCGAGGGCTGAGCGCAGGACAAACCGGTTACGCCGCGCGGCGGGTTTTCCTGCGGGCGCGCTTCGCGGCCTTGGGCTCGGAGCCCGCCTCGAAGCGTCCTTTCCACCCCTGCTTTTTCCATTCCGTGGCGCGCTGCTCGATGTCCACCGCGCCGTGGCGCTTCAGGATGGCGGCGGCGCGCTCGGCCTGCGCCGTCTGGTCGGCGGCAACCGTGATCAGGATCCCGCCGCGGCGCACCGCCTCGCCGTAGTAGTGCGCCTGCTCCTCGGGCACGCCGAGCCTCGTCAGGCCGCCGATCAGCCCGCCGGCAACCGCGCCGAGCCCGGCGCCCGCGAGCGCCGCGGCGATGGGCCCCGCGGCGAGCAGGGGTCCGATGCCCGGGATCGCGAGCGGTGCCAGGGCGAGAGCGAGGCCCGTGATCCCGCCGAGCGCGGCGCCGGTGCCCGCCGCCGTGAGCGCGCCTTCGCTTTCGTTCAGGTGCGCCGTGCCGGGCAGCTCATGCCGCTGATCGGCCATGAAGCCTATATCTTCCTGCACCACGCCGCCCTCCACGAGCGCGCGCACCGCGGCCCGCGCATCGGCGAGGTTATCGAACAGTCCGATGACAGTTTTTGCCATGGCGCCTCCTTGATCGGGGAGAAGAACTAACGAAGCAAGGCGGGTGCCCACCGGCGCTCCATGCACAAATTCCGCACCTTGCGCCGCCGCGCGCGCGATCAAGGAGCGCTGCGGATCATTTTTTCGGCGCCGGGTGGATGTTGTCCACCCAGTGCACTTCCTCCGGCTTCTCGACCACCGGGATATCCAGGTTCACCACCACCGGCTCCTGGCCGCTGCGGCACAGGACGCAAGAGAGCGGCTGGGTATCGCTCGCGTTGATTTCCTGGTGCGGGACGTACGGGGGCACGTAGATGAAGTCGCCGGGTCCGGCTTCGGCCATGTACTCGAGCCGCTCGCCCCAGCGCATGCGCGCCTTGCCGCTGACAACGTAGATGACGCTCTCGAGCGGCCCGTGATGGTGGGCGCCGGTCTTGGCCTTGGGATGGATGAGCACGGTGCCGGCCCAGAGCTTCTCGGCGCCGGCGCGCGCGTGCGTGATCGCGGCCGCGCGGTTCATTCCCGGAGTCTGCGCCGTGTTGAGATCGAGCTCGTTCGAGCGGACCACGCGCACGCCGTGGTGCTTCCACTTCGGATCTGAGTCGGCCGCCATGGGTAGCTCCTTCGGAGTGGGGATGCGCCGTCGGGACGCAAGCCCCTTGTCAGGCAGGAATATTGCTAGAGGTACTGGGGATACGCAACCTCGGCGCTTTCCCTATACGCCGACAAGGAGTTGTCATCGTGAGTAGGGCGCTTGCGTTCTTCATCATAGCTGTTCGCGGTGTCGCTCGTCTTCGGTCTGCGACGGGGCCGCGGTAAACCTTTCAAAGACCATGTTCTAGGAGACATCATCATGAAACTCGTCAAATCCGTACTCGTAGCATCCGCAATGGCTCTGGCCTGCGGCGGCGCATTCGCGGCCGACAAGGACAAGGAGCACAAGGGCTTCAACGACATGGACAAGAACGCCGACGGCAAGCTGACGCGGGCCGAGGCCAAGGGCAACAAGGAGCTCCTCGCCCGCTGGAAAGAGGCCGACACGGATCACGACGGCGTTCTGTCGCGGGCCGAATACCTGAAGCTGATGGCGAAGGTCGACGCCAACACGGTCAAGGAGAAGGTGACCGGGGCGCCGGCGGCGGCCAAGAAGGAAGTCAAGGAGGCCAAGCGCCGCACGCCCGACGCGAGCACAGGCTCGACCAGCAGCAGCAGCCCGAGCAGCACCAAGTAATCGCGCGAGCCGCGCGATGAGCGACGGGGCGCACCACGCGCCCCGTTTTCATGTCAGGACTTCGACCAGGAGTCCTTCAGGGTGACGGTGCGGTTGAAGGCGCCCCCTTCGGGGTCGCGGACGAAATAGCCGTGGCGCTCGAACTGGAATAGATCGCGGGGCTTGGCCTCGCGCAGCGCGGGCTCGAGCTGCGCCCTGATGGTGTTCTTCGAGCTCTTGTTCAGGTCCTCGATGAAGTCGCGCTCGGCTCCGGGGTTGGACACGCCGAAGAGCCGGTCGTAGAGGTGCACCGGCGCCGCGTGCGCGTGGCGCGCGCTCACCCAGTGGATGTTGCCCTTCACCTTGTACTTGTCGGCGCCCGGAGTCCCGGACTTCGAATCGGGGTGGTAGGTGCAGTGCACGACGCCTTGCTCGATGCCGACGCACTTGACCACGTAGCCGAAGCGCAGGCGCACTTCGTTGCCGGGGAAGAGCCGGAAGTAGCCTTTCGGCGGGCTGGGCGAGAAGTCGTCGCGCTCGATCCACAGCTCGCGCGAGAAGGGCACCTCCCGCTTGCCCCAGTCGGGCTTCTGCGGATGGTTGGGCAGCGATGCGAGCTCGACCTTGTCGGCGGGGAAGTTGTCGATCACCAGCCTGATCGGGTCGAGCACCGCCATGCGCCGCGGCGCCACCTCGTTGAGATGCTCGCGCATCGACTCCTCCAGCACGCCGAAGTCGATGAGCTGGGCCGCCTTGGACACGCCGATCTTCTCGGCGAAACGCCGCAGGCCCTCCGCGGTGTAGCCGCGCCGGCGCGCCGCGGCGAGCGTCGGCATGCGCGGATCGTCCCATCCCGAGACGTGGCCTTGGTCGACCAGCTGGGCGAGCTTGCGCTTGGACAGGACCACGTTCGTGAGGTTGAGCCGGGCGAACTCGATCTGCTGCGGCAGCGGGCGCTCGAGCAGGCCGCCTTCGGCGAGGTGCTCGAGCAGCCAGTCGTAGAACGGGCGCTGGTCCTCGAACTCCAGGGTGCAAAGTGAATGCGTCACCCGCTCCACCGCGTCCTCGATCGGGTGCGCGAAGGTGTAAAGCGGGTAGATGCACCAGGCGTCGCGCGTGCGGTGATGGGTCGCGCGCTTGATGCGATAGAGCACCGGGTCGCGCAGATTGATGTTGGGCGAGGCCATGTCGATCCTGGCGCGCAGCGCGTGCGCGCCATCCGGGAATTCACCTTTCTTCATGGCTCGGAGAAGCCGGAGATTCTCCTCGGGAGTCCGGTCGCGGTAAGGCGAGTTGCGGCCCGGCTCGGTCAGGGTGCCGCGGTTGGCGCGGATCACCTCGACGCTCTGGCTGTCGACGTAGGCGAGGCCGCGCTCGACCAGGTGCTCGGCTGCCTGGTACATGAAGCCGAAATAGTCGCTCGCGTACAGCGGCTGCGGGCCGTAGTCCGAGCCCATCCAGCCCACGTCGTCGATGATGGAGTCGACGTATTCCTGCTCTTCCTTCTCCGGATTGGTGTCGTCGAAGCGCAGGTGGCAGCGCCCGCCGTACTCGCGCGCCAGGCTGAAGTTGAGGTTGATCGCCTTGGCATGGCCGAAATGCAGATAGCCGTTCGGCTCGGGCGGAAATCGGGTGACAATCTCCTTGTGCTTGCCCGAGGCGAGGTCGGCCTCGATGATCTGGCGGATGAAATTCGACGAGGAGGGGGCCCGGTCCATGCTGAAGAAGCTAACGGTATTCATCATTTTACAGTGCATGCTGGCGGGCATCGCCCTGGCGCAGGCCTTTCCGTCCAAGTCCCTGCGCATCCTCGTGCCGGCGCCCGCGGGAAGCTCGCCCGACATCCGCGCGCGCCAGATCTCCGGCAAGCTTTCGGAGGCGCTCGGCCAGCCGGTGATCGTCGAGAACCGTCCCGGCGGCGCGGGGCTCATCGCCGCGCGCGAGGCCGCGAAGTCGGCGCCCGACGGCCACACGCTGCTCCTCGCGCTCATCAACAACGCGATCGGCGACGTGCTGAAGCCCGATCCCTGCTGCCGCCTGAACCAGGAGCTCCTGCCGGTGTCGCGCTTCACCATGACGCCGCTTCTCGTCGTCGTGCACCCCTCGCTTCAGGTGCGCTCGCTCATCGACTACATCCAGCTCGCGAAGCAGAAGCGCGGCAGCATGACCTATGCCTCGCACGGCCCGGGCAGCATCAGCCAGCTGGTCGGCGAATGGATCAAGACCGAGACCGGCACCGACATTCTCGAGGTGCCCTACAAGGCGGTGAACGCGGAGCTCACCGACCTCGTCGGCGGCCAGGTCCTGACCGCCTTCCCGGTGCCGCAGGTGGTGGTGGCGACGGTGAAGTCGCAGAAGCTGCGCGCGCTCGCGGTGCTCGGCCCCGAGCGCATCAACGTGCTTCCCGATGTGCCCACCGCCAGGGAGGCGGGGCTCCCCGGCATCGAGGCGCTCGCCTGGAACGGGATCTTCGTCCCCGCCGGCACACCGCGGCCGGTGATCGACATCCTGCACCGCGAGCTGGTGCGCGCCTACAACGCGCCCGACGTGAAGAACCAGGTGATCGCCACAGGCTCCTATGTCGCGGCCGACACGCCCGAAGAGTTCGCCGCCTTCATCCGCGCCGAGAACGAGAAGTGGGGCAAGGTCATCCGCGAGGCGAAGATCAAGGCCGAGTGAAAACCGGGGTCAGAGCCCTCAAGCGAGAACCCGGAAAAACCGGGCTCTGACCCCCTACTTCCCGCTGCGCGCTACCGTTTCGAACTCGTCGTCGGCGCCCAGCATGTAGCGGGCGAGGTCATCGACAGCGTCGGCGAAGGCGCGCGGCCCGAGCTGGTACACGGTGCGCCCAAGGCGCCGCACGTTGGTGAGCTCGATTGCCACCTTTCCCGTGTCGTAATCGGCTTTCATGTTGATCTCGCAGGGCAGCGAGCCGGTGACCGCGACCTCCGCGCGAGCCACCTTGCCGAAGTCGTTCTTGGCGAGGACACGCTGCGTAAAGGTCACCTTCAGCAGCTTGAGGTACTGCTCGCAGCGGCCGATGTCGTCGCCGAGCAGGGTGGCCTTGGCGGGTTGCGAGGGCGTGATGCGAAAGCGCATGACGACATGGTCGATGACGTGCTGCCCCTCCAGGGTGCGCGGGCGGCTGTCGACGAAGGCGTCCGAGACCGACACCTTGGGAAGCTTGCCGATATAGATGAACTCGTACGGCCGCTCGGCGAGCGGATGCACCGAGTTCAGCTCGCGCGCGAGCTCGGCGAGGTACTGCATTGCGGCGCGCATGGCGCCGTCGAGCTCGCCGATCACCTTGGCGCGCGCGAGCGACGGGCTCTTGCGCTGCGGCTGGCCGGCCTGCTTGCGCACGAAATCGAGCGCGCCGGTCTTGGTGATGGTGACGTCCGGGGAAGCCGGCGCGGGGCTCGCCATGGGGCGCGTGCGCTCGAACTCGTCGCGCTCGCGCGCCTGTTCCGCGCCCCAGCGGCGCATCTGCTCTTCCTTGCGGTGCTGCTCCTGCTGCGCCTGCCTGATGCGCTTCTGCTCCTCGCGGTCGTACTGCTCGACGAACTTGTCGATGTCGTTGATGAGCTGCGTGCGCACCGCCTCGCTATGCCCCTGGTCGGCGCGCGGGTCATCGAGCGGCACGGTATCGTCGACTTCGTCGGATTCGGCGGCGACCGGCGCCGGTGCCGGGCGGCGCTGCAGGTTGCGGAAGTCGCGCAGCTCGCGCGCCATGTCGCCGGCGCGCTGGTAGCGCTCGGCCGGGCTCTTGGCGAGGGCGCGGCCGACGATGCGCTCGAAGGCCTCGGGAATGCTCGGGTCGAGCGCGCGCATCCGCGGGTGCGCCGTGCCGGCGATCCGGTTCATCAGCGCGAACACCGTGGTGTCGCCCTCGCGCTCGAACGGCGTGCGCTTCGTAAGCAGCTCGAACAGCACCACGCCGAGCGAGAAGATGTCGGAGCGTGAGTCGAGCGGCTGGCCGGTCACCTGCTCGGGCGACATGTAGCGCGGCGAGCCGAGCGCGGTGCCCGACTGCGTGATGGTCGAGGAGGGCACGTAGGCGACGCCGAAGTCGGTGAGCTTCGCCCGGCCGCTGTTGTCCACCATGATGTTGGCCGGCTTCACGTCGCGGTGCACGATCTTGTGCTGCTGCGCCACGTCGAGCGCGTCGGCCACCTGCGCGACGAGATTCGCGATGGTGCTGAAGGCGAGGCGCTGCGGGTGCTGCAGGATCTTGAGCAGCGAATGGCCGGTGAGCAGCTCCATGGCGATGTAGGCGATGCCGTCCTGCTCGCCGACGTCGAAGATGGTGACGATGTTGGGGTGCGACAGGCGCCCGGCCGAGCGCGCCTCGCGCACGAAGCGCTCGCGCACCTCCTGCATGACCTCCGGGGGCAGGTTCGGCAGCAGCGTCTTGATCGCCACCTCCCGCTCGATCACGGGATCGAGCGCCCGGTACACGGCGCCCATCGCCCCGCGGCCTAGCTCCCCCACGATCTTGTAACGGCCCAGCGTCTTCAGGTCCACCGATTTTGCGCAGCCTGATTATGGTTTGTCCCCCATTCTACAGGCCGAGGAGCCGTGCCGGGTTCTTGCGCATCATGAGATCGATGTCGGCGTCGGAAATGCTTTCGCGTTTCATCGCGGCGATCGCGGCCTCGACGCCGTCGGGATGCGTCATATTTCCGGATTGGCCGAGGTCGGTGGACACCACCAGGCTCTTCGCGCCGATCTCCTTCACCGCCTGTGCGACATTTTTGGCATTCACCTGCGTCCAGTGCGTAAGGAACGGCAGCGGCGCGTTCGGCCCGGCGAGGAACTGCAGGTAGCACACCTCGATCACCGCGCCCATGTCGGCGACCTGCTTCGCCTGCGCCATGGTGAGGCCCGGCACGTTGGTCAGGGCATGCGTGATGATGATATTTTTCACGCCGAGCTCGCGCGCCCGGCGCACCACCGCGATGATCTCTTCCGGATGCACGTGCCCGGTGGCGAGGAGCAGGTTCTCGCGCGCGATGATCTTCAGGATCGCTTCCATCTCGGCCGTCACCTTGCCATTGGGCGCGACCGTCAGGCCGGTCTCGCCGGGCTTGCCCAGCACCTTCACGTGGCGGTCGGCCTCGAAGGTCGGCAGCCACACCACCTTGCCGCGGCCGCCGTACACGCGGTGCATCCATTCGACCGCGTCGGGGTTGATGCCGCCGACGGCCCGGTTGAGGACGATGCCGCCGAAGACCTCGATACCGGGAACGACCTTCATCACGAGCGCGGCGCGGCTCGCGGTCTCGCTGACGTGGTTCTTGAGCAGGATGCCGCGCATGCCGCGCGCTTTCGCGAGCTGCGCGACGTCGATGTCGTCCATGTTGCGGCCGAAGACATCCGGGTGCGAATGCACGTGCATGTCGATCACCCCGGCCGCCGGGCTGACCTTGGGCGGCGGCGGCGGAAAGCCCGATTGCGCGAGCGCGTTGCCGGCAGCGAGCGAAAAAGCGAGCAGCAGGATCGTTTTCATGAGACCTCCCCTTGTGGTTGGAAAAAATCTTATCTGGTAGCGTTGCTCCATGCTTGACCTTCGATTCCGCGGTGCGTCAATCGTAGACGGCACCGGGGCTGCGGCCCGTATCACCGACGTCGGCGTAAGGGACGGAAAGATCGTTTTTCCCGACCGCCACGAAGCGACGCGGGAAACCGTCGACGCCGGCGGCCTGGCGCTGATGCCCGGCATCGTGGATGTGCACACGCACTACGACGCGCAGATCACCTGGGACCCGACGCTGTCGCCTTCGGTGTCGCTCGGCGTCACCAGCGCCATCCTCGGCAACTGCGGCTTCGGCATCGCGCCCTGTCCGGCGGCCCTGCGCGAGACGATGCTGAAGAACCTGTCGGTGGTGGAAGGCATGGACCTCGGTGCGCTGCTGCAGGGCACGCGCTGGGACTTCGAGAGCTTCGGCGAATACCTCGACGCGCTCGAGCGCGTGCGGCCCTGCGCCAACGTCGGCGTGCTCGCGGGCCATTCGACCATCCGCACCGCGGTGATGGGAGAGGAGGCCTCGACGCGGGCCCAGCCTACCGGGGAAGAACTCGCGCAGATGAAGGCGATTGTGCGCGAGGCGCTGCGCGCCGGCGCCGCCGGCTTTGCCTCCTCGTTCTCGCCCAACCACAGCGGCTGGGGCGGCAAGCCGATGCCCTCCACGATTGCTTCGGACGAGGAGCTGAGAACCCTGACCGACGCACTGGGGGAAGAGCGGCGGGGAATCTTCGTGATGGCGACCGGGCCGCGCGCGGGCCCGGAGTTCATGGAGTCGATCGCCGCGCGAACCGGGCGGCCGGCCTTCATCGTGACCGTGCTCACGATGTACAGCAAGGCGCATCCCGAGCGCGCGCTGCAGTACTACGAGCGCTGCGCGCAGGCGATCGCGCGCGGCCACGAGCTCTACATTCACACGAGCTGTCAGCCGCTGTCGTTCGACTTCACGCTGCGCGAGCCCTATCTTCTCTACTCGCACGATGCGTTCGACGCGGTCAGGGCTGCGCCGGCAGAGGAGCGCGCGCGCATTTACAGGGATCCCGCGTTCCGCAGCCGGTTCCGCGAAAACCTGAAAAATCCGCAGAGCGGGATCCTGTTCCACGGCGACTGGTCGCAGGTCGAGCTCGACGGCGTGCCGGTGACGCGCCTTTCGGAAACGCCGCTCGATTTCGTGCTCGATCTGCCGCTCGACACCCAGCTCGTGGCGAAGCTCTACCAGAACGACGATGCCGGCGTGGCGCCCCTGCTCAGGCATCCCGCGGGCGTGGTGGCGCTCTCCGACGCCGGGGCGCACCTCATCTACTTCTGCGACGCCGGGTTCGGGCTGCACTTCCTCGCCCACTGGGTGCGCGGCACCGGCAGCTTCAGCCTGGAGGAGGGCGTGCGCCGCCTGACGAGCGATCCGGCGCGGCGCTACCGCATTCCCGGGCGCGGCTCGATCGAGACCGGAAAGTGGGCCGACCTGGTCCTGTTCGACCCCGCCCGCGTGGGAATTTCGGCGCTGCAGAGAAGACGCGACCTTCCCGGCGGGGGCACGCGCATGGTCCGAACGCCGATCGGACTGCACGGGGTCTGGGTGAACGGACTACGCGTGTTCGATGGCGTGGAACACTCGTTCCGCCGCGAAGGCGGCCCAGGGCGCGTAATTAGGATATTTGACTCATAACGGCCCGGGCGCGCCCGCAGCCGCACGTAATGTGCTCCCCGTACATTGGGACGAGAGGAGCCGTCCATGGGCGCGCGTCTGCTGCCACGAAACCTGCCTGAGCTGTTCTCCTATTCCCTGGTGCTCGAGCGCGAGGCCGCCCGGCGCTACGCCGAGCTCGAGGGCTTCCTGCGGGGGCGCGGCGCCCGCCAGCTGGCCGACGAGTTCGAGAAGCTCGGGCGCGAGGAGCGCGAGCAGTACGAGATCATCGCGCTGGGCACCGCCGGGCGCGAGCTTCCCGAGTTCGCCGGCTGGGAGCTCGGCTGGTACTTCGGCGCCGACGGCGTCGAGGGCAGGCGTGTTCCGCGCAGCGCGGGCGACGCCCTCGCCATGGCGCTCGCCTTCGAGCGGCGCACGCAGTCCTTCTATAACGACGTGGCCGCGAACGCGCGCGCCGACTCGGTGCGCGCCTTCGCCGCCGAGATGTCGGCCGACGAGCAACGCCACATCGCGCGGCTCGAGGCGCTACTCGCGCGCGAGGGCGCTCTGGTCGACGTGGAGGACGAGGAAGAGCTCGGCGAAAGCGGCGACGGCCTACCTCTTCCTTAAGTAAATCAGATTCGTTTGCGGTCGCGCGCGAGCTCGGTCGCTGCCGGTCCGTCCAGCACCTTCTGCGTCTGGGCCACGATCTCGCTCGCCGTGGCGGCGTCGTAGAAGAGGCTGCCGTCGCGGCTCGACACGCGCATGCGCGTCGCGCGCGCGGTCAGCGCCTCGAGCTCGATCTCGACCGTGACCCCGGCGGCGCGCGCCGAGATGATCTCGCCCGCCTCGAAGCGGCCGAAGGACTCCGGGGTCATGCCCATGTTGTCCAGCGCCGCGAGCGCGGCGCTCTTCACCACCGGCAGCGGCGCGGTGAAGGTACGGTAGCTGATGCCGGCGAAGCTCGCGCCGAGCGCCGCCGTGGCGCCGGCACCCGCCATCGAAAGCGCCAGCGACTGGCATCCGGCCAGGAAAATGGCGACGGCGAGCACTGCGAGGAACCAGCGCATGAGCCACACGCTGCCTGTGCGCCGGCGAAGCTGCTACCCGCTGGGGCTAGTTCCAGAGGTCTACGCGTATATTAAGCCGCATGCTGCGCCTTCTCGCGGTCCTCGGCCGGCGCCGTTCGCGCGGCCGCGCGGCGCTCTCGGTGCTCGGCATCGCGCTTGGGGTCGCGCTGGGCTACGGCGTGTACCTGGTAAACCGCGCCGCGGTCGAGGACCTCGCCGCGTCGGTGCGCGCGCTTGCCGGCGAGGCGGACCTGCAGGTGCGCGGCGCTCGCAGCGGCTTTCCCGAGGCGCTCTATCCGCGG
>Ga0070696_100002564_pt1 | contig 12038 bp, 13 predicted proteins | sample KBSK1253metaG_FD_65474 | JGI IMG/M metagenome (GOLD analysis project Ga0070696, IMG submission 65474) | Corn, switchgrass and miscanthus rhizosphere microbial communities from Kellogg Biological Station, Michigan, USA - KBS K1-25-3 metaG | ecosystem: Host-associated > Plants > Roots >... | reverse complement strand
GACGACAGCAGCGCGACGACACCGGTCGCAAGACACAGGCCGATTGCGAGCCCGACCTGCGGGAAACATGCATAGAAGCCACGGCGGTTGCGCGGCGCGTATTCGAACGACATCAGCACGGCGCCGCCCCATTCACCGCCAAGCCCGATGCCCTGCAAAAGGCGCAGCAGCAGGAGCAGCAGCGGTGCCGCGATGCCGATTGCCGCGTAATTCGGGATGCAGCCGATCAGGAATGTCGAGATCCCCATGATCAGCAGCGTCAGGACGAGGAGCGGCTTGCGGCCGATCCGGTCGCCGAAATGACCGAAGAGCACGCCGCCCACCGGTCGCGTGACGAAGCCGACCGCGTACACCGTGTAGGCGAGCGCCGTCGACACGAAGATGTCGTCGCTCGGGAAGAACTGCTTGTTGAAGACGAGTCCGGTAATCGTGCCATACAGAAAGAAGTCGTACCACTCGACCGTGGTCCCGATCAGGCTCGCCAGCGTGACGAGCCTGCGGCTGCGCTCGTCGGTCGCGGGCGTCGCGGGCGGAATCGCGGTGTTTCCCAACGTTGCTGCGTCCATCATTCCCTCCTGGGTACCCGAGGCGCTCGCTCCAGCCGGGATCAGCCGGACGTCGCCCCGATGAAATTGCGGCCGCGGGCGCCGCACAGCGCGGTCTCTATCAGCGCGTGCGATTCGTCGGCGCTGACACCGTAGCTTTCGAAGCGCGTGCTGACGTCGAGCGCCGCAAGCCACGCAGCGAGATGTTCGGGCGCGCGCGATAACGGAACATCGAAGGCGCGCGCCAGCACGGCGTCGCGGTCGGTCCGCCGGCCGATCGCGCGCTCGAGCACGAGCGGCAGCGTGAACGAGCAGGCGATCCCGTGTGCAAGGCCGTGGCGAAGCGTCATCTCGTACGAGATCGAATGCGCGAGCGCCGTGCGGGTATTCGAGAACGCGAGCCCGGCCTCCAGCGCCGCCAGCGCCGCGTCCTCGCGCAGCGCGACGTCGCCGAGACGATCGACGAGCCGCGGCAACGTCCGCAGCATGCGACGCGCCGCCGAGACGGCGAGCGCGTCGGAGACGGGATTCGCGTTGACGTTCCAGATCGCCTCGAGCGCATGCGACAGCGCGTCGAGACCCGATTGCAGCGTGATCGCGTGCGGTGCGCTGACGGTGAGCGTCGGATCGACGATCGCCGCCTCGGGCCACGTCTCGCGCGTATGCAGCGAATGCTTGCGGCCGGATGCGCGATCCCACACGGTCGCCCACGGCGTCACTTCGCTGCCGGTGCCCGCCGTGGTCGGGATCGCGATCAATGCCTTGGCACTTGCGGGAATGAAGGTCTCGTTGGCCGCGAGGCTTGCGACCAGGTCCGCGAAATCACCGCAAGGCGGCGTGACGGCGAGGACTTTGGCCGTGTCCAGCGTGCTGCCGCCGCCGAGCGCGACGATCACCTCGCATGGGCCAAAGTCGCGCCAGAACCGCGCATGGAGTGGCGCGAGATGACCGACATCGGGATTGGGCTCGATGTCGTCGACGACACCGGCGAGCTTGGCGCCGAGCAGCGATTTCACCGCATCGACATGGCCAAGCGCGGCGGCTTCGGGAAACGCAACCAGTACCGCGCGCCGCGTTCCGAGCAGCGAAGGCAGCCGGTCGAGCGTTCCGTTGCCGAACGTCACGGCCACCGGATTGTGGAACTGCCACGCCATCGCGGCCCTCCGCCGCAGGAAGTTCGCGGAGTATCGGGAGGTCGAGGACATTGATCCAATACAAAAATTGCGGCAGACTCATAGAAGGAACCTATGCGTCTTGCCCACTTGCGATCATTCTTCGCGGTCGCCCGCCATGGCGGCTTCACCGCCGGCGCGCGGGCGCTGCACGTCAGCCAGCCGACGGTCACCACGCAGGTGCGCGCGCTCGAGGCGAGCTACGCGATCGAGCTTTTCATCCGGCGCGGACGCGGCGTCGCGCTGACGGCTGCAGGGGAAGCGCTGTACGGCATTGCCGAGCGGATCTTCGAGCAGGAAGAGGAGGCGCTCGCGCTGTTGCGCAACACCGGCGAGCTACGCGCAGGACGCTTGCGGGTCGGCGCCGTCGGGCCTTACCACGTCATGGAGATGCTCGCAGCGTTTCGATCGCGACACCCTGCGATCGAACTGGCCGTCTCGATCGGCAACTCCGAGCAGGTTGTCGCAGCGCTCCTCGATCGGTCGGCGGACGTCGCGGTCCTCGCGCAATACGCGATCGACGCACGACTGCACTTCGTCCCGTTCCGGTCGCATCGTGTCGTCATGTTCGTGCCGACGAACCATCGCTTCGCGCGAAGGCGCGGCATCCGGATCGCCGAGCTCGCGAACGAGCCGCTGATCGTGCGCGAGCCCGGCTCGACGACGCGCAAGGCGCTCGACGACGCGTTGCGGTTCGCCGGTGTCACGCCACCGGTGGCGCTGGAAATCGGCAGTCGCGAGGCGGTGCGCGAGGCGGTCATTCGCGGCATGGGCATCGCGGCCGTGTCGGAAATCGAGTTCGTGCCCGACCACCGATTGCGTACGGTGCGCATTCTCGATGCCGACGTCCAGACGCACGCGCATGTCGCGTGCCTCGTCGAGCGGCGCGCCTCGCGCGTCGTCGCGGCCTTTTTCGACGTCGTCGATAAGCTCCCGGCCGAATCGGATCGCCGCCGCAAATAAGCGGGGTCAGACTCGAATGTCAGGCTCGGCTTATTTGCGGCGCGGCTTGCGCTTCGCGCGCGGATGCGCGGCGTCGTACACCTTGGCAAGCGCCTGGAAATCGAGGTGCGTGTACACCTGCGTGCTGGCGATCGAGGCGTGTCCCAGCATTTCCTGCACCGCGCGAAGGTCGCCCGACGACTGCAGCACATGCGATGCGAACGAATGGCGCAGCATGTGCGGATGCACGTGGCGCGTGAGTCCCTGGCGAACCGCCCATTCGGCGAGCCGCTGCTGAATCGCGCGCGGCGAAAGGCGGCGTCCGCGGCGTCCGGTGAACATCGCGGTCTCACCCGAGCCAGCCTGTGTTGCGCGGACGATCAGCCAGCGCGTCAGCGCGCCGCGTGCCTTGGCCCCCACCGGCACGATGCGCTCCTTGCCCCCCTTGCCTAAGACACGCACTTCGCCGGTGGCAAGATCGCAGCCATCGACGTCAAGTTGAGCGAGCTCGGAAAGCCGCAGGCCGGACGAATAGGCCAGCTCGAAGAGCGCGCAATCGCGCAGCGACAGCGGATCGTCGCCCCGGATCGTCACGAGACGCGCCGCTTCCTCGGGCGAGAGCGCCGACGGCAATCGCCGCGGCGATTTCGGCGCCTTGATGCCCGCGCAGGGATCGTCGGCAAGCGACCGATCCCGCTCGATCAGGAACCGGTAGAAGGCGCGCCAGGCGGAGAGCGTGCGCGCCAGGCTGCGTCCGGACAGTCCGCGCCCGTGCAATGTCGCGATGAATCGCATGATCTGCGCACGGGCGAGCCGCGCAACCGGCGTATCGCCCGCCATTTCGAGGAGCTGCGTGACATCGCGCAGGTACGCGTTGCGCGTATGCGGCGGCCGAATCGCGAGATGCAGTGCGAATGCGTCGAGCAGCGCCGCGTGTCCGGCCGGCAGTTCGACGGGCGCACGCGTCGCGGTCATCGTTACCGGCTAACGATTGGGCAGGAAGCGCGCGATGGCCACGCTCGCGAGCTCCGCGAGCCGCAACAGGTAAACGGTGCCCATGCCGGCATGGAAGCGATGCGCGTCATCGCTGGCGAGCGCCAGGATGCCGAACGTCGTGTCGGTGCGCAGGGGCAGAAAGGCGAACGACACCGGAGCGTACGTGGCATCGAACCATTCGCGCGATCGCGCGACGGGTTCGGGTCCGCAATACGGCGCGCGCAAGCGGTCGGCGTATTCGCGTATCTCCGCCGGCGTGTCGGCGAGCTCGGGGAGCGCTGCGCCGGCGCCGCCTTCCGGCCACAGCCGCGTCGCGACCTGCGGCACGCCGAAATCCTCCTTCAGGCTGTGCGACAGGACGGCGAGCGTCGTTTCGAGATCGCGCGCCGCGAAAAGCGCGAGCGTTGCCCGATGGAGCTTTTCGCCGATCAGGTCGTTTTCAGCGCCGTGCGCGATCAGCTCGCGCAGCTTCTGCTCGAGATCGTAGACCTTGTCGCGCAACGCGAGCATCTGGCGCTCGGCGATCGGGATCGCGTGGCCGCCATGCGGATGCGGCACGAAGATCTGCGCGACGACATCCGCGTAATCCTCGAAGAATGCCGGGTTCTTCTTCAGATACTCGGCAACTGCGCTTGCGTCCATCGACATCCTTTGTCGCGTCGAGAGAGGTCGGCGAAGGTTCAATCGACGCCGTAACGCCATTCGCCTTCGAACACCGTGCGCGCCGGGCCCTTCATCGTCACCGGAGCACCTTCGCCGGCCCACGCAATGGTCAGCTCGCCGCCGCGCATGCGTACACGGACGCGTTCGTCGAGCAATCCGAGGCGCCTGCCCGCGACAACGGCAGCGCATGCGCCCGTGCCGCACGCCAGCGTTTCGCCTGCGCCGCGCTCGTACACGCGCAGCCGCATGGTAGCGCGATCGACGATCTGCATGAATCCGGCATTGACGCGCTGTGGAAAGCGCGGATGGCACTCGATCAACGGTCCCAATATTCCCACCGGCGCGCGGTCGACGTCGTCGACGCGTTGCACCGCATGCGGATTGCCGATCGATACGGCCGAGATCGCGACGCGCGTGCCATCGACATCGAGCGACTCGACGAGCGCGCCCGTGCCGTCGATGAACGGAATATCGGACGGTGCGAATCGCGGCACGCCCATGTCGACGACCACTTCACCGTCGTCCTCGAGACGCGGCACGATGATGCCGCCGGCCGTTTCGACGCGGATTTCACGCCGATCGGTGAGACCGTGCTCGCGCACGTAGACGACGAAGCAGCGCGCGCCGTTGCCGCATTGCTCGACCTCGCCGCCATCGGCGTTGAATATCCGGTAGCGGAAATCGGCATCTTTGCGTCCCGCCTCGACGACGAGCACCTGGTCGCATCCGACGCCGAAGCGCCGGTCTGCGAGCAACCGGATCTGCGCGGTCGTCAACACGAACGGCGCACGCGTGGCATCGATGACAACGAAGTCGTTGCCGAGCCCCTCCATTTTCGTGAAGCGCAGCGTGTTCGCGCGCGATTGCGCGCGGCCGGGCGAGCCATCCGTCATGGCCGGCGCTCGCCGAGCTCGCCGCTCCGCGTGAATGGCAATCGGGCGCCGCCGGCGAGCGTCGCGCTGCCTTCGAGCGTGTAATGCAGCACCGGCCGCGCGCCCGGCGTGCCAACCATTGCGCCGTGCCGCATCGCCTCCGCAGCGGCCCGCAATACGGCGTCCATACCGGTATGCGCCGTCATTTCCGCGTGCGCGCTCCCGTTGGCGGGAATGCGCACGGACGCGGCGAGCGCCGCCTGTGCGACATTGACGCCTTCGATCGAAAGCGTTCCCTGCAGCGCATCGATCACGACATCGTCGGCGACATGGTTCGTCAGCATCACGTCGACGCGGAAATAGGCGTCGGCGCCTTCGACGCGATCGAGCGACACGCCGACAACATCGATTCGCGGCGGATTGCGCAATGCCAGCGATGCGCATGCCGAGAGCGTCAGCGCGAGGGCGAGAACGGCGAGGCGAGCGTGAGCCGGGCTCATCGGTGGGCCGGTTCGTTCAGACATTGAACCTGAAATGCATGACGTCGCCGTCGCGCACGATGTAGTCCTTGCCTTCGAGCCGCATCTTTCCGGCTTCCTTTGCGCCCTGCTCGCCCTTGCACGCCACGTAATCGGCGAAGGCGATAACCTCGGCGCGAATGAAGCCCTTCTCGAAATCCGTGTGGATCACGCCCGCCGCCTGCGCCGCGGTCGCATGAAACGGAATGGTCCAGGCGCGCACTTCCTTCGGGCCGGCGGTGAAATACGTGTGCAGGCCGAGGCGCTCATAGCCCGCGCGAATCAGTCGGTCGAGACCGGGCTCCGTCATCCCCATGTCGGCGAGGAACAACGCCTTGTCGTCGGCGTCGAGATCGGCGATCTGCGACTCCATTGCTGCGCTGATGGCGACGACCGGCGCCTGCTCTTCCGCAGCGCGCTCGCGCAGGCGCTCGAGCATCGGGTTGTTCCCGAAGCCGTGTTCGGCGACGTTCGCGACGTAGAGTGTCGGCTTCATCGTCAGCAGGAAGTACGGCCGCAGCAGCGCGCGCTCCTCGTCGTACAGGTCGACGGTGCGGGCCGGCTTCGCCTGGTTCAGCGCAACGCGGACCTTCGCGAGCACGGCGAACGTGCGCTGCGCCTCCTTGTCACCGCCGGCGCGCGCGGCTTTCTCGACCTTCGCGATCTGCTTGTCGACCGTCGCGAGATCGGCGAGCGCCAGCTCGGTGTTGATCGTCTCGACGTCGTCGATCGGATCGACGCGCCCGGCGACGTGCACGACATTGGGATCCTCGAAGCAGCGGACGACGTGCGCGATCGCGTCGGACTCGCGAATGGTTGCGAGAAACTGGTTGCCCAGGCCTTCGCCTTTCGAGGCGCCGGCCACCAGACCCGCGATATCGACGAACTCCACCGTCGCGGGAATCACCTTCTGCGGTTTTGCGATCGCGGCAAGCGCATCGAGGCGCGCGTCGGGCACCTCGACGATGCCGACGTTCGGCTCGATCGTGCAGAACGGATAATTCTCGGCCGCGATGCCGGCCTTCGTGAGCGCATTGAACAGCGTCGACTTGCCGACGTTCGGCAGTCCGACGATCCCGCATCTGAGGCTCATGTCGTGGGTTCGTCGGGCGAGACGCCGCGCGGGCGCGTGTGCAGCGACATCATCGCGCGCTCCATGTCGCCCGCCGCGATGTCGTGCCACGCGCCTAGCGCGCGGTCGAGCGCCGCGTCGATCGCCGTGCGCTCTTCGGCGGCCGGCGGCTTCAGCACGTAATCGATGACCTCGCGATCGGGAAACGCTGAATCGCGCGGATGGCCGATGCCCAACCGCAGGCGCCAGAAATCGGCGGTGCCGAGCAGCATCTGGATGTCGCGAAGGCCGTTGTGACCCGCGACGCCGCCGCCCTGCTTGAGCTTCGCGTCGCCAGGCTTCAGGTCGAGCTCATCGTGCACGACGAGGATTGCGTCGGGCGCGATGCCGAAGAATCGGGCGACCCCCGCGACGGAACGCCCGGAGAGATTCATGAACGTCATCGGCTTGCAGATTCGAATCTCGCCGGCTTTCGCGACGTCGGCAGAAAATTTGGCTTCGTGCGTGAAGCTCGAGCCGAGCTTGGCGGCAAGGCCGTCGGCGAACCAGAAGCCCGCATTGTGGCGCGTCGCGGCGTACCCTCGGCCGGGATTGCCGAGGCCCGCAACGAGGCGTATCGGCGTTGGCATATCGGGGTGGGCGACGCGCTATTTCTTCTTGTCTTCCTTGCCGGATTCCTTCTTGCCGCCTTTTTCGCTCTTTTCCTCGGGCTTCGCTTCGGCAGGCTTCGCTTCGGCTGCCGGCGCCGCCGCAGCAGCCTCGCCTTCTGCAACGGCCGTCGTTTCTTCGGTTTCGGCAGCCGCCTTGGGAACGACCGCGGTCGCGACGACCGGATCACCCGTCCGGCGCGAGACGACCGTCACGCCGGGCGGCATCGTGACGCCCGAGACGTGAAGCGAATGCGCCGTATCGAGGCCGGACAAGTCGACTTCGATGAATTCCGGAAGGTCTTTCGGCAGGCACGCGATGTCGATCTGCGTCATCACGTGGCTGACGATCGCCCCTTGCGCCGTGACCGCTGGCGACTGGTCCGCGTTGACGAAGTGCAGCGGCACCTTCATGTGGATCTTGCGCACCGCATCGATCCGCTGGAAATCGACGTGCAGCACTTCGTTCCTGAACGGATGCATCTGCACGTCGCGCAGCAATACCTGCGTCGAGGCGCCATCGACCTTCATCGTCAGGATCGACGCATGGAACGCCTCGTTGCGCAGCGCGTGCATCAGTGCGTTGTGATCGAGCTCGATCGGCTGCGGCGCGGCCGTGCCGCCGTAGACGATGCCGGGGGCCTTGCCGGTACGGCGCATGCGCCGCGAGGCGGCGCGTCCTTCGGTGGCGCGGGGAAATGCGGTGAATTCGATCGTGGCCACGTTTGGCGACTCCTTCACGAGGTCTGCGGCCTTCCGGGTGTCGATGCCGGTCGTCCGCGATGGTCACGTCAGCGCCACGTTGGCGCGACGAGTAAAGCCAGCGATTATAACAAACCGCCGCCTTTAGCCCCGATGCCGCCGCGTCTCGGCCCAGCCATGCCGCGCATGCAGCGCGTCCGCTTCATTGACGCGCTTCGGGTCGGGCAGGCGGTCGATCGCCTGGCGAACCGCGCCGTGGGCGATGGCGACGTGCGGCTCGTCGTGCACGTACGGCCAGTAGCGCAGCGTGAACTCGCTACCGCCGCCGGCGGGCGGAGGCGGCGCCAACAATCGCTCGATTTCCGCGCGAATCGCCGCCGCATCGTCGTCGGCAGGCGCGGGATCGGCCTCGAGGAACACATCGACGTCGACCATCAGCTCCGACAGCGAGCGCAGCCACGCAAATTGCGCGTCGCCGGTCAGCCGTTGCAACCATTCGCCCGGTGTGACGAGCGAGCGTCGTTGCGCTTCGTAATCGCGCCGCGCGCGCTCGGCAAGCGCCCGGTGCAACGACCGCAGCGCACTCGCAACCGCGACAAGCCGCTCCTTCATGGGCGCCGCGCCACGGTTTTTCTGTCCTCTGGCTCCTGACCTCTGATCACGGCATCATCTGCCCGCCATTCACCTCGAGGATCTGTCCGGTAACGAAGCCGGACAGCGCGTCGGAGGCGAGGTACAGGAACGCTCCCGCGCATTCATCTGCGGTTCCCAGTCGGTTCATCGGAATCGCCGCCTTGAACGACTCGAGCAGCGCCGGCGTCGAGTAGCGATCGTGGAATGGCGTTTCGATGACGCCGGGCGACACGGCGTTCACGCGGATGTTGTCACGGACGACTTCCTTGGCGAGCCCATGCGTGAACGTTGAAACGAAGCCCTTCGCCGACGCGTACATCACCGCGCCGCCGCCGCCGCCCGAGCGCGCCGCAATCGATGTCACGTTGACGATATTGCCGCGTCCGGCGCGGCGCATGTGCGGAACCGCCGCCGAGCAACAGGCGACGAGCGAGCGCACGTTGAGGTCGATCACCGCGTCGAAGAATGCGTCGTCGATTTCGGCGATGGGCACCCGCTGCACGAGACCGCCCGCGTTGTTGATCAGGATGTCGATGCCGCCGAAGTGCGCGGCCGCGGCATCGACGACCTCGCGCGCCTTCGCGGAGGTTCGCAGGTCGCCGCCGACGAGGAACGCCTCTGCGCCGGCAAAGCGCACGTCGGCCGCCACTTCCTCCGCGCGATTGAGGCTGGCGTTGTAATGGATTGCCACGCGGCATCCGGCGTGCGCGAACGCGCGCGCCGTGGCGGCGCCGATGCCTGTCGATGCGCCGGTGATGAGCACCGACTTGCCTGCGAGGTCCGGGGCGATCGTTTCGGGGATCATCAGTCGGGAAGGGCCGTCCCGACCGGCTGATCCACCCCCCCGGGGGGCAGCGAGCGGAGCGAGCGTGGGGGGACGTTCATCCTACTCCATGAAGAGCGAGGAAACCGATTCCTCGTTGGAAATCCGCGTCATTGTCTCCGCCAGCAGCTGCGCGCAGGAAAGCTGGCGGATCTTCGGGCAGGACTGTGCTTCCGTCGACAGCGGAATCGTGTCGGTCACGACGATCTCGTCCATGTCGGAAGCCGCGATCCGCGGCACCGCGCCGCCGGAGAGCACCGGATGCGTGCAATAGGCGACGACGGTCTGCGCGCCGGCCTCCTTGAGCGCGGTCGCCGCCTTGCACAGCGTGTTCGCCGTATCGACGATGTCGTCCATGATCACGCAGGTGCGGCCGTTGACGTCGCCGATGATGTTCATCACTTCGGCGACGTTCGCCTTCGGCCGCCGCTTGTCGATGATCGCGAGATCGGAGTCGAGCCGCTTCGCGATCGCCCGCGCGCGGACGACACCGCCGACGTCGGGCGACACGACGAGCAGGTTGTCGTAGTTGCGCTTCCAAAGGTCGCCGAGCAATACCGGCGTCGCGTAGATGTTGTCGACCGGAATATTGAAAAAACCCTGGATCTGGTCGGCGTGGAGGTCCATCACCATGATGCGGTCGACGCCCACTCCCGTCAGCATGTCGGCGACGACCTTCGCCGAGATCGGCATGCGCGCCGAGCGCGGCCGGCGATCCTGCCGCGCGTAGCCGAAATACGGAATGGCGGCCGTCACGCGCGCGACCGACGCGCGCTTCAACGCGTCGATCATGATCAGCAACTCCATCAGGTTGTCGTTCGTCGGCGCGCACGTCGACTGGAGGATGAACGCGTCGCGTCCGCGCACGTTCTCCAGCAGCTCGACCATCACTTCCCCGTCGGAAAAACGTCCGACGACGGCTCGTCCGAGGCTTATGTTCAGGTGCTTGCATACCGCTTCCGCGAGTTTCGGGTTGGCGTTGCCGGTGAAGATGCGCATTCGCTCGAAGGCCATCGGTCGACGTATCGGTAACGGGAAGGTTTCAGCGGAATCGCGCAGCGCACGCGCGCGTCCCGTGAGGTCGCTCGACGGCGCACGGGCAGGCTGCCATCGCGACGGTGTGCCCGAAGCTCAACAAGGGAAATGGCTGGGGAGGAAGGATTCGAACCTTCGAATGCCGGAATCAAAATCCGGTGCCTTAACCAACTTGGCGACTCCCCAGCGGAAACCTGCGCGACGAACCGCCTTCGCGACGGGCCGGTTTCATCATGACGCGAACGATGCCAAAGGGTGCCTCGCGACCGTACGAACGACCCGGCCCGGCGTGCCCGCCGGCAGCCGTTCCAGCGCTTTGCGCGCGTCACGCTCGGCGACGAATGGCGCAAACACGCACGCTCCCGAGCCGCTCATGCGCGCCAACGGCGATGCCCGCCGCAACGCCAGCAAGGCCTCGCGCACCTGCGGAAACTTCGCGTCCGCGGCGCCTTCGAGGTCATTGTGTCCGTAACCTTCGGAAAAGACGTCTATTTTCGCCGACGGCTCCGATCGTGTCAATTCGGCGGACGCGAAAGCGGCAGCAGTCGATACGTGTACGGGCGGCATCGCGAGCGCCATCCAGTACGTCGGGACCGACATCGGCTGCAAGACGTCGCCGATGCCGCGCGCGAGCGCCGCGCCGTCGCCGAGAAAGAACGGAACGTCGGCGCCAAGACGTGCGCCGATGCGCATCAACGCCGCGCGCGACAGGCCGAGCGACCACAGCCGGTTCAGTCCGAGAAGAACGCTCGCGGCGTCGGAGCTGCCGCCGCCGAGCCCGGCGCCCTGCGGGATGCGCTTCGTGACGCGGATGGATGCGCCATGCACGCTGCCGCCAGCCTCGCGCAGCGCGTGCGCGGCGCGCAGCGCCAGATCATCGCTTTCGCTGACGCCGGCGACCTCGGCCATGCGCACGATCGTCCCGTCATCGCGGTCGGCGAGCTCGATCGTGTCCGCGAGGTCGATCAGGACGACCAGCGATTCGAGCGTGTGGTATCCATCCGCCCGGCCACCCGTGACGTGCAGGAACAGGTTGAGCTTCGCGGGTGCCGCGACGGTGATCTCGATCATATCCGCGTCATTGCCAGCGGTCGACGACGACGCGCACCTCGATCGGCTCGGCGCCGGGGTAGCGCAGCGTGACGCGAAACGGTCGCGGCGACGCATTGTCGGCGTACGCGTAGACGACTTCCCAGCCGTCCTGGCGCAGCAGCGACACGCGGCCCGAGTCGTCGCGCTCGACGCTGTACTGCGCGATCGGTTGCGGCAGCGCGCGAATCCACGAGGCGAGGCCATCTACGGGAATCGTGACGCCGAACGCCTTCTCGGTCAGCGCGCTCCAGGTCGGACCGCTTTCGACGCGTCCGTCCGAGAGATGCACGGTCACGTCGTGCGCGTCGCCGTCCAGCTTGGCGAGC
>Ga0070696_100002563_pt1 | contig 12039 bp, 8 predicted proteins | sample KBSK1253metaG_FD_65474 | JGI IMG/M metagenome (GOLD analysis project Ga0070696, IMG submission 65474) | Corn, switchgrass and miscanthus rhizosphere microbial communities from Kellogg Biological Station, Michigan, USA - KBS K1-25-3 metaG | ecosystem: Host-associated > Plants > Roots >... | reverse complement strand
GACGCCGCTGTGCCGGTATCGCAGCGGGTGGCCGCGCTTCTGAGCGAACCCGATATTGTCTGGCGCTCGCCGACGACGTTCCACGGCGCCTCCGGCGCGCCGCAGGGCGAGCCCGATCCGTTCTCTGCAAAGCTCTTCGACACGACCGATCCGTACGTCTGGGTTCGCGTCGTGTTGACGGCGGCGCCCAGTGCGTCGCTCCCGCGCATGACGGCCCTCGACGTCCGGTACCCGGGCCGGACGCTGATGGAACACCTGCCTGCGATCTATCAGCGCGAAGAATCGCGGCCCGACAGCTTCCTGCGATCGCTCATCGGCGTGCTCGAGGCGACGACGCAGGGGCTGGATGCGCGCATTGCGCAGCTCGCCAGTCATCTGGATCCGTCGACGGCGTCCGGCGAGTGGCTTGACTTCGTCGCGCGATGGCTCGGCGTGCCCTGGGACGACGGCCTCGAAATCGGGCAGAAGCGGCGAATTCTCGGCTGTGCCTCGCTGCTGGCGAGGACCCGAGGAACGCGCGCTGGACTGGAAGCGCTCCTCGATGCGCTGATGCCTGGCACGCCACGACGCTTTCGCGTCGTCGATGCCACCGCCGATTTCGGCTTCGCACGCGTGGGAGGCGGGACGTGTATCGGCAGCCCGCTGCCGGCGATGCTCGGAGGCGGTTCGCGCTGGGGCGCCGCGGTCGATTCGACGGCGGTGCTCGGCTACATGCGGCTGCCGTGCCCGAATCAGGCGGATGACGGCGTCGATCGGCTCGCGGGACGGATTCGCGTAGACATCGCGGCGGCCGCCGAGGAACGGAAGGCGTGGGAGCCGTGGCTCGCGGGTCTGCTCGATGACATGGTGCCGCTCACGGCCCGGCTGACGGTGCGGTGGGTGTCGCGACACGCACTGCGCGGCGATCGCCTCGACGGCACGCTCACGCTCGACGGGGCGCCGGCGCCCCATCTGGGCACCGACGCGATCACGAACCTGGCGCGTCTGCCCGAACGCGGGCACCGGCTGTTGACGTCGGGTCCGCGGGTCAGCACTGATTTGCGTTGACGACAGAACACAGGGAGAGCTCCATGCAGAAAACCGACAACACACGGCCGGCGCCGCGGGCGAGAAGCGCGACGGCGGCATGCTGCACCGACCTTCGATGCGAGTCCGGTCTCCGGAACAACTACTTCGAAGGCAAGCGGCTGACGCCCGACACGTTCCTCATCGAGCAGCGATACCTGAACGAACGCCGCCGGCTGCTGAATCGAGCCATTCACGGCTGGGGCGTCGTGTACGGGTACGCGATCGACGACATCGCATCAAAGGACGGGCAGCGCGAGCAGGCCGCCGGACGCCTCACAGTCGGCAGCGGCCTCGCGTTGGATCAATGCGGCCGCGAGCTGCTCGAGCTCGGTCGCCGTCTCACCATCGACGATCTGGTCGTCGTCGATCACAAGAGTCGGCAGACGACTATCGAAGAGCTCCTCAAAAAGCATCGCGAGCGCTCATGGAAAGGCACGCGACGGGACCAGAAGGACCAGAGCGTGCCGGTCATCTGCGGGTTGATCAGCGTCCATTACGCCGAGCAGTCGACGGATTCGGTCACGGTGACCGATGCCTGCCGATGCGAACGGCACGAGTGGGATCACGTCTGCGAGACCGTGCGCTACACGCTGCGGCTGATCGACTGCGATCGCTGTTGCAGGGACTGGGACTGCGAGCTGTGCTGCAGCTGCGGCCATGGTGCGTGCTGCGAGCCCGACGATCAGCCACAAGCACCCGAGCAGTCGGAACCACACCATCAGGCCAGGCTTGCCGATCAACGCGTACCGATCGATCAGCCAAGGGAGTCCCGCCACCCCGAGTGCGAGGATCTGCCGTTCAAGCGCGGCGGCTGTCGATGCCTGTGCGATCACCTGACGCACCTTCATCCCGGCCGCGAGTGCGACGGCGTGTTCTGCGAGATCGACGAGCCCTGCGCGCGCGTGCGCGTCGACGTCCGGCACGGCGTCCCCCTCGCCTGCGTCCGGCTCGAGATCGACGGCTGCGACGATTGGATCATCGGCGAAGTGGTCGACACCTGCGGGCCGCGCCGTCTGGTCAAGCGCAACGATCTGCTGTACGACCTGATTCGCGGCTGCGATCTGACCCGCATCCAGGAGATCGGGTGGGCCGGGTGGCATCGCAGAATGGACGCGATTCCGTTCGAAGACTTCCAGGCCGCTTTCGGCAAGCGGGACATCGACCAGGTGGAGTACGTCACGAGGGACTTCTGGGTGCGCTTCTCGAAGCCGGTGCGCGAAGACACGCTCGGGGCCGATTGCTTCGCCATGACGATCATGAGCGTCGCGCAGGAGGGCAAGTGGCGGCACGCCCAGCGCGTGCCGATCGTCCGCGTCGAGCCGATTCCCCGCGAGCCCGGCGACCCGGCCGGACACGTCCGCGGCGTGACGATGGTCGTCGAAGGCGGGTGGGCTGAGGACGCCGTGTGGGGCCGCGGCAGCGTGTTCCACGGCCACACGTGGGTGGAGCTGGAAGTTCGCGGCGATTTCATCCTCGACTGCAATGGCCAGCCGGTGGACGCCGACGCCGTCGGTCGCCTGGCGGCGCCGACCGGCAACGGCAGTCCGGGCGGCACGTTTCTCTCGACATTTCAGGTGGCGAAACGCGACTGGTATTCGCGCCCACCCGCTTATCGCGACAAAGGAGCCTCGTCATGAGTGGAAGCAAAGTCACCGTTCCGAGCAAGAAAGGCACGTCCACGCTTGTGCGGCCCAGGTTCGCGCCCGGGATGCTCCTTCAGCACGAGGACCTCGATCAGCTCAGCACCTACACGCGCGAGTTGAGCCGGCTGCTGTTCCGGTCGTTCTTCGGCTGTGGCGTCGTCTGCGGCCTCGTGGTGAAGACCGATCCGAAATGCGGGGAGGACACGATCGTCGTCGGCGCGGGCCTCGGCCTCGACTGCGCCGGCGATCCGATCTACGTCCCGAAGGACGTGCGGGTCGTCCTCGACGAGAACTGCGAGCCGAATCCGCACAGCCCTCTGTGGGTCGTCCTGTGCGCGACCGTCAAGTGCTGTGCGCCGCGCACGTCGATGTGTCCGTCCGACGACGATGACGAGGAGACCGCGTCGTGCACGCGCGAGCGCGACGGGTTCGAGATTCGCGTCGTGGCCGAACGGCCGAAATGCGCGTGCTCGTGCGTCACGGACGACGAGAACGAGGACGACGACAACACCGACAGCAGCGCCGACGGCACCAGCAATCGCGAGACCGAAGACTCGGAATGCTGGTGTGTCGATCCGAAGGATCCCTGCTATATCGATCACTACCTCGGGGTCTGCAGGTGCATCTGCGACGATTGCGCGCGCGGCGCCTGCTGCGACTGCATCATCCTCGCGCAGCTGAAGAAGAACGAGGACGGCGACAACGTGATTTGGACGATCGACCACAGCGTGCGCCGGTTCATCCGCCCCGTGTTGATGCGCGATCCGCAGGCCGCGCTCGAACGGAAAGAGCGGAAGGCGCAGATATCCGAGGCGCAGAAGCTGAAGGTGATTCAGGCGGACAAGGCGGCGCCGAAAGGAAGAACGAAAACGATCAAGCCCTGATCGGGCGTCCGGATGAGGCTGAGTCATGGCGGACCGCACACCGCAGCGAGTTGCGACGCCGGCCGAAAGGCGCCCCGCGGCCTCGCCCGTTGTCCGCCCTCCGTCCGCGGCGGCCCCGGTGTCGCCCGCGCGCGCCCTGCAGAACCGGTTCGGCAACCGGGCGACGCAGACCGTCGTTGCGCACGCGATCGCGAACCCATCGATCCAGTACGCACGCACGGCGCGTCTTCCGCACAACGTCTCGAAACCGACGGATCCCGCGGAGCTCGAGGCGGAGCAGACGGCGAAGAAGGTCGTCCGGATGCGCGAGTCGTCGAGCAGCGGCGCGACGACAAAAGAAAAGAGCGCGGCTGGAACGGTTCATCGCATGCCGGCGGCGCCCGCGGCCGCTGCGGCCCGGAGGGCGCCGGGTGGAACCGGCGCCTCGAGCGGATCGCCGCTCGCGGCGAGCGTGCGAGGCTCGATGGAGCGCCGCTTCGGCGCCAACTTCGGGGCCGTTCGGGTTCACACCGGGGATGCGGCGGCGAAGCAGAGCGCCACGCTGAATGCGCATGCCTTCACGGTTGGTCCGCACATCTACTTCGGCCGCGACAAATTCCAGCCTCAGAGCGCTGGCGGGCAGGAACTGCTCGCGCACGAGCTGACGCATACGATTCAGCAGGGAGCCGCCAGTCAGTCTCCACCAGTCCGGCGGAGCGCCTTCGAGGTTTCGCAGCACACGCCGCCGCAGGTCCAGCGTTCATCCATTTTCGACATCCCGAGCCCGCGCGAGTTCTTCGCACGGCATGCCCGCTCGATTCCGGGCTTCACGATGCTCACGGTCGTCATCGGGTTCAATCCGATCACCAACGAGCGCGTGGAGCGGAACGCCGGCAACATCCTGAGAGGCGCGATCGAGCTGATTCCTGGCGGCTCGTTTATCACCGACGCATTGAACAGCCATGGCGTGTTCGACAGGGTCAGCCAGTGGGCGTCGACGCAGTTCGAGACGATCAAGGACATCGCCAGCAGCATCTACCAGGACGTCACGAACTTCATCGACCAGTTCAAACTCACCGACCTCGCGAGCCCGGGCGCCCTCTGGGAGAAGGCGAAGGGCATCGTCGAACGGCCGATCGCGCGAATCGTCGCCTTTGCCAAAGCGCTCAAGGACGGCATCGTCAATCTGATCAAGGACGCGATTCTCAAGCCGATTGCCGCCTTCGCGCGGACGACGAGCGGCTATCCGCTGCTCTGTACGGTGATGGGAAAGGACCCGATCACGGGAGAGACCGTGCCGCAGGATGCCACCGCGCTCCTCGGCGGGTTCATGAAGTTCATCGGCGAAGAAGAGACCTGGAACACGATGCAGAAGGCGAACGCCATCCCGCGGGCGTACGCCTGGTTCAAGGGTGCGATGGCCGCGATCCTCGGATTCGTCCACGAGATTCCCGGTCTCTTCGTGCAGGCGTTCAAAGCGCTCGAGGTCGTCGACATCATCCTGATTCCCAGGGCGTTCATCAAGCTCGCCGGTGTGTTCGGCGGCTTTGCCGCCCGGTTCGTGACCTGGGGAGCGACGGCGGTCTGGAATCTGCTCGAGATCATCTTCGATGTCGTCAGCCCCGGAGCGCTCACCTACATCAAGAAGACGGGCGCCGCGCTCAAGAGCATTTTCCGGAACCCGCTGCCGTTTGTCGGCAACCTCGTCAAGGCGGCCAAGCTCGGATTCGTGAACTTCGGCGATCACTTCCTGGACCATTTGAAGGCGGGCCTGATCGACTGGCTGACTGGATCACTTCCGGGCATCTACATTCCGAAGGCGTTCTCACTCACGGAGATTGCGAAGTTCGTCTTCTCGGTGCTCGGACTGACCTGGGCGAACATCCGTCAGAAGCTCGTGAAGGCGACGAGCGAGACGGTCGTGAAAGCGCTGGAAACCGGCTTCGAGGTCGTCGTCACGCTGGTGCGCGACGGCCCAGCGGCTGCGTGGGACAAGATCAAGGAGCAGTTGTCGAACCTGAAGGACATGGTGATCAGCGGCATCACAGACTTCGTGGTCGACATGGTCGTGAAGAAGGCGATCCCGAAGCTGATCGCGATGTTCATCCCCGGCGCCGGCTTCATCTCCGCCATTCTGTCCATCTACGACACCGTCATGGTGTTCGTGAACAAGATCAAGCAGATCATCGCCGTCGTGACCGGCTTCATCGACTCCATTGTCGCGATTGCGGCGGGCCAGATCGGCGCGGCGGCCGCCCGAGTGGAGAGCGCGCTCGCGGGTGTGCTGTCGCTGGCCATCAACTTCCTCGCCGGCTTTGCGGGTCTCGGAAAGGTCGCGGACAAGGTGATGGGCGTCATCAACAAGATCCGCGCGCCGATCGACAAGGCGCTGGATTGGTTGGTCGGTTGGATCGTCAAAGCGGCCAAGGGGTTGATCGCAAGCGGCAAGGCGGCCGTCGGCAAGATTGTGGGGTGGTGGAATGAGAAGTTAGGCTTCACCAACAAGGCCGGAGAGGCGCACACGCTCCAGTTCATGGGCGAGGGCGACGCGGCCCAGATGGGCATTGCCACGACGCTCGCGCCCGTCAGAGCCTATCTAGATACCCACCCCGACAAGGGAACTCCGGAGTGGAACACTGCCGATTCGGTCTTCAAAGCAGCGCTGCAGGTGATCTATTCACCAGCCGCCAAGAACCAGCAGGAGAAGGACCGGCGCGCGGCCATCAAGATGGAGCTCGCCAAGGTCAGTGCGGCCTTCGTGAAACTCAGCGGCGACGCGCCCGACCCTTCCGACTACGAAAAGACGACCACGCCGATCTACGGCAAGGCGGCGGCGAAGGTCGATGTGATCGTCGACAAGCCGCTGCCCGGAACGAAGACCGGACGCTGGCCCACGACGTCTCCGGGATATCAGGAGATCTATGATGCTGGCCTGACCACTGCCACCGATCCCTGGGTGCAGATGCACATCGTCTCGGAGAAGCTGGGCGGCAGCGGTACGGATTTCGCCAATCTGGTTCCTGCTCCGCAAAGCGTCAATACCGGACCCTTCCGAAGCTTCGAGCACGCGACCGTGGGCCTCGTTTCTGGTAAGGCCGGCAAGATCAAGAACCGCGTCTGGGTCGAGGTGCTGGTCAGCGGAACGAAAGCCGCCGCAACGGGCCTTGTTGGAAAGGCGGGACTGTATTTCTGGAAGGGCAAGAAGGCCGCACAGAAGTGGCTCAAGAACGAAGCGCCGTCGCTGACGGCGTCGGCCGGGATTCCTACCCCACAGTTGAAGGGTCCGCGAAAGCTCGTGCTCAATTACACGTCAGGTACGGAGCTGCAGAGAGACTACGGGATCAGCTCCGGGACCGCCCGGCTGGTCAAGGAAGGGCGACCCTACAAGGACGAACAAGCCTTCATCGACTCGATGCGGAAGCGGGGCGCGACCGCCGCCCAGATCGCGGCCGTCCTTAGTCGAAAGCCTGTGGTTGACGGGCCGTAGCGAATCGTCTCCGCTATCGTTTCGCGCTCGAGTGCATCCGCGCGATCCAGGGTGCGTCACGGACCTTGCGCATTGCTTGCGCGCGCCTCGGCAGCTTGAGTTTCTCGAGGAGGTGGTGGACATGATGCTTGACGGTTGCCACGCTCAGGCAGAGCTCGTTGGCAATCTCCTTGTTCGACAGGCCGCGGCCCAGCAACTCAAGCACTTCGCTCTCGCGTCGAGTCAGGGAAAGATCAGAGGCTGATTCCTGCGTCGGTTGAGGCCGACCGAACAACGCGCGAAGTAGACCACCCGAGATCTCTGGCGGGCAGGCGAGACGACCGGAGACAATTTCCGAGAGCGCCGCGCAAAGACGGTCGATCGACGAATCCCTCGTTACGTAGCCAGAAAACCCAGAGCGGCCACACTGGATCACTGATTCGCGCTGTTCGTGGAGGCCAAGTGCGACCAAGGGAACATCATTCCGTTCAACTGCTATTGCGCGAACGTCAAATAGGTCGATGCCCTGTGTGACATCGATCAAGACCACCTGCACGTCGGATGTTGAAAGATGAACGCGAAGACTCTCGAGGTCGTCGATCACCGCGTGTACGAACATGTCGGGACGGCTGCTAATGCAGGTGGCCAGACCTTCGCCAAACAACCGTACGGGAGTCAATATGATGATATTCATATCAACCGCTCCCAGTAATCTCGGCGTCCTTCGCGCGCCCAACATCCCGAGGCAGACCGTACATCGCACCCTGCACGCCAAGGGGGCCGATGCCACGCAATGGAGCAGCCGCGCGATGGCGCGGGGGGGCGGACTGAGCCGGGACACATCGGGGCGGATCTCGAATGCCTTCAGCCTCCAGCCTTATCGCGCCGGGACCTTCAAGCTCAGTGCGGATTCGCTCTTCGTGGAGAACTCCCGTGGTATCTGCGACCTGCATCTCAGTTCGCCCGACCTGCCCCTGGCGCTTTGTGTTGACGAAAAGAGCCTGGACAACTACCGCACGTACAAGCATCCCCGTGTGAGCCGCTGGCTTGCCCGCCGCCCGCGTTATCACCCGAACTTCACCTCCTACCTGTGCCTCCTGGCTCGACAAAATGGAACGCCTCCTCGCCACCTTGAGCCACAAGCCGATCCGCCGCGGCTCCTTGGCCAGCGTTCGCGACCTGATCTTCAAGATCAACCGCCACTTCCAGCTCTACAACGACAATCCGAGGCCGTTTCGCTGGACAAAGCCGGAGACGAAAGCTTCGAAACCATCTACGCCGCACGAGGACTCCGACGGCGTGCTGCCTAATCCTGCTCCAGATCCCGACAGGAGGCGAGCGTGCAATCAAGTTTGAGGATAGCGGCGATAATAAACGAAAGCGCGTGTTTGTCAACTGGTAATAGAGCGCTCGGCGCATGAGCATCCGGTCTACTGACTAGGCCGCCGCGGTCCATTCGAACAGAATCCGCCACGCCCTCGAGGCTAGCATCGCCCCGGCCGTGATGCCCGACCAGCGGATCGATCCGAGCTGGGAGGCCTTCAAGGATGGACGCGACCCGGTCATGGATTGGAACCTCACCTACAATTCCACCCAGTGACGCGGCCGAGTTTCTTCTGCCAGGATGTCGATCCCGGCGCAGGCCGTTCGACGTCCTGGTAGAGGCACGTTTTCACGAATTCTTCAGAGGAGAGAATCATGAAATTCATCTGCCTGGGCTATTTCGACGAGGGAGAGTGGGAAAAGAAGCCCAAGAGCGAGCAGGAGGCCCTGATGGAGGAGTGCTTCGCCTACGATGACGTCCTCCGAAAAGGGGGGCACTGGCTCGACGGCGGGGCGGCGCTCCAGGGTGCCAGCACGGCCAGGACCTTGAGGTGGAAGAGCGGCAAGGTCAGCGTGACGGATGGCCCCTACGCCGAGACCAAGGAAGTCATCGGTGGTCTCGGAGTGCTGGAGGCGAAGGACATGAGCGAGGCCGTCGAGCTGATGTCGAAGCACCCCGGCGTGCGGATCGGCCCCTTCGAGATCCGCCCGGTTGAGGAAACGTTCAACGAAATGATGGAGGAGCGCCGGCGCAGACTCGAGAAGCAATCGAAGCCATCACCCTCGTCTTGACGAGACCAGCGACGAGCCTAGATTGCCTTCAAGTCTTCCACTTTCATTCGGCGGGAGAGTGATCGCGTTGAAAAGCCATCCTGCGCCCTCTCCGGACGATCTCCAGCATCTCGCGAGGCAGCTCTCCCACCAGCTGGCGGACGCCGTCATCGTGGTCAGACCGGGTGGAGACATCCTCTTCTGGAACGAAGGCGCCCATCGCGCGTACGGCTACTCCCCGGAGGAGGCCCTCGGCAAGTCCCTTCTCGATCTGGTCGTCCCGGACGAGCATCTGGAGACCGCGCGGCGGCACCTGACGGGGACGCAGGGTCCGCCACAGGTCACCTACGAGTCGCAGCGGCACCGCAAGGACGGCGTGCTCGCCTACATCGACGGCTCCCTGCAGCGACTTCGGGATGAGAGGACGGGCGAGCAGATCTTGGTCCTGGTGGAAAGGGACGTCACGCAGCGGAAGTACGCGCGCGACGCGGAGCTGCTCGAATTGAAGTTCAAGGGGCTGCTGGAAGCGGCCCCCGACGCCATGGTCATCGTGAACCGCGATGGGCGCATCATCCTCGTCAACGCCCACGTGGAGGAGCTCTTCGGCTATTCACGCGGCGAGCTCATCGGAATGCCGATCGAGACGCTCGTGCCGGAACGCTTTCGCGCGCGCCACCCGGCCCACCGGAAGGGCTATTTCGATGATCCGAGACCTCGTCCCATGGGGGCCGGAACGGATCTGGCGGGCCTCAAGAAGGACGGGACCGAGTTCCCGGCCGAGATCAGCCTGTCACCGATGGACACCGAGCTGGGCGTCATGGTGACGGCGGCGGTGCGGGACGTCACGCTGCGCAGGAAGATCGAGTCGAAGTTCAGAGGGCTCCTCGAGGCGGCCCCCGACGCGATGATCATCGTGAATCGGGAGGGACAGATCGTGCTCGTCAACGGGCAGACCGAGCACCTCTTCGGCTATTCCCGCGAGGAGCTGCTGGGCAAGCCGGTCGAGCTGCTCGTCCCCATCCGGCACCGCGACAAGCACCCGCGCCACCGGCAGGCTTTCTTCGACTCTCCCGGAACCCGCCCCATGGGCGCGGGGCTGGAGCTGGCCGCCCGCAGGAAGGATGGAACCGAGTTCCCGGCCGAGATCAGTCTTTCCCCTCTCGACACGGACGAGGGCATGCTCGTCTCGGCCGCCGTGCGGGACATCACCGAGCGCCAGCGCATGGAGGAGGCGCGCCGAACGCACCTCCAGGAGCAGAACGAGCGGATCTTGGAGGCCAATCGCCTCAAGAGCGAGTTCCTGGCCAACATGTCTCACGAGCTGCGCACTCCTCTGCATGCCATCATCGGATTCTCCGAGCTCATGTACGAGCAGAAGGTCCCACAGGAGAATTTTCACGAATACCTGGGGGACATTCTCGGCAGCTCCCACCACCTCCTGCAGCTCATCAACGATGTCCTCGATCTGGCCAAGGTCGAGAGCGGGAAGATGGAGTTCCACCCCGAGCTCGTCGATCTGCCGAAGGTGGTGGGCGAGGTGAAGGACATCCTCAGATCGCTCACCGCGAAGAAGCACATCCAATGCGAGGTCGACATCCAGGTGCCGGCGGTGTTCGTCGATCCGTCGAAGCTCAAGCAGATTCTCTACAACTACCTCTCCAATGCCGTGAAGTTCTCTTCCGATGGCGGGGCGGTGAGGATCGACGTGCTCTCCCAGGAGCCGGACTGTTTCCGCATCGACGTCGAGGACCACGGGATAGGGATTGCCGCCGCCGACGTCCCGCGTCTCTTCGTTGAGTTCCAGCAGCTCGACGCCGGGCCGGCCAAGAAGTATCAGGGAACGGGACTGGGGCTGGCTCTCACCAAGCGGATCGTGGAGGCGCAGGGCGGTCGGGTCGAGGTGAAGAGCGCCCTGGGAAAGGGAAGCAAGTTCTCCGCGATTCTTCCAAGAGAGGCAGCCTCCACATGAGTGCAATGAGTGCGACGATTCTGGTCATCGACGATCATCCCGCAAACCTCAAGCTGGCCGAGGTGCTCCTCCAGTTGGAAGGCTATGCCGTCCAGACGGCGCAGGACGCCGAGAAGGCGATGGAGCTCTTGAAGACCCTCCGGCCGCAGGTCATCCTCATGGATCTGCAGCTACCCGGCATGGATGGGCTGGAGCTGACGCGGCTCATCAAGGCCGCGCCCGAAACGCGGCACATCGCCATCATCGCCTTGACGGCGTACGCCATGAAAGGGGACGAGGAGAAGGCGCTGGCCGCTGGATGCGACGCCTACCTGTCGAAGCCGACGGACTCGCTCCTCCTGAAGAAGGTCGTCGCCGCCCAGCTCGCCCGCCCCATCGAGCCGAAGGAGCGATGAGAATCCTCATCGTCGACGATCATGCCGCCAGCCTCAAGCTGCTGCGCCTCACGCTGCACTCGATGGGCCACGCCCTGGTGGAGGCCGTAGACGGCATGCAGGCGCTGGAGCTGCTGAAGAGCCAGGAGTTCGAGCTCGTCATTTCGGACATCCTGATGCCCAACCTGGATGGCTACCGGCTCTGTTTCGAGGTCCGGCAGATGCCCCGGCTGAAGAATCTGCCCATCATCCTCTACTCCAGCACCTACATGAGTCCCAGCGATCACGATCTTGCCATGGGTTTCGGCGCCAGCGCCTTTCTCGGCAAGCCCGCGACCTCGGAAAAGCTGGCCGAGACCATCCAGGAAGTGCTCTCCCGTCCCGGGCCGCGCACACCCATCGAGCCCGCACAGGACATGGGCATCCTGAAGCAGTACAGCGAGAGGCTCATCACGAAGATCGAGGAAAAGAACCTCGAGCTGGTGCGAAGGACCGAGGAGCTGGAAGCCAGCGAGGAGAAATTCCGGCAGCTCGCGGAGAACATCCGCGAGGTCTTCTGGAT
>Ga0070696_100002562_pt1 | contig 12040 bp, 12 predicted proteins | sample KBSK1253metaG_FD_65474 | JGI IMG/M metagenome (GOLD analysis project Ga0070696, IMG submission 65474) | Corn, switchgrass and miscanthus rhizosphere microbial communities from Kellogg Biological Station, Michigan, USA - KBS K1-25-3 metaG | ecosystem: Host-associated > Plants > Roots >... | reverse complement strand
GCGGCGTGCCCGCGACCTTTCCGGTCAACCGCGTCATCAAGGGCTGGCAGGAGGCCTTGGTGTTGATGAAGCCGGGCGCCAAATGGCAGCTGTTCGTGCCGCCGGAATTGGCCTATGACGCGACTCCGCATCCCGGGATTCCGGGCGGCTCGCTGTTGATATTCGACGTGGATCTGCTCAGCGTCAAACCGGGCGCCCCGCCCGCAGGGCCGCCCGCGCACTTGGACACCAACCCCAACCCGAAGTAAGCGCGCCGGCGTCTACAGATCGAGGGCGTTGGTGAGATCGCCCATGGGCGGCGCGCCATGCGCGGCGAGACCCCGATCGCGCCGGAGCATCCCCGGCAGTGCCGGAAGGTCGAAGCGGCGAGTGATCAAGCGCAGGATGGACTCGGTGTCGTACTGCGTGTGATCGACGCTGCCCCGCCTGGCGAACGGCGAGATCACCAGCGCTGGAATGCGCGCTCCGGGGCCCAGCAAATCGCCTGGTGGCGGTGCCACGTGATCCCAGGCACCGCCGAATTCGTCATAGGTAATCACGATCACCATGTGATTCCATTGCGGACTCGAGCGCAGCTTGGCGACCAGAGCCGCGATGTGCGCGTCGCCGTCCGCAACCGATGCGTAGCCCGCGTGCTGGTTCAAGTTGCCCTGAGGCTTGTAGAACGTCACCGCGGGCAGGCGGCCGCCGGCAATGTCGGACACAAGGTCGCTGTAATCCTTCAAGTGCGCCGCGCGCTGATCGGCGTGGGTGGCGGGATCAAAACGCTGGTAGTAGTTGAAGGGTTGGTGATGGGGCTGGAAGTCGGGGTTGCCGCCGGGGATGGAGGGCGCGTAGATCACTTCACGCCGGCCGGCGGGCCGGCTGCCGTCGGCGACTGCGGCATTCCAGGCGCCCGCATACCAGGCCCATGTGATGCCCCTGGCATCGAGCTCGTCGCCGATCGTCGCCTGATTCTGCGGCGGCAGAGTCGTGGCATTGTGGGGATCGGCATACCAATGGTCGGCATCGTTTGCCGCCGGCGCATTGCCGCTGGGCTGGTAAGGCGGTTGCATGGTGTTCACGGCGTAGAACTTGCCGTCGCCGAAGTAATCGGCCGGCGTGATATTGCCGCTTTTCGCGAATCGGGGCGGTCCGTCGAGCGCGGAGGCCGGCGAGCCCGGGGCGATTTTCAACTTCGCCAGGTAGCGCCCTTCGGCATCCCGATCGAGGATGGCAATCGAAGGCTTCGCGGCGGCGGTATCGGCGTTCGGATATTCCGGCGCACAGGCGCATATCAGGTACTGGTGATTCAGGAAGGAGCCGCCGAACGCCCCCTGGAAAAAATTGTCGGCGAGCACGTACTGCCGCGCCAATGCGTACAGGGCCGATCCGCTGTAGTCATAGTGTCCCATGGTGAGGCCGCCGGCATCGGTCCAGGCGGCGTAGCCGTCGTTCTTGCCGCCGTCGATCTGCATCTGATGCTCGAAGAAGCGATGCGCCAAATCGCGGGTCACGGTCGATGTCGACAGCGTGACATTGGATTGCGCGGTGAAGGCATGTTCGATGGAAAACGGCGCATTCGGCAGGCCGGCGCTTTGCGCTTGAGTGACCACCGGGCTGATCCCCGAAGCCGTTACGCCGCCCCAGGTCTGCGGCAGGGTTGCGAGCACCGTCCCGTCGCGATCCCGCTGTGGCGCATAGGCCGGCAGCGGCCGGCCGGCGCTGTCCACGACGTCGCCGAGGCCGTGCGCGCCCGGAAAATTGCCGTACAAATTATCGAAGGCGCGGTTCTCGGCGTAGATGACGACGATGGTATCGATCTTGCCGCGCAGGGCCAGCGTGGTGGGGTCGTCGCCCGGCGAGGCGGCCTTGAGGGCGTTGCCGGCGCACCCGGCAAGCGCAACGGCAATGCCGGCGAGCGCAGCGGCGGTCGAGCGCGCGGTGAGCGTAAGGCCATGCGCGCGTGGTCGATGCTCGGATTTCATCCCAGCAGTATAGATACCGGCGCAGTCACATGCGACCGGCGCGAAAACGGTTGGCCGCTAAAAAGTCCATGTGGCGCTGACCGTGAGCGCGTCGGGATCGCCGTACTTCGAGTTGATGCGCTCGTACTCGGCGCGAAATCCGACGCCGAAAAATTTCGACTGGACGCCCACGCCGTAGGCAAACCGGTCATCGGTCTGGTCGCGGCGAAAAGTCGAGTACCGGACGCAGGTCAGCCCCGCCGGACAGTTCGGCGGCGCGACGCTGGTGACATCGGTTTGCAGCCTTGCCACGCCCGCCTTGCCGTAGATGTCGACGAACGGTACGGGCAGCGGCAAGTAGGCCATGCCGAACAGCGCGGCCGCGCGCGGATGCGAGTCGAGCCCGTAGGAATTGATGCCGCCGGAAACGTAGCTGTGGCTTGGATGCCCAAAATCGATGTATTCGAACTCCGCTCCCACGATGGAGATCGGGCGCACACCGGCAATCGCCTTCCAGGCCGTGTGGTGATCGTTGAAATAGCCGGGCAGCCCATAGGCCGGATCGTCGCTCCTGATGGTGGAATAGCCGGCGCCCGCGCCGAGATAAAAGCCTAGGGGGTTGTCCGCCAGAGCGGTCGTCGATGCCGCGCTCGCCCCGACCAGGAAGATTGCCGGCCAGGTTTGTGAAATCCGCTTCATCGACATCTCCAGTATGGTTATGTGTGTGGGACCGGGTCGCGGCGGGAGAAGTTCCGGCGGGACTGCCGCACGGCGCCGCACGGTATACTCACCCGCATGAAAGTCGTACGCCTGTGGGTGCCAATATGCGTGGCCGGGATGATTCTCGGTTGCGGTCAAAAAGGACCGTTGGTGCTGCCGGATGCACACAAGCACAGGCGGGTCACCCCGAGCCCGGCTGCGAAGCCCACCGCACCCGCGACCCCTGCGGCGCCTGCCACACCCACCGGGCCAGCCACGCCCGCGACCCCTGGCACCTCCACCGCGCCCACGGCCAATCCCGCTGCAGCGGGCGGCTCGGCGGCGGGCCAGGACGCGCAGCCGGACGCGGCGGCCCGCTTGAGTCCCACGTCAAGTCCATGAGCGCGCAAAAACTTATCTTGGTCGACGGCTCTTCCTATCTTTACCGGGCGTTCCACGCACTGCCGCCGCTGAGCAATTCCAGAGGCGAGCCCACCGGCGCGGTCTTGGGTGTGCTCAACATGCTGAACAAGATGATCAAGGAGGAGTCGCCCGAACGGATCGCCGTGGTGTTCGACGCGCCCGGCCGCAACTTCAGAGACGATTTATTCGACCAGTACAAGGCGCATCGCGCGCCCATGCCGGACGACCTGCGTTCGCAGGTGCAGCCTCTCCTCGATGCGGTCACCGCCATGGGATTGCCGCTGCTGCGGGTTCCGGGCGTGGAAGCGGACGATGTCATCGGCACTTTGGCCAAGCAGGGCGCGGCATCGGGCTACGACGTGCTGATCTCGACCGGCGACAAGGACATGGCCCAGCTGGTGGGCCCGCACATCGGGTTGGTGAACACGATGAGCAACACCCGCCTCGATCGCGACGGCGTGAAGGCGAAGTTCGATGTGTTCCCGGAACAGATCATCGACTATCTCGCACTGGTCGGCGATAGCTCGGACAACATTCCTGGCATCACCGGCGTCGGCCCGAAGACCGCGGCCAGATGGCTGAAGCAGTATCAAACTCTCGACGGCCTGATCGCTCACACCGCCGACATAGGCGGCAAGGTCGGCGAGAACCTGCGCAACGAACTTAGCGTTCTGGAATTGTCGCGCAAGCTTGCGACCATCGACACGGCGCTGAAGCTCGACCTCACCGCCGAAGGGCTGACTGTTGGAGCGCCGGATCTCTCGCGGCTGCGAGAACTGTACACGCGGCTGGAGCTGCGATTGCTGCTCAAATCTTTGGGACCGGAGGCGGCATTGGAATCCGCGGCGGCGCCGGCTTCGGGCACCGGCGCCGATGCGGCCGCCGCGGCGCCGGAGGGAACGGCCGGTGCGCAGCCGGCGGAGGCCGCAGCGATCCGCGCGCGCGATTATCAAAAGATCCTGTCGCAGGAAGCATTGGACGCCTGGCTCGCGAAGCTCGAGCGCGCTCCGCTGATTTCGTTCGATACCGAGACCGACAGCCTCGACTACATGCAGGCGCACATCGTGGGCCTGTCGTTCGCGGTCGCGCCGGGTGAGGCCGCGTATGTACCGCTCGCGCATGATTACCCGGGCGCGCCGCAGCAGCTCGACCGGGGAAAGGTGCTTGCCGCGTTCAAGCCGCTGCTCGAGGATGCGGCCCGGCCCAAGTTGGGGCATCACCTGAAGTACGACACGCACATCCTGGCAAACTACGGCATCGCGCTCACCGGCCAGCGCTTCGATTCCATGCTGGAGTCGTACGTGCTCAACAGTGTCGCGACCCGTCATGACATGGACTCGGCTGCTGCGAAATATCTCGGCATCAAGACCATTCACTACGAGGATGTCGCGGGCAAGGGCGCGAAGCAGGTCACTTTCAATCAGGTGGACGTGGATCGCGCCGCCGAGTACTCCGCCGAAGATGCGGATGTCACGCTGCAGCTGCATCTGAAGATCTGGCCGCAAATCGAAGCGCAGCCCAAGCTGCAATTGGTCTACGACACCATCGAGCAACCGCTGGTGCCGGTGCTGTACCGCATGGAGCGCACGGGCGTGCTCGTGGACCCTGAACTGCTCGAGGCGCAGAGTGCCGAGCTGGCGGCGCGAATGCTGGAACTGCAGGCGCAGGCTCACGCAGAGGCCGGCGGCGCGTTCAATGTGGATTCGCCGAAACAGTTGCAGGAGATCCTGTTCGGCAAACTCGGCATTCCGGTGATTCGCAAGACGCCGACGGGCCAGCCCTCGACGGCGGAAGACGTTCTCGAGGAACTTGCCGCGTCGTATGCGCTCCCCAAACTGATTCTGGAGTACCGCGGCGTTGCCAAGCTCAAATCGACGTACACCGACAAGCTGCCTGCGCAGATCGATCGGGCCACGGGGCGGATTCATACGTCTTACCATCAGGCGGTCGCCGCCACCGGCAGGCTGTCGTCGACGGATCCGAATCTCCAGAATATTCCGATCCGCACGCCGGAGGGGCGGCGCATTCGGCAGGCCTTCGTGGCGCCTCCGGGGCATTCGCTGATCGCCGCCGACTACTCGCAAATCGAATTGCGCATCATGGCGCATCTGTCGGGGGACGCGAGTTTGCTGCGCGCCTTTGCCGAGGATCGCGACGTCCACCAGGCCACCGCCGCCGAGGTGTTCGGCACGCCTCTGGATGCCGTCAGTGCGGACCAGCGGCGTTCCGCCAAGGCCATCAATTTCGGTTTGATGTACGGCATGTCGGCATTCGGGCTCGCCCGCCAGCTGGGGATAGGGCGCGGCGACGCGCAAAAGTACATGGACCTGTACTTCGAGCGCTATCCGGGCGTGAAACGCTACATGGAAGAGACCCGCCTTCAGGCACGCGAGGCAGGCTTCGTGGAAACCCTGTTCGGACGCAGGCTGTATCTGCCTGAGATACGCTCGCGCAACCAGGCGTTGCGTCAATATGCCGAACGCAGCGCCATCAATGCCCCCATGCAAGGCACCGCCGCCGACATCATCAAGCGCGCCATGATCAAGGTGGATGCATGGCTGCACGGTTCAGGGACGCCGGCCCGGCTCATCATGCAAGTTCATGACGAACTGGTGCTCGAGGCGGCGGATGAGGCCGTCGAGGCAATCGTTGGCCAATTGCGTTCCCATATGGTGCAAGCGGCGGCTCTTGCCGTGCCGCTCAGGGTGGACGTGGGCGTTGGCCGGAACTGGGACGAGGCACACTAACCCCTGTCATGACGCATTTTGGTGCACGGCGGCACATCCGGGCGTTTTATCGCCCTTATCGGCCCATTGGGCCCCTAAAAAAATGCTCTTGCGGGGACTGGAACTTTCGGGAGGCGTCCCCATCTAACCTAGTGAGCGAGAAAGACGCTCCCCGCTCTTCTCCCTGAGCGGGCAGAACCCGGTTTGTCATCCCCATGCCGGGTTGGTCTGCCTCGATGGTTGCTCCAAGCAGCCATCGGGGCCTTTTTTTATGCTGCGTTGAGCCAGCGGTCCATGACCTGGCGGGCCTCTTCGAACCCGGTTTTCGCCGGCGCCGAGAACAATTGCGCGGTCACTGCGGTATCGCCGCATGCCGCTGCGGTCTCCTTCAAGACGCGCTGTGAATCGCTGCGGTTCAGCTTGTCCGCCTTGGTGAGCAGGACATGCGCGAATCGGTCTCGAGCCAGCACCCATTCGAGCATGGTGACGTCCTGCGTGCCGAGACCTCGCCGGCTGTCGACGATCAGCACCAGACCCACCAGCGACTGCCGCACATTGAAATAGTCTTCCATCAATTGCAACCAATGCAGCCGCACTCTCTCCGGGACCTTGGCAAACCCGTACCCCGGCAGATCCACCAAGCGCCGGTCGGGCGCGAGTTCAAAGAAGTTGATCAGCTGCGTGCGGCCCGGCGTTCGGCTGACTCTCGCCAAGCCGGCGCGTTGGGTAATGGCATTGATGGCGGTGGATTTGCCGGCGTTCGATCGTCCGGCAAAGGCAATTTCCCGGCCCTGGTCCGGCGCGAGCTGATGAGTCTCGGCCGCGCTGGTCAGGAATTTCACATAGGGGTAGGTCGTCATGGCCGCCGCTTGGACGCAAATTATTGACCGTAGTGTACAATTTCGGGTCGACAACAGGTCATAAAGCGAAGGGGTTAGGGCGATCATGAAGCGGCTTTGGATTCTTGCAGCAACAATTTCCGGCGCGATCGTCAGCAACTCGGCCCTGTCCGCCGGCAACGTCGAAACCGGCGCCACCAAGGCCATCGTATGCCAGGCCTGTCATGGCGCCAACGGCAATAGCGTCAACCCCGAGTGGCCGAGCCTCGCAGGCATCGGCGCGGACTACATCGCGGAGCAGCTGAAGAACTTCAAAGACGGCAAGCGCAAGAATCCGGTGATGGCGCCGAATGCGATGGCCTTGAGCCCCGGCGACATGGCGGATTTGGGCGCCTATTTCGATAGTTTGACCAACACGGGGCTGGAGGCGGACCCCTCGTACTGGCAGGCGGGGCAGAAGCTGTATCGCGGGGGAGACGAGGCGCGCGGCATCCCCGCCTGCATGGCCTGCCATGGCCCCACCGGCCGTGGCAATGAAACCGCGAAGTTTCCGGCGTTGCGAGGCCAACACTCAGTGTATGTGGTCAAACAGCTGAGCGACTATGCATCGGGCGCTCGCGCGACCGGCCCCAACGGCATCATGGAGGCCATCGCCAAGCGCCTTTCGCCCGACGACATGCGAAATGTGGCGGCGTACTTGCAAGGAATTCGCTGACGTGCGGGCGCGGCGCCTGCCGCTGGTACTGGGATTGGCGCTGGCGTTGGTCGCCTGTGGCAAGGAACAGTCCGCCGATCAGCGCTCTCCCGCCGCGAGTCCCGTGACCGCCACGGCACCGGCACCGGCTGCCAATGCTGCACTTCAGCAGAAATCGGCTGCGCAGGCCCCCGGCCAGTCCGCGAAGATCACTCGCTTGAACGAAGACGGTTCCGAGACCGTGGAAGATGCGACCGGCGATAATGGCACGCACAATCCGCTGCTGGCGGCAGTGGCCTCGACAGTGGCCGCATCGGCCTCCCCGGCATCGGCCGCCGCCGCCGACGGTCCGGCCTTGTGGCAGGAAGGCGTCAACTACACCCGGCTGGTGCCGGCGCAACCCACCGCCGTTCCCGCAGGGCAGGTCGAGGTCCTGGAGTTTTTCTGGTACGCCTGCCCGCATTGCTACGCGATCGACCCTCTGGTCGAATCATGGTTGAAGACCAAGCCGTCCTATGTCAGTTTTTCACGCGTTCACGTGATGTGGAACGAAGCTCATCGTTCACTGGCGCGCCTGTACTACACCCTGCAAAGCATGGGCAAGCTCGATCAGATGCACGGCGAAATATTCAAGGAAATCCACGTCAACGGCAATCCCTTGGTTGCCGGCGATCCGACGGACGCCGCCGCATCGGAGCGGATCCAAACGGCATTCGTGAAGAAATTCGGGATTTCGGAAGATGAGTTCAAGAAGGCATACCACTCCTTTGCCGTCGAAACCGCCCTGCAAAAAGCGGACGAACTGGTGCAGCGCTACCGTATCGATGGCGTGCCGACCTTCGTCGTGAACGGCAAATACGTCGCCGACGTGCGTTCGGCGGACGGCCCGGAGCGGCTGATCGCGCTGGTGGGCGATCTCGCGGCGCAGGAGCACAAGCACTAGCCGCTGCGCCAAAAGTCATGCGTACACATACCGGGGGCTGCCACTGCGGCCGAGTCCGCTTCGAAGTCATTGCACCGGCGAGTATCGAGGTGGCGGACTGCAATTGCTCCGTCTGCAGCAAGTACGGGTATCTGCACTTGATCGTGCCTGCGGATCGATTCAAACTGATCAGCGGCCAAGACGCGCTCTCCACGTATACCTTCAATACGCATATCGCCAAGCATTACTTCTGTTCCACCTGCGGCGTGAAATCCTTCTATGTGCCGCGCTCGCATCCCGACGGCATCAGCGTCAACGCGCGCTGCATCGACAGCGGTACCATCGAATCCATGTCGGTGAAACCGTTCAACGGCCGCGACTGGGAAACCGGCCGGGCCGAGTGGCGCGACGCGCCGTAGATCTTGCTGCGGCACACAGCAGACATAGCCGGCGCCATCGGGGAATGTCGATATGAGACGGTGGAGTGCCTATCGGCACATAGACTTGGATGTAGTTTGGTGCGCCCGCCGAGATTCGAACTCGGGACCTTCGGCTTCGGAGGCCGACACTCTATCCAGCTGAGCTACAGGCGCATCGCACGGGGTGGCGATACTACTGGGGTCGGCTGGCGGCGTCCAGCATCGCCTGATGGCGCGGCTGCCGGCCTGGTAGCGCGATTACGGAGCCCCGCCGGCGGCCCGATCGGCTACTTCGCATACAGAATCAGTTGCGTACAGCGGAACAACGCAATCGTCTTCCCGGATTCCTTGTGCGTAACGGCGGCGTCCCAGACCTGTGTCGTTTTGCCCAGGTGCACCGGCCTTGCGGTACTCTGGATGGTGCCTTCGCGGGCGGTACCCAAGTGGTTGGACTTGAGTTCGATGGTGGTAAAGCCCGTGGCTCCCGGCGGAAGGTTGGCGAGGCATCCATAGCCGGCGCTGGTGTCGGCCAGCGTGATGATGCTCCCCGCGTGCAGGAAGCCATTCGGTGCCATGAGAGCCTCTTTGACCGCGAGCTCGGCTCTGACCTCGGATCCGCTGACATGGGTGATGACGACGCCCAGGAGGTCCGGCAATTTGCCGGTGCCGATTTTATTGAAACTATCGGGAGTGAGCATTGGATTGCCGTGCGCGCCGGCACGCGTAGCCGGTTACGAGCCGGCCTCGGGCAATCCGTCGAAGAAATCGACCACCCCGGTCTCCAGGGAATATTCGGCGCCGACCACCATGAGGCCGTCTTTTTGGATCATCTGTTCGATTACGTCCGAGCCTCGCCGCAGCTGTTTTACCGATGCGCGGATGTTGGCGCGAACCGCTTGATAAACCAGAGCGGCGTGATCGTGCCTGAGCTCCGCCATGAGGGGTTCGACGGAGGGCCGCACCAATTCCACGATGGAATGCAAATTGCGCGACTGGTTTTCGACGGGCCGCTGCAGCTGCTCGATCGTCGCGCCAATGACGCCGCATTGCGTGTGCCCCAGCACCACCACCAAGCGCGTCCCGCACTGCTCGGCCGCAAATTCGACGCTGCCGATCAAAGACGGGGCGACGATGTTGCCGCCGACGCGAATGACGAACAGGTCCCCCAGGCCCTGGTCGAAGACGATTTCGACCGGCACCCGTGAATCAGAACAACCCAGAATGGCGGCGAACGGAGCCTGGCCGGACGCCAACTCCAAGCGGCGCGCCCGCCGGGTGATGGGGTCGCGGTTGCTGACATCCGAGACGAAGCGGCGGTTGCCTTCCTGCAGGAGCGCGAGGGCTTCTCGAGCCAATATCATCGGTGATTCACCCGCAATTCAGCGCCCGCCGTTACGAGGCCAGCCGGGCCGCGCGGTCACGGTACCCGAGAATGCGCGCGGGCAGGAACAGAACGGCCCGAAGCAGCGCGAACAATGCGTCGAATGTAATTCCGATCAAGCGAAACGGCAGTGACAGCAGCCACAGAACGGGCCAGAGCACGATGGCCAGGACGGCCAACGGCCAGCATAAAAAGAGCAGCAGGCACCAGCCGACGATCACCAGTAACGATTTCACGAGACTCTCCACGTTTCACCGGTGCAACATTATCATAACCTGGCCCGGCCGCGGCCATAGTCGCAGGCTCGGCTAGCGGCCATGAGCCAACACAGCGCGACGTTCCAGGCTCTCGGCGGGCCAATGCTCGGAAGCCCTGTAGTACCCGGGCACCGCCGGGATATCGGGCGAAAGCACCAGCCAGGATTGCTTCGACGCGGTAAAGATATGAATGTCGGGAGGGAAGCGTCCCGGTTCATCCAGCGTGCCGACGCGTACGAAGTGAACGGCATTCCCGGCGCCGGCGTAGTTGCTCCACACGGCGATCTGGCACTTCGGACAGCGTGAAACCCGTTGTCCCTTGCCGCTGTGAGTCGGCGTATCAATGACCACAACCTCGCCTTGCAGCAACTGCACGCGGTTCGCTTCGATCATCGCATTCAGGGCGAACGCGGCGCCCGTCTCGCGCTGACACCAAGTGCAGTGGCAGCAGTGTACGAACAGGGGTTTCGTGATCAGACGGTAACGCACGTGGCGACAGGTGCAGCCGCCTTCGTAAAAGGTGTCTGCGGCGCTCATGAGCCGTTCACGCCGTGCGCTTGCGCGCGGTCACTTCGATCTCGATTTGCATGCGGGGATCGACGAGTCCGGCGCAAATCAGGGTCGCCGCCGGTCTAACGTCGCCAAAATATTTCCGCAGTACCGACCAACAGTGGGAAAACCGCGCGGTATCCGGCAGCACATAAGTTACCCGCACCACGTCCGCGAAGTCCGCACCCGCCTGCCGCAGCGCCGACTGGATGTTTTTCAAACACTGTTCGGTCTGCTCCAATATGCTGTCGGAAATGACCATGGTGTCGTAGTCGAACCCTGTCGTGCCGGATACGAACACCCATTCGCCATCGACCACCGCCCGGGAGAAGCCGATGTCGCGTTCAAACTGAGATCCTGAGCTGATGAATCGTCGTGTCATTGGGCGCTCCCGTTCGGATATTGTGCTAAAGATCGATCGACGGTCTGCCAGGACAGCCTGTGTCCCAGCCAGACTTCCATAGTGGGTGGAAAAGCCTCAGGATCATCCAACGATGCCGTGGTGATATCAATGGTACCCGGCGTCGCGGCATTTTCGTAAGTTAACTGGCTGCCGCATTCGCGGCAGAACCGGCGAATGACGCCTGACGACGAGCTGTAGGCGTGCGGTTGACCTGATAGAACTTCAAATTGCCCGCGATCGATCGTCAGCCAAGCGACCGTGGGGGCGGCGTTCGATCTGCGGCACGTGGCGCAGTGGCAAATGACGGAGAAACGCGGTGCTCCGGAAAAACCGTACCGAATTGACTTGCAGAGGCAGCCGCCTTCAGACTTTTGCATGGGTGTTCCGCCTAACCGTTGCGGGGTCGCGACCTATACTAGTTAAAACATGATGGAAACGCTGCAGGTTCAGTGCTGCATAGCGGGCGGGGGCCCCGCCGGCATGATGCTCGGGTACTTGCTGGGACGCGCCGGCGTCCGCAGCGTCGTTCTCGAGAAACATGCGGATTTTCTGCGGGATTTTCGCGGCGATACCGTACATCCCTCGACGCTGCAGATCATGCACGAACTGGGGCTGTTGGCGGATTTTTTGCAGCTGCCGCACTCCGAGCTCCGTGCGCTGTCCGCCGAGATCGGCGATCGTTCCTTCAAGGTCGCGGACTTTGCGCGCGTCCCCACCACGTGCCGGTTCGTGGCCTTGATGCCGCAGTGGGATTTCCTCAGCTTCTTGGCCGAGAAGGGCCG
>Ga0070696_100002561_pt1 | contig 12046 bp, 6 predicted proteins | sample KBSK1253metaG_FD_65474 | JGI IMG/M metagenome (GOLD analysis project Ga0070696, IMG submission 65474) | Corn, switchgrass and miscanthus rhizosphere microbial communities from Kellogg Biological Station, Michigan, USA - KBS K1-25-3 metaG | ecosystem: Host-associated > Plants > Roots >... | reverse complement strand
CCAGCCGGTACAGCTCGAGGTCTACCCGGATCACGAGGATTTTGCGGTCCGCACCATGGGCCTGCCCGGCCTCGGCGCGCTGGGTGTGACGTTCGGCTACGTGGTGGCGATGGACAGCCCGTCAGGCCGCCGGGCCGGAACATTTCATTGGGCCAGCACCTTGTGGCACGAGCTGAGTCACGTCTATATTCTCTCCGCCACCAAGCATCGGGTGCCGCGGTGGTTTACCGAGGGAATGGCGGTTTATGAAGAGACCGCCGTGTCGCCGGAGTGGGGCGACCGTCTGGATCCCCAGGTGATTTCCGCTCTCAAGCACAAAAAAATGCTGCCGATTCTCGAGCTCGACAAAGGTTTCGTACGGCCGACCTATCCCGCCCAAGTGGTGGTCTCGTACTTCCAGGCCGGCCGCGTCTGCGGCTTTATCGCGCAAGAGTGGGGTTACGACAAATTACTGGCGATGATGCATGATTTCGCCCGGAACATGCCGACCGGCGACGTCATCAAGGAAGAACTGGGCCTGAGTCCGGAAGAGTTCGACCGGCGCTTTCTCGCCGCGCTCGATAAAGAGACCAATACCGTCGTCGAAGGCTTCGAGACCTGGCGCAAGGGGCTGAGAGAGGTGGCGGAACTCGCGAAAGCCGGCAATCATCAGCAGGTGATCGACAAGAGCGCGGCCATCCGCGATATTTATCCGGATTACGTAGAGGCCGGCAGCGTGTACGAATTTCGCGCGGACGCGTACCGGGCGTTGCAAAAGAAAGCCGAGGCCATACGGGAGCTTGAAGCCTACGCGAAGGCCGGCGGGCGAACTCCCGATACGTTGAAGAAACTGGCGACTATGCTCATAGAATCCGGCCGAAACGCGGACGCGGCCAAAGTGCTCGATCGCCTCAATTACATCAACCCGGTGGATGAAGATCTGCACCGCCGCCTGGGCGATCTGTGGTTCGCCGGAAACAACGTCGCGGGCGCGATTCGCGAATATGGCGCGGTCGTGGCGCAAAAACCTTTGGACCCGGCGATGGCGCACTATAACCTCGCCAAAGCCTATCGCGCCGCCAACCTCCCGGATGAGGCGCGCGAAGAGCTGCTGCTTTCGCTCGAAGCGGCGCCGGGATACCGCCCCGCGCAAAAGATGCTGCTGCAACTGTCACAATCAGAACAAGGAAAATAAATGTCAACGTTAGTCACGCCGCAGTTGCAATCGGAAGATCTGAAGAGCCGGGTGGCGAGATTTCGCGAGGTGCAGGGGGAGATTGTGCGCCAGGTCAGGCGCGTCATCGTCGGTCAGGAAGAAGTTCTGGAACAGGTCATGATCGGCATGTTCGTGGGCGGCCATTGCCTGATCACCGGACTTCCGGGAACGGCCAAAACGCTGCTGGTCCGGACGCTCGCGCAAACACTCGGCCTGCTATTCAAGCGCATCCAGTTCACCCCGGATCTGATGCCTTCCGACATCACCGGCACCGACATCATCGAAGAAGACGCGGCCACCGGGCATCGTACCTGGACGTTTGTCAAAGGCCCGATATTCGCGAACATCCTGCTGGCGGACGAGATCAACCGAACCCCGCCCAAGACGCAGTCGGCCCTGCTCGAGGCCATGCAGGAGCTGGCCTGCACGGTTCGCGGCAACAATTACAAACTTCCGGCGCCGTTCTTCGTTCTGGCCACGCAGAATCCTATCGAGCTCGAGGGTACTTATCCGCTGCCCGAAGCGCAGCTTGACCGATTCCTGTTCAACACGGTGCTCGATTACCTGACGCCCGACGAAGAAATGCAGGTGATCGACCTGACCACCACCACGCACATCGCCGAGGCCGACCCGATCACCAACGCCGAGGAGATTCTCAATTTCCAGCAACTCGTGCGCATGGTTCCGATCGGCGAATCCGTGGCCCGATACGCCATCGATATGGTCCGCGCCACCCGCAGCCGTGACCAAACCGCGCCGGACTTCGTCAAAAAGTATGTGAACTACGGGGCCAGTGTCCGGGCCGCGCAGTTTCTGGTGCTGGCCGGGAAGGCGCGGGCGATGATGAAAGGACGGTATCACGTTACCTACGAAGACATTCGCGCACTCTATATTCCTATCCTGCGGCATCGGTTGCTGCTGAATTTTCATGCGGAATCGGATCGTCTCCGGCAGGACGATATATTGCAGCAGGTTCTCGATTGGAAACCCGCGCCCAGGGACTAAATGACTCCCTCGTTCCAACGTTTTCTCGACCCGGCCACGCTCGCTGGACTGTCGGGTCTCGATCTGGTGGCCAAAACCGTAGTCGATGGATTCGTCTCGGGACTCCACCGGTCGCCTGATTTCGGCTTCAGCCAGGAGTTCGCCGAATACCGCGCATACTCGCCGGGCGACGATCTGCGGCATATCGACTGGAACGTTTTCGCCCGTACCGAGCGCGCGTATTTGAAACGATATCGCGGCGAGACGAATTCGCAGTTGCTGGTGCTGCTGGATGCCAGCGCGTCAATGTCGTTCGGGACCGCGGCGGTCAATAAGCTCGACTACTCACGATTCCTGGCGGCGTCGCTGTGCTATCTGGCCCACCAGCAGCGCGACGCGGCCGGACTGATTATTTTCGCCGAAGACATTCAGAACTATGTGGTTCCGTCAACGCGGCAGGGCCAACTTTTCCGGCTGCTCCACGCTATCGAAAAAGCCGAAACGGGAACGCGCACCGATTTCGCCAAACCGTTTGTGCATTTCCAGAATTTTCTGCGGCGGCGCGGGATCGCGGTGATTATTTCCGACTTCTACGAAGCTCCTGAGACCATCGTGAAGACCATCGAGCCGCTTCGCTACCGCGGCAACGACGTCATCCTGTTTCACGTTCTCGATCCGAAAGAAATTGCGCCCGACTTTCGCGAGCCGTCCCTGTTGATCGATGTCGAGACCCGGGACAGCCTGGAGGTTTCGCCCGAATACGCCCGCAGCGAGTATCGGGAAAAAATTGACGCGCACATTTCGGCGATGCGCACCAAAGCCCGCGCCGCCGGCCTCGATTATTTCCTCATGAACACCGCCCGCCCGCTCGACGAGGGGCTGCGCGAGTATCTGGCCGTGCGGCAGGGGAGGATGTAGGTGGGATTCCTCGCACCCTGGTTTCTCGCGGGTCTCGCGGCCATCGGGCTGCCGGTGTGGCTGCACCTGCTCAAACAGCACAAGACCACTCCCCTGCCCTTCAGTTCGCTGATGTTTTTCGAGCGGCGCACACAGAGCTCCATCAAGCACCGGCGGCTGCGGTATCTGGTGCTGTTCGCGCTGCGGACGGCTCTGGTGATCCTGCTGGCGCTGGCGTTCGCGCGGCCGTTCATCAACTCCGCCACAGTGGCTTCGGCCGGCGGGGGAAAATTGCTGGTGCTGGCCGTCGACAATTCGTTCAGCATGCGGCAGGGGGATCGCCTGGAACGCGCGAAGACCGGGGCCGTGCAGGCGCTCTCGGGCCTGCGGCCGGAAGACCGGGCGCTCGCACTCACGTTCGGCTCGAAGGTCCACCTGCTCAGCGATCCGACCAGCGATATCGCCGCCGTCCGCGCCGGGCTGCGCGCCATCCGGGCGTCGGATGATCTCGGCTCGTATGCCGAATTGACGCGGGCACTGCGGTCGCTGGCGCAGAACTCACGGATGCCCGTCGAGACGCATGTGTTTTCCGACATGCAAAAGTCTTCGCTCGCCGCGAGCTTCGCCGATCTGCAATTGGGAGAAGGAGTAACGCTCACGCCGCATCCCGTGGTGAGCCAGCGCCTGGCCAATTTCGCGGTGGAAAGAGTATTTGCTCCGCGCCGCATCTACGATCCGAAGAAGGTTCAAATTCAGGCGACCATCACGGGCTACGGAACCGGCAGCGCGCGCAAGCGGGTCGCGCTCGTCGTGAACGGGCGTGAGCTGGCCACAAAAACCGTCGATGTGCCCGCCGGCGGCCGCGCCACCACTGAATTTCTGGGGTTGGATGCGCCTTATGGCATGAACCGCGGCGAGGTTCGCATCGATTCGACGGACGCTTTCGCGAACGACGATCGCTTTTATTTTTCGGCTGAGCGCTCCGATCCGCGGCCTGTACTGCTGGTCCACGAAGCACGCGAGACGCGCGGTCCACTCTACTTCCGCACGGCGCTCGAATCCTCGCGGGATGCCGCGTTTGTGCTGGACGTCGCAACCGTCGATCAGGCGGCGAACCTCTCGCTTTCGCGCTACGCGTTCGTAGTCCTGTCGGACATTGCCGCGATTCCCGATGCATTTGAACAGGCGCTTCGCAGCTATGTGCGGGCGGGCGGATCTGCGCTGGTTGCGCTCGGCCCCTCCTCCGCCGGCCGGAAAAAAGTTCTGCTGTCCGATCTGGCTATTCGCGACGCGCGCTACGAATCGCGCGAGGGCGAGCGTTTTGCCACGGTCACCTGGCTCGATTCCGCGCACCCCGCGACTCGCCGCGCGGCCAACTGGACCGGCGTAAAGTTCTATCGGACCGTGCGCGTCCATCCGGCTAGCTCGCGGGTGCTGGCGCGGGTGTCGGGCGACACGCCGTTGCTGCTCGAAAGCCAGGTGGGCGAGGGCCGCGTGCTGGTGCTCGCTACCACGCTCGACAATGTGTCGAATGATTTTCCGCTTCAGGCGGGATTCGTTCCGTTTATCGATGAAGCCGCCCATTATCTGGCCAAGCTGGACGAGGGCGGCGCCGACTACGCCGTCGGATCGCATCTGGAATTACACACGGCGCGTGAGCCGGGATCGGCGATCGAGGTGTTCGATCCCACCGGCGCCCGCGCGCTCTCTTTGACGGAAGCCACGCGGGCGCAGAATATCCGGCTCGACGAAGCCGGTTTTTATGAAGTACGCCGGCCGAACGGACGCAGTGAGCTGGTGGCGGTGAACGCGGACCGGCGCGAATCGGACTTTGAGCTCATTTCCCGGGAGACCCTGACGCTGTGGCAGAATACCGGTCAGGGGTCTCGCACAGCAGCGGTCGCCGCCGGAAATGAGGCGGAGCGGAAACCTCTGGATTTCTGGTGGTACGTCATGATTCTGGTTCTGTTGCTCGCAGTAGCGGAGTCGCTGGTGGGAAACCGGCATCTCGCGGTCGATAAAGAGGCGGCATGAATCCACTGAACGGCTTGAGCGAATATCTGGACCGGATGGAGCGCAGGCTGCGCGTGCTCACCGTTTCCCGTGGCGCCGCCCTGACCGCGGGCGCCGCGCTGGCATTCACGGTATTGGGCGCGGTAGCGGCGAATTACTATGCATTCTCGCCGGGCAGCGTGCTGGCGGCTCGCATCGTGCTGTTTCTGGCATTAGCGGCTGCGATCGGCGCCGGGCTCGCGCTGCCCATGCTGAAACTGAATCGCCGCCGCGCCGCGCATCAGGTTGAGAAAAAATGTCCGCAGTTTGAGCAGCGCCTCGTGACATTTGCGGAACGCGCCGGCCAACCCGATCCATTTCTCGAATTACTGGCGGCCGATACGCTGGATGTAGCGCGTAACGCCGAGCCCGAACGAATTGCGGCACGCAGTCGCATCGTGAGCTTCGCTTCGGCGGGGGCGGCGGCGCTCATAGCGCTGTTGTGGCTGGGCGCCTACGGGCCGGGCTTCCTCGGCTACGGAACGTCGCTACTTTGGGGAGCCATTCCGCGCAACGAGCAGCCGTTCTACGCCATTCAGGTCGAGCCTGGCAATCACACCATCCGCCGCAAATCAGACCAGGCGATCACCGCGCGACTTTTGGGGTTTGCGGCTCGTCAGGTTCGCGTCTTCGCCAGATTCCAGAGCTCTTCAAAATGGGAAGAGGCGCTTATGCGGTCGCAGCCGGGCGGCTCGAACTTTGAATTCCTGTTCGCCGGGGTTCCCGAGCCGGTCGACTATTACGTCGAAGCGGCAGGCGTTCGCTCGAAACAGTTCCGCCTCAACGTGGTCGATCTCCCCGAGGTCAAACGCATTCGCGTGACGTACCACTATCCCGCCTGGACCGGCCTCAAGGACGCGGTGGAGGATCCCGGCGGCGATCTTCGCGCGGTCGAAGGAACCGAAGCAGAACTCAAAATCAAGACCGACAAACCTCTCGCCAATGCAGCTGTATTGCTTGACGACGGCACGAAAATCGAACTGCGGGGAGACGTGGCGCGCGTCCCGCTGCAGAAGGACGGCGTGTATCATATCGCCACCTCCGAACACGGCGATATGGTGCGCCTCAGCAACGATTATTACATCGAGGTGCAGGCGGCCACGCCGCCTACCGTGCGCGTTACACGGCCGGGCCGCGATGCCAAGGTGAACCCGATCGAAGAAGTCACCATTGCAGCCGAAGCACAGGACGATTTCGGCCTACGCGGCCTGGACCTCCACTATTCCGTCAATGGCGGTCCCGAAAAGGTTGTGGCGTTCGCAGGCTCGGCCGGCAAGAACGCGCGCGGCTCGACCACTCTTTATCTGGAAAACTACAAGCTGGTTCCCGGCGATATCGTGAGTTTCTACGCCACCGCCAGGGATGCGCTCTCCACTTCGCGAAGCGACATGTTCTTCATTGAAGCGCAGCCGTTCGAGCGAAATTACACGCAGGCCCAGGCAGCCGGCGGCGAGGGCGGAGGCGGAGGCGGTGAAGCGCCGAGTTCGCAGCGGCAAAAAAGCATCATCGCCGCAACGTGGAATCAGATCAAGAGCGGATCGACAGACAAAGCCGCCGAAGCCGAGAACGCCAGACTGCTCGCCGATATTCAGGCCAAGTTGCGCGATCAGGCGAAATCTCTGGCACGCCGCATGGAAAGCCGTGCGCTTACCGGTACCGGTCCCATATTCCAGCAGTTCGCGCAGGAAATGGGGCAGGCGATAGAATCCATGGGGCAGGCCGAGCAGAAACTGAGAGCGCGCGAATGGCAGCCGGCGCTCCCGCCCGAGCAGAAAGCCCTTCAGCATTTATCACGGGCGGAATCGATCTTCCGCGATATTCAGGTGGCATTCGGCAATAGCGGGGGCGGGGGCGAAGGCGCGGGCCGCGATCTCGAAGGTCTGTTCGATCTGGAACTCGATCGCGAGAAGAATCAGTTCGAGACCGGACGGCAATCCGCCTCGCCCGACCAGCGGCAGCGCGAAATCGAAGAGGCGCTCGCGAAACTGGAAGAGCTCGCACGCCGGCAACAGGAGCTTGCCGAGCAGCAGCGGCAGAGCCCGCAGGCGTATCAGCAGCGCTGGCAGCAGGAAATGCTGCGGCGCGAAGCCGAGGAACTGCGGCGCAAGATGGAGCAGTTGTCGCGCAGCCAGTCACAATCACAGTCTCAGTCACAGTCTCAATCGCAGCAGAGCCAGCAAGGACAACAGGGCCAGCAGGGACAGCAGTCTCAACAGCCGGGCGGTCAGGCGGGGCCGCTCGAGCGCGCGTTGGAACGGCTCTCTCAGGCCACGCGAGACATGCAGAACGCCGGCTCGCAGCAGAGCCAGGGCAATTCGCAGGGCGAAGCCGAAGCGCGGCGCGCGGCGGAGCGGTTACGGGAAGCTCGTGAAATGCTATCGGGCATGCGGCGCGAGCAGGCCGGAGAACAGATCGACGAGCTGGCCCGGAAATCCCAGAAACTAGCGGAAGATCAGCAGGCATTTGCCAATAAAATGCGCGAGGCGTTCGGCGTTCCCGGCCAGGATGGCCAGCAGCCGCGGCTGAACCCGATGCAGCCGGGCACCACGCGCCGCCAATCGGAACAGCTCACGGGCGATCAACAAAAGCTGCTGCAGCAACTCACGGAACTCGAGGAGGCCATTCACAAGACGTCGCGCGATATGGCGGGCAGCCAGCGGTCGGCGTCCAGCAAATTGCGGGAAGCCCTGGGCGACCTCCAGAAGCAGGAATTGCGCCTGAAGATGAAGTGGAGCTTGGAAGTCACCAAGCGCGGCATGGGATCTTACGCGATGACGCGTCAACCCGCCGTGACACAGGGCCTGAACGACCTTCGCGACCGCATCCGTGAAGCGCAGGGTGCTTTTCAGCGCGACCAGGCGGGTTCCCAGGACAAGATCGAATCCGCGCTCGCGCAGGCCGAAAAATTGCGCCGTCAACTGGAGCAGATGAAAAACGGTGCGGCCGGCCAGGATTCCCGCAGTCAGGGACAGCAGGGAAAACAGGCCGGACAACAGCAGCCGGGTCAACAGCAGTCTGGACAAAATCCAACTGGTCGCCAGCCAGGGCAGCAGGCGGCTGGGCAGCAATCCGGCAAATCACCCGAGTCTGCAAGCGGCTCGCCTGATTCTGGCGGCCGGCAAGGCGGTTCCCCCGATGCGATCTACCACGGCGCCCGTGTTCCACCCGGTGCGCTCTCCGGACCCGGCGCCGAGCCGCGCCCCATCGATCCGGCCCAGGCTGAACGCATCATGCGCGAAGGGTTGCGCGATCTTGCACAAATCGAACAGATGCTGCGCGGCAGCAATCGGGAAATCTCTCGCGACATGCAGGACGCGATCCGGCAGATGCAGTACGACACTTCGCAGCTCTCGCGCAATCCCGAACGCGTCAATCAGTTGATCACGCAATTGATCGGCGGCGTCGAGCAGATCGAGCTGCGCCTGCGCCGCCTGAATGAAGACAAACAGGGTACCAGCGTTCGTTCGGGCGCATCGCAGCCGGTGCCGCCTGGTTACGCCGACGCAGTCGCGGAATATTTCCGCCGGCTCAGCAAGCAAAAATAAGCGCTTAACCTACAAGGAGTTACGGGTGGTGGTTGCATCCGGGCTGCAATTAGTATAATCTCTATAGGAAATGCGGAGATTGGAGGGCGTGCTATGTCTACCGTGTTAGATGCAGGCTTGATGCGCGCCGAGTTCGAGCAACAGCACGACCAAACTGTCCGGAACGAAATCGAGCAGTTTCGCGCGAAAGCGGCGCTGGTTCTTTCCGGGGAACTCAGTGATGATGAGTTCCGGTCCTATCGCCTGCGCTTCGGGACTTACGGTCAGCGGCAACCCGGCGTGCAGATGATTCGCACGAAAATACCCGGCGGGATGATGACCGCGCGGCAACTCGAAGCCCTCGCGGACATTGCGGACGAATTTGGCGGCGGCCGCGGCCACCTCACCACCCGGCAGAATATCCAGTACCATTTCGTGCCGCTCGCCCGTGTGCCCGATCTCATGCACAAGTTGGCGGACGCCGGAATGACGACGCGCGAGGCCTGCTTCAACACCGTACGGAACGTGACCTGCTGCCCGCTTGCGGGGATCAGCGCCGAAGAAGCTTTCGACGTCCGCCCCTATGCGCTCAAAGTGACGTACGCATTCCTGCGCAAGCAACTGACGGACAACCTGCCGCGGAAATTCAAGATCGCTTTCGACGGATGCGCGCACGATTGCATGGCAAGCGCCATTCACGACATCGGCCTGCACGCTCAGGTGCGCGACGGCAAGCGCGGATTCCGGATGGTGGTCGGCGGAGGCCTGGGCCCGCTGCCTTCCGAAGCTCAGTTGCTGGATGAATTCCTCCCCGAAGAGTACTTGGTGAGCCGCTGCGAAGCCGTGATTCGCGTCTTCAACAAGCATGGCAACCGGCAGAACAAGAACAAAGCGCGGCTGAAATTCGTGGTGCGCGAGCGCGGCTGGGACTGGGTACGGGACGAGATCGAGAAAGCGTTCGCGGACATTCTGGCTAACGGCGGCATCGCCACTCCGGAGTTGGTGCCGGAAGGATTCGGCGGTTATCAATCGAATCCGCAGCCGCTTGGCCAGGGTGCGCTGCTGCCGGTAGTCAATACCAACGGCACCGGAGATGCCGAATACGATCAATGGCGCCGGACGAGTGTTCGCCCGCAACGGCAGGCGGGCTATGCGTCCGTGACTGTACGAATCGAACAAGGCAATCTCACCGGCGACCAGATGCGCGGTATCGCGCGGATCGCAGCCGACGCGGGTGACGGCCTCGTGCGCATTCTGATCGACCAGAATCTGCTGCTGGCGTTCGTTCCGCTGGGGCGCGTGAAGCGTGTGTTTGCGGCCCTGGGCGAACTGGGCCTCAACAAGGCGGGCGCTCGAGAGATTGATGACGTTACGACGTGCCCGGGCGCGTACTCGTGCAATCTCGCGCTGACGAAATCGATGAACCTGGGCGCGGCGTTACACGACGCCGTCCGGCATTACGACGATCCTGTCGTGCGCAAGCTTTCGATCAAAGTCAGCGGATGCCCCAACTCATGCGGGCAGCACTGGATCGCGGATTTCGGTTTCTACGGCAATGCGCGCAAGATCGGCGGCAAAGAGATTCCGTATTACCAGATGCTGCTCGGCGGCGGGTACGACGCACAGGGCGTGATGCGGTTTGGCCTGGCGGTACAGAGCGTTCCGGCGCGGCTGGCTCCGGAAGCGGTGCGGCGCGTACTGGACCACTACATCGCCAATCGTCTGCCGGATGAAACCTTTCGGGCGTACGTGATGCGCCAGAAGGTCGAGTTCTTCCGCGAGGCCACGAGCGACCTTGCCAAACCCGCCGAGATCGCGCCTGAGCTCTATCAGGACTGGGGCGACGACACCGCCTTTTCGCTCAAGCTCGGCCGCGGCGAGTGCGCTGCATAGCGGCCGCCCGCTCTCCCCAAAATCCGCTAAACTCCCGCCAGATTACTTCTATGGCTCGTGAGCTATTGAAGCGTTGGTCCGTCCTGATCATGCTGATCGCGCTGCCCGCATTGGCGCGCGACCGCATCTGGGATATCGAATTCTTCGGCTATACGGGCATCGATCTCGAAGAGGTGCGCAAAGCCATCCCCGTCCACGAGGGCGATAACTACTCGGGTGACGAAACAAAAAAGAGGGTTCGGCAGGCCGTGAGCGATGCGTTGGGCGGTGACGCCACCGACGTGGCTGCCATTTGCTGCAATGAGAACGGAGATCGGGTGCTGTTCATCGGGCTTCCAGGCTCATCCAGCAAGAGATTCGCGTACAACCCCGCACCGAAGGGAACAGCCCGGCTTTCTGGTGAGATCACGAAGCTCGAAGATCGTCTGAATCAAGCGCTGGAGGCAGCCGTGCGCAAAGGTGGAGACGCCGCGCGCGAGGACGACTCCACCGGCTATGCCCTGGCGCACGATCCCGCGGCACGTTCCTTGCAACTCAAATTGTGGGAGTATGCGTTGGCGCATGAAGGAGCGTTGCTGAGCGTGCTGGAATCTTCCGCGGATCCGAAACAGCGCGCTACAGCCGCGAACGCCCTCGGCTACGCACGCAAGTCCACCAGACAGCTCACAGCGCTGGTGCGGGCGGCGCGCGATCCGGATGACAATGTCCGCAACGACGCAATTCGCGCTCTCGGCGTACTGGCCTCCTCGGATCAGCGGCTGGCGAGACAAATTCCGGCGGCCAATTTCATCGACATGATCAATTCGGGCGTCTGGAGTGACCGTAACAAAGGCTCTTTTCTGCTTTTAGAGTTGACTCGCGGGCGAAATCCAGACTTACTTGCCGAGTTGCAGGCCAGAGCGCTCGATTCGTTGATCGAAATATCCAAGTGGCGCAGCGAGGGACACGCACTGGCCGCGCGGTTTGTACTGGGCAGAATCGCCGGGATTCCGGAACAGCGCCTGCAGCAACTGGTGTCTGGACCGCTCGAACCGATTCTCGGCGCGCTTCCGCATCCATAACACGCCCGGCGATATTTAGCCGCCTGCGTTACTCTACAATTGATGGCGAAAATTCAACGCGCTCTGGTGAGCGTGACGGACAAGACCGGTATTGCCGATTTCGCGCGCCAGTTGCGCGGGCTGGGAGTCGAGCTGATCTCGACCGGCGGAACCGCGAAGCTGCTGCGCGATGCAGGAATCGAGGTGAAAGACGTCTCCGAAGTCACTGGATTTCCCGAGATGCTCGATGGCCGCGTGAAGACCATGCATCCGCGCATCACAGGCGGGATTCTCGCGATTCGCGGGAAAGAAGAGCACCGCCGCGCGCTGGCCGAACACAAGATCGAGCCTATCGACATGGTCGTGGTGAATCTTTATCAGTTCGAAAAGTTCGCGGCGAAGCAAGGCGTCACGCTGGATGAACTGATCGAAAACATCGATATCGGCGGCCCCACCATGAT
>Ga0070696_100002559_pt1 | contig 12056 bp, 8 predicted proteins | sample KBSK1253metaG_FD_65474 | JGI IMG/M metagenome (GOLD analysis project Ga0070696, IMG submission 65474) | Corn, switchgrass and miscanthus rhizosphere microbial communities from Kellogg Biological Station, Michigan, USA - KBS K1-25-3 metaG | ecosystem: Host-associated > Plants > Roots >... | reverse complement strand
GATCTCGATCATCTTCCAGTAACCCCTGTCGGGGCGGCCACCGCGGGTGGCTGGCAGGTGGATCTTGCGCACTGGCTCGATTACGCCTATACGCCGTATCTGTTGACGGGAGATTACTATTACCTGGACGAAGAGTACCAGGCAGCCAGTTTCGCCGCCAATAATGTTAATCCTGCCAATGGCTTGTACTGGCAGAGCCACGGCTTTTTTGCTTACATGAATCCGTCGTCGGGGCCTTCCAACCGCGCCTGGGCATGGGGCATGCAGACGGTAGGCCGAGCGGCGTTCATCGCGCCGGACGGCAGCCCGGAAGCGAACTATTACCGCTCAGTCCTCGATTCCAACCTGGCGGTGCAGGAGGGATTCATGAATATCACGGGCACGGGGCTGACGCCTGCCAGAATCAATTCCTCCTGCACGTCCTATGATCCAAATACCGCGAACCGTTGGGATTGGGGAAGGTGCACGGTCGGCCAATGCGCAGGCAACCCGGGGCTCTGTACCACACCGCCGTTGCACAACATCGCCATCGGATACTGTCCCATAAATGCAATCTTCATCAACACCGCCAACGCCACTGACGCTCAGGCTCCCTGGATGTACTGGTATGTGTCCGTAGCGCTTTCTCATTTGCGGGAACTAGGATTTGTTCAGACGCAGAGCGTTGTCACGAATACCTGGCAGCGGCTGATCGAAATGGTTCAGGATCCGACGTTTAATCCTTACCTGATCGCTGCCTATTCAGAGCCCCTTAAGAAAGGGCCCGCGGCCTGCCCGGGTAGCGGGAGTTCGACAACGAACCCGTTTCTCGGCAGTTGGGCGCAAGTAAAAAAGGGCTACTCCAGCGGGCTTCAGACGATCAACACTTTCAATAAAACGTCTGATGCCTGGAGCGGCAATTATCCATGCGCGGATCACGGATACTCTCTGCTGGCGCGCGCCGCAGGAACCTATATTAGTGGCACCAACAGCGGTTCATTTAGCGGGAGCTCGGCCTGGAACTGGCTTAAAGCCAACGTACCTTATTCCACGTGCGGCGACTCTATCATCAAGTATGCGCTCGCGCCGCGTTAGCGGCTACCGTTGGCCGTACCGGCTGGCTTCTTCACAGCCTGCCCGTATGATCAAACGGTCGGAAGCTCGTTTTCATGCAATATCGGTTTTGAGCCTGCCCGCCAGGCAAGCCGGATCTTTCAGCGATGGCGGAGTTTACCAATTTCCGGCGGCTGCTTCGAGGACTTCGCGCGACTCACGCGGGATGTGAGTAGACGAATCCCAAATGGCGATGTCAGCGGCTTAGAATCGTGATCAGTTTCATCGCGAAAAGCAGTTCTAAATCGCGAGCCCTCGCCGTAGCCGCCGCGTAGCGTCCGCGCCCGTAACGGAGGCCATGTGAGAGCGGTAAGATAGCGCATGGCAACAGCCGCGCCGACGGCCGGAATGGGCAGTTCGAATCAGAGAGATCGAGACCTCGTTTTCGATATTGGTCTTCACAAAGGTGACGACGCAGCCTATTATCTCGATCTCGGATACCGTGTTGTCGGAGTTGAAGCCAATCCGCTACTGGCGGCCCAATGCAAGCTGCGATTCGAAAACGAGATCCGGCAAGGACGATTGAAAGTCATCAATGTCGGGGTGTTGAAGAAACCGGGCGAGTGCACCTTTTATCGTAATCTCCGGGACGACGGATGGTCTTCCTTCCTGCCAGAAAAGGGGAAGAATGGCGGAGAGTGGGAAGAGTTGAAGATCCCCTGCGTCACGACACAGCAGCTCATAGGGGAGCACGGAAAGCCCTTCTTTATGAAGGTTGATATCGAAGGAGCGGACTTCCAGGCTCTGCACCCGCTAACGCCCGCGACCGCCCCCATTTATATCAGCCTAGAACTGAATTGTATCGATCCTATTTTGGAGAGATTGATCGAGTTGGGGTATTCCGCCTTCAAGTTCGTGAACGGCGAGACATACTGGCCCACGCCCCCGATATTCGACCACCAGATGGGCTGGAGGCTATTGAGGAAAATTGGGCGGCTCGCTCCATTCGTCCGGAACGGGATCAGCAGGCTTCCCCAGCGGCTTCGTCCCAACTCCGAGTACGATCCTCCTGGCAAGCACAGTCCCGATGGGTATTCATTCGGGTGTTATAGCTCCGGCCCCTTCGGAGAGCAGGCCGCCGGTTCGTGGTTGAGTTGCACCGACGCCCTCCGGTGGTTCGAAATTCTGAAAAATAACTATCGCCGGGCTGCCAAGGAAAACTCGTTCTGGTGGGATGTGCATGCGCGGCATTCCGTTACTACATCGATAAACTCTGAATCGTCGGCGGAAACATCCTCCGGAGGTGAATGACCCTACGCCGCGCTGAGCCTTGCAGGAACCTATATTAGTGCACCAACAGCGGTTCATTAAGCGGGAGCTCGGCCTGGAACTGGTTTAAAGCCAACGTACCTTATGCCACGTGCGGCGACTCTATCATCAAGTTTGCGCGCGCGCCGCGTTAGCGGCTGCCGGTGAGGTCTATTCTCCGTGAATGGTTGTTTAGGACTAATTCTTGCAGTTGGGTTCGCTTTACTCCTTCCGAAACAGCCTGCCTACAAGGCAAGGGGCGGAGTTGCGAGTGTACCTGCTGGTCTTTGTCTCGAGTACCGCTTGGTCTCCAACCCTCTCCCCAGTATCACGGCTCGATAGGGACACTTTCGGTCAACGGCTCGATTCAACCCGGTTCGCTCGCACCATGCTAGAATACCCGCACATTCTCCCACCATTTCAAAGGCTTGTCTTCAGGGTCGTAGACGTTGCCATAGCTCCAAGTCGCACCGGGTATCTTGGGTACCAGTGTATTGAAAGTCTTCTCGATTGCAGCAAACCCGGCGCGGAACGGGATGGTGAAAATCAGAGAGCGATGGGTACCGCCGTCCAGGTATCCGCCGAGCGCTTCGACAGCCCGGCAGAGCTCACCGTCCTTCGCACGTGTCAGTTGGTCCTCACTGCCCAAAAAGACCCAAATGCATAGATTGCCACTTCTCTTGACAACCCTGAAGCCGCACAATTCCTTGTCAGTTAATTCGATCTCATCACCCGCGGCCAAGCCGTCGGTGAGCCCAGGCGAGTACAAGAGACGGTATCTCCCTTGCCCAAGATCTTCGGCGTCCAATGACTCTGTGACTGATCGCTTGCCGTGTAGATCAATAACCGGAAGGTCAATGCTCATTTTCATGATTGACTCGTACTGTCTACTCCTGTGGCTTCTGCCGCCCGTACGGTGTCCCGCAACCGACGCGCTCGGCACAAGACATGCCCGGCGTTGGCGCTCCACGATTACCGGAACTCAGATTACATGGGCTCCTTCAATCGGAATTTCCTTTTTGGGTTTCCAACGGTTGGTAGTATACACCTGAGGACCTCCGGGTGGGGCTGAAGCCCGATTTTTTTCTCCGGCTACCGCTGGCCGACCCGAAACCACCCGTTGTGGCCGTCCCGGAGTAAGGGGCCGCGTTGGTCATGCCGGCTGGTTTCGGCACAGCCTGCCCGTCGATCAACGGCCGGAAGTCCATTTTCATGTAATATCGGTCTTGAGCCTGTCCGGGGCAGCCGGATCGGGCGTCCACAGGGTAGAAGTATGCCAACCAACTCAACAAACGCAAACCTCGTGGCCGGTGGCCGCGCACCGCTGAACGTGTTTTTCACGGTCGACACCGAGGTCTGGCCGGAAAGGCCGGACTGGCGGGAGACCGGCCTCCGGTATGACATCGAACGGGATCTTGACGGGAAAACAGCGGAGGGAGAATTCGGCACGGCGTACCAGGCGCGCACCCTGGCCGCGCACAATCTGAAGGGCGTATTCTTCGTCGAGACTCTATATTCCTATGCAGTCGGCCTGGACACATTACGGAAAACCGTAGAGAGCATCCGCAGTTTCGGCCACGAAATCGGGCTTCACACGCACCCGGAATGGCTGAAGCGAATCGGTACGCTGCTGCCAGGCCGGACCGGGCGCCTGATGAATTCCTATTCGTTAGAGGAGCAGCGATTGCTGATTGGGAAGGGCGTCGAACAACTTCAGGCGTGTGGAGTGCCATCGGTCTGCTGCTACCGGGCCGGGGGATTCGGGGCCAACATGGAGACTCTGGCGGCGCTGGCCCAGAACGGCGTTCCATATGACTCCAGCTATAACGCCTGCTGGTTGGGAGCAACCTGCCAGTTGGATACAGGTCTTCGCCTTCTGGATCCGTCAGCGATGGCGGGCGTGTACGAATTTCCGGTGGCTGTTTTCGAGGACTGGCCCGCCCACTACCGGCCGGCGCAGCTTTGCGCCGCTTCGTCGGGCGAGATGGAAGCCGCACTTTGGCGCGCGTGGGAGAATGACTGGCATTCGTTTGTCATCGTCTCTCACAGCTTCGAACTGGTGAAGAGATGGGACAGCCGCGGCCGGCTGACGTGCCTACCGAATCCGACGGTCATCCGTCGGTTCCACCATCTTTGCAAGGTTCTCGCCCAGAATCGCGACAAGTTCCGCACGAGCTGCTTCGCTGAAGTAGACGCAGCCAACATTCCTTCCCCGCCCCGAGCCAGACTGTTTCGTACCGGCATGCACCGCTCTATTTGGCGAATGGGAGAACAGGCGTATAAGCGGTGGTTCTAAGCCAGCGCTTCGACGGTTAGTCCCCGCCCTGAGCGTCGCTGTTATCAACAGATTCCCCTACGCGACTTAACCGAGGAGATGGCTGATGCCGAGTTTTCCGGCGACTTCGTCGAGCGAATAATTGGCATCCAGTTCCTGTGGCAGGTTCCGGATCTGTTGCTGCGTAGCCATCGTCTTGTAGCCCTTATAGTTGATCCGGGTGCAATGTCCCTCTTCGACGAGCCGCTGGTTGATGTCTTTAACCTTGCCGTTGAGTTCCCGGCGCCAATAGAGAATTCCCGCGCCGAAATCCCAGCCGTATCCGGCACGCTTTTCGCGCTCAGGTCCGCCGGGGCCGTTGGGATGGAACCAGAAGTTTCGCCACCAGCCGGTCCCCTGACGGAATTGGTCGGCGCTTGCGCCGCGCGTCGTACAACCCACAAGCTCCCAATACCGATGCTGGCGCGGCCGGAACAGATTGCGCAGTCCGCCGGTCTCAAGCACCGCCGCCATCTCACCGTCATGGAGCGATTCAAACACAGCCACGAGCTTCCGCATGGTCTCCGTCCGGCACAGCAAGTCCGAATGCCAGAACGCGAGCCTGTCCGTGAACAGGAACGCGAATTCCAGCACGAAGTGCGGCTGCAAAATGGGGAAATGGAACAGGCGGTTGAAATCGACTACGACGGCCCCCGGAACCGCGTCGGCAGGAGCGCCAGCCCGGGGATCAAAACCGACGACGGGCGTCCAGCCGACCTCCTTCACCAGCCGCTGTTGGACGGCACACCAGCGCGGATTGACGTTCCAGCACAGCCAGGCGCGATCGACACCCTGCAGAGCCTGTTTCCACTCGGCGGCGGCCTCGTAAACCTGGTCCAACGGGAGATTGAAGTTTTGCCAGTTGCCCTTAGCAATTTGCGGATTAAAAGTTTCGGCTGGGGGATGGGCTTCCATGCGGCTTGTTGGCAGCATAACAGAGGGCATTTGCAAGGAGCAACCAACGGTGAGTTCCTCGAAAAGAGGACCCCTCAGCTAATCCAAGAAACCGGAAAAAGTGCCAATTCTTGGAATTAGGGTGGCCAGAAGTCCGCGAAATGAGGGGGATTCTAAAAGAGATCCTGGTTCGGTCGTGGAATTGCACAATTTCTGCAAGATGCTTGCGCTCCTATGCAACCGCCCTGGTTCCCAGGCCGATTCAGCCCTTGCTGACGCCCCGATTACCGACGCGGACGGATCGCGTGTGTGAATGATCGAGCCCGGTCAAATCGCATGAAGCCATCGGCCCATTTGGTTGCCTTAGACGTTTGGCGAGGATTAGCCATATCGTGTTTGCTGTTGGGGCACTTCGTAGACCCTAGGGGAATCAACTTCGGGCGGCTTGGCGTGGAGCTTTTCTTCGTCCTCAGCGGATTTCTCATGGGCAACCTGCTGTTTGTGCGAGAGATCCCACTCAGCACATTTTATCGACGGCGCATTTCCCGCATTTTTCCGGCGGCCTACACCTTCATTTTCGTGATCGTCGTGGTTTACCTCGCTCTCGGGCGAACGATTCCTGTGTCGACACCGATATGGACATCGCTGTTCGTCGTTAACTACAAACTGGCCCTGTTTCCCGCGGAGAAGATAGGGTTGCCATTCCAACATTTCTGGTCGCTGTGCATTGAAGAGCACACGTACGTCGTCCTGTCTCTGTTGGCGATTGCACACCGCAGACTACGACTTCCGACTGGCAGGATGCTTGCCGCGGGCGTGCTGATCGTCTTTGTGATCGCGGCGGTGGTCGGTTCGCGGAACCAATGGGATCATCATTTAGTCTACTGGCGCACGGAATGCCGGGCATCATCGATACTATTGGGCGCTATCGCAAGCGTGTTCGCCAGCCGTGGGATTGGCCGCAACAGTCGATACTTCGGGGTGGCAGCGCCTTACCTGGGGACGGCTTTCATGACAGCCGGTATGCTGCTTCAGGCCAACCGGATCCCCGATTACGTCAAGTTTACGGGTGGATCCGCGCTGCTGGCGGTTGGGGTGCTTCTCGTGTCGCAGCACGGCTCAACGATTTGGCTGTGGAGGCTTGCTCCGCTTGCGTGGCTCGGAACCATCTCGTACTCTTTGTACCTTTGGCAACAGCCGTTCTATTTCTTGTCCGAGGAGGGCATGCACCCGATGCTGGCGCTCGCCGCGACATTCATGGCGGCAATCCTCTCTTACTTCCTCATTGAGCGTCCTGCTCGCTCCTGGCTGAATAAGCATTGGGGCACACAACCTAAACGTCTGGTGGCTGAGGCGACTGCATCGGCTTGATGTAGCCGACCGGTGGGGACGTCACGGCCTAACCTGAACGCTCGGAATACCTGCTGATCCACGAAACCGAAAAAAGTGCTAGTTTTTGGAACAGCCCTCGGTGTCCGGCACGAGGGCGAGCCGAAGCCTATAGAGGCTGCGGGAGTTAGCGAAAGTAGATAAGGAAAGGCCATTCGGCTGCGGAATTGCACTTATTATGCAGAAAACTTGCGCTATCGACGCGAGAATACGGGTTTTCAAACAACGTATTGGCTAGGGTGTTGGCAATAAATCTATAACCTGGAGGTATTATTCGTGCCGGCCTTGAAGCCACACAAGCCGGCTCGGCAACCCATTTATGCCGTTCCGTATTGTTCTGGTCCTGATCGGTGAGATCGGTGCGGCTATTTTGGCGCTCATTCGCCCCTATTTTGGCCTGCTGTGTCTGGTGTTCGTAACGTTCGGGAGGCCGCAGGGCGATCGACCGAACATCGTGGCGCTGCACGTCCCCATGGTTCTGGTGCTCTCGATTGCGGTGGGCACGCTGATCCGGATGGGATCGGTGACATCAGCCTTTCTGGCTGCCTTGAAACGGCTCTGGCTCATCCTTGTATTCTTTGTCTTGATGGGGTTTTCGGCAGCGGCGTCCTATACTCCTTACGCTGCTGGCCGGCTGGACGAGTTCACCACCGTAATCTTCCTATGCCTGTTGACGTTGGGTTGGGTCGCCACTCCGAAACAGCTAAACGGCTACATCATGATGCTGCTGCTGTCGGCCGTTTACCTGATCCAGACGGGATTGCGGAATCCACGCAACATAGTGGAGGAAATCGGCGGTCAAACCTTCACGCGGCTGAATCTGGCAAGCTCCAGCGAATTCGGCCAGACCAACTACCTGGCACTTTTCATGGTGCTCACCATCTTTCTCAGCATCTCTTTGCTCAGTGTGTACCGTTCCGCGTGGCAGCGGGCGGGCCTGCTGACGTTGATGGGCGCATCCTCGCTCATTTTCTTCCGCGCACAGTCACGTGGCGCAACGTTGGCATGCGCCGCCGGACTGATATTTCTGTGGTTCGTCCAGAAACACAAGTTGAGGACGGCAGTCATTGGGCTGGTATTAATGGGCGCCGGAGCCTTGATGGCGCCCCAGGAATACTGGCAAAGGCTGGCCACTATTCAGCATTACGAAGAAGACGCATCGGCAATGGGGCGCCTCGATCTCTGGCAGGTGGCACTGCAACTCATCGAGGAACATCCGGTGCTGGGCGTGGGACCCGACAACTTCATTCTTTACGCCACGAACACACCTCACAATGCCTATCTGCAGGTCGGCTGCGAATTGGGACTGCCGGCCATGCTGGTGTACATCGTGATCCTCATGTCCGGCTTATATTCGGCTTGGCGAGCACGACGGCTGAGCGCGCCGGAAGTGCTGAACGAACCTTACTTGTATGCTATGTCGCGAGGCATTCTGGCATGTTTGCTGGCGATTGTGGTTCAGGGCTTCACGACTGGTCTGGCGCATCGTGAGTTCGTCTACGTTTTTGTAACCCTTGGTTACTGCCTTCACAGCTTGGCCGAAAAAGCCGCCCGCGAGCAAAAACCGGCCATCGCTCTACCCGAACAGACAACGCCCGAGCCCGCCGTTGACGCATTTCAAAAAGAGCGCCCATACCTTACGACGTGATGGAAAAATCGACGCCAGGCATCCAGGCCGCGACAAAGCGCGCGACCGGTCCGGGACAGTTGAGATAATGTTGAATGAACCACGCGATGCCTGACCGGCGCCTTCTGATTGTTGCGTACTGGTTTCCGCCCGCTGGAGGCATCGCCGTTCAACGGGCCCTCAGCCTGTCGAAATACCTGCCCCAGCACGGGTACCAGGTTCACGTGTTGACGCCGCGGAATCCTCCGTCGCCGGTCATCGACGCGGCTTTGCTGCGCCAGGTACCCGACAACGTTCAGGTCCACCGCGCCTGGACACCGATGCCGCCCGCCCATTTAAGGAAGCGGCTCTGGGGCCTGCTTTCAAAAAAAAGGCGGCCCGCGATTCCGCAACCCGCGGGTAAGACCGACACCGGCTGGCGTCTGTCCGACGTCGTGCGCCGATTGCTGACTCCGGATCCCGAAGTGGTGTGGGTGCCATTCGCGACGCGGCGCGCCAGGCAGATCGTCAAGAGGTACGGCATCGACACCGTCCTGGTCACCGCTCCTCCGTTCTCGGCATTTCTAATCGGCAACGCCCTCAAGCGTGAGTTCCCGGAACTGCGATACGTCGCCGATTTCCGGGACGAGTGGCTGCGTTTTTTTCTTTCGACTTTTGATTTTCAGCGCAGTCCGCATATTCGTCGCCGCGCCGAGCAGATCGAACGGGCGACCATCGAATCATCCGACCTCGTGGCGACGGTGACATCGCCTCTTGTGGAGGAACTCCGTGACCGTTATCGCGATCAGCCGGCAGGAAAATTTGTTTGCATTCCGAATGGCTACGACCCGGCCGCGTTCACCGGTTTCGAGCCGCGCCGTCATCAAAGTTCGAAGACCGTCATCACCTACGTCGGAACGGTTTACAGCACCACGACGCCGCGCTGCTATTTCGAGGGCCTGGATGCACTGCCGGATTCGCTTCGCTCCAGGATTGAAACACGTTTCGTCGGCCGCATCGCAGAAGACCAACAGTCATTATTGGACGCGCGGCAGGATGTCGTAAAAATCGGCTACGTTCCTCAATCCGAGGCCTTGCGCTGGATGGAAGAAACGGATTATCTGCTGTTGACCATGTCCGATCCCTCGTTCGCCACCGGCAAGATGTATGAATATCTGGCGACCGGCAAACCCATCCTGGCCTTCTCGCCGCCCGAAGGAGAGGTGGCGCGCACGCTGAATGAAACCGGCGGCGGCTGGTGCATCGATCAGGAAAACGGCGCGGCAATTCGCGATTGCCTCGCCGCCGTGGCGACGGGAGAATTGGCCACTCGCTTCCATCCCAAACGGGAGGCGATCCGGCGCTACGAACGCCCGAGACTTGCGGCCGAATTCGCCGCGGCGATCAGCGGCGCCGGCGTTGCGGAGGCGGCTCTGGAGCCTCGCGATACGCGCACTTAGCGGACATTATCGTCGCGCGGCCACGGGCTGCCGGTACCACTCGACGAATTTCCTGATTCCTTCCGGGAACGGCGTTTGCGGCCTGAAGCCCATCAGCCGGGCGGCTTTGGAGGTATCGGCATAGGTGATCGGAACGTCGCCGGGCTGATCCGGCTGCCGGTCGAGGATGGCCCGCTTGCCGAGCACGGACTCGAGTTCCGCCACCAGGTCCCGCAGAAGTACCGGATGCGAGTTGCCCAGGTTGAAAACCTCATAGCGGCATTCATAGCGGAACGCAGCCATGAGGCCCTCGATGATGTCATCGATAAACGTGTAGTCCCGCCCGGCTGAACCATCGCCAAAAAACGGGATCGGTTTGCCGGCATCGATCAGCCGCGTGAATTTGTGGATGGCAAGGTCGGGACGCTGGCGCGCGCCGTAAACCGTGAAGAAACGCAAACAGATTGCCGGGATGTTGTATAGGTGCGACCAGGTGAAGCAAATCTTTTCGCCCGCGATCTTGGTGGCGGCGTAAGGCGAGACCGGAAGATTGAGGTGATCCTCTTCACTGAACGGGACCTGGTTCGCAATGCCATAGATGGAGCTTGAGGACGCAAACAGGAACTTGCGGAGGCCGTGCCGCCGTGCGGCTTCGAGCAGCAGCATGGTGCCGCGAACGTTGGTCTCCTCGTAAAGAACAGGCTGTTCGAGCGATGGCCTGACTCCGGCGCGCGCGGCCAAATGAAAAACGACTTCCGGCCTCGCCGCCGAGAACACCTTTTCGACGGTTTCGGCATCCCGGATGTCTCCGTAATGAAAGTCGACCGGCCCGGCGGCCTTCACCGCTTCGAGATTGGCGCGCTTGACGTCGGGCGAGTAAAAGTCGTTGAGATCGTCGAGGATCGCGAGCTCATGGCCTTCGCGCAACAGCCGTTCGCTCAGGTGCGATCCGATAAATCCCGCGCCGCCAGTGATAAGAATCCGCATGTCAGGGTTTGGACCTCAGCTATTCACTTTGGGAGTCAGGCGAGGAACCGGCTTCGCGATGGCGCCGCGCTTCTCAGCCACGATCTCGGCAAACAGTTCGATCACTTCGGAAGAAACATTCTGCCAGGAACGCGATTGCCCCCAACCGGCGATGGCGCCGCGGTTCCATCTGCTGGCCAGCGCTTTTTCAAGCGCTTGCTCGAGGCGTTGCCGATCGCCCGCCGGGACGACCAACCCGTATTCCGCCGACGGAATCATGTCGGGAACGCCCCCGATATCGGTTGCCACCACCGGAGCTCCGCAGGCCAGGGCTTCGTGAACGACATTCGGCCATCCCTCGCGCGACGACGCCAGGCAAAATACTCCGGCCTCGGACATCAACTCCGCAAGCCGAACGGGCGGGACCGCTCCCAGAAAATGCACGGCCGGCTCCAGGTTCAGATCCGTGACCAGCTTACGGAGATCCGCTTCGTACTGTGCTTCCCCGCCCGGCCCGCCGGCGATGTTCAATTCGCAATCGACGCCTCGGGACCGGAGCCCGGCTACGGCGCGAATCAGGTGATGGTAGCCTTTGCGCTCGATCAGGTAGCCGGCGGAAAGAATCATGCGCTCGCGCACCGCCACGCCTTTGGGGCGCGGCTGAAACAACGCGGTGTCCACACCGTTCGGGATGGTCTTTACTTTCGCTGGATCCACACCGAGGGAAATCACATATTGACGCAACGCCTCGGATACGGCGATCACTCTCGCGGCGCGTTTCAAAGCCCACGCCATGGCCAGCCGGCGAATCCGAAATCCGCCGTGCATGGTTTCATTTCCTCTCAGCGTGATCGTAAAAGGGCGCCGCAGGACCATGGCCAGCATGGCGGCTGCAACACCATCCGGATGCGCGAAGTGGGCATCAATCACGTCGATGCGCGACTCGCGGTCGAGGCGAAGAGCCGGCCACACCGCGCGCAGAAACAGGCAGACGGCGTTGAGAAAGCCCCCGCCCGGCGGATAAATCCAGCGAGGATGATGGACAACGATCCTGTCATCCTGCCGGCTGGGTATGGCTTTCCTGAGATGCAATTCCCGCAGACGGTAG
>Ga0070696_100002556_pt1 | contig 12064 bp, 28 predicted proteins | sample KBSK1253metaG_FD_65474 | JGI IMG/M metagenome (GOLD analysis project Ga0070696, IMG submission 65474) | Corn, switchgrass and miscanthus rhizosphere microbial communities from Kellogg Biological Station, Michigan, USA - KBS K1-25-3 metaG | ecosystem: Host-associated > Plants > Roots >... | reverse complement strand
TGTGCCGCTGGTGCTGGCCGGACGTTTCGCGGTCGCACGTCGGCGTCGGGTCGGCCCACCTCTTGCCGTGCCAATATTCGTCCCACGCCGCGCTCAGGGCCGTCTCGGCGCTCTGGCGCTCTCCTTTAGTAGTCGGGCGATCCATGGGGATTTCACTCATGATGAACTCCTTCTGTCAATAGCTGTGCTTCTTGCGGCGTGTAGGTCCCCTTCTTCACCGCCGCAGCAAGACAGGCGGAGCAGGAGGTGTCGAGATTGGTGTGCTTCAGACACTTGGTCATGGCAAATGGAGTGGTGACTCGCTTGCCGCAGTTCCCAGACATCCGACTGTCCCGCTCTCGGGCATCCATATCGAGACGGCCATCAAAGGCTGCCCAATTCAGACACCGTAGCTCACGTTTGTACTCCGGACTGCCGTCTCCTGCATTGAACCCTCGCTGGGCTTCCCAGAGAACCTTCTTCTGACCGCAATCAGAACAGTAGCCACTGATCCATGGCTTCCGTGTGTCCCACCAGAACGCGGTGAGCACAGCCATGACGAGCACCCCGACTCCGCTGAAAAGGCCGAACAGATAGCCGAAGACCGCATTGTCGTTCAGGATGATCCAGATGCTGCCCGCCACAATCGCAGCCATACCGATCCAGCCCAGGATGACGATCCGAAGATCGATGTCGTCACTCCTGCTCTTCATGAAAAACCTCCTTCTGAAAATGGAAACGGAAACTGGATGTGTGCGGAAAATTTCCCGGACACAATTTCAACTCCACCATTCCTCGGGCCCCGCACAACCACACGGGACATCCTTCATGTCTCCGCTCTTGTCACGATGAAGACACCCCTCATCGTGGCGGCGATGCTCTGCCCTCGGGTGGTGACAGATTGGACAGACCTTCATCGATACTTCCAATTCATGCACCACCCGTAGATGGTGGGGTAGTGAGTTCTCAACCTGATTCTCCTTCTGTTGGCGATCAGGAGCAGGCGCTCCCGATCCTTGTTGGCCTCCGATGAGTGGAGTCGGATGTGGTAGCGGCGCTGAGCCTCGGCATAGGCCCAGGTGTTGACGTGCCAAATCCGCATCCACTCCGGCTCATCGATCCACTTCTGGTTGAAGGCGAGGGCGACGAGTTTCAGGAACTGACGCAGACCACGGGTCGTCACCCGGTGACGGCGGAAGCCATCCCAGTGGGTGATGCCCCAGTAGTCCACCCGGCCATCTCGATGAGCCTTCGTGCCCCACCCCTTCTGACAGCCGATCTTGCTGTCACACACGATGAGGCCCATCTCGGTGGCCAGATCACGCCAGCTCTGTCCTCGTCGCCCTCTCACTTCACTCTCTCCAGATCACCAGGAACATCCCGTCCTGCCCCGCCTCATCGGGAGGGACGCCGATGAGCATGTTCGGGGTATTGAACAGGATGATGTAGCGCCGAAGCATGTCCATGCGGGCGGTGTGATACTCAGTCTCACTCCAGCCCATGTGGTCCTGAGTTTCGATTTCGCGCCCCCAATTCCTGAACCACACCCAGCCGACGCTCATTGCTGAGCACCGAACATCTTGATCAGCAACCGACCGAGCTTCATCGGCAACTGATGGGCGTCGAACGGAATCCAGTTGGCGAACATCGTCGACTGATCCGTGGACGTGACCGCCGAGTCCACCGCGATCTGGAAGAGCGCGATGTCCTTGCGGCCGAAGGCATCGGTCACTCGACGGACATGCTTCATGGCGGGCATGCCCCGGTACTGAAGCCCACCATTGGGCCGACCATCGGAGAGGACGATGAGCAGCTTCGTCTCGTTGGGCCGAGCGTCCTTCAGCATTTCCTGCGCGCAATACTCGATGGCATAGCCATCGTAATTGCTGCCTGAATCCACGAACTCGAACAAGCCGAGCCGGGTTCGAGGATCACCGGGTTCCCAGATGCGATAGACGTTGCAGGCATCGCCGCCGGTGTAGGCATGACCGCGGACCTTGACCCTGGCGTTCGGCATTGTGCTGAAACATTCCAGCAAGACCGAGGCCAGCATCTGAGCCCGAGCCAAGTTGCCACCGTGCATCGATCCTGAGCAGTCGATCAGCATCGTGGCAGCGATGAAGTCCTGCTCCTCCACCTGCCGCTGGAGGAAGACGCGGAAGTCATCGTCGGCCACCCGCCACAGCGCCTCATCATCGACCAGCCCCCGCTTCAACAGGCGCTCGTCGAAGGTTGGCTTCCGCTTGCGAAGGAAGAACGCACCCTTGATCCGCTGGACGAGGTTTCGATCCGGCACCCGGTAGGCCCGCTTGGAGTGCTCTGTTTCCTGCGGCCGGGTGACGATGATCTTCGGCGCAGCGCCAGTCGCCGCATCCGGAAACTGGGAGAAGTGAATCTCCATCTTCTCGGAGACAAGCTTCTGGACCTGCTGCGCCTGCTCGGAACTCAGCTGGACCGGGATGCCTTGTGCGTGATCTGGGGACGGACACGCCTCGAAGTCCGACGGATTGCCCAGCTGCTTCTTAAGCTCCGCCAGGAACTCCTCGAATTCGGCATCGGTGAGCGGCTTGCCAGGTTGCTTCATCGCGTCCCGGATCGCCTTCTCCTTCTCGGCCATCGCGTCGAGTTCCTTGGCCGTGTTCGGGTCTTCACGGAGCCGAGCCAGACCATCCTCGACGAGCTGTCGAGCCGTGTCATTGCTGGGGGCGTCCCGGTAGGTCTCGCCCCACGCCTTCCACCAGTCGAGCTGAGCCGACAACTCGGGGTCAGCCCGAGCGATCGATTCGTAATCGCTGGCCCACTTCGTGGACAGGATCACCGAGCCCAGCTTGTGCCGCAGGTCAGGGCCCCACTTGGTAGGAGCCTTGTCCTTCTGCGTGTCCCAGCCCCATTCCCGGATGTCGGTGAAGTAGCTCGCGAAGCCTGGGAACTTGTCGGCGGTCAGCCGCTCGATCCGCAGGTCTTCGAGGAGATTCAGCAACAGCTGAGAGATTTGGACCGGAGTCAGCTCGGTCGGCTGTTCCAGCACCTTGGCCACCGATGGGGTGTACTTGGTGTGGCTGCCCTCATGCAAGGCCAGACCGGTGGTGATCCGGATCGCCCGATCGTCCTCGATGTTCTTGTCGAGAACCGCCTCGGGACTGATCACGATCGTCCGCTTGTCGAGGTCCGTGGAACTCTCACCCTGCTGGGAGAACTTCACGTGGTAGTTGGTGCCGGTGTCGTTGATGACGCCGACCGTGGCTGACGCTGCCGAGAGGGCAACCGCCAGCTTCCGGTCCTTGTCCGCTGAGCCACCGTAGCCCCAGCCCTTCCACCAGTCGGACAGATAATCCTTGCTCTGGCTGACCCAGCCACCGGAGTAGGACCCATAGCTGACCGCACCACGGGACTGTCCGATGTTCTCGGTCTTGCGGAAGTCGGCGAACCAGTCCCAGAACTCCTGGTTGTCCTCGATCCGCAGGTCGGCCTTGGTGTATTCCACCAGCTGCCGCAGACGCAGCCAGTGGACCTTCTTGGTTTCGTCGTTCCGCCAGCCACCTCCATCATCGATCTCGTTCTGATCGATGTCGAGGGCTTCGGCCTCTGCGACGACGGCGGGGTCAGCGGTGAAGGCCGAGGTGGTCTTCACCTTGCCCCGGCCCCACCAGTTTCCCTTGCTCATTCAACCTCCTTCTGTTTCTCGGCGATGAAGAGGAACGAAAGTTCTCTGTGGTAGACTGAGAAGCCCTGTCGCCCTACCTCCTCGATGTCGACCCGAAACGATCCGTGAACGTTCCGGGACGCACGGTCCACGTTGCAGACCCAGATGACCCGGACCTCCGGGTCTGTAGAGAGCAGAGGTCCGAGGGTCCAGCCTTTCTCAGTGTCCTGGATCACTGATCGGCGCAGACACCCTTGACGATCAGGCGAACCGTCATCCGCTCGGATGACGTGCCGCCGTCCTCGCTGAACTTCTTGACCCACGTCGCCTCGGCGGCATCGGTCATGTTCATGCCGGTCGTGACCCACCGGGACCAGTCGATCAGGGCACGAGTGGACACGTACCTAGACAGGGTCCCATCATTGGCCTTGGCGCGGGCCTGAGAAGCAACCTGCACGAGCTTCTTGGCCCGTGCCTCATCGATCCCGGTCCGCTTGACGAGGATCGTGGCTTCCTCACCCTCCGGCGGGAACGTCTGCTCCAGGACCACGTTGAAGCGGTCGTGAAGGGCGATGTCCAGACCGAACGTGCCGGTGTAGCCGACACCGAGGTTAGCGGTGCCCGCGATCATCGTGTCCGGATGGACCGTGGAGTAGATGCCGAGGTCCGGCACCCAGATGCGCTGGCTGCCATCGAGGATCGGGATCAAGGCGTTGAGCAACGGACCCGGCAGTCGGTTGATCTCGTCATAGACGACGATCCCCGGCTCGCAGTCTTCCGCCGCGAGCCACTTGAGGTGCTCGGACTTCATGTACTGCGTCTGCGGCCCGCTCTCGGTCGCGATGATCTCCTTGTGGCCGTACCACTTGTCGGTGTTGGTGATCGAGGCGCAGTCGATCTTGTAGAACGGCACCTCGAACTCCTGAGCCAGCCGCTGCAAGCCCTCGGTCTTGCCGCAACCCGACGGCCCGACGGCCATCATGTTCATGACGACACCGCCGTCCCGCCGAAGGGCCATCCAGGTCCGGGCGATGGACTGGTTCTGGGGGCTGATCCAGAAGTAGTTGGGGTCAACCTTCGTTGACGCACCCTTCACCCGCTGGGCGACCTGCTCACGGGTGACGGGCTTGACCGGCTTCTTCGAGACCTTCGGAGGCGGCGCGAACCGAGCCTCCCACGTCATCACATCGACGCCGTGGTGGCTGGCCGCTCGCTCCTTGAGTTGCTGGACCAGCGTCTTGCGATCCTGACCGGGGATGCTGGCCTGCGTCATCACCTCGATCAAATGATCGGCGTACTGCTCGATCTCGGCCGGGGTGGTGGTCTCGGTGATGGTGATCTTGTCGATCGTGGTGCTCATTGATTCTCCTTCTGAGGTCCTGGGTCAATCCCAGGGTGAAGCGGGTTGAGGCGGGCCCGGATCATCTTGATCGAACCCAGAACCGACAGGGCCGGTGAACTGACCGGCATGCTTGCTGCTTTCGGCGAGCAGCTTGATCTCGGTGACCCGGAACTGCGGGTCGAGCCGCTTGGTGCCTGAACCAGCAGGCCACTCGTACTCACGAGGGCTGTATTCAGCACGGACGGCGATCTGTCGCCCAACACTGACGTGTTGCTTGACTAGATCGGCATCCTTGCCCCATGCCACGAGCGGGACCCAGACGGTCGTCTTGCCCTGCTGTTTGCTCCATTGGTCAACACCGATGCGGAATTTAACCCCGCTCTGACCCAATGGGTCCGGCGGGCCCGCCATCCGACCGATGAACTTGGCTTCGTTGTCGAGACTCATGAATGGACCTCCTTCGGTCGCATTCTACTCCGTTGTCATGGCTTCACGAGGGTTCCAGCACGCTTGTGACGGTCGTACTGGTGGTTGACGATCTGACGGAACGACTGGAGGTAGTTGTATCCCTTCCGGGCGTCCCGCAGGAGTCGCGTCGGCATCGTGCCGTTGATGATCGGGCTGGCACCGACGCTCATGATGTATTCCATCACGAACTTCGACCACGCCTCGATCGTCATGAACTTCTGCCGATCTGGGACCAGATCGATCCGGGTGTTGGTGTCGTCGACCAGCTCCATCGAGTCGTAGCTCAGCGCCACCTTGATGGGGGCGCAGTCGCCGCGCACAAAGGCATGACGGAACTGGATCAGTTGTCCGTCCTTGTCCTGGTGCATCTCGATGAGGATGGCGAAGTCCTCGATGACTTCATGCGGCAATCCGTTCCGTTTCACGGTCGGGAGGGCCTTGATGCGCTTGTTGAGGTTTCTCGAAATGGGCATGGATGCTCCTTCTACTGAATGATCCTTGGTCCGGACCGATGCTCCGTTTCCATGTGGTTGATGATCCAGGCGTTCTGTTGGAGGTTCAGTGCGAGGCCCTGATTGATCAGTGATTCCCACACCGCCGACGAACGCTTGTGTTGCCTGATCCACCACAAGGTTGAATCCAGCCGTCCCCGAGCGTAGATGCAGAAGATCGCGGCGACGAACGCGATGACCCGAAGTGGCCAGAAGTCATTCAAGGCGATCGAGACGCCACACAGGGCAACGACCAACCAAGCTTGGACTGCCAGCAACGTCCAGGTGCGCTTCCAGCGCCGCAACCAGACTCGGAACCGAACGTAACGGGTACGACGGGGCATCGGTCCTCCTCGTGCTCGCTGGAACACCTCGGTCACGGGCGCTGAGCTTTCATCAAGCGGCCCTTGGCGATGCGGCGGCGAAGTTCTTGAGTGATCTCCACGATGCGAGCCGGGTTCCCGGTGTTCGGGTCGGTTTCGGCGTCGATCATGTCGAGCACTTCCGGCAACTGCTTCCCCCAGATCGGGCTGGTGGAATTGTAGCCGGACATTTGTTCGGCGAAGGCCTTGTTCTGCTGATAGGTGCTGAGTTTGACGCCCAGAACAGTCTTGGCGGGCTTGCCGCTCACCACCGACTTGGTGGGGCTAGAAATGGCCATGGAATGTGCCTCCTTCGTGAAAAATCTTGCCTTCAGGTTCTGTCAGCGAACGAATGTTCACTGATCGACTTCATCGCGCCGAAACCATGCCCGTGTGGGCGGCGAACCGCCTTCGGGATGGGTATTCAGCCGTCCGATGTGCTCCGAATGGGAGCAGTAGTAGCGCCCGGTGTCGTTCATCCACCACAGACGCCCGTGATCGGGGTTGGTGGGACAGGGCGGGCCGTCTCCGGCGCTGTTACGCGCGGGAATCGGCGTGCTTTGTCGTCGCGGGGCTGGTGCAGCCTTCGGTGGCTGTTCCACGATGCCCCGCCGGGCTCGTTCCATCTATGTCACCTCCTTTCTGTAAAAACAACAGGTAGTGAAAGCCGCCAATCGGATCGGGATGCTCACCAAGGAGAAGCGTGGGCGAATCGATGATGAGTTGATAGTTCCGTCGCATGGTCTGACGATCTGAGTTGATGCTGGCTCCGTAGTCCGGGACGTGCTTGAGGGCCTGCCAGTTCTCGTCGAACCAGACGAAACCCCATATCTCCTTCATGGTTCTCGCCACGCCATCCATATCTCACCGACTACGGTTCCGGCAGCGATGAAGGCGTCCGTGTCGATGTACCAAATGAACCCCTCCTCGGGGTCTCGAATGTTCGCGCGGTCTTCCTCGATATCTCCGAGGTAAGGAACGCCTGTGTTGCACCAGTCGTACAGATGACCGGAGGAGTCAAGCCAGCAGGTGTGCCACATCAGGGCCCGGCCGCACCAAGCACGGTCTTCAGGTGATCGACGTACTCATAGAAGCCGTCGATCTTCACGCCGCAAGCACAGGTGCGGCGAGCGAAGTTCCCCCAGTCGTCCGCATCGAGTGATCCGGACGCATCAAGGGCGTCCATCTCGTCCGCATCGTCGTTCTCTATCGATGGGGTGTGCTGATCGATGATGGAAATAGCTGCGGCGAGCCCGTCCGCCCACGCCTGACCTGCCTCGCTGTAGATGCCCGCGACTGGGTCTGCGTAGGGGTTCATTTCTCCCGTACCTCGAAGACGTAGTGTCCACCTCGACGGGTAGACATCCAACTCAGGTTCCAGGCGACGAAGTTTCTCTGCAACGCAGAGATGAGGTCTTCATTGCCTGACCAGCCCCCGGTGCTGATCTGGAGTTTTCGCCGCAACGGAGCGCCCTTCCAAGGTTCTCGTGTGCGGCGCTTGGCGGCGTGCCATCCCCAGTCGTGGTACTTCCACGCCTTCTCGATGTAGACGAACAGTTCCTTGACATCGGCGAAGGTGGCGATGGGCCACTTCTCGATGGCGTCGAGTGTTTCTTGGGTGGGATAGCCGTCCTTGTCGAAGATCGGTTCCATCACAGCCCCTCCTTCCACTGAATCCAGTAGTCGTCATCGTCCTCGTGATAGCCAATGATCAGGTCCCGCAGGTCAATCAAGAGGGCCCAGCCGAACTTGCCCTCCGCGAAAGTGGTGCGATTCAACATCGCTGTTTCGCGGGACATGAAGGAGGGGATTTCATGCACCAACTTTCCTCGCCGCACCTCGGTCTTCCGCCAGTTGGTGTTCACACGAGCGTTGGGTCCGTCAACATCACGACGTACCCACCATCGTCATGGACGACGACGTAGACGTTGTCTGCGGCGGCTTCGGGACTGACCTCGAAGACGCGGTAAGACTGGAAGAGTTCGTCCAGCTCGATGAGTGCGGCGCGAACTCGTTCGGCCGCGGCCCGTGTTGCTCGACGGGTTTGTTCGAGAATGATCATGGATTCTCCTTTCAGTGAAGCCAGAAGGCGAGGAGGACACCCTTGTACAGATAGCCCTCGCCCCCGTCGTTCGGCCAAGGGCCATTCACGCCATCGAGTCTGTGTTCCTCCGCACCGTTATCCACGAAGAAATCGTCCATCTCAACGGCTTGATCCTGGCTGAGGCGCAGCAGCGGAATCGCCTCGTTATCCACGATCAGGTAGAGCCACCAGCCCTTGCGGGTCATGGTTGCTCCTTCCATGCGAAAAACAGATCGGGCTCCTCCGCTATTGCCCAAGGGAGGTAGGTGGCGATCATCAGGTCATCGAGATCGACCAGGATTTGCCATTGGCTTGGTTGGGCCCGAACGAGATCGCGGATGCTGCCGTCGTTTTGCAAGGGCTTGTTCCTGCCTCTCACCCATTTCCATTGCTCAGCCGGTTTCGACGGGGGCATGGGCGTGGCTGATGATGGTGATCTGCTTCATGACCCCTTCCAGTTTGGCGTGCTGGTCGAGATGCCACTCCGCAACTGCCGCACTGATTGCGGCCTGAACCTTCTCCTGCTGCTCGGTCAGGGACTGGCCGAGGTTGTAGGAATCCATCTTGGCCTGCTCGCGGGCGAGGGTAGCCCGGGCCTGGAGATCGGCGATCTCGTCGGCGTTGAGGCCGCGCTCGGCGAGAGCGACCTCGTCCTCGTAGTTGTCCTCGTAGTACCCCTCACTCCCGCACGGCATCGAACATCTCCATCTGGTCTCCTTCTGGGTCCTTCCGGGGCAGCATCCAGCTCGGCGTGCCGCCGATCTCGGCCACCCCCAAATCGGCCATCAGTTCTCGAATCGTCTGAGACCGACCGACGAGCCGCAGGGCGTAGTCCGCATCACCCTCGAAATGAGCGCGGCGGAGTTCTTCCTGGGTGACATGGAGTTCTCGGGACAGCGCGAAGGCCAGCGCCTCCTGCTTCTCGAACGTCCCGACGTAGCCCTTCTCGATGACCTTCTCGACGATGACCTCTTTCTCGACGATCGTCGGAGCAAGAGGCTCCATCTTCAGGACATCGGTGCAGTAGACGTAGACCGCCTCCTCGGAGACGAAGTGGTCCTCGGTAGATAGACACCAGGGGTAGTTGTTGGCGTATGGGCCGTATGTCCGAGCAGCCTGCCTGCATTGAGGCAACAGGGGTATCTCGAAGTCCGGTCGGCCCTTGGCGAGGGAGGTCTTCGAGTCCTGTAGATTCCAGCGCTTGCGGCCGATGCCCCGGACATAGCTCGACTGGATGGCATGCCGTGTGGTCTGCGACCAATACTGCGTGCCACCAACGAACTTGATCATGGGCGTTTCGGGCTGGTTGCCAATGGTCACGTTATCGAACTCCAGTTCTGGGAGTTCGCTATTCTGCACGATTCGCTTGTACTTCTCCCACAACTGCGTGAAATCGTTGCTACTCCAGGAAGGATCGTCGTCGGACCCGTAGTAGTCGTCGTAGCTCATGTGGGCCTCCAGAGAAAGATCAGATGCTGTGCCCCGCGAGGACTCTCGCTGGACGCGACGACCAGATCATCGGTGTCGATCAGCTTGATCCATTCCTTGTTGCTGCGGACAAGCTCGACATGTCCCCATAGTCCGGGCGGGCGATTTGGAGTGTCTGTTCGCCAGAGCCACCAAAGCTCATCGGAGATAGGCGGCATGGGTTCGGAAGCCAGCGGTGATGCTCGCTGGAACGGTGTGAAGCTCGGCCTCTGCCATCCGTATCCAGCCCATCGGTGTCCATTCCTGGAACGTCCGGGTCCCGGTGAGGTAGAAGCCCCGCTCCTTCATGAGGTTGATCCCCCGCTCGATCGCCGCAAGCACCTCATCTTCGGGTAATCCGGTGATCTGGTTGACGAGGTTCTCGAACGATCGACCGTCGGTGAACTCGATGATGATCCGCTTGTCCATGTGCTCTCCTTCTATGCGTACCACTGGAACCACAGGTAATCGCCCTGAGTTCCTCCATCGATGATGCGGAAGTCGTCCGTCCAGACCAAGACGATCCAACCGTTCCGCTCCCACATTTCACGGGGCGAACTGCTGTTAAAGTTGTTGTTGGTGTCCCAGCTATTGCCGTACCACCTCGCTCCGTGCCACCTCATGTCGTTGGTTTCCAGAAGATCACAATGGCCTTGGAGTCAGCCTGAACAGTCTCGCCGAGGATGCGGAGCGTGTCCGTCCAGACGATGACGTTCTTCCAGGCCCCATATCGATACCGATCTGGCAGCATGTGGTCTGGCGTGGACCACATGCGGTCTTCGTGCTGCCCTCGTTCGCGATCGAGCAAGACGACTTTCAACCACCACGCCGTCATGTCTTCGGCTTGGGCTTGCGTGGCATCAGCTCACAGCTCCCTCCAATTGTCCTTGAACCCATTGATCCCGAGAACCAACGGGAAGAATCCCAGCCAGTACCACCAAGGGCCCTCACCTCGGAAGAGGGTGCTGATTTGCCAGGCACCAGCCAAAGTCATGAAGCCGTAGAACACCAGTTCCACGAAGAGCTTCCAGCGGGGCTTCATCACCGCTTCTCCTTCATCTCGGGGTTGTACTTCATCTCCGTCTTCAGCCAGTCCAGAAATCCCTTCGGGAATGAAGCCGGATCGAAGACTGTGTGTTGCGGCCAGTTGTGCTGACGCTCGTAGAAGTCACCTCCTCTTACTTCACCGGTGAACGGATTAACCTTCGCTCCGAACACCGCTTGGTGAGCGTCTGGGTGTTCCTCCCAGAACTGCTGAAGCTTGTCCTGACGGACGCCTTCGCGGTTCTCGGAGACGGAGGGCCGTTGATCCTCGATCTCCTGTTCGAGCGCCTGCCTCAGCCGGAGGAACTCCTCCATAAACCCCCCGTTCTCGGGCTCAGGCACGGCCGCGCTTCCGGTTCTCGTAGAGGTCTTCATTGGCGATGAAGGTGCCTGCTGCGGGAGCGAAGTGGTCGGTCGGCTTGTGATTGCCGAGGTGGACTTCCTTCTCGACCACGCTGATGTGATTGCGCGTCGTGCCTGTGAAATGAAACGCCGCATCCCGGCTCTTGTGCTTGCGGCTAAGGCGAAACTGAGACATTTGTTCTCCTTCTGCTATTGCCTGACGAAGATGAAGAATCGGTTGTAGTGCGGGGGGCTTACTCCTTCCTGCCACTCTTGGATGACGAGATCAGGCAGATTGACGATGGTTTTCCAGTGGTTGTCGTCCACTGTTCGCTCGTTGTTGACGTGATCGTTGTTGAAGCGCTGTTTGAGGACAGTCCCGTTGTACTTGATGGCGTAGAACGTCCAGCGGCGCGGCTTCTTCGCTGCGGGGCTCACGACACTTTCCAGCAGATCAGCATGATGCTGTGGCTATCGACACCAATCTTTAGTTCGGGCGTGTCCACGAGAGTCTTCCCCTCTGAGTGCGTCATCCAGATGTCGAAGAGCCGCAACACCTCGTCCTCTCCGCCTGCCTTTGAATAAGGCGGACCAGCAATTCCGTGAGTGATCCAGACCCGATTCCACCTCCTGATTCGCGGCATCAGTTCACCTTCACGCTGAAGATGAGCTTGCTGTAGACGCTGATCGACTCTGCGATCCACGCACAGATGACGAAATCTGGGAGGTCAACGATGACCTCCCATCCACCCTGATTCCCCCTGTAGGCGTGGTCAGACGTCCACTCATCCGTGGTGCCGTTGAATCGGATGGAGTAGAGCTTCCACATCAGAGGTTCTCTCT